>BS_KBA_SWE02_21mDRAFT_10000065_pt1 | contig 33506 bp, 27 predicted proteins | sample BalSeasSWE02_21m_FD_9196 | JGI IMG/M metagenome (IMG submission 9196)
CTTACAGAAGACCCTGCCGTAAATATTACAATATCACAATTTTCGTGTGCTTGCTTTGCAATAGCAATAAGCTTTTTCAAATTATCCTGAACAATGCCATAAATTACTGGATCACCACCCCATTTGGAGATTAGGCTAGAAAGCAAATATGAATTTACATCCCTTATTTGGCCAAGATCGGTATCAGAGCCAGGAAATACAATTTCATCCCCACTGGATATTATCCCCACTCGAGGTTTTGAACGCAACGGAATTTCCATAATTCCAAGCGCCATTAGGCCGCCAATTTCAACCGAACGTATCGTTGTCCCGGCAGCTATCACGGTAACACCATCACCAATGTCTTCACCCACAGCTAGTATATTTTCCCCAGATGCAACTGATTTTCGTATTTCCAGTTCGTCTTCTCCAACTAATTGCGTATCTTCAATCATAATAACAGCGTCTGCATTTGCTGGGATCATGCCCCCAGTGTGAATAAGGACTGCCTGCCCTGACGAAAGTCCAAAATTGCTGCTCTTACCCATTAAAACTTCGCCGGCAAGCTCCAGATAAGAAGGCAAACTATCTGATGCGCCAAAAGTGTCTTTAGATAACAAAGCATAGCCATCAACTGTACTGCGCGGAAAAGTTGGTAAAGGATAAGGAGAAAGGATATCCGATGCAACCACGCGTCCTAAACTATCAACTGATGGTACCAATATTTCAGCACTGGCATCAGTTGGGAGATTTGATATCAAAAGTTTGAGTGCTTCCTGCGGAGGCATTAGATTGAGAAATTCGGTCATTATTTTTTCCACTTAGTGAGTCCACAAGGTAAACGCAACAAAATATACAGACAAACCATATACTGATGCCGATAAAAGATTATAAAAAGGCCACAATGGTCTGCCACCTTGCACTATCCTTGTAAGCCAGATTATTTGAAAACAAGCTAATGGCAAAGTTAGTAGTGCTATCCAAAGAATTGATAATGGAATTCCCAGACCAAAGCCAATTAAAAAAAACAAGTAAGCACAAATTAACAATATATGATGAACTGGCGCTGCGCGTTGCCAGGTAAAAAGTAGGACAAAAGATTTTCTTCCAACTTTTTGATCATGGGCAAATGTCGAAAAATTTAATGCTATGTAAAAAGCAAGTGCCAGCAAAGTCATTGGGAATACGATCAAGAATAGCATTCTATGAAAATTATTCGTTAAAAGAAAGAAACCAAAAGCAGGAATCAGGCAACCTTGATAAATCGCCAACCCGATCTCCTGATATCCTTTTTTTGATAAGCTAAAAGGCGGGATCGCAAAAATAACCAATCCCAATATAGTTAGAAGGATTAAAGTACCAATATATATTGTTAATTTATTATTCACTAAAAGAATCGCAATATAGACCCCGCTAAAAGAGAAAAATAACAAGGATAACTGTAAAATTGAAATTCTTATCTGGCCAAAAAAAACAGTTTTTTCTTCTTTCTTAATAATATTCACATCGGGAGAAAAGTTAAGTAATAATAAATACCCAGCAACATGAACACTCATTACCCACAGCAATCCCAGCCAAAAATCAATTGGAAGAAAATTGGCACCCAAATAATGAGCTACACCGCCTCCTAACGCATACATAAGTATGGATGCCATGAGCATAAAGATCTTCTGAATATCGAAAGATTTTATTAGCATCTAATTTTTCATCACCCAATCTCATTCGTCTCTAAATTTCTACCATCACTCAGATGAGACTCCAATGCGATCTTTAAATCACGCAAATGAATCTGATTGTGCAAGTAAATCATTTTTATCATTTCCCCAAGAGTCGCCTCACCCATAGCAGGATGCCTTCCAGTTTTTGTCATCTCTCCTTCTGACAATCCCTTTAGCCACTCCAGCGTAAGTGATCTTGTTTCGCTAAACAAAATTAGAAGTTTTCTCGAGTCTATATCTTTCATCTTCAATACTTGCGAATCATTAAATTCGTTTATTGAAAAATCATCTGGTGCGCCACTTCCTCCATTTCTGATATTCTCAAATAATTTAAGGAATGATTTTTCTGCAGAAATAAAATGAGCGAGTACATCTCGAATTTGCCATTCTTGTTCATCAAAATACACACAAATCTCCAATTGCGATTCTGACAAATTAGTAAAGAAATGTTCTATTTTTTGCCCTTCGCGATCCAATTTTTCTGCAATTTTATGGTTTGTCATTATTACAAATCCTATTTACAACAAAGAATATCCACCATCTACTGCAAATATTTGTCCTGTAATGTATTTATTCAACAATAAATATTCAACCATAGATGTTATCTCTACTGGGTTTGCAGAACGCTTTAGCGGAATTTTATCTTTCAACTTCTCCCAATTTTTGTCATCTCCAGATTCAGGAGGCATTACCAAACCAGGCGCAATCGCATTTACTCTAATTTTTGGAGCTAAGGCTTTTGCCAAAATCCTAGTTAAGACTTCAAGCGAAGATTTGCTAATGGAATAAATTGGATAGCCTAACCAATTCTTTCCCGCACCTATATCGCTGATATTGATAATCAAACCTCCAGCCACCATGGTTTTGGATGCTTCTTGAGAACAAAAAAGGGGGGCACGTAAATTCAGATCAAAAGTCTCATCAAAATCAGAATAGGAAAGAGTTCGGATATCGTTATGCTTCATAATTGCTGCAGAATTTATCAATATTTCCAGATCAAATGGTAAGGAATGTATAAATTTCCACATTTCTTTAATTTGCTTGTGATCAGTAAGATCCGCCTTGTATGGAAATACATCAACTCCTTCAGCCGTAATTAATTCTGCCAGTTTTTGTGTTTGAATCTCAGATGTATTGTAATGTAATAAGATTGCATACCCCATCCGGGACAATGTCAGAGCAAACTCTTTGCCAAGACGATGTCCGGCTCCGGTGACAACTGCAATTTTTTTCTTCTTATTAATCGGCATGTTAAATTTTTACCACATTGCTTACAATGTCACTAGCAATTTCTTAATCAAAAAAAATAAGACTCAACAAACTGATGGGTCTAACTCCGAAAGAGATTCGAAATAAAGAACCAAATATTTGCAGGGCGCTCCGCTAATCTACGAACGAAATAGGGATACCAATGTGTACCAAAAGGCACATAAATACGGACAGGATACCCCTCTTTGTTCAAATTTTCCTGCAAATCTCGCCTAATTCCGTACAGCATCTGAATTTCCAATGCTCTCTTTGGCAATCCCTTCGACGTCTGATATGATTTTGCAAATGATATCCGTTTTTCGTCATGCGTACCCAGTGCTGTAACTGGCGGAATTCTTCCGTCCTCACTAACTTCCTTAGCGCCACTTTCTATTGCACTGTCAATCATAAGTGAAGTTAGATGGTCAAAATTTTTATCCACGTCGATTTTTTTAGGATAGGCCAATTCAACAGGTTCTTTATAAGCACCCTTCACCAATCGAAAGTGAGTACCTTCACCTAGTAATGCCCGAGTATCCGAATCTGTACGAAAAAGACAAGATTGAACCACGAGGCCCACATCAGAATAACCTCTTGACCGCATTGCTCTAAACATTTTTATCGTCATATCTGTATAAGGCGAATCTTCCATATCTATACGAATGTAATTTCCAAATTCTCTTGCTTTGATTAAAATGGTTTCCAAATTACTTTCGCAAATAGCCTCGTCAATGGCCAACCCTATTTGGGTAAGCTTAATCGATACATTTGCTTTGACTTGATTCTTCTCTATCTGCTCAAGGATCTCTATTATTCCATCTGTCGATTGATGAGCTTCGCTGAGAGTTGAAGTATGTTCCCCTAATTGGTCAAGCGTTGCGAAAATACCTTTTAAGTTTAATTCCTTTACCACCTGAATGGCATCACTTATTTCTTCTCCTGCTACAAATCGAGACGCAGCCTTCCAGGCAACATTCCAATTTGAAACCATCTTTTGCATCCACTTTGCTTTAGAGAAATAGATGAGAAGAGTTCTGAGCATAATTTGTCCTTTATTGGTTAAAATATTTGATTTTTGGTCTATATTCAACAACGATTCTAGCACAATAATTTCAGAATTGCTTGTGTTATACTCGCTTTTAAGTTGTGCAACTATATGGAGGCTGAGTGAAAATTCGAAGCTCTTCTTTTTTTACGCGGTGGATTTATTTAATTTTTATCAGTTTAGCTGTCATTGCTACAGTCATTGAACTTGTATCTTATTCCCGCCTGCTTTCAAATTATCCACCTCAAATGACAATGGGAGGTGTGCCAGTTGGGGGCTTAGATCCTCAAGAAGCTTCACAGAGGGTCTTGCAAATATATTCATTGCCGGTTGAGATCCAATATGCCAATGCAGTAATTCAATTGGACCCAGGTCTTGTAGGTTTCGAGGTAAATATTGCAAGCATGTTAGCAGCCGCCGATCTTCAAAAATCCAGTACACCATTTTGGGTAGGGTTTTGGAATTATCTATGGAATCAATCAACATCAGCGATTGACATCCCGCTCGTTACGAAAATTTCCGATCAAAGACTTCGAACTTATTTAATGGAAGAAGTAGCATCCAGGTATGATAGGTTGCCAACTTCAGCCCAACCAATACCCGGAACAACAGATTTTCAACCAGGAACACCAGGGCAAGTTATTAATATCGATAGATCAATATCATTGATATCAGATGCATTCCGTTCGCCGATAAATCGCACAGTTATTATTTCTTCCCAAAAAACCAATGCCAGCCGACCTGCAATAGTCAATTTGGAGCTATTCATAAAACAAATTATTGACGAAAATAATTTTGATGGCACGATTGGCATCTATTTACTCGATCTGCAATCCGCTGAAGAATTGCATCTTGCATATCAATCTAATCAGGCAATATCTGTTAGACCTGATATCGCTTTTACGGCTTCAAGTACGATAAAAATCCCAATAATGGTTTCTGCTTTCAAAAATTTTAATGGCTTGCTTGATGAAAATGCGTCTAAATTGATGACAGAAATGCTTAAACAATCTGAAAATCCTGCGGCAGATTCATTAATGGAGATTCTCAACAAAGATCAAGGTCCGTTGTTTGTTACGGATGATATGCAATCTTTAGGTCTGGAAAACACTTTTATTGCGGGATATTTTTATAATAATGCACCTAATCTATTGCCTTTTTACCCTACACCTGCAAACCTGAGAGGAGATGTTAATACTGATCCGGACTGGTATAGCCAAACCACCCCATCAGATATGGGAATGTTGCTAGAGGATATTTACCAATGTTCAGAAACTGGTGGTGGTGCATTGATTGCCACTTTCCCCGGAAAATTGGACAAGCAAGCTTGTCAACAAATGGTCCAGTACCTTAAGGAGGACAAGATTGGTTTACTCATTGAGGCAGGAGTTCCTGATGGGACAACAGTTGCCCACAAGCATGGATGGGTACTGGATGTTAATACCGGTGTTTATCATGATATAAGCGATTCTGCAATTGTCTATACACCTGGCGGAAATTATGTATTAACCATATACGCCTACCATCCGGTCCAAATTATTTGGGAATTCCCAACATCCCGATTAGGTGCAGCCAGGATGTTCGCAGATATATCACGAGTAGTATATAATTACTTTAATTTACCCACACAATAAAAGAATTATTAATGTGTTGATATTTATTAAAAATAAGAATTATTTATTTCCAGGGATATTTACCGAATAGATGAATCAAATTATTGGATTTCTTCGTTTACAACAAATTGACACTCGTCTCGATCAAGTGAACACTCGCATCAAACAGATAAATACTCTGCTTGAAGATAATAAGGCAGTCCAACAGATTTCTAATCAAAAAAAAGAAATTAAACAAAGAATTGATTCTTCCTCTCGACAACTTACGCATTCGGAACAAGCTGTTCTTGCACAACAAATCAAAAATCAACAAGTAGAGGCCAATTTATACAGCGGGAAGGTAAAAAATCCTAAAGAATTACAGGATTTACAGGCAGAAATTTCAAGCCTAAAACGTCATTACATTTCACTTGAAAATACTCAATTGGAAATCATGATGAGCATGGAAACTGATCAAAAAGAATACGACAAATTAAGCATAAAATTTGACGCAGCAGAACAAGAATTCCTTTCGAAGAATAGGGTTTTACTTGTAGAAAGAGATATTCTTTTAAATGAAATTGAACGGCTTGATGCTGAGAAAAAAGCCGCTGAAAATTCGATCAGCACACAAGATCTGGCGTTTTACAACAAACTGCGTCTGCAACGAGGCGGGGTAGCTGTTTCGACGATATCCGAAGGAGCTTGCAATTCTTGTGGTGCAACATTGACACCCGCCCAGGAGCAGGCAGTTAAATCTCCAGAACAGACATTTTGCTGCCCATCTTGCGGGCGCATGCTATACGCAGCGTAATCAAAAACATGAGATTGAACCATGGGAATTAATCTTACCCGTCTAGATCAAACATCATTTTGGGTTGGTTTTTTAGCAGCCAGTATTCTTTGGATGCTATTAACTTTTGCGCGCCCGATTTTTGAACAAATAATCCAAAGATTTAGGGATAATCGCAAAATTTTAAAAGCTCGTACGGTCAGTCTGGTTGAAGAGCATTACTTAGCAACTGTTCACCTTCAAGCCCAACACATGCACCTTGCATCTTCATTATTCTCTCTTGATGAAATAGCTATTGAACCGAAATTAATGGCTCCCCCACCCAGAGTTTCTCCCGATGAAACAATCATTAGCGATGATCTAATTTCTGAACTAGTCCCGTATTTACCTTCCTGGCCAGAATTAGCCTCCATTTTCAAAGCACCTACTTTATCAATATTTGAAGCGCTTTCCGGGAAGTCTGATATTGTATTAACAGGCTATCCCGGATCGGGAAAGACTTTTGCCTTAGCATACATCGCTTCACACCTTACAAAGAAAATCCAGCAAATTACTGATCCCAGTATCCCCGAGAATAATTTGCCATTTCTGATCCATATCGCAGATCTAGATATGAATATTATAAAAGACGAAGATCCTTTAAACCGGATAATAGAATTTGTAACCAGCAATTCACAATTATCTGATCATCATCGAATACCTCAATTTGTTAAAAATGCATTTATTAATGGACGGGCTTTGCTCTTATTGGATGGCACCGATGAATTAGCACCAGAAAATTTATCACCACTCATAAATTTTATTAAATCACTCAAACAGAATTACCCACAAACGCAAGTTATTACAACTGGAATACCAGAAAATTTGCAAGGACTAGTTACGCTAAATTTTGTTCCCTTCACGCTTGCAAGTTGGGAAGCTTCTGATTATTTATATTTTCTTACAAAGTGGGGACGGTTATGGTCAAAATTCATTGAAACCGAAGTTTGGGCTCAAGGTTCCCATATTGATCCTCTTTTGCTTAATATTTGGATAAATTCGACGAAATCAACACAAACGCCATTGGAACTCACATTTTTGGCTTGGGGATGCTATGCAGGTGATGTTGAAAGTGGAAATGTTCTCGAATCGATCAGAGCTCACATAAATCGCCTTAAACCAATCGATGCTCCTTTTGAAGCATTAGAAATGCTTGCACTTCAAGTGTTTACATCAACAAATCTAACGTTTGAACCCCGTAAAGCCCGAGAATGGATAAAATCATTTGAACCAGTCGAGGTTTCTTCTCCTATTTCTCTTGAAGACGAAAAAGAAAATAAGCCAAATAATAGCGTCAAGGAGATATCAAGTAAACTTTTCAAAGGAAAAGCTCAAACAACACCATCACTTGGTCTGATCTCCAAATTCGCAGACACCGGGATATTAATTTCTCATCGTAACAACCAGATGAGATTTATTCACCCAACAATCGGAGGTTTTCTTGCCGGAAAAGTTTTAGGAAATCTACAAACGGAACAAATTATAAGTCTTCCTAATTGGAGCGGCAAATATCTAGCAATGAATTATTTTGCTGCACTAGGAAATCCAGAAGATTTAGTACTAAATATAATGGCTATTCCAGATCGCCCACTAGATCGAAATATCATGGTCGTAGCTCGCTGGCTGCGAGATTCCCGCGTGGAGACAAGGTGGCGAAATCAAGTAATGGAAACGCTCGTTAATTTGCTTAGGATTCCTGGTCAACCGCTTGGTTTTCGTGGCCAAGTATTGACTGCAATTCTGTTAGGCGGTGATCCAGGGGCTCCGTTATTATTTCGTCAGATGCTTGCATCAGACGACCCTGAACTAATTCAAATTTGCTTGCTTGGCTGCGCTTCCCTAAAGGACGCCAAAGCGGTCGATGATATAGCCCAGTTACTATTTCACCCCAGTCCTAATGTTCAAAGGACTGCGAATCTAGCACTAGTTACAATTGGTACTCAATCAGCAATCGATCATGTAGCATCATTATTACTTCACGGTGATGAAGATTCTCGAACTACTGCTGCCAAGGCTCTCGCCAATAATCCAGAAGTAGGTCATGACATGCTCAGAGAAGGCGCATCGATGGATGACATTATGGTAAGGCGCGCAGTAACTTATGGTTTGGGAATAATTGATCAACCCTGGGCTACAGAAATTTTGACAAAAATGCAGCTCGAAGACGACCAATGGATAGTCAGAAATGCAGCATCTGAAGTATTAGAAAACAAGCAGAAATTTAATAAATACATCCCTAAGCGCTTACCTGCACCTTCAGAGTGCGCATGGTTGATTGCCTTTGCTGGCAAGAAAGGAGTTGGTATCTCACCCGATTCCCCAGCAACTGATCTTTTATTAATGGCATTAACAGATGGCACAGAGGCTGAACAGCTGGCTTCACTTGACTATCTGAGAGCTTATTCATCATCGAATGTATTCGCAATTTTTTACGACCTTATGTATGGGAATAATCTTGTTTTACGGGAAGCGATTTTTCGGACTATTTGGGAGATGGGTTCAAGAGGGGTAGCCATACCCGATCCACAACAATTTGGAGTAATTAATTAATGCTTATTATCCATGCCACAATCATCACATGGGAAAATCCAAACCGCATTTTAGAAAATCATGCAATTCTTATTAACAAAGAATTGATCCAGGAAGTCGGGCCGCAAGATGAATTAATTAAAAAATACCCTGATGAGAGTCAAATTGACGCTCAGGGTCATTATGTAATGCCAGGAAATATCTGCGCACACACGCACTTCTATGGTGCATTCTCAAGAGGAATGGCCATTCCCGGATCGCCCCCAAGAGATTTTCCGGAAATCCTTTCAAAGCTTTGGTGGCCCCTTGATAGATCTCTATCGCTCGAGGACGTTTATTACTCTGCTTTGGTTTGCATGATAGATGCAATTAAGCACGGGACAACAACTTTGATAGATCATCACTCTTCACCGAACTCCATTGACGGGTCTTTGGATATTATTGCATCTGCTGCAAAGAAAACTGGTGTCCGGTGTGTTTTGGGATATGAAGTATCTGACAGGAATGGTCCGGATAACGCTAAAGCAGGAATCGCTGAAAACATTCGTTTTCTGAATTCGCTAAAAAACCCAGATAATAATTCATCCTTGATATCAGGATCTTTTGGATTGCATGCAAGTCTCACCCTTTCTTCAGAAACGCTCTCTGAATGTAGAGAAAGTGCACCCGAAGGAGTCGGTTTTCACATTCACGCAGCCGAATCATCCGAGGATGAATATGACAGCATCTTCAAATCTGGATTACGTGTAATAGATCGATTAGATCGCCACAAGATACTTGGCCCAAACACCATTGTTGCCCATGCCGTTCACGTCGATGCCGGCGAAATTTCCAAATTAAATGAAACTCAAACATGGGTTACGCATCAACCTCGCTCAAACATGAACAATGGCGTGGGGGTGGCCCCGGTCGAATCCCTACTACGATCAGGGATAAAACTTTGCCTTGGAAATGATGGTTTTTCAAACGCAATGTGGGAAGAGTGGAAAACAGGTTACCTTTTGCAAAAAATTTGGAACCATGATCCTCGATCATTTTCTGGAGCAGATGTAGCACAAATGGCTATATACAATAACGCTTCCCTGGCAAATGTATTTTTTCCAAAGCCCCCATTGGCATTATCACTCCAGGTGCTATGGCTGATTTAATTTTTGTTGATTACCATTCACCAACTCCATTAAATACGAGGTAACTTGCCCTGGCATATTATTTTTGGTTTTCACGAAAGCATGGTAACCACAACTATCGTGGCTGGAAAAATTTTAATGAGAAATAGACAGCTTACGAATATTGATGAAAAAGAAGTAACAAGTATTGCTAAAAACCTAGCCATTCAAGTATGGAAGCGTTACGAATCGAATATTAAACTTTAGAGGCAATCATGATTGAAAACATCAAGGATAATATTATTGCAGTTATAGGCGGAACAGGTAAAGAAGGTAAAGGACTCGCTTATAGATGCGCAAAAGCTGGTTATCAAATAATAATCGGATCCAGGGATCCTTCGAAAGCGACCGATGCAGCTAACGACCTAAAAAACATGCTTCCAAAAGGAGCTATCATCTCAGGCTCATCCAATGAAGATGCAGCTCGAAAATGTCAAATCGCTATATTAACAATCCCCTATTCTGCACACCTAAACACAATTGAGAGTTTAAAGGACATCCTTCTTAAAAAACTTGTTATTGACGTGACCGTACCTCTTTCACCGCCTAAAGTAACACGAGTTCAGATGCCATCAGCAGGGAGTGCTGCTCAGGAGGCTCTTTTAATTCTAGGGGAAAATGCTATGCTGGCAGCTGCCTTCCAAAATATTTCATACGAAAATTTGTTAAATGACAATGAAGAAAGCAATTGCGATGTTCTCGTGACCGGAACAAACAAGGAATCACGGCAGATAACTCTGGATTTAGTTAAAGATGCAGGTTTTGTTGGATGGGACGCGGGACCAATCGAAAATTCAGTTGTACTTGAAGGCCTTACCAGCGTGTTAATAGGCATAAACCGCCAATATAAAACTACGCATGCAGGAATCCGAATAACAGGTGTTGACAGGTCTAATTAATGCTTGCACTATCTCCTCTCAAATCCTTTCCACTTGTCAAAGCTGGCGATGATCTTGTGGAATTTATAATTACTTCCTTATCTAAATCAAATTTAACTTTGGAAAATAATGATATTCTCGTATTGGCTCAGAAGATTATTTCCAAATCTGAAGGAAGACAAATTAATTTAGAATTGGTCGAACCATCACCTGTAGCAATTGACCTTGGAATCCGTTGCGAAAAAGATCCTCGACTCGTTGAATTAATTTTACGGGAAAGCAAAACGGTTCTACGTGTACGTCCGGGAACCATCATCGTGGAACATAAACTTGGATTCGTATGTGCCAATGCGGGGATCGACCATTCAAACATACCATCTGAATACTATCCAAGCGAAAATAATGTTTTGCTTCTCCCAGAAGATCCTGATAAATCTGCGCAATTAATAAAAAATAGGTTAGATTCGTTTTATGGAGTTCAAATCGGCATACTAATTATCGATTCTCATGGTCGACCCTGGAGGCTAGGAATCGTTGGAACGTCAATTGGATTCGCAGGATTACCTGGATTGGTTGACATGCGCGGAAAACCGGATCTATTCGGCGAAGAACTTCGCATCACACAAATTGCAGTTGCCGATGAATTAGCTGGCGCTGCTTCACTTGTAATGGGACAAGCCAATGAAGGTCTGCCAGCAATCCATGTGCGAGGTTTTCCTTACCCACTCAAAGAAGGTAAATTTCAGGATCTAATTCGTCCGATAGAATTAGATATGTTTCGGTAACTAAATCTAAATTTAAATTATGGGCATATTGGTAAAATGAAAATCGTTGCTCTTGCTGGTGGAGTTGGTGGAGCCAAAATGGTCTTCGGTCTGGCGAAAGCTCACGCCGCTCTTGACCTCACTGTCGTTGTAAACACAGGCGATGATTTTGATCACCTGGGCATGCGCATTTGCCCAGATATCGATACAATTTGTTACACTCTCGCAGGGCTTGCCAACCCAGATACAGGATGGGGTAGATTTGATGAGAGCTGGAATTTTATTACAGAACTTAAGGCACTCGGAGGAGATGATTGGTTCCGCATAGGGGACAAAGATCTGGCAACCCATGTTGAGAGGACAAATCGGCTGAATAATGGTCAACCACTAAGTAAAATTGTTAAAGATTTTTGTGATCGGTGGAATGTTAAACAACATGTTCTTCCAATGAGTGATCAAAAAGTAGCAACAATTGTGTGCACTACTAATAATGGTGAACTTCCTTTTCAGGATTATTTTGTCAAAAAAAAATGCGAACCTGCAATTAAGAGTTTCAGGTTTGATGGGATCAATAATGCAGATCCTGCCCCTGGTGTAATTGATTCTATAGAACAAGCAGATGTGATTGTAATTTGCCCTTCAAATCCGTGGGTAAGCATCGATCCAATTCTTAATATATCCAAAATTCTCCCCTACCTAAGGCAAAAAACAATAATTGCAATATCTCCAATAGTCGATGGGAAATCAATTAAAGGCCCAGCCGCCAAGATGTATTCAGAACTTGGCATCCAACCGTCCGCTCTTGCTGTAGCTAAACATTATAAAAAATTAATAAAAGCGATTGTTATTGATGACCAAGACATATCATTGGCTGATGATATAACCAGGCTAGGTATTATTTCGTTTAATACGAACATAGTTATGAAAACATCTGAGGATAAGCTTAATTTGGGTAAAGATGTGTTAAACTTCATTGACAGGATAATAAGATAGCAATATGACAATTTGGGCAATCGTTCCCGTAAAACCCTTAAACTTGGGAAAATCCCGCCTTGCGGGTACGATCTCTGAAGATGATCGAATTAATTTAAATACTAGATTGTTGGTACATACACTAAATACCCTGTCAGAAATATCACAAATTGGCCAAGTCCTGGTAGTAAGCCGCGATTCAAATGTTCTGTCGATTTCAAGAGAGCTCGGAGCAAAAACCGTATTGGAGAATGGCTCTCCACACCTTAATACCGCTCTAGCCAGAGCAACAGTTTTCGCTCAGCTACACGCAATCTACGGAGTTTTAATCCTCCCAGCTGATCTACCTTTGTTATCAAAAGACGACTTACTCTCGCTAATTAAAGTTGCAGTAGACCCTCCTGTAGTAGTTATTTCGCCGGATCGGCGTAACGAGGGCACAAATGCATTGCTTATTTCACCTGCAGGTCTTATTGAGTATGATTTTGGACCAAATTCATTTGAAAGACATTGTCGCCTTGCCAAATTGGCTGCTGCAAGACTTGAGATAGTAAACTTGCCATCCCTGGCATTTGATCTTGATGAACCAGAAGATCTTCGAATGTTAGATAAATTACAAGGACTCATAAAATAATTAAATTAAACTCTTCATTAAGGAGATGAAATATGCATCAACGCGTTGCACTATATCTACAAGATTCCCACGATCTTAGGGATGGTTTGGATTATGTTAAGTATGCTGAATTACATGGCTTTGAAGCTGTTTGGCAAGCTGAATCAAGATTGGTCCGTGATGCAATTGTTCCAATGGCAGCCTATGCTGCTGTTACGGAAAAAATTAAAATTGGCTCCGGTGTTATTAACAATTGGACGAGGAATATTGGTTTACTGGCCGCAACATTTCTTACCCTTGATGACCTGGCTCAAAATCGAATAATTTGTGGAATTGGCGCATGGTGGGATCCATTAGCAAAAAATGTAGGCATAGACAGACGAAAACCACTTGTCGCTATGCGTGAGACAATAGAGATTTTAAGGCGATTACTAAATATGGAGCGAGTCACTTTTCATGGAGAATTTCACCATGTTGACGGGATTGAACTCGACGTAGTTCATGGAAGACGTGAGCCAAGGCATGTCCCTATTATGATTGGCGCAACCGGGGACAAGATGATGGAAATGACAGGCGAAATAGCAGATGGTGTGGTTCTAAATTATTGTGTACCCCCGGAATATAACGATCGAGCACTAGAAATGCTTGAAATTGGAGCTAAAAAATCTGGAAGAACATTAGAGAATATCGATAGACCTCAATTGGTTGTTTGTTCTGTTGACCATGACCATGATATAGCATACGAAACATCAAAGATGCTTTTATGCCAATACCTGGCTCAACAACCTCATATAGCCAAGGCTTCGGGAGTGTCTTTAGAAATTGTGTCCAAAATTCAATCCATCCTGGGTTGGCCGGCATCTAAAGAGCAAATCAATCTTGCCAAACACTTAGTACCTGATGAATTGGTAAGTCGCATCACTGCTTCGGGAACTCCAGATGAAGCTCGTGTTAAAGTAAATGAATACATAAAACGGGGCTGTACATGTCCGATTTTATATCCGGCAGGTGGAAATGTACAATTACTAATTGATACATTCTCCCAGAAATAAACTTCGATCCGCTTACTGATATGGTTTACAACTAGATCTCTGAATGTAGAACATTAATGATAAAACAACCCAATTCATTACATTGCTTTATTTGCGGTATAGAGAATCCAATTGGATTGAAATTAAAGATTTATGTGACAGATGAAGGATTCATCGAGACCATCTACACTGCCCCTGAACATTTTCAAGGCTATCCAGGGGTACTGCACGGAGGCATTGTCGCCGCAATTTTGGACGAAATCAGTGGTCGAGCCTTAATGGGGAATCCTGAATCGCCTCGTTTTATGTTTACAGGAAAATTAGAAGTAAGATATAGAAAAAATGTTCCAATTGGAGAGCCCTTACGAATTGTAGGCAAAGCTTGTAAGTCCAAAGAGAAAATGGCTGAAGCCTGGGCTGGAATTTATAATGAAAGCAATGAACTACTAGCCGAGGCAACTACCATCTTAATAGATGTACCTCAAAGCTTACTGGCAGAGACAAACCTAAATACTCTCGGATGGAAAATTTACCCAGATTGATTCAGGATATTTACCCATGACAAATTATTATAGGCCACAATCGTTATCAGAAGCCCTTGTCCTCTTGAAAAATCCAAATACTATTCCTCTTGCTGGCGGGACTTACATAAATACAAAATTACGAGGCCGTTGTAATGTTGTTGATCTTCAGAACTTAAGTTTGGATAAATTAGTGGTTCAAAACAAGAAGATTGAGATAGGCTCGACCACAAAATTACAGGAATTGTACCTGCACAAACACATGCCTGATCATTTTAGAACTGCACTAAAGTTAGAAGCTCCTTTAAATATAAGAAACTCGGCCAGCTTAGGCGGATTATTGCTTACTTGTAATGGACGATCACCAGTAGCCACTTCGTTGTTAGCTTTAGATGCACTAATAATCCTTGAGCCAAACCATAATGAAATTTTGTTATCTGATTTTTTCTCCTTGCGCTCAAATTTTCCTAAAGAAAGTATTATTACCTCAATAATTTTGCCTGAGGATCAACGTTTTTGCTTCACTTATGTAGCGCGTACCTCGTTTGATCAGCCTATTGTGTGTGCAGCCCTGTCAACCCGGAAAAATGGACGAGCAAGACTGGCGCTAGGCGGTTATGGAATCCAACCCCTACTCGTTGTCGATGGAGATATTTCAGATGATATTTCTGAGGCAGCATTTAGCGCTTACAGCAGAGCGGAAGATGAGTGGGCTTCAGCAGAATATCGATCTGATATGGCAAAAGTATTGTCCAAAAGATGCCTTTCAATAATAAATTTTGAATCATAAATGAAGAAAAACTATCAAATTATTGTCGGAATTTTGATTTGTCTTTGTTTAGCAGGATTTGCTTATCTCTGGGCGACAAATTTGATGCAATCTCTTTACAACTACAGATCGCCTATTTCAAATTCACCCCCTACTCCAGGAGAATCAACGGGACCTTCAATCACTTCCAAAGTTGTTATCATACTCATCGATGCGCTAAGAGTAGATACTGCCTTCAATTCGAATGTGATGCCTTTTCTCAATAAAATGCGAAATGATTCTGCCTTGGGGAATCATGCACAGCCAAACTCCATCTTACTCGGAACCAGGTTGGACGACTATTCTGACAGGAGCCTGGCCAGAGATATCGGATGGTCCTGCCATGAATTTAGATTATGCGAATATTTATCCTTTTACACAGGATAATATTTTCTCAGCGGCTCATCGCAATGGTTTTAAAACAGCAATTTCTGGATATTATTGGTTTGAAAAATTACTCCCATCAGGATCGGTTGACAAAGGATTTTACACTGAAGGAGAGGATGACCAAGCAGACCAAGAAGTATTGGCCGCTGCAACGCCCTGGTTAAATGATGATGCAATAGACTTAATTCTTATTCACATCGATCAAGTCGATTATGCAGGACATCATCAAGGAGGACCGCGCAGTAATTATTGGGATGAAGCAGCAACTCGGGCAGATGCAATGGTGAACACAATCGTCGGAGAACTGGATCTTAAGCAGGACACCATCCTGATTTTGTCTGACCATGGTCAAATCGATTCTGGTGGTCATGGCGGGCAAGAAACCAATGTCCTAACGGAACCTTATTTATTTGCTGGAAAAAGCATCAAGCCAGGCAATTTTCCCGATATTCAAATGGTTGATATAGCGCCTACTATATCCGTTTTATTGGGTTTAAACATCCCTGCAACAAATCAAGGCCAACCATTATTAGACATACTTAAGATTAACGCAGAAAAGATATCGATGGTTGAGGTCGCTATATCCAATCAGCAAAATCAATTGCTCAATGCGTATTCGGATGCAATAAACCAAAAAGTCACATTAGGAAAAGGGGAAACCTCAGTAACATCGGCACAAAATTCCATTATTTTTGCTCGAAATACGCGCCTAAACTCTGAGATACTAAAAAGAGCCTTGATCATAATTGTTTTTCTTGGAACTTGTTTTATTTTTATGCTTCGCAACCAAAAAAGGAAAATTATCTTTTCTTATCTGTTAACTGGAATTTTATTCTTAATGCTATTTAACTTTCGCTATTTCCTAATTGATAAGCACCCATATTCTTTATCGTGGATTACCAGTCAGAATGAACTTGTCTCCTATATTACCGTAACATCTTTTATTTCGTATTTAATAAGTTGGTTATTTTTCAATATTGTTACTAAAACCTTCTTTAAATCACCACAAGAAATTTCTCTTAATACGTTATATATAACAATCTCAACTATATTTTCAGTCGCTTCGCCTATTTATCTCAGTTTTGTAATTAATGGACCGTTGGTTTCTTGGACCCTTCCAGATATGTTAAGTATGTATTTAGCTTTCCTGGCATTATTGCAGTGTATGTTCATCGCAATTATTGGTAGCGCTCTCTCTGTTTTTTCTGTACCCATTCACATGGTTGCCCGAAAGTTTGCTGGAGTAAATTTAAATGAAAATTAACCTTACAATTAATGGGTTTACTTGCGAATTCTCAACATCCCCAAGTGACACATTATTTTCTGTATTAAGGAATGCAGGATATTATTCCATAAAATTTGGCGATGAACATGGTTTTTCCGGTGTTGACACAGTTTTAATGGATGGAGAACCAATAAACTCAAGTCTTCTTCTTGCAGCACAGGCAGAGGGGCATCAAATAGTTACAGCTGAAGCTTTAGGTGAAATGGCTGAGCAGGGTTGGAAGAAATCCGCTGGCTTACACCCCCTTCAGCTAGCATTTATCAAGACCGGAGCAATTCAATGTGGCTATTGCACTCCTGCGCAATTGCTCGCGGCAAAAGCTCTCCTGGATAAAAAAATCAACCCAAGCGAAGAAGAAATCCGAGAAGCCTTATCTGGTGTATTGTGTCGTTGTACCGGGTATCAAAAACCAGTTGAAGCGGTCTTGCTTGCATCTTCCATGATGCGAAATGAAACGCCAAGCGTGGCTAGCTCGAATACTTTGATAGAACTGGTTACTAAATCAGAAATGAAGGTGGTAGGAAAATCTGAGGTAAAAAGCGATGCAATAAAGTTAGCCCAGGGAAAACCAGCTTTTACAGCAGACATCGATATGAAGGGAATGTTATTTGCCAAAGTATTATTTAGCCCATATGCCCATGCACATATAAAAAGCATTGATACTAGCAAGGCACGCGCTTTACGTGGTGTTGAAGCTGTACTAACCTGGCAGGATATTCCTCGCGTAATTTTCTCCACTGCCGGGCAATCGGATCCAATTCCAGGTCCTTTGGATACTTTTTCTTTAGACAATAAGGTTCGCTTTGTTGGCGACAGAGTAGCATTTGTAGCCGCTGAGAGTGCTGAAATTGCTGAAAAAGCAATAAATTTAATTAAAGTTGAGTATGAACTACTTGAACCAATTTTAAATCCATCAGATTCACAATTGGATGGTGCACCTATTTTGCATGACGAGATTGAATTTATAAATTTTGCAGACTCTAATCCTAAAAAGAATCTTGCGGCAGAAATCCGGATCGATATTGGCAATGTTGAAAAAGGTTTTAGCGAAGCTGATGAAATTTTTGAAGGGGATTACGAAGTTTCAAAAGTACAACAAGCCCATCTTGAACCACATGTTGTTGTTACATACTGGGATGCCGACGACCGTCTTGTAATTCGAACAAGCACTCAGGTACCCTTTCACATCAGAAGAGTACTAGCTCCAGTATTGAATTTGCCTGTAAAAAGAATACGAGTAATAAAACCCCGTATTGGAGGTGGGTTTGGTGGAAAACAGGAGATATTAATTGAGGATATTGCTGCTCACTTGACAATTGCAACAAAAAAACCTGTTTTCTTAGAGTATACACGGGAAGAAGAATTCACATCTTCCCGTTCACGGCACCCCATGAAAATTCATATGAAGACCGGAGTAAAGAAAGATGGCACAATAACAGCCAACGAGATGATCGCTCTTTCGGACACAGGCGCTTATGGCTGCCATGCTTTGACAGTAACTGGAAATACCGGTCATAAATCGATGGCTCTTTATGTCGGCGATGGAGAATATAGAAAATCACCAAATATCAGATTTTACGCTGATGTTGTTTATACAAACACGCCCCCCTCTGGCGCATATCGAGGTTATGGTGTGCCACAAGGATTCTGGCCTCTAGAACGCCACATGGAAAAGATTGCAGACAGATTGGGATTGGATCCATTGGAATTTCGCTTAAAGAATGCAATTCATGCCGGAGAATATCACCCATTTAGTACAGAGTGGAATGAAGGACGCGAGCCGCGTCCGGAAGTAATTAACTCAGTTGGATTGGAAGAATGCGCTAAACAAGGCAAATTAGCCATAGAATGGTCCCAGAAATATAACAATAAGAGTTGGCATGAAACTGGAACGAGATCTGGTAATAACAATTTGAGAAATTCTTCAATCCGGAAAGGTATAGGCGTGGCGCTGGTAATGCAAGGAACTGCAATCCCTTACCTGGACATGGGTGGAGCATCAATAAAAATGAATGACGACGGCTCTTTCAACCTTCTAGTCGGGGCAACAGATCTAGGAACAGGCTCAGATACTGTTCTAGGCCAGATGGCTGCCGAAATACTAGGCGTTCCTTTAGAAGATATCATTACATATTCATCAGATACGGATTTCACTCCATTTGACAAAGGAGCTTATGCTTCCAGCACAACTTATGTATCTGGCACAGCTGTTGTTCAAACAGCAAAGCAAGTTGCCGAGAGGATTAAGATACGCGCATCGGAATTACTTAATGTTCCTGATCACACCCAGATCAAATTATCTGATAGGAAAGCAATATCCCCTGAAGGACAGTTTGTTACCCTTTCAGAAATCGCATTGAGCACTTTACATCATTTTAAGCAAGAACAAATAATGGCTGTTTCATCTTTTGTAGCAGAAAGTTCTCCACCTCCATTTGGGGCTCAATTTGCAGAAGTATCTGTTGACACCGAAACAGGTCAAGTTACTGTGGACAAGCTAGTAATGGCTGTCGATTCAGGTCAGATCATAAATCCCAGCACAGCTTTCGGACAAATTGAAGGAGGCATGACCCAAGCACTAGGGTATGCCATTTGCGAGGAAATGGTCTATGACAACCAAGGTAATGCCAGGGAAAAAGACCTATCCAGTTATCATATATATCGCTCAAATGAAATGCCAATCCTTAAGTCAATATTTGTTGAAACAAAAGAGCCCACCCACCCCTTTGGTGTAAAAGCTGTTGCAGAGATCCCTTTGGATGGCGTAGCCCCTGCCATTGGCAATGCTGTTCGTGATGCCATTGGAATCGAGATAGACACTTTGCCTATTACACCAGAAAAAATTTGGCGAGCATTAAAAAATAAAAATAACCAATAAGCCCATTATGAAATCCATACACCAAGCTCTTGTCGAGCTCGAACAAAAATCCCAATCCGCTGCTCTTTACACAGTTGTAAAGACAAGAGGCTAAATGACACGTCATTCAACAAGCAAAATGCTCGTATATCCTGATGGTTCAATGAAGGGTAATTTTGCAACTGATAGGCAGAATCAACGTAGATATTTATAAATACTTGTATCCTGTCACTGCATAGAATATAATAAAGCAACTTAGGCAACATTATTTGAAAGGAGTATTAAATGGCCAGGATTTTTGATGTAATTGAATACCCAAATGAAATGACTGATGAAATTGTCCATCGGTTTCCCGAGAGTGGAATAGGTGATTACCGGATCGGTTCGCAGGTAATCGTCCGAGAAGCTCAAAACGCAGTTTTTTTTCGTGATGGTAACGCTCTGGACACTTTTGGGCCTGGTCGTCACACAATCGCCACCGCCAATATACCAAAACTAATCGATTTTATTGGAAAGGCATTCAACGATCGAACTCCATTTCCTGCGGAAGTATATTTCGTATCCATGAAAGAATTTGCGAATAGAAAATGGGGAACACCTCAACCTATTATTGTTCGCAATCCAGGAATGGGTTTGGGTGTTGCTTTACTACAAGGATTTGGATCATATTCATTCAAAGTTAGTGACCCCCAACAATTTGTGACCCAGGTGGTCGGCACCCAGGGAACTTATCGCATGAACGAAATAGAAGATCGATTACGTAACGTTCTTCTTTCCAAGCTGGCTGATATTCTTGGCGAAACAACATCTGCCAAAAGTGTTGTTGAATTGATCGGATTAACTGAAGAAATCGGCGCAGGCATAAGAGCAAAAGGCCAGGATGATTTCGCAGCACTTGGGCTCACTCTTGTTTCCTTTTATATTGGAAACCTTAAACCTTCTGATAAATCTGCTCAGGAACTGCGGGATATGGGAATGCTTGATATGGGGACTTATACGCAACTTCAAGCTGCAGATGCCATGCGTGATGCGGCCCAAAATCCAAGTGGAGGAGCAGGTTTGACAGCAGGCATAGGTGCTGGGATGGGGATTGGAAATTTAATGCAACAAGCTACATCAGGCGCAGTTGCCAATCAGCAACAATCCTCTTCAACCGTAGCGAGCAATGGTATGCCGGATGTTATGACACCCTCCGAAGCCGCCAAAGTCTTGAAAGTATCTGAAGAAGATGTTATGGCCGCGATTACATCTGGAGATCTAAAAGCAAAAAAGCTTGGAAATGCTTATAGAATTAGCAAATCTTCCCTTGAAGAATTCTTAAAAAGTTAATTCAAAAGAGAAACATAAAAAAGCAGGTCATAAATAATGTGACCTGCTTTTATTTTTAACAAAATTTTATCTAAATATAATCTATCCCGGAGTCTCCCAGCGAAATCGCTCCACTTATTGCTTCAATAATATCTCCAGCAATAATCGATGTTACGCCACCCATGTTTTTAGAAGCAAGCAACCCGGCTATTGCATGATACCAAGCACCTGCAATAGCAGATCTATAAGCATCCATCCCTTGGGCGCGATAACCTACAATCATCCCCGCCAACACATCTCCACTCCCAGCCCGAGCAAGTGCAGGTGTGGCAACCGGGATAATTGTAGTCGAGCCATCTGGGGACGCAATTATGGTAAAAGCTCCCTTCAAGACAACTATCTGTTGCCATTCTTTTGCAAAGTGTTCAGCTACATTTAATCGATTTGCCTGAATCTTTTCCTTTGATACACCAGTTAATGCTTCCATTTCACCAGGGTGAGGGGTAAGAATGGTGTTTTCTGGTAATATTTTTGGCCACTCTGGAATCTTTGCCAATAGATTTAAGCCATCTGCATCTATTACAAGAGGAGGAATCTTGTAATTTTGATCCAGATCAATCTTTTTTAAATTTTTTACAAAGCCTATTCTTTCCTGATTCTTTTTTGTTTTTGCACTATTACATAAAAAAGTTTCAAAAAAGTCATAAGTCGTTTCCTCGGTTCCTAATCCGCATCCAACCAACAAAGCATTAGCTTTATCAAAGTTCTTCATCAAAACTGACGCGGCGGGACCAGCGATTGACCCCATTTCATTNGGCAAAAGCAACCANGTTGCTTCGGGAAAATGCCCTGCCAAAGGAGCATGCAAAACATTTGGAATTCCCAAAGTCACCAAACCGACACCCACGCGATAAGCTGCTTTGCCTGCCAATAAAACTGCCCCTGTATAATTTAATGACCCCGCAACGATCAGCGCTGTTCCAAAAGTACCCTTATGAGCATCCAGAGGTCTTTTCAACTTAAATGAGTTTATTAAATTCTCATCAGCAACTTGTCTTTTAACCGAATTCAAGGATGAATTCTTTTCATTAAATCCAATATCGATGGTTCTGAGTTTCCCTGTGAATTCAAAGGCCGGAAGTTTTAACAAACCCTGCTTCAAAGCAGCCATACTAAAAGTAAAATCGGCTGAAATCGTTTCTTCTGAAACTTCTCCTGTATCGTTATCGATTCCTGACGGGCAATCCACAGCAATAACAATCGGAATATTATCCAGTTCGTTCAAAATTCGTTTTACATTCTGAAGAGGTACCTTAATTTCTGATTTTAACGGAAGCTTAATACCGGTACCAAGTACCCCATCAACCAAGATATCACAATTTTTTATTAGTTCTTTTAATTCAATAAAATCTTCTTTATCATCACAAACAATTGTTCTTCCGCCCATATTGTTGAATTTCATAAGCAATTGGTCGTCTTCAGATTTTCTATTTATCAAATAAGCTGTGACTTGGAAATTTTGTTCCGAGAGGTAGGATAAAGCAATCAACGTGTCGCCACCATTGTTTCCTGGCCCAACCAACCCAAGAATATTGGGGGAGGCATAAATATTTTTGCCTTCCCCAATATGGCTATGCGCTATCCGATGGATTTCTTTACCCAGCCCACTTCCAGCATTTTCCATCATATTTGGATAACTTAAACCATTATTATTTGCTTCTTTTTCGAAATAGCGCATCTGTTCTACTGAAACGAGTTTCATTACTTTACTCCATAAGAAATTATTGAGGAATAATTATATAAAATTTTGAACAATATTATTCAATCCGAGGGCAATCAATTTATTCTTTTGGGGGAACCCAGTCGTTTCATCCCAATCACGGGCTAAATAATATGCGTTTAACATATCATTGAACGGGATCGTATAACCTGCAGATCCTCCATCAATTAATGGTTTCAGGAATTCTTTAGGCAATCTATCGTTTGACCTATTCAAACCCATTCGAATATTAATACATCGCTTTAGGTTCCAAGCTCGCTCCCCGGATAAAATCAGTTCTTCTGGCGTAAATTGCTTACCTACTGCCGCGTTGACAAGGTTGGCAATCATCTCAATTGGGATATTGGAAAACAAGCAAAGAACAAGCGAATCAAATATTGATCGATAGTCTTGGTGTCTAGCAACATTAGCTGCTTTTTCACTACCAGCCTGTCGAGAAAAATAACTAATACCAATAGATTCGTCCGTCTGTCCCCAATCAACCATAAAATAATCCGATTTATTGTGACAAGCTCCTCTTGGGCTGGTTGCGTAAACCAGCGCCATACCTGATGAACCACGCGGATCATGGTAAGGGACTTCCAGTCCATTAACCTGAACTGCGTCCTCTTCAACTCCAAACGTTTTAGCAAACTTTCGAGAACCGTTTGCCATGATATCCCCAATCCCTTCACGACCAGCGATTAATGTGATCAAACTCTTAATAATGGAAGTTTCGCCCCACACTAATTCAAGCCCCCCTGTGTCTGTTTTATTAATCGTACCATCTGCGTACATTTTATAAGCCAGGCCAATAACGTTACCTGTGCTTATTGTATCCAACCCATAGCTATCGCATAATTCATTTAATTGAACTATGGAGCTAATATCACTATTCAATAGATTCGGCCCAAAACTTACAAGAGTCTCATATTCAGGTCCCTTTCTATGCTTGCCATCTCCTATATCCACTACCCGACCACATGCGATCACACACCCATGACATGCTTTTGTACCGACCAAAATACTCTCACTTATCTCAGAACCTGATATATTTTCGGAACCTTCAAAAACTCCCTGCGAGTAGTATTTTTTCGGCATGATTCCTAAATAATCACTGTAATCGGCAACGCTCGCAGTCCCCAGGTCGTGGGCTACCTTTGTGACCAAATCATTGTGCAAAAAATGATTGGATTCTGACCTAATCTTATTATAAACATCCGGTTGAGCCAACGGTATTTTCCTCGAACCCCGTACTGCGATTGCTTTCAATTTTTTTGATCCCATCACAGCCCCTAGTCCAGTTCGCCCGGCTGTTCTTCCGTGATCGCAAAAAATACCTGAAAATAAGACTTTATTTTCTCCAGCTGGGCCAATTGCCAACACTTTTGCCTTAGGCTGGGAAATCATTTCCTTAATCCTTCGTTGTATTTCGTATGTATCCAAACCCCATAATTCATAAGCCGACTGAATTGTAACTATTCCATCAATCACAGTAATAAATGAGGGAGACTCAGCTATTCCAGTTATCAATATACCGTCATACCCTGCGAAGCGGAGTTCCGGACCCCAAAAACCACCGCAATTTGATTCAGCCCAAAGTCCTGTCGCTGGAGATTTTCCACAAACTACGAATCTTCCCACTGCTGGTCCTAGTGTTCCAGTTAGTGGTCCGCCTAAAAAAAGCAAGGGTGAATTGCTGGAAAATGGATCCAGATCTTTTGTTAAATACTCAAATAAAATTCGGGCACCTAAAGAAGCGCCACCGATATAATCTCTTACCCATTCATCAGGCACATCAAAGGATTCAATTTTTCTTGTTGACAAATTTATATTTAATATTGGTTGCATAATAAAAGGGCCCTTGATTTACAAAATATCATTGGTTATGTCGCGTGCACACCTAACAAAATCCAAAACTGTCGGCACATTACGCATCATAATGGCCATGTTTCCCTTTACTTTCAATTTTCGGGTGAGCATAGCCTGCATTGGGTCCAATTTTCCTTGCATTATCTGGGCAATATTGTCATAAGAAGCGCTCAATATAAAAGCAGCATTTTCGTCATTTACATTATTCAATATAGCAACTCGCCGGCACTTCCCATGCCAAAGATCCAAATAATAGATTACGGGTTCTTTTAAATTTCCACTTGGCTCTATTACGACACTAATATCACCTTCCCACTTTACGGCAATAGTCGCATATTTTTTATCCTCATTCAATTTTTCTTCTAATGAATTCAACCATTCGGAACTAGGGAAAACCGGTTTCATATGCACCTCCATGCTATATTTTTATTATATCAATTTTACCAACCACAAACTTGATAGGAAAATAATGAATATTATGAAGCTAAAAAATCATTAATTCGATATATAATTGGCTTGCAAAATTCTGGTTAATGTACTATTCTTATTATACAGATTACCATTATCTCAAAGGAGGTGCAAAAATCGAATTAGATAATTAAATAAGTTAGGAATACCAAGAAAAATTATTTATCACACCAGAGGAGACCATGAGAAAAATCACCACACTTACAACTATGATTATTATCGTCAGCACTTTACTCGCTGCTTGCGGGAGTGGGACCGCCACTCCAACCGATCTATTAGCACAGATTAAAGAGCGAGGAACAATATTAGTTTCCACAGATCCCAACTATGAACCACAATCTTTCCTGAACACAGAAGGCAAACCTCCATCAGATACAAAATGTCCTTCTGATACCTTAACTTCAGCTGAAATGCAAGGTTTTGATGTAGATGTTGCGTTAGAAATCGGAAAACGACTGGGTGTTGAAGTCTGTTTCGCCACACCCGAATGGGATATGATCACGGCAGGAAATTGGGCTGATAAATGGGATATTAGCGTTGGTTCGATGACTATCAAACCCGCCCGCCAGGTTATTCTTGACTTCACCACACCTTACTACTATACCCCAGCTATGATCGGAACTTTGAATGATTCTGGGATTACATCAATTGCAGATCTGGCCGGCAAAGCTATTTGTGTTGGAACTTCAACGACTTATGATGATTGGCTAAATGGCAACCTGGACCTACCAGCAACTTCCATTTATTCTCAACCGCCAACTGACGTAACTGTTGTACCTCTTCCAACTGATCAGGAATGTTTTCAAGCACTAGCTGCTGGTCGTAAAGATTTTGTAGCCTATGTGACATCAGATACTGTTATTGATGCAAATATTGCAGCTGACACGCGAATAACAAAAGTAGGAAAAGCAGTCTTTTCTGAAGACCTGGGCATAGCAATTGATAAAGCCCATAGTTTACCCACGGCAACTTTGCTCAAAGCTGTTGACGACATCGTTATCGCAATGCACGCTGATGGAACTCTTTCTCAGCTTTCGATCAATTGGTTTGGGGCTGACCTAACCCAAGACCCAACCAAATAATTTTAGATTAATGGAATTAGGTGTGGAAGTGGAATTCTTCACTTCCACACCTATAAAAATTTTTAATGAAGGATGGCAATATGTCCCTATTAGGTCATAGAAATAAAATTGATGAACCTAAAACTCAAGGCGAATTGATTTTCGCTGCCCAAAATCGGACTAAACGCATTTTCACAACAAACGTTGCGATATCCTGGGGTTTGCTCCTTCTTTTTTTAATCTTCTTGTTTAGCGGTGCAACATTCACACTTGGTGGACACACTTTCAAAACAATTCAACTTGACACAACATTTATCAAAGAAAATATTGGGTTTATTGCCAGCGGCGTAGGTGTAACCATTGGAATATCCGTTCTTTCCATTTTACTGGCAACCATACTGGCATTGCTGGCGGCTTTAGGTCGTTTATCAAGAATCCCACCTGTTTATGCGTTAAGTACTTTTTATGTATCATTAATAAGAGGCACCCCACTTTATCTTCAGATTTTTTTCTTTTTTCTCGCATTACCACAACTTGGAATAATCCTTTCTGGCATGTTTGCGGGGGTCCTGGCTCTTGGATTAAATTACGGTGCTTACATGAGCGAAATATTTCGAGCCGGGCTCAGTTCAGTTGGCAAGGGTCAACGCGAGGCTGCGCTTGCGATTGGAATGACCCCCAACCAAATGATGCGCAGAGTTGTAATTCCCCAGGCTTTGCGGTTTTCTATACCTCCAACCGGCAATGAATTTATTGCAATGCTTAAGGACTCGGCGCTGGTATCTGCGACCGGTTTTGTTCATGAGTTAATGTGGCGAGCGACAAAAGTTGGTAGAGCTCAGTTCCATAGCCTGGAAGCCCTAATAATTGCTGCCGTATTCTACTGGCTAATGACTCTCGTGTTTACAGGTTTACAAGGTCGCCTTGAAGCATATATGGCACGAGGAGATCGGTAATCATGAAACCTATTATTAAGATAAGTCACCTCGACAAGTATTTCGGAAAGCTTCATGTACTAAAAGATATATCGCTTGAAATTGCTCCCAAGGAAGTTTGCTGCATAATAGGTAGAAGTGGATCCGGAAAGAGTACTCTTCTACGTTGTATTAATTTTCTTGAAGAGCCTTCAGCCGGCATTATTGAAGTGGACGGCTTGGAAGTTGATGCAATCATAAAAGGAAAACAAAGACGACAAATGGTACATGACTTACGCCTTAAAACAGGGATGGTTTTTCAGGAGTTCAATTTATTTCCACATCTTTCAGTTATTGATAATGTTGCCGAAGGCCCTGTAACTGTAAAAAATATGGACAAAGCCAAAGCCATCGAGGTTGCAGAAATGAACCTGACTCGCGTTGGTATGCTCGAAAAAAGAGATGAATTTCCCAGCCGGTTATCTGGGGGGCAAAAACAGAGGGTTGCCATTGCCAGAGCCCTTGCCATGGAACCTAAAGTAATGTTGTTTGATGAACCGACATCAGCACTTGATCCCGAGTTGATCGGCGAAGTACTATCAGTAATGAAATTACTGGCAGAAGAAGGGACAACCATGATGGTTGTTACCCATGAAATGGGATTTGCTCAAGAAGTTGCAGACAGAATTATTGTTCTTGCAGACGGTGAGATCATTGAAGAAGGGGCACCCGATCAACTGTTCGGAAATCAACAGGACAAAAGAACTCAAGCGTTACTGGAAAGATATATAAATTAATTTATCATCAATATCAACCCAAAAAAGCCAGCGTTCACGACGTCTGGCTTTTTTGGGTTGATTCTCAAGATTTATTCCTTGATAATTAGTATTATATTATTTCCAGGTGACCTAATAATTTTGTATAGTCCCGAGTGCCGAAATCTATGTATACTTGATTTAAGGGATATCCATAATTTATTACTTAATAAAAGAATATAGAGGTAGTCATGTTTAATAAATTGCTGAGCGATCAAAAGATAATTGTCAAAAAAATACCGGTCATAGTGATGCTTACATTAATTTTAACTATACATATATATACTCCCGCATCTGCTGCTGATCCTGCACCTAATGATGATATATCTTCGGCCACAATTATTGATACATTGCCTTATTCAAATACAATTGACATCAGCAACGCAACAAGCGATCAAGCTACAGATCCTGTTCTTACCTGCACCCAACTCAATGGAAATACTTTTTCAAGTATTCTTTACTTCACCGTCTGGTATTCATTTACGCCGGAAGCAGATGGAACACTTGTAGTTGACACATTCGGCAGTAATTATGACACAGTCCTGGGTGTTTGGACAGGCGATCAGTCCTCACTGATTTTATATCGGTGCAACGATGATTATAGCGTTGCACATGTAGGCGAATCCCGTTTGGAAATTTCTGTTACAACTGGAACAACTTATTACATAGAAGTAGCAAATTACAGCTCCACCAATGTTGGCACACTAACTTTAAATATGGCTTTTGCAGAACCTTGTTATGCCTTAACCAGCAGTCACACAGGTATTGGAAGCAACCCCGTTGCAATTCCAGATTATTCCTATGGCTGTGTATATGGTGAATACCATGCAGGCGAAACAATAAGCTTTTCTGCTTCCCCTTACGATGATACCTGGAGCGTTGGAAGTTGGCTTGGAACAAATAACGATGATACTACTTCTCTTTCAAATACTACTACGATGACTGATACAGCTCAAGCTGTATCAGTAAATTACGTTACTTCATCATGCTTCCCATTAACAATTAACCATACAGGGTTAGGAACAAATGCTGTTGCTACACCGGATAACTCAAGCGGGTGCACCATTGGGCAATATAATTCGGGAGAATCCATTACTCTATTGGCCTCCCCAGATAGCGGTTCGAGTGTAAGAAGTTGGTCCGGTACCAATAACGATTCGAGTTTTTTGCCTTCAAATCTCGTCACAATGCCCCCATCACCCAGGACAATAGAAACCGAATACACAGCATGCTTAACATTGACAACAAATGTTGCAAAATCCATATATGATGTTGTATCCTCTGATCCAGCCCCTTCAATTAGCGGGAGTATCGCGACCTCACCTAATTGCGCAAATGGGACATATACATATGGAACCGAGGCAATTATCTCAGCCAATCCTTCCTCCAATAACTATCGCTTCCAAAATTGGTCCGGAGACCTAAGTGGAACTTCGAACCCCGGAAAAGTGACAATGACCGATAACAAAAGTGTAACCGGGGTGTTCAAAAAAGCATACTTCAACGATGTACCATTCGACTATACCGAATCTCTTGGGGGGATTCAATTCAAACTCAACCCTTATATTGAAGCGCTTTGGGCAAATAGCTTTACCAACGGTACATGGATAGAAAAAGATGCATCTGGAAATATCATTACTTTAAACTACAGTCCAACAAATACATTAAATCGGGGCATGGTTGCGAAGTTCCTGCTGAATGTTATTCATGGCAAAGGATATCCTACTCCTGTATTGCCAGTTCCCCCAAAGTTTACTTTAGATAACTGGTCTGATCCCAATATAACCTGGGCCTGGCCTTGGGCAGAGCAATTGCTAGTCGAAGGACTGACAAACGGTTGTTGGCAAGATTCATCCTCAGGAAGTAGATCTTATTGCCCATTAAATACTTCTTCCAGAGCCGAAGCAGCGAAATTTGGCTTGACTATGAAATATGGTCCAGGTTATCTTCCCCCTGCAGCCACCGGGTTGGTATTCGCTGATATGAAACTCCCGGTTCTCGGTACAGATCCCGCTGCACACTGGAGCATTGCCTGGGCTGAAACAGCTTATTTGGAAGGGTTGCTACCAGCTTGTGGTACCAATCCAAGCAACGGAAAACCTCTCTTTTGTCCAGATGACCCTATGAACCGTGCCTGGGAAGCATACTTGATCGTAAAAGCTAAGAATATTACTCTACCATAAGAAAAAATTTCACAAAATTTAATTACTATAAGAAATATACCGCGTGCCGGAATGACGTGGTATATTTCTTTATAATAGGGCATTGTAAAAAATCAAAACTAATTTTAATTCGGATGAAAAAGAAAATAATTAACGATTCTAATTACGATAGCTCCCAGTGCGGGTCAGTCTCCATCGAAGAGTTGCGCGGTGTATCTCAATCTCGAGAATTGATATTTCAACTTGTCAGACGCGATATTGTCATGCGTTACAAACGATTTTTTTAATACCGAAAGCCTCAAAAATATGATAAATATTCTTATCGGTGGATATTATGGAGCAGGGAATCTTGGCGATGAAGCCATTTTGGAATGCATGCTTAAAGATTTTCGCGCTTTGAGGTCAGATCTTAATTTTTTTGTGACATCCTGGAATCCCAGCCAAACCAGCAAGCTATATAATGTCAAAGCCATCCACTGGAAGGATCTGCCTGGGTTATTAGATGCTGGACAACATTCTAGCTTGATAATTCTAGGAGGTGGGGGGTTATTTCAGGATTATTGGGGTATAGACATTGATACTTATCTTCGCACAAGCTACAGAGATATCACAAGTTATGGCAGTCTGCCATTATTAGCAAATCTCCTGGGTATTCCTTGTATGATTTATGCAGTAGGGCTCGGCCCGTTCAAAAGCGCAGAAGCTTTACAACACACGCGCTTTGCTTTTGAGAATTGTCAAGCAAGCACATTGCGCGATTCAGATTCTCTGGAATTACTCCGAAAAAGCGGATTTTTTATTGATAATTCAATACCTAATCCCCGAGTCTTAGCCGATCCAGTTTTCACACTCGCTTCCAATAAAGATGATGACAAATTTGTTGAAAAATTATTGTTGGATAATCAAATAGATATTCATAAAAACCTGATCGCTGTAGTTTTACGACATTGGGATCCGAATGGAACAGGCCTTGGATGGTTGGAAAATATCGCCACCGGATTGAATAATTTCCTATTGGAGAACGATTCTTTTCAAGTTATTTTGCTCTCCTTTCAAAAAAATGAGCTTTCTGAAATTACAAATGACGGAGCAATAAATAAAATTTTCCAAAAATTTGATTATCAAAATAAATATCATAGGCTTGATGAACAGTTTACACCACGTATTGCGCAAGCCTTATTTAAGAAATGCGATCTGGTTTTAGGAATGAGGCTTCATTCATTGATCATGGGAATAAATGCCGGCACACCTATTGTTGGGATTCCTTACGATCCTAAAGTAACTTCTCTCATGACAAGCGCCGGGATGGATAATTACTGTAGCAACGGATTTCCGCCCGAATCGGCAGATGTAGCGGATAAATTAGGGTTAGCCTGGAAAAACCGGAAACAAATTACAACTATTATGGGTCATTTTCAAGAGATTTCTTGTACTGCCGCAAAAGAAAATACAAGGATAGCACTTGAATTAATTTCCGAACAACCAAACTTGCCAAGAGGATTTGCTCAACAATTTCCCATTGAACAAATTAAAATAATCAATAATTTAGACAGTTCACTTGAAATAATTTCGAGAAATAACTCTGAATTGATTTCAAAATTAGAATCAACACAAATTGAACTAGAAAAGACCACAAACGACAAAGTTATGACCCAAATCAATTTGAAAATGATTTCAGAAGAATTGGAAAAGACCACAAACGAAAAAGTTATAACCCAAATTAATTTAAGAATGATTTCAGAAGAATTGGAAAAGGAAAAAAGAGAAAAACAATTATTTATTACCGAATTTGAGTTGCGCGAAAGAGAACTAGAAAGAAAGCTTAGAGAAGGGGACCATGAGCTAACGACCGTTCGGTCACAATTAGATAAAATATATTTAAGTAAATTCTGGAAATTAGCAAGTTTTTATTATTCCTGGATAAATATAATTGCTACTACAAAATTTTCTGGGATCGTCCGTCGAAATAACAACTCGCTGCCTACAGGAAAATTTCTCAATGAAATTGTAGATATTTTAAATTCTAGAGCTTTAAAAGGAGTTTTTGTAGTCACCAGCACATTACCTTTTGATGAATTCTTCAACCAAAGAGTAATAAATTTATCAAAGTTTTTGAGCAACCAAGGATACGGTGTAATCTATGTAGCCTGGAGGTGGACACCAGGCACCAATTTGATTGGAGATAGATTAGAAGTTTTCAAAAATGTTTTTCAAATACCAATTGATCTGTTTTTAGATGAATTAATTTCTTTAAAGGATGTCAATCATCCTAAAAAGTTTTTTATTGTTGAATTCCCCCACCCCGATCTATATTCTGTCGCGTTAAAACTAAGAAAACATGATTTCTTTCTGGTTTATGAAATCATCGACGACTGGGAAAGTTTCCATGCAGAGAATCAAGCGATTTGGTTTAATCGTGAAATTGAAAAATCTCTTATCTTAAATGCGAACTTGATAACAGCCGTTTCACCACCACTAGTGAGAAAATTTTCTAATATCCGTAGCGATATTACTCTATTACCAAATGGTTACGATCCGAATCTTTTGGGGATAAGAAATAGGAATATTTCAAAAGATAAGTATTCTCACGAAGAAATAAATATCGGATATTTCGGCCACTTAACCGATTCGTGGTTTGATTGGGGTTTTCTCTTAAATCTACTAGAACTAGCGGAAAAACTAGGGATTAATATAAAATTTCATATAATAGGTTATGGAGAACCCGATATAAAATTTCTCGAAAAATTTGAGAAAAAAATATTTTTTTATGGCCGCGTTGACCCCTCCGAACTTTATCGTTATGTAAAGAATTGGAACCTTGCAATGATACCGTTCAAAGTGGGAAAGTTGGCTGATTCTGTTGACCCCATCAAATTATATGAATACTTGTTTTTTGGATTACCCGTAATCGTGAGAGGAATA
>BS_KBA_SWE02_21mDRAFT_10000066_pt1 | contig 33371 bp, 27 predicted proteins | sample BalSeasSWE02_21m_FD_9196 | JGI IMG/M metagenome (IMG submission 9196)
AATGGTAGGAGGGACCCTTACAGCAGTTATATCTCTAGTCTTATTAATTCGAATCAGCCCATCAATGACCTTATTTGTTTTAGTGCCAGTAGCTATTTTTGGGGTTATAGCATTAAAGGCATTTGGGTATATAAGGCCTATTTTTAGAAAACGCGGTGTAATTAATGCAGAAGTTACTGGTCGTTTAACGGAAACCTTAGCCGGTGTTAGAGTTATTAAAGCATTTAATGCTGAAGAGCAGGAAAATATAGTGTTTGAAAAAGGAGTTGAAAGATTGTTTCAAAATGTAAAAAAGAGCTTAACAGCAACGGCTTTTATGACTAGTTCCTCCACATTTTTGTTGGGGATTGCTTCTACTGGTATCATGGGTATCGGTGGCTATAAAATTATGATGGGAGATTTAACTGTTGGTGATTTTCTGTCTTTTACACTGTTTCTTGGATTCATGATTGCGCCTATAGTTCAGATGAGTAATATTGGAAGCCAGCTTACAGAAGCATTAGCAGGATTAGACAGAACAGAAGAACTGATGAATATGACTGCTGAAGAGGATAATGATGAGCGAACAATTATGTTAGAAAAAATTGTAGGCCATTTGGAGTTTAATGATGTGTCTTTTTCATATGAAGCAGGTAAAGAAGTTTTGCATAATATTTCGTTCACGGCACCGGCTGGTTCTGTGACGGCCTTGGTAGGGAGTTCAGGTTCTGGTAAGTCAACAATAGCTGGATTATCTGCCACGTTTTTAAATCCCAAATCAGGAATGGTGTCTATTGACAAACAAGATTTGTCAAAGGTTAATTTAAATAGTTATAGAAAACATTTGGGGGTTGTTTTACAGGACGAGTTTTTGTTTGAAGGCACTATAAGGGAAAATATCATGTTTCCTAGACCTAATGCTACAGAAAAAGAATTACAAAATGCAGTGAAAGCGGCTTATGTCAATGAATTTACCGATCGTTTTGACGATGGATTAGATACGCTAATCGGTGAAAGAGGTGTTAAACTATCAGGTGGGCAACGCCAAAGATTAGCAATCGCCAGAGCCATTTTAGCTAATCCTAAAATCATTATCTTAGATGAAGCGACCTCTAGTTTAGATACAGAAAGTGAGGCATTAATTCAGAAAAGTTTGACCGAATTAATAAAAGATAGAACAACCATTGTTATTGCTCACAGATTAAGTACTATAAGACAAGCTGATCAGATTTTAGTTATTGAAGCAGGACATATTATTGAACGAGGAAATCATGACGAATTGATTGCCAAACAAGGAAGATATTATGATTTATATACGTATCAGGCAAAAATCTAACAATTAATATTATGACAGTAAAAGATTTAGACCCATCAGAATTCAATCCATATTATAATGCCTACATTGATTTGATTCCCAAAGAGCTTGAGCTTCTTGAAGGATTTCATTTAGGTTTAAAAAATGTTACCGATTTTTTTAATTCTATATCTAAAGAGAAACTCACCTATAAATATGCCGAAAATAAGTGGACCGTTAAAGAAATTTTGCAGCACATTATTGATACCGAGCGTATTTTTATGTATCGTTGTTTGCGCATGGCGAGACATGATAAAACACCTTTAGCAGGATTTGACGAAAATGATTATATCAATCCATCATTGGCCAATAATAAATCTATAGAATTATTGTTAGAGGAATATCGGGCTGGAAGGCAAAATTTTATTGTTTTGTTAAAAAGTATAAGTGAAACGGATTTGAAATTTATTGGTACGGCAAACGGAAGTACTTTATCAGCAAGATCTGCAGCATTTATTATTCTGGGTCATGAACTCTGGCATACAAAAATTATAAAGGAACGATATCTTTAAATAGTAGCGAGTTTTAAATGTCTTTTTAGTATGACAAAGACAAGTAGAGAAAGTGCACCAAAAATTGAAAACCCTATAAATAAAGGCAATACGGAATCCTTTACAAAACCACCAATATAATTAGCCACGGGAACGGCTAAAATGGTGGATGCAAATCCATTTATGGCAGCACCTATACCTGCAATATGTCCAAGAGGTTGCATAGCTAAAGCGCGTAAATTTCCGAATAAAAAACCAACGGCAAAAAACTGTAAAGCGAAAAAGGCCACTAGCACATAAATGCTTGGATTGGTTCCTGACCAAAATAAAATCACATATAAAATTGAAACGGCACAGTATCCTATGGTTGAATAATAAGCCATATTCATCATGCCAAATTTAACAACAAAGACACTGTTTAAAAAAGTAGCCAGACCAATAGAAATGGCTAAACTGGCAAAAATGTATGGAAACATCTCAGCCAAATTATATTGTTCTTCAAAAATTTGTTGTGAGGTGCTTAAGTAAACCATAAAAGAACCTGTTATAAAACCGGAAATTAAAGTAAATCCAATGGCGTCTTTATATTTTATAAACTCTCTGGCACCATCAATAAAAAGATGAGATGACAGCGGTATGCGTTTTTCTTTTGGTAAACTTTCTTTTTGACGAAACCAAAACCAAATCATGATTAGCGTACTGTATATGATGTTGACATAAAAAATGGATTCCCAGTCATAATAATTAATCAAAAATTGTCCCAAAGTTGGTGCAATTACCGGTACTAAAATAAATACCATCACAACAATGGATATTATTTTGGCCATATAATCGCCGCTATAAAGGTCTCTCACAATGGCAATACATAATGTTCTAGGCGATGCTAATCCAATACCTTGCAGAATTCTGCCAAAAATCATTAGTTCAAAACTTTTGGTGGTAATGCATATAATGCTTGCAATAATAAACACTCCAAAGCCAATAAAAACAATAGGTTTTCTCCCAAAACTATCTGATAAAGGGCCAAATAGAAGTTGTCCTAAGCCAATACCCAGAAAAATCATGGTAATTAAAAGTTGATTATTATTGAGATTTATAACACCTAAATCATGGCCAATTTGCGGCAATGCAGGCAATAAAGCATCAATTGAGAGAGCAACAATAGACATTAAAGATGCCATAAGAGCAACAAATTCAAACTCAAACGTATTTTTGTTTTGCATCATGTAAAAATAAGAGAATAAACATTTTAATAATTAATTTTATTAGACTTTAATATTTTTAATTTTGTATTGTTCATAAAAGCTATTTTAGCATTACAGATGGAATCACTTTTAAAATATATAAGAAACCAAATAATTCTTACCAAAGAAGAAGAAGACTTTCTTTTATCCAAAGTATTTCTTAGAAAGTATTTAAAAGGTCAATACATAGTGCAGCAAGGTGATATTTGTAAATATGAATGTTTCGTTTTGTCTGGTTGTACAAAGATGTTTTATTTAGATGATGATGGACAGGAGCATATTATTTTGTTTTCAATTGAAGATTGGTGGACTTCAGATATGGGTAGCTTTATCACCCAAACACCTTCTGATTTTAATATTCAGTGTTTAGAAAACACAGAGCTAGCTATGTTTTCTTATGACATTATTGAAGAGTTATATGAAAAAATACCAAAACTAGAACGGTTTTTCAGACAGATTATAGAACGAGCCTTTGTGGCATCTCAAAAACGAATAGTCAGAAATTTTGCACTCACGGCAAAAGACAGATATCTTTATTTTAGAAAGCAATATCCAAAAATGGAGCAACGCATACCACAATATATGGTGGCATCTTACCTTGGTATCACTAAAGAGTTTTTAAGTAAAATAAAAAGCCAGCTCAGCTTAGAAGAATAGATGTTAAACTAGATTAACATTTTTTAATAAACTACTTTATTTTTCATCAGCTAATATTTGTAGATATTTGCAGTAATGATTAGAATATCATAAAAACTATATTAGTTTAACAAAAATTAAAATGACAAACAAAATGAAAAAAATAATTATTGCAGGTTTAGTGGCTTTTATAGCCTTCTCTTTTAAAGGAGTTGATGTTGAAAAGAAAGAAGTTAAAACAGACCAGAGTAAAGTGGTTTGGAAAGGTTACAAAGTAACCGGTTCACATGAAGGAAATATTAGTTTAAAATCAGGTTCTTTAATGTTTTCTGACAACAAATTAAGTGGCGGTGAGTTTGTTATGGATATGACCAGCATGACTGTTACTGACTTAGAAGGTGAATCTAAAGGAAAGTTGGAAGGTCATTTAAAATCTGATGACTTTTTCGGAATTGAAAAGTATTCAACAGCTACTTTAGTATTTAATGAGGTGAAATCAACAGGAAAAAATTCTTATTCTGTAACTGGTGATTTAACTATTAAAGGAAAAACAAGTCCTGTTACATTTTCTATATCAATTTACGGAAATAAGGCTACGGCCTCTTTAAAAGTTGACAGAACTAAATATGATATAAAATATGGATCATCTAGCTTTTTTGATGATTTAAAAGACAAAGCAATCTATGATGACTTTGATTTAGTGACTGATTTACAGTTTTAATTAAAATTAGAGATTAATAGTAAAAAAAAAGCGTTCAGAAATGAACGCTTTTTTTATTTAAACATATGCACTTTTAAAAGAGTATCTTTGCTTTGTACTATTATAAACAGATATGCCATTTAAAAAAATCATTGAACCTCTAAAATTCACCCTTCAGGAAAAAGGTTTTAAATCTCAGTTGCCTTTACAAAAATTAATCTGGTCAAAAATAAAAGGAGGTTCCAGCATGTTTTGTATTGCACCGCAAAATTCCGGAAAAACAACCACCATTATTTTAAGTGTCATTCAAAAATTGAATGGGGAGGCCTTTGAAGATGCTCCAAGAGCCTTAATCTTTGTTAAAGATAAGCAAGCCGCTTTAGATTTAGAAGCAGAATTTAAAACTTATACCAGAGGCACAGATTTAAGAATATATTGTGCCTATGATGAATATAATATTGAATTGCAAAGAGAAGATTTATATTTAGGAACAGACATAGTGATAGCTACCCCAAAGCGATTAAATAAAATATTTTACCTGAATGGGATTAATTTAAATAAACTTCAAATGTTTATTGTGGATGATGCCGAGTTTTTATTTAGAAACAGCAATTTTGAAGAGGTATCAAGAACACCAGAAAGCTTAGAAAAATGTCAGTATCTCATTTTTTCGACAAAATTTGACATGCGTTTTGAAAGATGGAAGGATTCTTTTATGTTCAATTCACAAACTATTTTATTTAAATAATTCATTATCCAGTTTTAATAATTATTTGAAACACATATAATTTGTCTCAGTAGCAATTATACAATTGAATAATTATTGTATACTTTTATATGTTTCTTATTTAAGAAGAAAAAACCAAGAAAATAAGTATTTACTCATTAAGTTTGCTGAAAATTAAGGGTCTATTTCTTTTAAAAACTACGTAACAATTATCATGAAAAAATTAAGTCTTATTATTTTATTGTTCCTTCTAACCATAGAATACGGCTTTTCTCAAAAGATGAGTAACGAGAAAATCACGGAGCTAATTACCAGTTATAAAAATAGTATAAGAGGGCCTTATAAAGATATTCGTTGGTTTTGTACGGACGGCAGTTTAAGGCAGCCCAAAGATCCATGTCCTGAAAATATTGGTCCTGGTGTACAACATGCGCGTTATAAAGATGAGGTAATATCATTAGGAGAAACAAATCATATTTTTTTGGGTCAGATTTTGGCATATACTCAAACAGAAGAATTTTGGGATGTAGAAAATAATCATTCACGTTTAAAACAATATCAATTAGATAAATATTTAAGGTCTGTTGATGATGGATGGATAAATAGAAAAGGTCAGTTTTATAGAGGTTCTGTGCAATCAGAGGATGAAGAAGCCTGGGGTATTAGTTTTTATAAGATGTTATTGTCAAATGATGATAATTTAGATAAGAATTATTTTTTAATACGTCAGTCGTTAAAGGATATTCCTCATAACGGCGATGATAATATATCACAGTTAATTAGAAGCCAGTCAAAAGTAATATCTGATACATTTCCTCCATTTATGGATTTAAGAGTTAAAATTCATAGTCAACCAGAATATTCAGATATCCAAAAGGTGAAATCCTTTAAGGATAAAAACACTTCAAAGTTAAATAAGGATGTAAATCTGAAATTGGAGGAATTAATTGAAACCATGACCAAATTTTATAAACCTATTGATATTTCAACCCTTTTATCAAAGAAATCATTGGTTTCAAAAACTGAAATTGGTCAGAAAATAAAAGCTTATATCGTAAACCAATCTAATAATACGTCAGTCTCTGAATTAATCACAGGTACCTCTGAAATGTTAATGGAAATAAGAACCTCGTTATTAAAAGAAAAAGACCCTTTAGCCCGTCTAGAATTACTGGATATTTCAATAAAATTAGAGGATATTATTTTTAAAAAGGCACCACAGTGGGAGCCCACAGATGTTCAAGATATGTTATCTAAGATCTGTTATTTAGGGATGGCTACTGCAGGAGCAGGTTATATTGAATTAGATGAATGGGATAATATTAATTTAAAAACGCCATTTAAGGAAGATACTAGTATGTCATTAGGTGAACTTACTACTATATTAGAAAATGCGAGAAGTTTAGTGGAGTGGAGTTCGTCTATGGTTAAAGCTAATTACCAGGATATTGTTAATATCTATACTGTATTTGAGCCAAAAACCTATGGTTTTATTGATGATAGAATACGTGGCTCTTTAGCCTTATACTTAGGAATGGCAGTGGGTGATTTAGGTGATTTTATAGCTAAAGAATCGGCACTTACTAATAAGGTGCTAGACATACCAAATCAAAGTTCTTTTAGAGGGCTTAATCCCGGGTATGCTTTTGGAGAATTAGTGGTGGTTGCAGGATCACCTGATGCTTCCGAAGTATCTTCTGATAAGATATATATTTTTCAGAGACCACCATCAGATTTAAAACCGGTTGCAGGTATTGCCACTGTTTCTGAAGGAAACATGGTATCTCATGTACAATTACTAGCTAGAAATTTAGGAATTCCAAATGCCGCTTTGTCTGACGAAAATCTTCAGAATTTAAAAGCATACAGTGGTAAAAAAGTATTTTATGCCGTTTCAAATAAGGGAAATGTTATTTTAAAATTGGAAAGTAGTATGACAGAGGTTGAAAAGGCTTTGTTTACTAAAACGGAACGCAAATCTGATAAAATAGAAGTGCCAATAGAGAATGTTCGTTTGGATGTTAATGAAGTTCTTAATTTACGTTCAGTAGATGCCAGTGATTCTGGTAAACTTTGTGGCCCAAAAGCCGCTAACTTAGGCCAATTAAAAATGATGTTTCCTGAAAAGGTAGTGGAAGGCCTGGTCATTCCATTTGGAATTTTTAGAAACCATATGGATCAGGAGATGCCAAATCAAAACAAATCTTATTGGAAGTTTTTGAATGATATGTTTGATAAAGCTGAAACCATGCGTAATCANAACATTATAGAAACTGAAGTGGAAAAATTTCAATTAGACCAATTGGAAATTCTNAGAGAATCCATAAAAAAGATGCCTTTGAAACCGGAATTTATAAGTCAGCTTGAAACTNATTTTAAAAATGTTTTAGGAAAGAATTTAGGAGATATTCCTGTCTTTCTGAGAAGCGATACCAATATGGAAGATCTTAAGGATTTTACCGGTGCCGGATTAAATTTAACCATATTTAATGTGGTAGAAAAAAATAAGATTATTGAGGGTATTAAAAGTGTTTGGGCTTCTCCGTATACAGAACGCAGTTTTAAATGGCGCCAGAAATATTTATTAAATCCTGAAAATGTGTTTCCTTCAATATTGGTGATACCAAGTGTAGATGTTGATTATTCAGGAGTATTAATAACAAAAGGGATAAGCAATGGTGTTGATGAGGATTTAACGATTGCCTTTAGCAGAGGCGCGGGAGGTGCTGTAGACGGACAGGCGGCAGAAACTTACCTTATTTACAATAAAGGTGGTATGCGTTTTTTAGCCCCATCTCGTGAGATGTATTATAATCGATTACCTCAAAAAGGGGGTACGGAAAAATTTATTTCAAGTTTTGAAAAACCTATTTTAAATTCTGGAAACATTAATGAGATAAGAGCCTTAGCTGAAACTATAAGAGAGACCTTATCAAAGATAACACATTCTGATTATCATGGTGCTTATGATGTTGAACTTGGTTTTCAAAGCAATAAGTTATGGCTGTTTCAAATTCGTCCTTTTGTTGAAAATAAAAAAGCTTTAAGTTCTGATTATTTACAATCAATAACACCTTTAATAGATAATAACAAGCAGATTTTATTGTCTGAAAAACTATAACCCGTTATGAAAAGATTGCTTCCATTACTCATTTTAACATTAACCTGTTTTGCCTTTACGGTTGCAAATTACTATCCAATTGATGGCTATGAGCGAACAGGTATAAAAAGATTAAAACGATTAGAACTTATTAAAAGTGGCGAGATAGTTGAAACTTCAAAACTTCCTGCAGGAGCGCTGAAATCATATAGGGATATTAAACTGAATTTGGTTTCAAAAAGGGAGGATAGTCTTATTTGCTTTTTAAAGGCAGATCCAAATTTTCAAAAAGACATTAATGCCCTTTTTAAAGGTCTTGATAAAAGTTATTCGTTAACAGTAATAGATATTTCTGATCCGGAACATCCAAGATTTGCGCAAAGAAATGAGACAGCAGGCTATCAACCGGGAAGTGTTGGTAAGTTAGCCGTTTTAACTGCCTTGTTTACTGAGTTGGCTACTATTTATCCAGATGATTTTGAAAAACGATTGGATTTATTAAGAAATAAGTCCGTAAAAGCGGGTGTCTGGGGTTTAACCGATGAGCATACCATTCCAATTTTTAATATTGAAACAAGGAAATTAGTAAAACGCCAGGTTATTGCCAGCGACGTATGTACCTTATTTGAATGGGCCGATCATATGCTGTCTGTGAGTAATAATGGGGCAGCTAGCATAGTCTGGAGAGAGGTGATGTTGATGCATGCTTTTGGTAAAGATTATCCGGATTTAACACAAGAAGGCGCAGATGCTTATTTTAAAAATACCCCAAAGAAAGAATTGACCGATTTAGGAAATGATGTTGTTAATTTACCTTTAAGAGCTCTGGAAATAACTCCTGATGAATGGCGTTTAGGAAGTTTTTTTACAAAAGGAGCGAATACTTATGTTGGTGATAAAGGGGGAAGTATAGGATCGCCTATTGGATTAATGAAGTTCTTAATTAAACTGGAACAGGGAAATATTGTTGACGAAGCTTCAAGTTTGGAAATGAAACGATTAATGTATATGACTGATAGAAGGATTCGTTATGCACAATCTCCGGCATTAAAAGAGGCCGCTGTTTATTTCAAATCTGGAAGTTTGTATAAATGTGACAGAACAAAAGGAGAAACCTGTGGGAAATATATGGGTAATATTAATAATTTCATGAATTCTGTAGCTATTGTAGAACATCCTAACAATTGCACGTATATGGTGGCATTAATGACTAATGTGTTAAGAAAAAACTCTGCAACTGACCATATGATGCTGGCTGCAAGTATTGATAAAATTATTCAGAAAGGTTTACAGTAGATTGCAAGGACAGTAATGTTTCTGAAGCAAATGCTTTTAATTTTTCATCCTCTTTTAGAATGCATTTTTCAACCAAAGGAATATATTTTGGATCATTTTGAATTTTTATAAGGTATAGAACAGCCAGATTTAATCTTAAATCATTGGCCTCTAAGAGCAGTTGGAAACATTCAAATTCAGAAAGTATTTTTTGCTGAATCTTTTGAATAACTTCATCTGAAGTGATGTCTAAAACAGTATTTTCAATAATAGGAATCAGCGTTCTTTTTAAATCGCCAGTCAATAAATTATCTAAAAATTCAATAGCATTATGCTGAGCTTCATGTTTTTCGCTCATAAGGCCTAAATAGGCAATGTCAACATCTTGCTGCTGATATTTTAACCCCAATAACTTAAAAATTCTTTCTAATCCTGATTCTAACCTATGTTCAAGTAAGTCTAGTAAGGCTGCTCTGGCTTCTCTTTCCTCTGTACTTACTAGCACTTTTGTTTTTCTTCTGTTTCGATATTGCTGGATAATCTCAGTGTGCATCGCAGAAAGGGTCTTTTGATATAATTTACATTCATCAAAAATTATTTTTACCACTTTTAGTTGATTGAATATTAAACGGGGCGATTTTCGTTTAATATTACTTAAGGCTCGAATAACTTCTAAACGAACACTTAAATCGCGATCTAATAATAGTGGAAACAAATATTTTATGGACTCCTGAGAATTAAAAGCCTCAAAAACTATCGGGATACTTCGGCATATGGCAAGTGATTCTGTTTTGTCTTTAACAGTGTTGGAGAGTATAGGTAACAATTGATTTCCGAAATTCAATAAGGCTTCTTTTGCAAATTCTCTATAATGTTTATTAGGTAAAAAGCTTAATAATGGGGAAATAAATTGTGAATGCATGGTTAAACCTGCGGCATATATTGCAGTTTGAACGATTTCTGGATTGGTATGCTCTAAATAAGTTTTTATGAAAGTATGATATTCTATAAAGTTGGCATTACCAATAGCTTGTAAAAGGAATTTAATACTTGAAACATCATCAGGATTCTTATGAATAAATTCTATTTTATCATGAATACGTTTTTCTAATTGAAAATATATTTTTAAAGTATGATTATCCTTTGATTCTCTTGCTAAACATAATAATGCGGCATTGGCAATTTTGATGTTTTCATGATTCAGGTATTCATTGTAAATGTGTCTGTTATCCTTGCTTTCATGCAATAACAAATACTCTAAAGTAGCCAGAACCAGGTCTTCATTATCTGATTTTAATAAAGCTGAAACCTCTGATACTAAAGTGGCATTATTTAAAAAATACATATTCTGAATGGCGGCTGTTTTAATTTTATCAGATGGATGTTTTAATAATTTCTGAACATCATTCACAAATCGTTTATCATTAATTTCCTGAAGCTTTTTTAACATAAACAGAATCTGGCTTTCAGTACCATTTTCAAAAACAGTTTTCATGCCTTTTAATACTGAAGTTTTGGAAGGAAGTGGTTTCTTGTTCTTTTCATTTTTATCCGTAATGATGGCTAAATTTTCACGAAAAGTTTTAAAATATTCAATCCGAACTTTATAAACAAAATAAACCCAAAGACCTACAAGTAAAATGATTATGGCTGTTATATATAAAGAATTAAGATTTAATCCTTTCACTACAAAAATTAAAATAAAGCCCGCTATACCCGTTGCAATGCTATCAACAACAACATCAATATAAGATTTGGTTTTGTTCTTTAATTCAAAAGATAGAGGTAAGGATAACAACTCAATGGCGCTTTTATGAATGGATTGTTTCATGGTGCCATCAATAGCTTTGATAAGAACGACCACGGCTAATTCTGGAATAACAAAAAATAATAAGCAACCAATAAAAATACCTAAAGGAAGCAGAATTAACGAAAAACCAACGCCCCATATTCCAACAATCTTTCTTGTGATAAACAATTGAATTGCCAGAGAAATAAGGTTGAATGTTGAAAACCAAAATGCGAAAAAAGAAGCCAGTTCATCCGGATCGGAAATGGAGGCTGAAGCCAAATCACTGAACAGATAATCAACTAATTTTGCTACAATCACACTAACCGCCACTATGCCGGCTATATAGGTTAAATGTTTCGAGTTTTTTATTAAGGTAAAAGGTTTGTCGGCACTTGAGGTCGTTCTTTTTTTCTGTTTAAAGGTGTTTAAATTTTGAACTCTCAATTTCCATATTTGGCGAAGTATGGGGGCGCAAATGGTTAACAATAATGCAGCAACAAACATTAAATTTTCAATTCCTATCCAAGGCACTAATAAAGAAGTTAGGTATCCACCAAAAATACCTCCTAAAATAGCTCCAGATCCAATAAATCCAAAAACACGTTTCGCTTCTCTAACATTATAAACCAAATTGGCTAAAACCCAAAATTGTGATGCTGATAAGACTGCATAGATGGCTACCCAAACATAGAAAAAGTAAAGCAGCCAGACATTTATGAAATTAAGGTTTAAAATAACTCCTAATCCTGTAAATAAAACAATTGAAATAATCAGTGTTGTTTCAATAATTTTATTTAATTGAAAAAGGGCAAGAGCTTTATAATAAAAAAAAGAGCTCAGAAAGGCAACAAGTGCAACTATTAAGAATGCTAATGGTAAACTTTCAACGCCTAATTCTGATAGAAACAAAGCGTTAACAGTTGGTTTAACAATTAGAAGTGTTGTTATTATTAAAAAAATATAGGCTTGCATCAAAAAAGAAATCTTCAATTCTCCTTCTCTGATATCAAAGATTTTTTTAATGGTATTTAAGAGCATTGTTTAATTAATAAAAATAATTGTTTAAGTTTTTGCTTTTGATATTTTTAAAACCTTTTCAACTGGAGTTACTAAATCTTTTATAATTTGCCCCCCTTTTGGATCATCAATAAGTGCCACTAATATATATCTTCTATTTGTATCTGTTCCCCATACTAAAATGGAATCTGAATGATAGGTTTTCCAGGTTCCTGATTTTCTAAAAAGTTTAGCCTGAGGGGCTATTTTTTCCAACACGGCAACAAATTTATGATGTAAATCTGGGTTGCCCATAATTTCAAGCATTTGTTTAGAGCGTTCATAGTTAACCAATTTCCCATTTGCTAGTAAATAATAGTATCTACACACTTTATTTACGGATGCTGCATGACTTAAATGTTTAAGGGGTTCTCTGTTGGTATCACCGCCACCGCCATAACGTTTTCCTACCCAAAGACCGCCACCGTGTTCTTCATCATATAGCATATATTTAGGATCCGTCATGACACTTTCTATTTTATTATAGCCTACTCTATTAATCATTCGCGTAGCTGCTTGATTATCCGATTTGGCTATCATTAAACGCATATCCGTTTTAATTTCAGATGTTTCTTTTAATTCGCCTTTTTCAAGGGCATCCATTGCTGAAAGAAGGATAGCTATTTTAGGCAAACTGGCTGCATACATCATAAAATCTCCATTAACGTTGGCATATTTAACGTCGTTTGGATTACTTAAATCCACAACACCAACGGCCATCTTTTTTTGTGAAATCAATTTTTTCCATGTTGGATTGGCATTGAGTTCTTTATCAAGGCTTTTTTGCATTGAGAAATTAGATAATTCTGTTAAGGGTTTTATTTTGGAATCAGCTATTCTAATTGGTAATCCGGTTTGATTATCATTAAGAAAGAAAGAACTAAATACGAATAATAATATAAAGGCTTTTGTAGTCATATTTTATAAAAAACTTATTCGAGCAAATGTATTTAAATTACACATTATGAAAGTGTTAAAATTTTAAAATAATCTGCGAATTGATTATTCAGCAAATACGTCTCTACAACTGCTTTTAGATGTTTTATATTGTTAAAGTTTTAAATTAAAACTTAAAAAACTATAATGGAATATTGCCGTGTTTTCTATTTGGTCGCTCAACAACTTTGTTTTCTAGCATTGAGAAGGCATTTATCAGTTTTCTACGAGTATCTTTTGGTAGAATCACTTCATCAATAAAACCGCGTCTAGCAGCTCTGTATGGATCAGCAAATTTGTCCGCATATTCGGTTTCTTTTTCTTTCCATTTGGCGGTTGGGTCTTCAGCTTCCTGGATTTCTTTTTTAAAAATAATTTCTGCTGCTCCTTTGGCACCCATAACGGCAATTTCTGCTGTTGGCCAGGCAAAATTTAAATCAGCCCCTATATGTTTAGAATTCATGACGTCATAAGCGCCGCCATAAGCTTTTCGTGTAATTACTGTCACTCTTGGTACTGTGGCCTCACTTAATGCATAAAGTAACTTAGCTCCATGAACAATGATGCCGTTCCATTCCTGATCCGTCCCTGGTAAAAATCCCGGAACATCTACTAAAACTAATAAAGGNATATTGAAACAGTCACAAAAACGAGTAAAACGAGCCGCTTTCTTTGAACTATTAACATCTAACACGCCAGCTAAAAACATGGGTTGATTCGCTATTATTCCAATACTTCTTCCGGCAATTCTTGCAAATCCAACGATGATATTTTCAGCGTAGTCTTTATGAATTTCGTAAAAAGAATCTTCATCAATAATACCTTTAATGACTTCATGCATATCATAAGGTTTATTGGCATTATCAGGCACTATTTGAGATAAAATTTCCCTGATTTCATCATCAAGTTGGAAGGCTAGTTTTTGTGAGGTTTCTTTATTATTTTGAGGCAGATAACTCAGTAATTTCTTTACATCTTCAAGGCATTCCACATCATTAGCTGATGTTTTGTGGGCCACACCAGATTTAGAGGCATGTGTAAAAGCACCACCTAGCTCTTCTGATGTAACAGTTTCATTAGTTACCGTTTTTACAACGTTAGGTCCCGTGACAAACATATAACTGGTATTTTCAACCATTAAAGTAAAATCGGTCATAGCTGGAGAATAAACAGCTCCTCCTGCACAAGGACCCATAATGGCTGAAATTTGAGGAATAACACCAGAGGCTTGTACATTTCTGTAAAAAATATCGGCATAACCACCCAATGAGCGCACCCCTTCCTGAATTCTGGCGCCACCAGAATCATTTAATCCAATAATTGGGGCCCCTACTTTTACCGCTAAATCCATAACTTTACAAATCTTTTCAGCATGTGTTTCAGATAAGGCACCACCAAAGACAGTAAAATCCTGAGCATATATATAAACTAATCTACTGTTTACTGTGCCATAACCCGTAACAACGCCATCACCAAAAAAGATTTCCTTTTCCATTCCAAAATCAGTAGTTCTGTGAGTTACTAACATACCAATTTCTTCAAATGAACCTTCATCTAATAAATAATCTATACGCTCCCGGGCCGTTAGCTTTTTCTTGGCGTGTTGTTTATCTATCCGGGCTTGTCCACCGCCTAAATGTGCTAAAGCAATTCGATTATTTAGTTTGTCTATTTTTGAATCCATAGCTTATTTATTTGGTAATCGCACTAATTTTTGGTCTTCCATATATTTCTTTACAGCGATAAGCGCTGCTAATTTTTCTTCCGTTTCAGTTTGTTTTTTTAAAACTTCTGCTGAGTAATATTTTTTAACGAAATGCGTATCAAATTTTCCAGACCTGAAGGCTTCATGCTCAAAAACATATTTACCCCTTTGATGTGATAATTATCAATGGCTTTAATCATTAACTGAATCGCTTCTTCACGGGTATCGGCAAAAGTTATTAATTTGGATAGCATTGGGTCATAATAAATAGGTATATCCATACCTTCCTCAAAACCGTTATCAACTCTAATACCTTTACCAACAGGCAATTTATAAACATCAAGATGACCAACACTTGGTAAAAAATCGTTTAATGGGTCTTCGGCATAAACGCGCAATTCCAGAGCATGACCATGAATCTTCAAGTCTTCCTGTTTCATTTTTAAAGCTTCACCACGCGCCACTCTAATTTGAAGCTCAACCAAATCAACTCCAGCAATGATTTCTGATACCGGATGCTCCACTTGTAATCGGGTATTCATTTCTAAAAAAAAGAAATTATGATCGGCATCCATTAAAAATTCAACCGTTCCCGCGCCTAAATAATCACATGATTTAGCCACTTTTATGGCAGCTTCACCCATTTCATGTCTTAATTTTGGAGTTAAAATTGCCGATGGAGCTTCTTCAATAACCTTTTGATGGCGTCTTTGTATACTGCATTCACGTTCAAAAAAATGGAGCACATTGCCATGACTGTCGGCCATAACTTGAATTTCAACATGTCTTGGTGAAGTCACATATTTTTCAATAAATACGGAACCGTCTCCAAAAGCCGAGGTTGCTTCACTAATGGCTCGTTTCATTTGTGATTCTAAATCACTTTCTTTTTCCACTATGCGCATGCCTTTTCCACCACCACCAGCAGATGCCTTAATTAATATAGGAAATCCAATTTCTTTAGCAATTTGTTTTGCTTTTGAAACCTCTGTAATAGCTTCATCAATTCCGGGAACCATAGGTATATTATAGTGCTTAACAGCTTCTTTGGCTGCCAGTTTGCTACCCATAATTTTTATAGCTTTTGAGCGTGGTCCTATAAAGGTGATATTATTTTGTTCACATAACTCTGCGAAATCAGCATTTTCACTTAAAAATCCATAACCGGGATGAATGGCATCAACATTTAATTTTAAGGCCACCTCTATAATTTTTTCGCCTCGTAAATAGGACTGGTTTGACGGTGGCTCACCTATACATATCGCTTCATCAGCAAATCTTACATGAGGGGCATTTCTGTCTGCCGTAGAAAATACAGCCACTGTTTTTATACCCATTTTTTGTGCCGTTTTCATAACACGAATGGCTATTTCACCGCGGTTTGCAACTAATATTTTTTTCATTTTTCAAATTCAATTAATAAAGCCCCTTTATCAACAGGATCTCCTTTTTTTACTGCAATGGATTTAATAATGCCTTCTCTTGGTGAGATCAATACATTTTCCATTTTCATAGCTTCAAGAATCAATAAGGCATCATTTTCTTTAACTGTTTGACCTTTTGTTACATTAATTTCTAATATAAGTCCGGGCATCGGAGCTTTAATTAAATCGATATGTTTAGCAGTTCCTATTGAAAAGCCCATATCTTTAATTAACATATCCAAATCATTCAATATGCTGATATGATATGAGTTATTATTGATTTTAACTTCATATGTTTTAGAGTTAAAATTGGAGCTTATAATTTCAGAATGGTATGATTTGTTATTATGAAGAAGATGGTAACTGTTCTCTGAAATTTTTATAGCATCGAGTTTTGTGACGTCTTCAGAAGAAATTTCTAAATCTAAATTAGAATTTACACTGACTTTAAAATTCATAAAAATGATATTATTAATGACTATAAAGATAAAGATTAAAATATATCTTTCATAGTAAATTCAACATCAAAAACTTTGATAGGGCTTTTGAAAAAGGAGATAATTAAAGTGTGATGAGTTGAATTAAGCGTGTTTAAACTATTAATTATTTCAATGATGATTCTTTATGAATTAAAGTAATTTGATGGTGAAGAAGAGGCACTATAATAAGTACCAGATCAAGAAATTAGATTTAATTTGTAATAAAGAGTTATAGAGTCATTTTGATACTATTTAATACAAATTCATAATAAGCCTTGTTGCTTGGTATAAAATGATTGTTCTTTCCAATGTTATTTATGAGTTCCTGAAAAGTATCAAGTGTTACTAATTTTAAATCTTCAACTTCACCTTCTTGCGGTATTAATTTTGTAATCGGTACGTTTAATTGAGCAATAAAGGTGTGGTGAAATTCATTATCTGTAATGCCATTAGGGTATAATTGAAAGCAATCAAAAACTCCGATTTTTTTCATATCGTTCGTATCAAGATCTAAACCTATCTCTTCTTTCACTTCTCTAATGGCGGCATGAACAATAAACTCGCCAGCATCTACATGTCCGGCTACAGAAACATCCCATAGTAAAGGACAAATAGACTTTGATGCAGCGCGTTGCGCTAAAAGAACTTCACCATTTATAGTATATAACCAAACATGTGCTGTATTGTGATAATGGCCTTTAGAATGAATCTCAGATTTTAAAGCTTTTTCCCCCGTTGGTTTACCTTCCTTAGTAATAATGTCTATATATTCGTCCATAAAAGATTATTGTAATGTTCATTTTATTTGAAGCAGACTTTGCGTTAGGGATTGCAGTCCTTCGACTCCGCTCAATATATATTCTTTATAATAAAACGTCATTGCGAGGCACGAAGCAATCTGTTAATTATTAGTTTAAATAAAAAGATTGCTTCAGTCATTCTTCCTTCGCAATGACATTTCATTTTACATTTTATTTAAAATAACTAAACGTTTCACCGTCTTTGATATTTAATAAGGATTCATAAATTAATCTGATAACGTTTTCAACATCCTCTTTATGAACCATTTCTACCGTGGTATGCATATAACGCAGCGGTAATGAAATTAGTGCTGAAGCAACCCCACCATTACTATAAGCAAAGGCATCCGTATCCGTTCCGGTAGCCCGAGATAAGGCATTACGCTGAAACGGTATTTTATTAGATACTGCAGTATCCGTAATTAAATCCCGCAGTTTTTGTTGTACGGCAGGTGCATAAGCTATTACNGGACCTTTACCCATTTCTAAATCCCCTTGGATCTTCTTTTCAATCATTGGGGTGGTCGTGTCATGAGTGACATCTGTTACAATGGCAACGTTTGGTTTAATGTTTTGAGTAATCATTTCCGCGCCACGTAAACCAATTTCTTCCTGAACGGAGTTTACAACATACAATCCAAAAGGCAAGGTTTTTTTGTTTTCATGAAGCAATCTGGCCACTTCGGCAATCATAAAACCGCCCATGCGGTTGTCTAAGGCACGGCAAACAAATTTATCTTTATTCAGAATATGAAATTCATCCGGATAGGTAATAACACATCCCACATGTATTCCTAATTTTTCTACTTCATCTTTTGTTTTGCAACCGCAATCAATAAATATGTTTTCAGGTTTTGGTGTTTCTTCTTTTGCTTTATCTCTGGTATGGATAGCAGGCCATCCAAAAACACCTTTTACAATCCCGTTTTTTGTATGAATATTGACAATTTTACTGGGAGCAATTTGATGATCACTGCCACCGTTTCGAATTACATATATCAAGCCATTATCAGAGATATAATTGACATACCATGATATTTCATCAGCGTGTCCTTCTATCACTACTTTATATTTTGCTTTAGGATTGATAACCCCAACGGCCGTTCCGTATGTATCAGTAATAAACTCATCAACATAGGGTTTTAAATAATCCATCCATAATTTTTGTCCATCCCATTCATAACCAGTAGGTGCGGCATTATTTAAATAAGCTTCTAAAAAAGCCATTGATTTTTTGTTCAAAATTGATTTCTGTGACATAATATCTTAATGTTTGTATTCATTTTATTTATGTAAAAATAGCATGATTTATTTAGTTTTTGCTAGTCTATATTTAATATTTTGTAACAAAAATGACTATTTTCACACCTATTAACCAATTAATAACTTAGATAAAACTAAAAGCATGAAGCTAATCATTAAAGATTTAACCAAAACCTACAAAAATGGGGTAAAAGCAATTGATAATTTAAACATAGAAATAGGAACGGGTATGTTTGGTTTGCTAGGTCCAAATGGCGCAGGAAAATCAACTTTAATGAGAACAATAGCGACGCTACAAAGTCCTGATTCTGGTTCTATAATGTTTGGAGATATTAATGTATTGGAAGATAAAATGGCTTTAAGGAAGATATTAGGTTATTTACCGCAGTCCTTTGGAGTGTATCCAAAAATGTCAGCAGAAGGTTTGTTGGATTATTTTGCGACTCTGAAAGGCGTTAAATCAAAAAGTGACAGACAAAAACTGGTTAAAGAGGTATTAGAAATCACTAATTTATATGACGTCAGGAATAAGGAAGTCGCCGGATATTCCGGAGGCATGAAGCAAAGATTTGGTATTGCGCAGTTACTTTTAAATAATCCGAAACTTATTATTGTTGACGAACCTACCGCTGGTTTAGATCCGGCTGAACGTAACAGATTCTTAAATGTTTTACGCGAGGTAGGAACCAATTGCACGGTTATATTTTCAACCCATATTGTAGATGATGTTAAAGAATTATGTCATGAAATGGCCATACTAAACGGTGGTCAAATATTAAAGCACACAACGCCGATTGAAGCTACAAATGAAATTAAGGGACAAATCTGGACCAAAGTTATAGAACGCGATGAGCTAGAAAATATGGAAGCTGCATATAAAGTGCTTTCATCAAATTACAACCAGGATAATACTTTAAATATCAGAGTTCATTCATTAAAAAAGCCAGCAGATGGTTTCAAAGAAGCCAATCCGCAATTAGATGACGTGTATTTTATTGCATTAAAAGAAGAACCCGTTCTTGTTTAATTATTGCAAACTTTTCACTAAAAAATAATATTACATGTTTTCTACTATATACAAACACGAATTACAGTACTGGTTTAAAAAGCCTGCTTTTTACATTTATATGGCCATATTTTTATTATTGGCATTGTTTCTTTCGGCAAGTTCGGCTGGTATTTTTGATTTTCTTACTGTATCCACAGGTTCGTCAAAAATTGTCAATTCTCCAATTGGCGTTGTTGGCTTATTTAATGGGTTAACCACCTTTATTTTCTTCTTATTTCCTTCCATTATTGGGGTTTCTATTTATAGAGATTATAAAAGCGAAATGCATACTATTTTATACTCCTATCCATTTTCAAAACGCGATTATCTGTTTGCTAAATTTTTGTCTGGTATCACTGTTGTAACNATCATTACCTTAGTCATTGGGTTAGGTATGATAGTTGGATTCAGACTGCCGGGAACCAATGANGATATTGTTGGCCCCATCATGTTAATGGCTTATTTGCAGGCCTATTTTGTTTATATTATTCCCAATATATTCCTTTTTGGAGCCATAGTTTTTGCGGTAGTAACCTTTACCAGAAACATAGCGGCAGGTTTTATCGTCGTTGTTTTATTAATGTTGATTCAAGGTATTGTCTCCAATTTATTATCTGATCCTGAAAACAGACTCATTTCAGCACTTATAGACCCATTTGGTGAGCAGGCAGCCAATTATTATACCCGTTACTGGACCGTTTCTGAACAGAATGAGATGATGCTGCCAGTAAAAGGGGTTATCCTTTATAACAGATTGATCTGGCTGGGAATTGCTTCAGCCATTTTTGCTTTAGTATTTCGCTTTTTTACTTTTAGCCAAAATGCGTTATCCTTTTCATTAAGAAAACCAAAAGGAGGACGTTCTACCAAAAGTAATTTTGGAGGTATCACCAGAATTCATTTACCAAAAGTTGATTTTGATTTTTCTTTCTTTCAAAATCTGAAAATAACCTGGAAATTATCTAATATAGATTTAAAGTATATAATTAAAAGCTGGCCTTTTATTAGTATTGTTTTAGTGGGTTTGATTTTTATTTTAATTTCAGCGACTGCTTTAGGACAATTGTTTGGCACTAAAACCTTACCTGTGACATGGGAAATGCTGCTGCTTCCCGGCAATAGTTTTTCGCTGTTTATTAATATTCTCACCTTTTTATATGCAGGAATGTTAGTGCATAGAAGTAAAATTGAGAATATGAATCATCTTATTGATGTGACGCCTATTCCTGACTGGACTTTATTGTTATCAAAATTATTAGCCTTGTTAAAAATGCAGGCTTTATTACTTTTAGTCATTATGATAGGTGGAATGACGATTCAAATTTATAATGGCTATTATAATTTTGAAATAGGGCATTATTTGTATGAATTGTATGTTTTAAATTTTATAGGATTTGCAATTTGGGCCTTTTTNTCNTTGTTNATNCANATNCTNATTGGNAANCCNTATCTAGGATTGTTTGTAATGTTAGTGATTTCCATNGGCCTGCCGTTTTTGTCATTTGCAGGTATAGAACAAGCCATTTTTAAATACAATCAGGCACCAGGTTTTCAATATTCAGATATGAATAGTTATGGAAATTCATTATCACCTTATATTATTCACAGACTCTATTGGTTTTTAGGCGGTTTAACCTTATTATGCCTGTCTGCATTGTTTTGGGTAAGGGGATTACCTCATTCATTTAAAGAGCGAATTTTAATTGCTAAGTCTCGTTTTAAAGGTTTTGTACTGATTGGCCTTTCTGTTAGTTTAATTGCTTTTTTAAGTTTAGGATTTACTATTTATTATGAAAATAATGTTCTTAATGAAACTCTTTCCTCAAAAGATCAGGAAAAACGGGCAGTAACCTTGGAGAAGACCTATAAGAAATATGAAAATGCTATTCAACCAAGAATAACAGCGGTAAATTGCAAGGTTAATATTTTTCCAAAGGAGTTAAATTTTGATGCCAGTGGATCTTACATCATGGTAAACAAATCTAAAGTTGCCATTGATAGTATTTTGTTAAATTATAATAATTATCCAAGTACTTTTGTGTTCAATAAGCCAAATGACTTAGTCTCAAATGATACCGTTTTTAATTTTAATATATATAAATTAAAAGAAGCCCTATTGCCTGGAGATACCTTGAAATTGAGTTTTACAGTTCATAATAAGCCCAATACCTTATTGCGAAATAATTCACCGGTATTAAATAATGGCACCTTTATTAATAGTTTTCAATTGTTTCCTTCACTTGGATATAATAGCAGCTTTGAATTACAAGATAATGAAGTCAGAAAAAAATATAATTTACCTGAAAATGAATTAAAACCTGAACCTACTGATTCTACTGCTTTGGGAAACACCTATATTTCAAAAGATTCAGACTGGATTGATTTTGAAGCTACCGTCAGTACTTCTTTAGATCAGATAGCCATTGCTCCAGGGTATTTGCAAAAGGAATGGAAAGAAGGTGATAGGCGTTATTTTCATTATAAAATGGATAGTAAAATATTGAATTTCTATGCATTTAACTCCGCCAGATATGAAGTTAAAAAAGATAAATGGATGGATGTAAATTTAGAAATATACTATCATAAAGGTCATGAATATAATTTAGATAGGATGATGGAAGGTATGAAAGCCTCTCTGGATTATAATTCAAAAAACTTTAGTCCGTATCAGCACAAACAAGCTCGTATTATTGAATTTCCTAGAACCAGTGGAAGTTTTGCACAATCATTTCCTAATACGATTCCATTTTCTGAAGGTGTTGGTTTTATAGCAGATGTTGATGATACAGATGAAGGAGGCGTTGATTATCCTTTCGCGATTACCGTTCATGAAGTTGCACACCAATGGTGGGCACATCAGGTCATTGGCGCAGATGTTTTAGGGGCTACCATGTTATCTGAAAGTTTATCTGAATATGTGGCCTTAAAAGTGCTGGAGCATCAACAAGGAAAAACAAAAATGCGGAAGTTTTTAAAGAAAGCTTTAGATGATTATTTAACGCAACGAACCTTTGAAACAAAACGCGAAAAACCACTCATGTATAATGATGGGCAAGGTTATATACGTTATCAGAAGGGATCTTTGGTGTTTTATGCCTTAAGTGATTATATAGGTGAAGATGTTTTAAATAATGCTTTGAAAAGCTATGTAGAAAAAGTGAAATTTCAAGAGCCACCATATACTACATCTGTTGAGATGGTCCATTTTATTAAAAAAGCGACTCCAGATAGTTTGCAATATGTTATAAAAGACATGTTTGAAACCATAACATTATATTCTAACAGAATTGTTGATGTGTCTTCAAAAGCTTTAGATAACGGTAAATATGAGGTTGAAATTGAATTCAATGTCAGTAAGTATAGAAATAATGAAAAAGGAAGAAAATACTACGGTCTTAAACAAGGGGACACCTTAAGTTATCAAACTGAAAGCATGAAAAAACCAGAACTGTCAGCACCTTTAGCAGATTATATTGATATAGGGGTGTTTACAGAGGAAGAAGTTGATGGTAAAAAGAAAGAGAAGGTTTTATATTTAAAGAAACATAAAATTACCAGCATAAATAATAAATTAACCATTATTGTTGATGAAAAACCTACTGAAGTTGGCGTAGATCCTTATAATAAACTAATAGATACCAGTTCAGATGATAATAGGAGAGAACTTTAATAAGTTTTAAATCTAAAAAAAAGCTCAGATTATACATTTTTTTGAGCTTTTTTTATGCTTATATAGATTGTTATTTTCTTCTAATTAAATACAATAATTATTGAAATAAAAGGTTTTTACAGCTAGTAAATTATTAATTTTGAATAATCAATCAGGTTATAATAAGACATGAATTTTTTGCCCTATATATTCATACTTTTTCCTTTGTTTCTTTTTTCACAGATTATTGAAGTTGAAAAAGACTCTACAGATTATGATTACTATATTATTGACGGCGATTCTATTCCAAGAGAGACCATCAATTTGGATGAGGTTTATGTACTGAACAAATTAAAATTTGACAGCAAGGAAGATCGAATGCGCTATTTAATTTTAAGACGCAAAACGATCAAGGTATATCCTTATGCAAAAATGGCTGCTGACAGATTAGATTCTTTGAATGCAAGACTAGAAAAATTAACAACAAAAAGTGCTAAAAAGAAATATACGAAGGTCATTCAAAAATATATTGAAGGCGAATTTTCAGATAGATTAAAAAAACTCACACGAACTGAAGGCCAAATTTTGATAAAATTGATACACAGACAAACAGGTGAAACCACTTTTAATTTGGTAAAAGAGTTGCGCAGTGGTTGGAGTGCTTTCTGGTATAATACAACCGCAAGTATGTTTGACTTATCTTTAAAAGAGGGGTTTGATCCATTAAATGTAAAAGAAGACTTTTTGATTGAAGACATATTGCAGCGTAATTTTATGAGTGGTATACTAAAGAGGCAAAAGGCTGCTAAAGAATATAATTTTTATGATTTAACTGACAAATGGCTAAAGCATAAAAAACCATAGCACTCAATATGAAGTTACAATCTCGTTTTGAAGAAAACTTAAACGCACAAACACACGCTCTAGGGGCCTTATTAGGAATTGTTGCTCTTATTTTACTTATTATTTATGACACTCATAAAACAGCTTATAGCCTGTTCAGTGTCATAGTTTATGGTATTTCAATTATCATATTATTTACCGCCTCCACATTATATCATTCAGTTAAAAGTGAGCGAAAGAAACATTATTTCAGAATCATTGATCACATTAGTATTTATTTGCTTATAGCAGGTACTTACACCCCGGTTTTGCTTATTTCATTAAATGAAAGTCTGGGCTGGACCTTGTTTTATGTGGTTTGGGGTATTGCCGCGGTTGGTATTATTTTAAAGCTCTTTTTTACAGGCAGATATGAAGTGTTTTCAACCTTGCTTTATTTAGTCATGGGTTGGCTCATTATTTTTGATTTTTCAAATCTATCAAATATTTTTGGAGAAGGCATTTTATTCCTTTTTGCCGGAGGCATGGCATACACTGTGGGTATTGTTTTTTATGCCATTCATCGCATTCCTTATAATCATGTGATTTGGCATTTGTTTGTGCTAGCAGGAGCTGTTTTTCACTTTTTTATGATATTCTTTTATGTTATTTAAAATTACATTTAAGAATCCAGAATAAATAGAAGAGTTCATAGTAACTAAACTTAAAAAATCTTAAATTAGTTTTTTTAAGATACTAATTTTAATAATTTGTTTATGAAACTTCAATTTACGCTTGTCCATTTTATTTTTTTAAGTTCCATTTGTTTTGCGCAGCAGAACGATACAACCCTTGGAAAGATTAGAAATGAGGGATTTAATAATTCTCATATTGAGAAAATTGCCTTTGAATTAATAGATAAATGTGGTTCACGCCTTACCAATTCTGTTGGCTATGATAATGCAGCCAATTATGCTGTAGAACAATTTTCAGACTGGGGGTTAGTAAATGCAGAAAAAGAGGCTTGGGGTGAATTTGGAAGAGGTTGGGAAATTAATAAAAGTTATATAGCTATGACTAAACCTTACTATATGCCTTTTATTGCTGTTCCAAAAGCCTGGACAGAAAGTACTTCTGGCCCAATAATTGGGAATGTTATTTTTCTTGATATAAAAACAGAAACTGATTTTGAAAATTATAAAGGAAAATTAAAAGGGGCTATTGTGGCATTTAAACCAAGTAGAGGCAATCAGGATCCAACATTTACTGCTGATGCATTACGTTATACAGAAGAGGAATTGATTGAAATGGCATCTCCATCCAAAACAGAAAGAAGACGGAGAACACCAGAAGAAATTGCTCAATACCGCGCGATAAGGGAATTGAATCAAAAAATAAATGATTTTTTAATTGAGGAAGGTGTGATATTACGTATTAATGGCACTAATGGGAATCACGGTACGCTTTTCACAAGTAGTCCGAGGTCTTATTTAAAAGATACACCAGTTGGTTTGAGTGAGTTTGAGATGGCTCCGGAACATGTGAATTTAATGGCTCGTTTGTTTGAAAACAATGTAGAAGTGGCCATTGAAGCAGAAATTAAAACCACCTTTAATTATGAAGATTTGCAAGGATATAATGTCATTGCTGAAATACCTGGTACTGATGAATTATTGAAATCTGAGATCGTGATGTTAGGTGGACATCTTGATTCTTGGCATGGAGCAACAGGGGCAACTGATAATGCTGCAGGTTGTATAGTTATGATGGAAGCGGTTAGAATATTACAGGCTTCAGGATTAAAACCAAAACGTACCATTCGAATTGCTTTGTGGGGTGGAGAAGAGCAAGGATTACATGGATCACGGAATTATGTTAAAAACCATTTTGGTAATCCTGAAACATTAGAACTGACAGAAGCACATGACAAGGTTTCGGCATATTATAACATAGATAATGGAACAGGAAGGATTAGAGGAATTTATTTGCAAGGTAACGAAGAGGTACGACCTATTTTTGAAGAATGGTTTAAACCTTTTGATGATATTATAGATAATACTACAGTAACAATTAATAATACAGGTGGCACAGATCATCAAAGTTTTGATGCGTTGTCTATACCTGGTTTTCAGTTTATTCAAGATCCAATTGAATATTGGTCACGAACACATCATACTAACATGGATACTTATGAACGCCTAGTTATTGATGATTTAAAGCAAATGGCCGTAATAGTATCGTCCTTTGTTTATAATACAGCGCAGCGCGATGAGAAACTTCCCCGAAAACCCTTAAGAACACTCGATTAGATAAATGGCGAAGTTTAATATCGCAACAACAAGAAAGCAGTTTAAAGCTATTGCCCAATTAGCTAATATTATTTGGCGTGAACATTATATTCCCATTATTGGTTTAGAACAGGTAGATTATATGGTGAAAAACTACCAATCTGCAGAAGCTATGCACTCACAGCATCAGAATGGTTATGAATATTATATGATTTATTACAATGATTTGTTAATAGGTTATATCTCAATTAAGAAGGAAGACGACAGCCTATTTTTAAGTAAAATATATGTTTCTAAAGATTACAGAGGAAAAAAGATCGGGAAATCAGCTATGGATTTCGTTCAAAAGAAAGCCTTAGACATGAATTGTAAATCAATTAAATTAGGAGTCAATAGGTTTAATGTGGATGCCATTAAGGCTTATAAAGCCATGGATTTTAAAATTACTGGTGAAATGATTACAGATATTGGTAATGGTTTTATAATGGATGATTATAAAATGGAGAAATTAATTTAAATCAATTTGCCAAAAAGGATTTAAAAGTTGTTCCCCAGTTATTATTGTTTGTATTATTTTCAGCCCCTTCATCTGTTAACAGCGCATTTTGATCGTTTGTATTTCTGTTAAATAACCAGGCTAAAGTGATGGTTTGGCTCTTTTTTGCTATGCTTAAAAAGTCGGTTACAGACATTAATCCACTCGCATTTATAACTCCTATTTCTCCAAATAAAATAGCAAACCCTGAAGTATGTAGGAGTGTAATTCTTGACTGAATAGTGGCAGATGTATTGTTTAATAACCATTTTTCATAGGCATGCAAATCAAAAACTATATTTGAATGATGTGCTAAAAGAGCGGCTCCTTTTTCCAGTATGACTGTTTCAGATTGCCCTTGTTCATTACCAGGAACTACAATAATATTATTAAATCCTTCTACGGCTCTTAAATTATCAATCATATCGGTTTGATCACTTAACCATAAATCATGAGTATATCCATTGTCATTATTAAAATGATAGGGCTCATTCCAAACTTCTAACCACACATCAGGCTGATTTTTAAAATGTTTGGCAATGGCTTTCATTTTTATTTTATAAGAATCATAAAATGGTTGTTCTTTAGGGTTTAGTCCAGTAAATAATGTTTGTTTTCCCAAATTATCAACCCAGCCAAACGGACAAAGAATGGTAACCAGATTATTTGCTCTGTTAGCATCAACTATACTTTGCAGTGAGTGTAAATAAAAACCCTGAGCATCTTGAATGGCACCGCCACTAATGGGTTGTTCTCTCAAATTCCCTATAAACTCTCTAACAATAGTAATGTTCCAAGGTTTAATAAGATCTTGATTTGCTATTCCAAAGGAGTTTAAAGTATTAACTCCATTTGCTATAAAGGGCTTCCCATTTCTAATAATGGTATTATCAATTACTTTATATTGAAGATCCTTGGATTCGGTATCAGCAATGTCTGTGGCGTCAGAACTGCAAGAAAAAATAATGCCGGCAATACATGCAAAAATACCGTAAAGGATGATTCTAGATGAATTCATAACACTTAAACTATTAATCTTCGAGGATATCTCGGTAATCAATAAAAAATTTTTCAAATAAATCCATGTGTCCATTAAAAAACTCCATGACATCACGCCAGGTGTTTTTATTATGAATAGAAACCTTTTTATCTATTGATACATAAATCCTTGAAATTTCTTTCTCATTATCAAGCAGGTAGATTTCCTCAAAAATAACTTCCTTAAGGTAATCATCCTGTATAATGGTTCTCAATGACTGAAGCTTTTCCCAGTATTTAATACGGTTTTCTAAATCATCTTCAAGGTCAAGAGCTACCAAAGCCTGTTTAGTATCAAAATGAAATTTAAAACTAAAGCCTTTTATTTTGGTATTATATAGAATCCATTTCCTGGGAAAAGATTTTCCGAAACTGGTCCAAAATTCATGGCGTAAAATGCGTGATTCTTCTTTACTAAACATTACATAGCATACGCAAGCATAATGGCGATAATAATGGTTACTAACTTGGTTAAGTTAAACTTGTGGTTTTCATTACTTTCAAACAAAATAGTAGTTGATATATGTAAAAAAATACCAATAACTAAAGCTGAAATTTCATAATAATAGGCTTGGAAAAACACAAAATACTGCGATAAGAGCACTCCTAAAGGTGTCATTAAAGCAAAGGTAATTAGAAAAAAGGCAATATTGAACTTGCTTAGTTTGGAGGATAAAAAGAAGGTTGATAAAATAATGGCAACTGGTAATTTATGAACTATAATGCCATAAATTAAATTATGATGTGCTTCAATGGGAATACCTTCTAATACAGAATGTATACATAAACTTATAAATAACAACCAGGGAAATACAGAGCTGTCTTTATTGAGATGCACATGACCATGTTCTGCTCCTTTTGAGAAAAACTCCAGTACTATTTGGAGCATAATACCTATCATGATAAAAAGTCCAATAGATTTATCGTTGTGCTGATAAACTTCAGGTAAAAAATTAAAGACAGTAATAGAGAGTAAAAAAGCACCACTAAATGCTAATAGTAATTTTAAATTTTTACGTTGTGCTGGTTTTAAAGCCACCACAATTAAAAATCCTAACAGTACACTAAATATGGGAAGTAATATATTCAACATTACAAAGTTCTATTTAAAAATCATTACTATACGTTCAGAGGTTGCCGGATTAAACTTATTCAGTTTGTAATCCCCAAAAACATCTAATAAATAAACACCGGCTTGTTCAAACATAGATTCAAAGTCATTTAAATTAAAGGCCTTTACACGTTCCTGAAAATGATATTCTTCACCATTATTAGAAAAATTAATGTCTTTATATAAATAACCATCCTGCAAATAACGTCTTAAAAAAAAGGTAATACCATCCACTATTTTCAATTCTTCTAAAACTAAATGCTCTAAAACAAAATCAATATTCATAAAATCAATAACCCCAAAACCAGTCTCATTTAAATCCGCTTTTATCGCTTTTATGGTATTTAAGTTATCTTCTTCATGTTCAAAATATCCAAAACTGGTAAACAAATTAAAAACGGCATCAAATTGTTTATTAAAGGGTTGGCACATGTCATGCACTTTAAAATGCAAGTGATCATTTTCAAATTGTTTGGCAAAGTCAATGCTGTTTTCAGACAAATCAGCACCCGTTACATTATAGCCAAGGGTATTTAAATATATGGAATGCCTGCCTTTACCGCAAGCTAAATCTAAAATGGAACCACCTTCAGGAATGTTTAAATAATTGGTTAGATTATCCATAAAGGCATGGGCCTCTGCATCATCTCTGTCTTTGTAAAGTATATGATAAAATGGTGTATCAAACCAAGATGAAAACCATTCTGTACTATCTTCAATCATATTCTTTTTTATGAGGTTACCGCACAAAAGTGCGGTCAGGCTTTTCACTGTATCTTTTGTTTAAAACAAAAGGATGTCGTTTCAATCCTTAACCTAATTGTTAATTACATTAAAATTGCCACAAAATTAAGCTATTTTTGTAATCTATTTATGATAAATAATGGAGAATAATTATACAATGGTAGCCAAAACATTATTTGGCTTTGAAGACCTGTTAGCACATGAACTGACACAGCTAGGTGCCCAAGAGGTTAAGACGGGGGTGAGGAATGTTAGCTTCTCTGGTGATAAAGGGTTTATGTATAAAGCGAATCTGGCTTTACGTACTGCTATTAAAATATTAAAACCTATTGAATCCTTTGTGGTTACAGGTGAGCAGGATTTGTATGATAAAATTAAAGACATGCCATGGGAAGAGTTTTTAAAACCCACCGGCACTTTGGCTATTGATGCCACCATTCATTCAGATTTGTTTACCAACTCACTTTATATCGCACAGAAAACAAAAGATGCCATAGTAGACAGATTTAGAGATCAAACGGGTGAAAGGCCTAATGTTGATTTACGTTTCCCGGATTTAAAGGTCAATATACATATTGACAGGCAGCAATGTACGGTTTCACTGGACTCTTCAGGCGATTCTCTTCACAAACGCGGCTATAAAACAGCTACTAATATCGCACCTATTAATGAAGTACTAGCCGCGGGATTGGTTATGCTTTCTGGTTGGGACGGGCAATCTGATTTTATGGACCCCATGTGTGGTAGTGGCACTATTTTAATTGAAGCGGCCATGATAGCCTGTAATATTCCTCCCAATTTAATGCGTAAAGAATTTGCCTTTGAGCGCTGGCAGGACTGGGATGTAGAGTTGTTTGAAAAAATTGAAGAATCGCTATTAAGTAAAACGCGCGACTTCCACCATAAAATTATTGGTTATGATAAAGCGCCAAGTGCGGTTACCAAAGCTAAGGAAAATGTTAAAAATGCTCAGTTAGATGATTTTATTGAGATAAAACATGAAGATTTTTTTAAAACCCAGAAAGGTGGCGAAGGCAAACTTCATATGCTCTTTAATCCACCCTATGGTGAGCGTTTAAACATTGATATGGAAGCCTTTTATAAGGATATTGGTGATACATTAAAACAAAATTATCCGGGTACAGATGCCTGGTTTATAACCAGTAATTTAGATGCGTTAAAACATGTTGGCTTAAGACCTTCAAGAAAAATACACTTAATGAATGCCAAACTGGAGGCGCGTTTAGTTAAATACGTAATGTATGAAGGTAGTAAAAAAGGGAAATATTTAAAGTAATATTTTTGATCTTTGGTTTATAATTATTGTTGACCGTGGTTTTTTTTAAAATTATCTTTAGGTTTCCTTTGAAGATGTTTCATTTTTTTTCCAACCAGTTCTTTATGTCCAACAAATTCAAATCCTAACTTCAGATATAGTTTTTCAGCCAGAGGATTAGCTTCATCCACCAATAGACCGAGGGTTTGTTGGTTTTCAATTGTATAAGTTTTAATTATGTGTTGTAATATTTTAGTTCCAACCCCTTTGCCTTGTTGATCTGGACTTACTCCAAATGAATCAATATAATATTCGCCGTACTGTGTTTCTTTTTCAGGGTTAAAACCTATGTTAAAGTGTTTTCTAACATATTGAAGAATGGGTGCTCTCAATCTTTCTAAATCAGCGCCGTCATAAATATTAATGGAACCCAAAATTTCATTCTCACCTTCGGCTACGAAACAATTCTGAAATGAATATTGATTGTTTTCCTTTTCAACAAAGTGCCTTAAAAATTCTTTGGTTTTTAGCGTGTTTTTTATTCCAATAAATTTATATAGGATGTCCTCCATTGCTAAAAACAGATGTTCAGAAATTATATGAGAATCCTGCTTGGTTGCTTTTCGAATTATCATTTTATTTAATTAACTGGAAAGATATGACATCAAATGGTATTAATGTGTTGTATCTTATGCTTATTGAAGATAGGTGTTTATAAATATTATTTAATTTCAATGACTACTATTTATTAATTTTTGTACAATAAAAACTTTAAAGTATGACCAATATTAGTTTTTATAAATAAAATATAGAATAGCTTTGTTATAGTTTAAAATATATATGTTATGAGTACTGATAAAGTATGTATAGTTTGTAAGAAATCCTCCATGGAAACACCTGTGACCAAGTTTTATCATAAGGACAGTGAATTTTATATTTGCCCACAACATATTCCTATTTTAATTCATAACCCTCAGGAACTGGTTGGTTTATTGGAAGGGGCAGATAAATTACAAGGCGGATAAACTTTAGTTTATTTTCTCCCCACCTCTTTGGCCCAGTCCCCTCTGTAAATTATTTTTTGGTCATGGATTTTAAAGACAAACTTACCATACTGCACTGAAATGCCTGCAGAGGCGTTTACAACCCAGCAATTATCAGGGATGTGAAAGAAATTTTCAGAAGTAATAATTTTTTTATCCACCTGATCTTGAATAGAAACGGATACCTGTGACCCTGTTTCCCATCCTAGATGAGTATTATAGTTTACCTTCAAATCACCCACCAGTTTAAAATGATTAGCAGTTTCTATTTTAGTTTTAATACTTGCAATTTTGCCATCATTTAAGTCTTTGTCAGGCGTCACTTCAATGGTTAGTTTTGGTAATTCAAAAGGGACATTTGACGCCAGTATATTGATGGATTCGTTTTTAATAATTTGGTTGTCTTTATTATAAAATTCAAATGCTAGTTCCATATCTTCCAAACCATCCGGGTTAATGGTCAGCGCATCCGTAAAATAGCCTTCTGTTGTTATATTTTTACTATAGAGTACTTTATCACGAAATTTTACTACAACTTTTTTTACATCTATATCATTATAGAGCTCTAAAAGGATGCTGGTTTGGGTATGTATGGAGTTGTTTTTTGGGCTGATAACCAAGCCTTTCATATAATCTCTCATAGCAAACCAAACGGGTCTTGGTGACCCATATTGGTCATTCAAATCACTATAAGCCCAGAAACCAAACCATTCTTCCGGCTGATTTAAACTATGGTCACTTTTATTGCCACCTTTCCACCAACCATCAGCATAATAAAAGGGGCACATACCTACTATGGTCACTTTTATTGCCACCTTTCCACCAACCATCAGCATAATAAAAGGGGCACATACCT
>BS_KBA_SWE02_21mDRAFT_10000067_pt1 | contig 32490 bp, 31 predicted proteins | sample BalSeasSWE02_21m_FD_9196 | JGI IMG/M metagenome (IMG submission 9196)
GGCAATTTAAAGATTCTATAAGTACCAAAAAATTGTTTTTTAGAACACAAACGTATATATTTTCGTCTCAATTTTTAAGAATTATGGTATTTCGGGGCGTAGTCCCGAAAAGAATTCGGGATAAACTCCGACCAGTTATCGTGTCCCGATTAAAATCGGGAAGGACGTAGGTTCTTAATTTATTGAATATATTCATTGATTATTTTATTCGGGGCGTAGCGTAGTCCGGTTATCGCGCCTGCTTTGGGAGCAGGAGGTCGCAGGTTCGAATCCTGCCGCCCCGACAATAAAACTTCCTATAACTTGTTCAGTTGGATTTTGTGATTTTGAGCGCCCGTAGCTCAATTGGATAGAGCATCAGCCTTCTAAGCTGAGGGTCAGTGGTTCGAGTCCACTCGGGCGTACTAAACGAGATTGTTCTTTAAATGGTGAGCGTAGCTCAGTTGGTTAGAGCACCAGGTTGTGGCCCTGGGGGTCGTGGGTTCAATCCCCATCGCTCACCCAAAACATTTAAGACTTTATTCGAATTTTGTTCATTTTCTTATTGGCCCCATCGTCTAGTGGTTAGGACATAGCCCTTTCACGGCTGTAACAGGGGTTCAAATCCCCTTGGGGTCACTATCAAGCCTTGAAATTATTAATATTTCGAGGCTTTTTTATGTGAAAAATGATAATGCTTGGGTTAACTCAGGGCTGTTAGAAGGGTATTACTATTAAGTTCTCAGAATCTAAGCGATAGGCAGCTCAATCCACCGTCTAACTTTCTGAATTCAGAAACATCAACTTCAATCGTGTCATAGCCAAGTTGCTCGATTTTATGCTTTGTTTTTGGAAATCCTTGCGGAACCAGAACTTTATCATTAATCCAGAGACTATTGGCAGCATAACTTTCATCATCATCAATCCGGATTATATTAAATTTTTGAAATTCGGGTTTGTTTATAAATTCACCGGCTACAAGAAGGTTATTATTTTCAAGATATGAGATACCCGATTTAAGATGCAGCGCTTTTTCTAATTTTACTGTTGAACCAATTAATCCATATTTGCTTAGGATTTCAATTAATTGATTTGCTCCAAGTAAATTGGTTCTTTCAGATAAACCAATATAGTAATGATTACCAACCATCATCACATCACCAGCTTCAACTGTCCCTGGATCTTTTATTTCCTCAACTTTTCCGTACAAACCCATTAACACTTTTTTCATTTCAAGTATTTCACCTTTACGAGTGGGGGCGCCGGGATTATTTATTATTGCACAGTGTGGTGTGAGCAGGGCAGTGTCTTCAATAAAAGTAGAATCTGGATAATTAATATCTTCGTTTAAAATTATAACATCGAGACCACAATCTCTAAGAGCATTTATATAGTATTGATGTTGTACAAGAGAATTTAAATAATCTGGAGAACCAAGATTAGCAGATGTCAATCCAGATATCATATTTGCACAAGGTATTTTTACTATAGCTTTTGTGAACATTGAATAAAGATATCTAAATGTTTTAAATAAAATAAGTAAAAAAAAGACCGCTTAAAAGATGATACAAGAAAATCTCTGATAGTTTATAATTGAGGCAAGGTATCTAGTTTAAGGTAATAAAGTTAACAGATAGAGTAGAAGGGAAATTATAGACGAAACAACAAAGTATAATGTAAATTCATTGTCACGTTTTTTAATATTCAATTTCATTGTTGCTTAATTATAGTTAACTAATAAAAGTTTTAGTAAATATAATATAATAGTTATTATATAGTCAAGTAAAAACAGGTTAAATCCTTACAATAGAAATATTTACCGACTATAATTAAATTTTACAATAGTCATAAATTTTTATCAATGTTAAACAAATTTATAAGAGCCCCAACTACCTTGGTGGATGATGGCGTGATATAATTTGTTTGCTCTTATTATAGGCTTTAATTAATAACTTTGTAAGTGTTTTAAGGCATCAGTATGAGAGTGCATCTATACGTTAGTTGCTTTATTTGAACAATTTTTTTAGTATGCGCGCGGTTTTTAATAATGTTATTTAAAAGAAACAGTTCATAAAAAATTTAGAGAAAGCGAAGCATAAAATAATCCAGCTAACTTGTTATATTTAGATTTGTAATAGTGGTTCAAATCCAATTGCTATTAGCAAAGATCTATAAGAGTTTTTCTTAAAGACTTTTTTCAAATTTGCAAGCCTAAATTATTTACACAAGGATTATTATTTACTAATACTTAATTTTGATTGAAAATTAAGGGAGAATTAATTTTGAAGATAAACCTGGTCCACTTTTTAGCTGTATTTTGTTTAGTTCTTTTTACCAAGGATATATATTCTCAAAGCTATTTAGGCTTAAATGATAGCTATGCAGCAATTTTATCAGAACGTGGGCAGACTTATGATGCCTGGTCGATGAGTATGGGTAATGCTTACTCAACTTTTGGAAATAGCTATACCGCTACATTATTTAATCCGGCAACTTTAGCAACTGCTGAGAAGCTAACTTTTACTACTTCGGTTGGATTAAATCTTTATAGAAATACAACTAACTACTTATCAAATGAAATAAGCTCACTTAAAACCCAAACAAATCTTAGTCAGTTTGGATTAGTATATCCTATCAAATCAGACAGCAGCGGCAGAACTTTTGCGCTTTCTTTAGGATATAATCAATCTAAAGATTTTAATAGAATAGTAGAATTTGAAGGTTATAATGCTAACGGTTCTTTTGTTAATGATTTAGTATTAGATGGAAAAAATATTGCGCGTAACTTAATGTTAAGTTACCCTTACAATGACCCGGTATCGGGTGAGTATTTTGAGGATAGAACAATCCTGAACAATAACATGCAGCAAAAAGGTTCGCTTATTAATGACGGTGGAATTAATAATTGGTCTGCCGGTGCATCATATGAGTTTGCATATAATGTTTTTTTTGGCGCAAGCGTTAACTATACAATCGGTACTCTGCAAAGTAATAGAGAATTCACTGAAACTGATATAAATGATGTTTATTCATTATCTACGACAACAATACCCGATTCAAGTTTAACTGCGGGCTTTGAATCTTTCTATCTTAATGATGTAGTTGACTGGAGCTACAATGGATGGGATGGCAGATTCGGTTTGCTATATAAATTTTTTGATTTTATTAGGATTGGCGGATCAGTAAAACTACCTACTACGTTTGTTATTGCAGAAGATCATTACTTTAATGGACAAAGTAATTTTTCTACTGGTTATACAAAGACGCTTAATAATCCTGTAGTAAGTTCTGAATACACAATTACATCACCATTTGAGTTTACAGCAGCAGCCTCAGTAAACTTATTTTTTGTAACAGCGGCTGCAGAAGTATCATATACTGATTACACTCAAATGAGATTTTCAGGTGATATTGAGCCTCCAATTACTGCAGCTATCAATAAACAGATTCTTGAAAAATATACACAAGTATTTAATTTAAGAGCCGGTGCTGAATTTAGACTTCCTTTTACGGGTTTGAGTGCTCGAGCAGGTTTTATGTATAACCCTTCACCATTAGCGAATACACCAACTGAATATGATAGAAAAATTTTAAATGCTGGACTCGGAATTAGTTCCGGTGAAGGTGATTTTGAATTTCATGTTACTTATTCAAGAAGCTGGTGGGATGAACCTGGAGAAGGTTTTGGTCCAAATGTTCCAGCAGTTGATCAGTCAATTAAGATTGATAATATTATGACTTCATTTATAGTAAGGTTTAATTAGTAGTATTTCTTAAAATTTTTTGAGATAATGTTTTTACTTAAAAGTCCCTTAGTTAATTCTTTGGGACTTTTTTATTTTTAACCATCATTTATCTAAGTAAGTCAAAAAAAATAAACAATGTTAAATTATATCCTTGTCTCAGCTGGTGCCGCAATGGGCGGTGCATTTCGCTATGGAATTTCAAGTTATATCCAGAGAAACATTTCTGTAATATTTCCTTATGGAACTTTAGTTGTAAATGTTGTAGGTACATTTATACTGGGCATTATAATGTTCTACCTGAATGAGAAAGAATTAATAGGAAGTGAATTCAGATTATTTCTTACGGTCGGATTTTGTGGAGGATTTACTACTTTCTCAACTTTCTCTTATGAAACTTTAAATTTATTCCATGACTCAGAATTTGGTCTTGCATTTTATAATGTTCTGTTGAATGTAGTTTTATGTCTTGTTGGAATCTATCTGGCATACTTAATCTCAAAACTTATAGGGTGATTTATGCATACAAACAGTGAAGCAAAGCTACTAAGAATATTCATTGGTGAAAGCGATAGAATAAAAGGTAAACCTGTTTATGAAGAGATTGTACTTAAAGCAAGAGTCGCTGGGCTTGCCGGTGCAACGGTAATAAAAGGAATTATGGGTTTTGGCGCAAATAGTAAAATTCATACTTCTAAACTCTTAACCCTGTCTGAAGATCTTCCATTAATTGTTGAGATAGTTGATACACTTGAAAAGATTGAGAAGTTTATTTTAATAGTAAATGAAATATTTGAAATAGCGAATATTGGAGGTTTAGTTACAGTTGAAAAAACAGAAGTGATTAAATATTCTGCTAACAAATTATAATTCAATTAAGTAGTGATCAATCGTAGCCACTTTTTATTTTCTTAAAACTTCTAAAAGCAAAAATGGTTTGCGATAGATAATGAGAAGGGAAGAAAGTCTTCAATCCGTATTCATCAGCCTTAGTGTCAGGTAAAAAAGCAGTTCCAAACATCCAATCCCAAAAAGCAAATTTAGTAGCAAAGTTTCTGTTTCTGCCTTTACCAGTTGAATGATGCCAGCGATGCATTTCAGGTCCGTTTATAATTTTTTGCAACCAGCCGGATTGAATATCAACATTACAATGAATGTACATTCCCCAAATGGCACTTATCAATCCTTTATATGCAATAACTTCCACAGGAGCACCAAGTAAAATAATCGGAGCAAATTCTATAGTCTGATTTATAAGTATTTCAAGCGGATGAGATCTAGAACCGGAAAGCCAATCAACTTTTTTTGGTGAGTGATGAGCTTCATGTATTCTCCATAACCACTTATTCTTGTGCATCCAACGATGCATCCAGTAGATGTAAAGATCGTGGATTACTACAAAGAAAATTAACTGCGCCCAAATTGGAATATTAGCAAATAATTGTAATCGGGAGATTCCAGTTGAGTTATCAATAAAATTAATTATTCCGCTAAAGATTATAATGCTTAAAACATAATTTTGAGCAATTGTGTACATCGCAAAATCATCAAAGAATCCTTCACGAAGAATTTTTTGATCTTTGGTGTAAGGGAATAGTCTTTCAAGTATGACAAATATAATGGCAGCAAGAACTATTACAGAAGTTGAGATTATTTCTGCGGAGGACATTCCGTTTAGATAATTTGTTAGACCATTATATAAGTCTGAAAAAATATTTGCTTCTACCATCACAAAAATAATATTGTCTCAGGTCATCCAGAACGAAGTTGAAGGATGACGGTTTGTTAATAAGTTCAGATTATGTCACACTTCGACTTCGCTCAGTGTGACAGTGTCTTATTATCTATTTAACTCTTCTTAATTTCTTAATCTGTCCAAGTTCACTTTCGTAAACTTTTTTAACCCCATCACCAAGTGATTTTTCAATATCACGAATGCTTGCAACTAATCTTTCCATTCCTCCAACTTCGACAGAAGCAGCCTGATCTGTTCCCCACATAGCACGGTCTAAAGTTATATGTCTTTCAACAAAGCAAGCACCAAGAGCAACCGCAGCCCACGTTGGAGCTAAACCAACTTCGTGTCCGCTATAACCAATTGGAATATCTGGATATTTTTGTTTAAGTGTTTCAATCATTTTAAGATTTAGTTCTTCATTTCTGCACGGATAAGCTGATGTTGCGTGAGCAATTATTAGATTAGTCTTATCCATAAAAGAAACTGTTTTATCAATTTGCTCCATCGTTGACATACCAGTTGACATCATAATTGGTTTAAGGAGACTTTTACATTTATCAAGAAGCATAAAATCAGTTAAGGATGCAGAAGCAGTTTTGTAAAGCGGCGGATTGAACCGTTCAATAAAATCAACTGATGGTTCATCCCAACAAGATGCAAACCAGATCATTCCAATCTCTTTGCAATATTTATCAATCTCTGAATATTCATACTGACCAAATTCTACTTTGTGCCGATAATCGATATAAGTCATTCTGCCCCAGGGCGTATCGCGCTCAATGTTCCACTGGTCCTTAGGTGTGCAAATTTCAGGAGTTCGTTTTTGAAATTTAACTGCATCACATCCGGCATGTTTTGCTCCGGCAATCATTTTTTTAGCAATTTCAACATTACCATTATGATTTATTCCAATTTCTCCTATTACAAAAACAGGATGTCCATCACCAATAAAACGAGTACCAACTTTTATTTCTCTTTTACTCATGATATTCTTTCAAAATATTTTTAAGAATTATTCTTAAAAGCTAAAATCAATTCAGCAAACTCACGAAATGCACCGTAACCAGCTTTAGTTTCGCAAACATAATCAGCAATGTCTTTAATAAAACTCATCCCATCATTTGGTGTTGCAGTAAATCCACAAAGTTGCATCACATCAAAATCATTAGAATCATCACCAATGTAAGCAATTTCTTCTCGCACAAATCCATTTTTCTTTTTTATAATTTCAAGAACTTCTTCTTTTTTGTTAACTCCAAGATAAAATTCAGTAATCTTTAATTTTTCTGCACGTGATTTTACAGCAACTGAATTTTCTCCGGTGATAATTATCGTTTCAATTCCAGCATACTTTCTTAATCGTTCTACGCCCATTCCATCGCGAATTGAAAATCTTTTTAATGATTCACCATCCTGTCCATAATAAACTCCGGTATCGGTTAAAACACCGTCAACATCTGTCAGGATAACTTTTACTTTTTCAGCTTTCTCTTTTAAGTTAAGATATTTATCTCTTAATTTTTGATCAATTACCATGCTGTCCATCCTCCATCAACTACTAAATTTGCCCCAGTCATATATACAGAAGCATCACTTGATAAAAATATTATTGCACCTTTATAATCTGTTGGGTAAGCCATTCTGCCTAAAGGAGTTTTTGCGGAATAATTATTTACAAAATATTCATCCTGATTATTTTCAACTCCGCCCGGCGAAAGTGTATTAACACGGACGCCTTTATTTCCCCAATAAGCTGCAAGAAATCTTGTAAAATTTACTATCGCACCTTTTGTTGCTGGATAGGAAGGGGATTTATAAAATGATTGTGTGCCGTCAGGTTTTTTATAGATTGATTGATCAGGCCCAACTAATCCATAAGTTGATGCAATATTAATGATGCTTCCTTTGCCTGCTTTTGCCATTTCAGCTCCGATAACTTGGGAGCAAAGAAAGGTTCCGGTTACATTTACATCTAAAGATTTCTGCCACATTTCAAGCGGATAATTTTCGAACATAGATTGTTCTGCCGCCGCTTGTGGATTTTCAAACATATCATTTATTGCTGCGTTGTTAACAAGAATATCAATCTTGCCAAACTCTTTAATAGTTATATCTCTAAGGTTTTCAACAGAAGATTTATCCGTTATATCAACTCCAACTCCAATTGATTTTGTTGGAAGTTCAGAAGCAAATTCTTTACATTTAGTTTCATAAAGATCACAAACAACAACATTTGCTCCTGCTTCCGCTAAGGCAAGACAATGGTTTTTTCCAATCAAACCAAGTGCACCTGTTACTATTGCAACTTTGTTTTTTAGTGAGAATAGTTCTAATGAGTTCATGATTTAATATTTTTTGTCACCCTGAGCTTGTCGAAGGGTGATGATGTTGTTTAATATAATTGTCAGTCTTCGACATGCTCAATCTGACAGTAAATTTATTTCTTTTTTGGTTTCATATTAAAGTTACTAACTTTTCTGAACACCGGGCCAACAGATTCACCGCGCAAATAACCTTTTACATTATTTTCTTCAACCGCTTTTTTAAGAATTGGAAGAACTTCTTTGTATGCCTGTAATGTGTAATCAATATCTTCATCTGAGTGTGAGAATGACATATTATGAAATCCACCCCAAAGTATTCCACGTTTTATCATTTCCTGTTGTACAAGTGATTTCATTTCAAGTGGGTTTCCAACGGATGCATCAAATGTTATAATTGTTCTACAATCAAAACCAGAACACTTTGTGTAATTTATTCCAAGTTCAGTTGCTATTTTATTATAACCAACTTTTAATTTGTTTCCCTGCTTGGCTAATTGTGCCGGAACATTCTTTTCAATCATCTCATTTATTGTAGCTTTTGCAGCAGCTAGTGAAAGTGCTTCGCCGCCAAAAGTGGTAAAGAAAAATACTTCTTGTTCAAGCAAAGACATTACATCTTTTCTACCAGTCAAAATAGAAATTGGCATTCCATTCGCGACTGCTTTTGAGAAACATGCGAGATCTGCATTCACTCCAAAATATTCCTGTGCACCTCCAATTGCTATTCTAAATCCACTCCACATTTCATCAAAGATTAATAATGTTCCGTTTTTTGTACATACATCTCTTAACTTCTGTAAGAAATTATCTTTTGGTTCTTCAAAAACATATGGCTCAAGAATTATGCAAGCCGTTTCATCATCAGTAGAATCAATTACAGACTGAATATCATTATAATTGATTGTGTAAGTCATATCCTGAATTGATTGAGGAATACCTTTATTTCTATCTGTAACAGAAATGTACCAATCGTGCCAGCCATGATAACCACAACATAAAACTTTATCTCGCTTTGTAAATGCTCTTGCCAATCTAACAGCAGCAGAAGTTACATCTGCACCAACTTTGCTGTAACGAATTGATTCTGCATTTGGTACTAATTTATGGATCAATTCCGCAACTTCAACTTCCAATGGATGCATCAATGAAAAAGTAATTCCATCTTTTAATTGTTCTTTAATTGCATCATCAACTTTATCATAGGCATAACCGAGCGATAATGGTCCTATTGCCATTTGATAATCGATGTACTCATTCCCATCTACATCCCAAACGTGCGAGCCTTTTCCTCGTTGCAAATATTTTGGAGCAACACCTTTTACATTTTGTTGCGGTCCTTTTGCAAGGGTTTGAGTAGTGCAGGGAATTAAATCCAATGCAACTTTATAATACTCATCTGATTTAGAAATGATTGGATAATCTTTATTTGATGCTACTTTATTAGGCATATTATTTCACTAAATTATTTTTGTTTGATTTGAATTTATTGTATTTAATTCATTAAGATAATTTCTATACCAATTAACTCCGCAATACTCTTCATTGATTTTCCTGAGTTCAGGCTTTCTATCGAACAAATCGAGAATTTCTTCGAGTGTAAATTTATGGTTAATTGGATAAAGTTCATCATAAACTTGTTTTATGAAATTGTAATCCTTTTCGTAATCAATTGTAAAACGGTGAGACATTGAATAATTAAAACCGGTATCCCACTCAACATTTCCAATTCTAAACTTATCAGGATTTTCCCATAAGTATGGAGTTGTATGTTCGCGTTCCAAATCTCTCTTTGCATTTATCCACGCATCTTCTAATGCTTTCATACTCATTACTTCAACATCATTTCCATCAGGATAAGTAGCAGGGTGAAGATTACTTACAAAATCAAAATCGTTTGAATTATTTAAATAATATTGTAAAACTTTATCTATCACGTTTGGATCGATCAATGGGCAATCAGAAGGGATTTTAACGATTACATCTGCATTAAACAATTTTGCTGCTTGATAATGTCTGTCCAATAAATCTGTTGAGTGACCACGATAACAATTTAATTGGTAATCTTTGCAAAGTGCTTCAATTATATCATCAGATTTATCTGTAGTAGTTGCAATTACAATAGTTCCTCTTAGTTTTGATGCAGCAACTCGTTCATACATTCGATTAAGTAAAGGTTTGTTTGCTAACGGAAGAAATATTTTATTAGGAAGGCGACTGGAACCTGTTCTTGCCTGGATGATAGTAACTATTTTAATGGATTCATTCACTTTTTATGATATATCTATTTTGCGCGGGCAAGTTTTTGCTTGAGCATATACTTTATTTCTAATTTTAGATCTTCTAGATATTTATTTTTTTCTTTTGCTCTAATAACTGGTTTAGCTGATGCCAATAGCTCTCTTGCAACCTCAACGATAGCTTTCGCGGAGGTTCCGCCATTCTGAACTGGAAATAATCGCTTAATATCCTTCAAATCAATATTACTGTAAACTTCTTTATCTAAAGCAAGGGCGGGAAATATCGTACTTGAAAATCGTGTAACTAAAACATCACAGTTTGCAATCATCGGATCAATACTAACTCCGTGATAAACTAAAGCATTTGGAATATATTTTTTTACTTCAGCAGTTCGTTTCTTTACTATTTCGTTTGGATGAAGTTTGACTACTATTTTCTTATCCCCGGCAATTTTTTTTGCATTTAATAAAAACATTTTTCTGTTTTCATACTTAGTAGTTTCTCTAACATCGGATGTTGCAACAAGTACAAAGTTTTTATGCTCAAACTCAAGATCCTTTAGTTTTTCGAAATTATCAAAATTTGGAGTACCAGTAACACGAATTTTATTTGGATTAACACCTCTATCAATAAATTGTTCACGAAATCCTTCCGAAGCAACACAAAAATAATCATACATGTGAGATAATCCCGTCATAGAAGTACTAGCACACCAACGACCGAGTCCAAGAAATCTTGTAACGTGATAACGCCAATCTGGTGGATCAGTCATTCCTTCTTGAACTAGAATAGTTTTAAACTTTTTTATGTTCCTTGGAACTATTAGATCTTGAGAAGTGAAAACCAAATCATAATTATTATTTTTACCTTCAAAATCTAGCCGGAGATTATTGGTTTTAATGTATTCAAGAGTTTTTCTCTTAAACTGTCCACCCATAATTGTAAACTCTAACATTCTAAGCTTGGTCAGTACCCATAATGGTCCACTTGCATAATATGGTGTGAAATATGCTTCGCATTCGGGAAGTTCTTTTAAGATTTGGTGCATTATTGTGGTTTGATTTAAAGAACCACCGATAAAAAGTATTTTTGGTTTATTCATTCTAAAGTCTTTTGATTTTATCAATCTGCTAACTTTCTAAATCATTTTCAAGAGCGATTTATTCTCATTTCGAATATAACACATTGCAAATTTGCAAAAAACTTTAATAAAAGACCTAAAACTATCGTGATTTGCATCATAAACTGATGGTGCAATAAATATGAGTGAAAAATGTAATATCAACTGCTCAAAGTTGTGCAAATTTTTTCGTTTCTGTAAATTACCATCAACAATAGTTAAACAAAAGGATTTACAATGCCGATTCAGAAACCTAAAAGACTTAACAAAAAGGATGTTATTGGAATAATTTCTCCAGCTTCTTCTCCAGATGAATTTACTAGGGTTGAAAAAGGAGTTAAATATTTAGAGGGTTTAGGTTACAGAGTTAAAGTTGGAGCAAATGTTGGTAAGAATCACGGTTATTTAGCCGGCACGGATCAGGAAAGAGTTGATGATCTTCATACAATGTTTAAAGATAAAACTGTAAAAGCAGTTTTCACTTTGCGGGGAGGTTACGGTGCTTTTAGACTATTGGATAAAATCAATTATAGAACGATTAAAAATAATCCTAAAATTTTTGTTGGATATAGTGAAATCACAGCACTTCAAATGGCATTTTTAGAAAAAGCTGGTTTGATAACTTTTGCTGGCCCTATGGTAGCGGTTGATTTTTATGGTGAAGTTAGTGAATATACATCAGAAAATTTTTGGGCAACAATTACATCAAATAAAAAAATAGGAAAATTGAAGTTTCCAGAAAATCAAAAATTACCTTTCTTACAAAAAGGAATTACTTCAGGTAGAATTGTTGGTGGAAACTTGGCAGTATTCGCTGCTTTACTCGGCACTCCTTTTTTTCCAAATCTTACTGGAAAAATTTTAATGATAGAAGATGTTGGAGAATTACCATATCGTGTTGATAGATTATTAAATCAGCTAAGACTTTATGGAACCTTCAAAAAGGTTAAGGGAGTAATTTTAGGAAGATTTGTTGATTGCCACGAACACGATCCAAACAAAAAAACATTAACTCTTGGTGAAGTAATTACTGATTACATTGGAACTCTTAATATTCCATCAATCTATACTTTTCCACACGGACATATTAAAGATTTTGTAACAATTCCATTCGGTTTAAAAGTAAATCTAAATGCAACAAAAGGTACTGTGGAGTTTGCTGAGGGTGCGGTTAAATAGGAGACTGTATAAAAGTAAAATAATTCTTACACTTAAAGTACAGCTCAGTTTGGTAAGCTGTTTCTTCATCATCAAACATTGCCCAAACTGTTGAACCTGTTCCTGTCATCATAGAATAATTTGCTCCAAAGTGGAGCATTTTTTCTTTAATCGCTCTAATCTCAGGAAAATGATTGAAGACAATATTTTCAAAATCATTACTTGCTAAACACATCACATCTTCAATTTCAATTATTGAATTACTTATTAGAGATTTCAAACTTACATTTGGCTGCATCGGAGTGATTATACCAAAAGCCCATTTTGTTGCAACATGAATTCCCGGATTAACTAAGAGAAGATATTTATCCAGTTTGAAGTTTAAAGGTATCAAAACTTCACCTCGAGATTCAGCGTAGGAAGAAACTGGATTTAAGAAATATGGTACATCGGATCCAAGTTTAAGAGCTAATTGAGAACGATATTTTGCATCGATTTTAAGATTAAAAAGTTTTGTAAGAGCAATCAAAGTTGATGCAGCATTAGAGCTGCCGCCGCCAAGTCCTGCACCAATTGGAATATATTTGTTTAAATATATTTCAATTGGAATCTTAATGCCAAATTCATTTTCTAAAAGTTCTTTTGCTTTAATAATAAGGTTAGTTTTTTCTTTATTAAGATTCTCATCATTACTGTTAAAAGAAAATTTATCCGACTTGCTAAACCTTATCTCATCAAATAGGTTTAACGGGTAAAATATTGTCTCAAGATTATGGAAACCGTCATCTCTTTTATTGATGATGTTTAATCCAATATTTATTTTTGCCGGTGATTTAACAATAATTTCATTCATTATAAATGTAATCTGTTTATATGTTTAGACGAAAATCATTTAATTCTTAATTACCCGATTGAATAAGTTTAGATAATGATCAATTGTAACATTAACATCAAACTTTTCATTTGCAATTATTCTAGATTCCTGACCCATTTTAATTCTTAATTCCTGATCACTTATTAATAAAGATAATTTTTCGGACAATTCAACAAAGTTTTTTGGTTCAATTAAATAGCCATTTCTATTATCAACAATAATTTCTTTAGGTCCACCTTGATTTGTAGCAATTACTGGTTTGCCTTTTGCCATAGCCTCAATCAGCACATAACCAAATGATTTTTTATCAGTTGGTAAAACAAAAACATCCATTATCTCAAAATAGTTTTCAATGTTTTTTGTAAAACTGATAAATGAAATAAATTTCTCAATGCCAAATTGTTTTGATTTATCGATCAGCTTTTGTTTATAACCTCTGCCATTAATCGATTCTGTTTCATCACCAATTATTAAAAAATGTAAATCTAACTTTTTCTCATTTATTAAAATTGCTGCGGCATCAATTAGTAGTTCCTGATTTTTTAAACTGTCCAATCTTCCTACGGTTCCAATTATGATTTTACCAGTTTGAATATTGTTTTGTTTTAATAAATTCGATTTGTCAAATGAAGAAGTTGAATTAAATATTTTTAGATCAATTCCATTATAAGTTGTAGATATTTGAAAACCCTTAACAGGCGTATGTGCAAAATGATTCAATCTCATATTATCAGTCATAAAAACTACTTGATCAAGATTTTTATAAATCCATTTATGAAACAAATTTTTTTTGTTATAACGAGAATCCATTTGCTGACTAAAAACTATCTTTGGAGATTTAAGAAGTTTTTTAAGAATTATTGCAGTACTTAAATCTTTAGATTCGTGAACATGAATAATATCAATTCGTTTTTTGCCAAGCTTAGTTTTTATTTCAAAAAGCAGTAATAAAATCTAAATACTTTAATTTTGGGTCAACAGAAATATATTCAACATTATTTTTCTTAAACTCTTCTTCTAACTTCGAATTTAATCTGACAATACCAATTACGTTGTGATTCCTTTGCCTAAATACATTTACAAATGTATTGATATAAATTTCTAATCCGCCCCAGGCTGTTGAAAAACATAATTCCAGAATGTTCATTTAATAGATTCCAGAATTGATTTAATTTGTTTATCAAACACGGTTATATCATAATATTGAGTCATCCTGTTAAAAGAATTGTTACCCATGCTAGTTATCAATTTAACATCATTAGCAAGTTTTAGAATATAATCTGAAGCCTCAGTAAAATTATTTAGTTGATAGATAAAGCCATTATCACTGCTTCCAACAACTTCCGGAATTACATTTACATTTGGAGCAACAATTGGAATTTTGAAAGACATAAATTCCATTGCAATTCTGCAAATGTATTCAGAAAATCTTGAGGACAATAAACCAATATCTGTTATTGATATTATTTCTCTAACATCATCAACTCTATTTATGATTTTAACTTTATTATTTATTCCATATTCGCTAATTTTATTTTCAACATCCAAATATTTAATTTGTTCTTGTGAACCGGATAAAATAAAAAATAGATTAGCATTTTTATTTAGTGATCCTTTTATAATATCAAGCAAAAAGAAAATCCCTTTTTCAGGTGAAAATCTTCCAATAAAACTTACGATCGTTTTATCTTTTGGAATTCCATACTTCGCTTTATAATTCTCTTGTGGGTTAAAATCTGAAAATTGTTTAACATCAAGTGGCGCATGAATTATTGAAAATTTATTTATTAAAAAACTTGAGTACTTAATTTTTGTTGATTGACCAGGGAAAATAAAATAATCGGTAAATTTATTATGCAAATATTTGTTAAAAATATTTTTAACTGGAGGAACATTATCCAGACAAACTTTTAGGATTGGTAAACTATTGTTAAACAGTTTTTTGATAATACCAATTGTAATATGGCCTGGAGCGCTAATTGGTAAAACTATATCAATCTTTTCATCAGAAATAATATAATTTACTTTTTTTATATTGCTGATAAACTTTATGGGATTATTTTCAAAAAGATTTATATCTAATATTTTATACTGTTCTTCAGTAATCTTTTTTCCAACAGGAGCGTTTGAACTGCCAACAAAGATTACTTCATTGCCAAGTCTGGTTAAAGACTTAACTAAATTGTAAGCATAATATGCTGCAGCGTTCCACCAGGGTGATTGAAATAAAACTAAAATTTTCAATTGATAATCTTATTTAATTGTATATAAAGAGTTGTAATGAAAGTATCCGGTTTTACATTTATTAAAAATGCTGTTAAGTACGACTTCCCATTTATAGAATCTGTCACTTCAATACTTCCAATCTGTGATGAATTTATAATTATACATGGTGATAGCGAAGATGACACTTCAAAAATAATTGAATCAATTAACTCTCCAAAGATAAAGGTTTATAACACAGTTTGGAATCCTGAATTAAGAAAAGGTGGATTAATTCTTTCTGAACAAACTAATATTGCTCTTTCAAAAACTACAGGCGATTGGTGCTTCTACATTCAAGGTGATGAAGTAGTACACGAGAAATATCTTGATAATATTGTTGCTGGAATGAAAAATAATTTTGATAATCAAAAAGTTGAAGGATTATTATTTAATTATTTGCATTTTTATGGCAACTATAATTATGTAGCTACTTCACGTCAGTGGTATCGAAGAGAAATAAGAATTGTTAGAAATAACATTGGTGTGCAATCTTTTAAAGATGCTCAAGGATTTATTTTAAATAATAGGAAACTAAATGTTAAACATATTGATGCAAGTGTATATCATTACGGCTGGGCTAGACCACCGCAAGTAATGCAAAATAAAGTAAAGTATTTTCATACTCTCTGGCATAGCAAAGATTGGATAGAAAAAAATGTTCCCGATAGTGTTGAATATAATTTTTCTACTATGGAAACAATAAAACCCTTTGATGGTACTCATCCAAAAGTTATGGAGCATAGAGTTAAAAATCAGGTTAGTGAATTTAAAATGGGTACACAAATTATTAGAAAAGGATTAGTAAGATTACTATTAGATTTTATCGAACGTGCAACTGGCTTTAGATTAGGCGAATATAAAAATTATAAGATTATTAAATAAAATTATTATTCGTATTCCGTAACAAAGGATTTACAAATCCTAACAACTTCTTCAATCATTACTTCAGTTTTACCTGGTTTAATTAAAAAGTTTTTCCCTTTAGTATTGTAACCATAAGTTGAATAATTATCCTGCAAAAAGATTCCAATTGTTGTTACATCTAAAGCATAAGCATAATGCAATGGGCCGGTATCACCAGAAATAAAAATATCGCAACAAGAAATAAAGTTTTTTAATTTTTTCAAATCATTAAATGAAATAGAATTATATTTAATCTTATCTGTTGTCTGAAACAAATTATTTTCTTCAATTCCAAAAAGTAAAATGGGGAAGTATCCGGTTTCAATTTTTAGTTTGTTATATATCGAGTAAAAATTTTCAATATCCCATTTTTTTCTATCTCGTGCTCCTACCCACAATCCAATTATTTTTTGATTGGGAATAAGACGATATCTAATATCCAATTCTTGTTTTAACTTGTTAACTTCATTTTTGTCTGCAAAGATTTTTGGTTTGATTTCTGAATTAATGTTTGAGAAAGGTGTAACTAATTTTTGTTTAGATACAAAATAGTGATCGTTTTTATCTGGAATGATATGAATATTTGTAAATAATTCTCCACCGTCGCCAATAAACCCAATTCTATATTTCGCTTTTGTAAGATATGTTACAAAACCATTTAGAAATGATGTTCCAGATGGATTTGAGCTTTCAATCGCAACTTGATAATTATTTTTTCTTACTGTGGAAAGAAGGCTAAATAACTTAAAAGGGTTTCGGATAAATCCTGTATGATTAAATTCATAAATATTTGTTATAAATGGATTTGATTCTATCAATACCTTAACTGGGGAAGCAATCACAATATCAATAATCGCATTAGGAAAAACTATTTTAGTTGCTTCAAATAATGGTGTGGATAAAATTAAGTTTCCAACTTTACGATCTAAGTGAACAATAATTATTCTTGTTACCTCGGTTGAGTCTATTTCAGAAGTTGAATAATTATCTTGTTTGATAAAGAACTTTATCAAACTAATTAATAATTTTTTGCCAGATCGTTCAGCAGATTTTAGAACTTTCACTTCAGCTTATTTTCTTTGAATTGTATTGAATAAAGTCTTTTGTATAAACCATCTTCTTTAATCAATTCATCGTGATTGCCTGATTGAACAACTGTACCTTTTTCAATTACATAAATTCTATCAGCATTATGAATTGTAGAAAGTCTGTGAGCGATTACAAATGTAGTTCTTCCAACCATTAATTTTTCTAGAGCATCTTGAACAAGATTCTCAGATTCAACATCAAGTGCACTTGTAGCTTCATCCAGCAAAAGTATTTTTGGATTTTTTAATATAGCTCTTGCAATTGCAATTCGTTGTCGCTGTCCGCCAGAAAGTTGAATTCCTCTTTCACCAATTTCAGTTTTGTATTTTAATGGTAAATTCTGAATGAACATATCAGCATTTGCTTTTTTTGCTGCTTCGATAACTTCATTTTTAGAGGCTGTAAGATTTCCATATCTAATATTATCTAAAACTGATCCGGAAAATAAAATTGTTTCTTGCGGTACTAAACTCATTTTTGATCTTAAAGATTCCAATGTTACATCAGAAATATCTTTGTTATCAATAAAAATATTTCCTGATTCAATTTCATAAAAACGCATTAGAATATTTATTATTGTAGATTTGCCGCCACCACTTGGCCCAACAAATGCAATAGTTTCTCCACTTTTAGCATTTAGATTTATATTACTTAAAGTACTTTCTACACCGGTATAAGAAAATGAAACATCTTTAAAAACAATATTACCTTTTACATCATTCAATAAAGCTGTTGCAGTAGCATTTTTTATTGGTTCGTTTTGAGTGTCGAATATTTCAAAAATTCTTTCGGCAGACACTGTTGCTTTTTGAACTGCTTCAGTTGTTTCGCCAAGAGTTTTAATTGGTTTATACGCCATTGTTAAAAAACCAATAAACATTGTTAAATCACCGATTGATAAATCACCGTTAATTAATTTTAATCCGCAAACCATAAATATTAAAACCATTCCACCGGTGCTAATAATTTCGTTTGCAGGTTTTAGTAACGCTACAAGAAAAACAGATTTTAATGAATAGTTATAATTTTCTTTTGTTTTTGTTTTAAACTTATCTTTTTCAAATCCTTCTCGTGTATAAGATTTTACAATTTTAATTGATGAAAGTGTTTCCTGAAGAAAAGAAGAAATATCCGCAAGCTTTGTTGTAATTCTTAAATTGATAGTTTTGATTTTTGAGGCGAAATATTTAATTGTGATTCCAAGTAAAGGAAAAATTATTAAAAACAATAATGTTAATTGCCAATCAATTAAAAGCATGCCTGCAACAAATATTATTGTATAAACTAAAGACTGCAGAATTACTATAAATGAGTTTAAAGCGGAATCCAGCATATTAACATCATAAGTTAATCGAGACATTAATTCACCAGTTTTTTGCACATCAAAAAATCGCATTGGCAAATGAACAACGTGCGAGTAAATATCATTTCTAACTTGCATCAGAATTTTTTGAACAACTGAATTCATAAGAAGTTCTTTGAAAAGAACAAAAATTCCTTTTAACACAACAGAGGCAATAAGAAAAATTATAAACATAAATAATGCATTAGTAATCTCATCCATTCCAACTCTAAGAAAATCAACTTTAAACAATCCCATTAAATTGTACTTAATATGAATGGATATCGTTTGATTAGCCTGAATCGAATTTGATATATCACTGAATGCTTCAATAAAAAGCCCAGCGGCAGGAGCTAAAAGTGCATCACTTAATCCCATTAATAATGTGAAAATAAATCCGATAAAGATTCTTTTCCAATGCACTACAATATATTTTAAAAGTCGTTTACCTGTGTTCATCAATAAATATTTTATACTTAAGATAGTTTTTTAACCGACACAATTTAATCAATTATTAGAATAAAATTGTTATTTTAATCATACGCATTACAAACTATTACAGCCAAAGTAATTCTATTGTATGTATAATAACTAATAAATACTTATCCATAAAAATCTTTTATGATCTTTGGTATTGATATAAAAGCGGCTACAAGTTTTCAGCGATCTGGAATTGGAAATTATGTTTTCAATTTAGTTGAAAATCTTAATGCGATTGATAATCAAAATCAATACTACTTACTTAATCCAAAAGGAAATTCAAAAAATCCTTTTCATTTAAACAAGAATTTTAGTATTAGAAATCGATATAGCTTATTAAACTTTATAAACAGGTTTGATTTAGTTCATGGACCTGATTTTAAGATTCCACTCGCTAATGCAAAAATTAAAATTGTTAACATTCATGATCTTGCAAGTTTTGTAAACTCTGGTTTTATGTCCAATGATTTTGCTGAGCTTACCAAAAAGAAAGTATTAAGATCAATACATAAAGCTGATAGAATTTTAACTATAAGTAATGCAATTAAGGATCAATTAGAGAGTGAGTTTCCTGAATCGAAAGGTAAAATAACAAATATCTACCTTGGTGTGGATAAGAACATCCAGAATATTTCAGATATTGAAAAGAGAGAATCAACAAGAAATAAATATAATCTACCGGAATCATTCATTTTATTTGTCGGGAATCTTGAAACAAGAAAAAACATTTTAACATTGTTAAAAGCATTTTCTAAATTGATTCAGGAACAAGGATTTAATCATCAATTAGTTCTGGTTGGCAAACCTGGTTTTGGATTTGAATTAATTAAAAAATATATCGATGAAAATAGCCTGCACAAAAAAGTTATATTAATTGGCTGGGTTGATGAAGGTGATCTTTACATAATTTATTCTTTAGCGGATTTATTTGTTTTCCCATCTTTTTATGAAGGATTCGGACTTCCAATAATTGAAGCGATGAAGTGTAAATTACCTGTTTTATTATCAGATATAGTTACAAATAAAGAGATTGCGCAAGATGCTGCTAATTACTTTAACACTTCTGATGAAAATGATCTTGCTGAACAAATGCTAAAATTATTAAATGATAGCTTGCGAAAAGAAGAACTGATTAAAAAAGGTTATACGAGATCACTATTTTTTGATTGGCAAAAAACTGCAACAGAAACATTGAGCGTTTATGAAAATCTTTCAAGATAGAATATCGTTATCAAAAAATAATGGATTATCATTTTGGCTAATAATTATTTTATTGGCTTCAATGATGTTTTCACTTTTTATTTTGCAAGCAGCATTGATCATTTTATTGATTGCTTATTTATTTAAATCAGTCAAAGATAAAAAGTTTTATTATTTCAAAACTCCGATTGATAATGCTTTTGTAGCATTTATTGTAATTCGAATACTTTCAATAATATTTTCAACCAATATTTCATTAAGTCTTCCTTCACTTAATAAGGAAATAATATTTTATTCAACATATTTCCTTTTTACTCATTATTTAAGTAAAGATGAAGAAAATAATTTTGTAATAATGACAAAAGTACTAATTCTTGCCGGAGTTGTTGCCAGTTTATACGGCACAAGCAAAGTGCTTTTGGGCATTGTTGATAGGGCTGAATCCAGTACTTCTGGTTACAGTACACTTGGAATGATTTTAACAGTTATTTATTCAATAACAATAAGTTTAGGTAAGAATAAAAAATATTTTTCCTCAAGATATTTATGGTTTGCTGTTCTCATCATACTTTTAACTGGAATACTATTTACATACAATAGAACACATTGGGGAATTGTTGGGTTTATAACTTTATTTGTTGCCATAACTCGTGAAAGAATTTTCCTTATTGTACCAATTTTATTTGCAGCGATTATTATTTTATTCGTTCCATCACTTTCAGATAGATTTGTACAGCTTATTCATTTTAATCAAAACTTATCTGATAGAGATGTAATTTGGAAAGGTGCTTATCAGTTATTGTTTGATCATCCGTTTACAGGATTTGGTACGCGAACATTTAAAGAAATATTTCCACTATTCGATCAAATGCAAGATAAAGGTGTAGCAAGCTGGCATTCAGATTATTTGCAAATGTATTTTGAAAGTGGATCGATTGGACTGATAGCTTTTTTGTTGTTGATGTTTACAATCTATAAAAATGGAATAAGAGTTATAAAAAATAAGATTACTTCGGGATTGTCATTAGATATTTTGTTTGCTGTTTTGTTGGGTCTATCAGCTTTTTATTTAACAGCTTTTGTTGGCGGATTTATTTTAGATCCAATCAACTCAATACTATTTCAGTTTTTAATTGCAATTGTTGGGGTGATTTCTGCAAAAGCATTTAAAGAAAAAATTGTAATCACTAAATGATTAATATCTTTTACTAAAATCCTAAAATAGATCTTGAACCTGAAACTGCCTTCTGACAGGCCTAAACTCTAATGTGCATCTAGCCAATTATCGCCAATTCCAGTATCTGCAACAACAGGAACTTTTAACGGTAAAGCATTTTCCATTAACTTTTTGATAACAGGCAGCAGTTTATCAATTTCATCTTTGTGTGCATCAAAAACTAATTCATCGTGTACTTGTAAGATCATTTTAGTTTTTGTTTTTTTCTTGGTTAGCTCTTTGTAGATGTTAATCATGGCTAACTTTATCATATCTGCAGCGGTTCCCTGAATCGGCATATTTATAGCAACACGCTCTTCAAATTGTCTTACCACTCTGTTATTGCTATTAATATTTTTCAAATATCTTCTTCGTCCCGACAACGTTTCTGCATAACCTTTTTCCTGGGCAAATCTAACCGAACTATCCATAAATTCTCTAACACGTTTAAAGGTGCTAAAATATGTATTAATAATTTCTTTAGCATGAGTTTGCGTTACACCTAATCTTGTTTTCAATCCGAAGGGACCGATGCCGTAAAGAATTCCAAAGTTAACTTCCTTAGCTTTTCTTCTCATATCTGGGGTAACATCTTTAGGATTAACCTTAAAAACTAAAGCTGCCGTACTTCTATGAATATCTTCACCTTCACTAAACGCTTTTATGAGGGCTTCATCACCGCAGATAGATGCCATAATTCTAAGTTCAATCTGGCTGTAATCCGCACTTAATATTTTATAATTTTTATCGCGTGGTACAAATGCTCTTCGGATTTCTTTTCCCATTTCAGTTCTGATAGGAATATTTTGCAGATTTGGATCATTACTGGAAAGTCTGCCTGTAGAAGCAACAGTTTGATTAAAACTTGTATGTACGCGCCCGGTTTTTTTATTTATGATATTTGGTAATGCATCCGCATAAGTAGATTTTAGTTTTGAAGCCTGGCGATAATTTAAAATCATATCTACAATTTCATGTTCGCCGCGTAAATATTCTAAGGCACGGGCATCAGTTGAAAACCCTGTTTTTGTTTTTCTTCCTGTTGCAAGATTAAGTTTTGTAAAAAGTATTTCCTGAAGTTGTTTTGGCGAATTGATGTTGAACTCATTACCGGCAACTTTAAAAATTTCTCCGGTATAATTATCCAACAATATCTGAAGATCTTTACTGAATTGTCTCAATGCGGGTACATCAATTTTAATCCCTTCATTTTCCATATCCTCTAAAACAGGCACTAGAGGAAACTCAATATCATAGGCAACTTTTTCAATCTTCTGTTTTTTTAATTCTGCATCTAATATTTCAAAAAGTTTGTAAGTGATATCAGCATCTTCAGCGGAATAATTTGAAAGCTCATTCAAATCAGTTTCAAAAATCTTTGTTGGATCTTTTTTCTGCCCAATTAAATCAGATAAAGGAATTGGTTTATAATTAAGATATTTCTCAGAAAGATTATCCATTCCGTGCTTCTGATCAGCATCAAGAATATAACTTGCAAGCATTGTATCGAAATAAAAATTCTTAACTTCTATACCAATGCTTCTTAATACCGCAATATCATACTTACCATTCTGACAAACTTTTTTTATTTCATCATTTTCAAATATCTTTTTAAATATTTTTATAAACGATGAAATGGATAATCGATTATTATAAGTGTTATCAAAGAGTCCGCCTTCTTCAAACGGATTTGTAGCAATAAAATATGCTTCATCCGGTTTGATGCAAAAAGCAACTCCTGCAACTCGAATATCAAATGTGTTTAATCCATCTGTCTCAGTATCAAATACAAACATCTTTGATTTGCTGAGTATTGCGACTAAATCTTTAGCATCTTTTTCAGATGTTACTAAATGATATTTAACTTTTTTATTATCAAAAGAATTTATTGCATCATTTGAAATAGAAATTTTTACTTCATCTTTAATTTCATTTGATTCTTTTACTTCCTTTATTTCCTCAGAAGAGCTTGATTGATAAAACTTAACCAGTTTAGCGTAAATAGCTTTGAACTCAAGTTCAAATAAAATCTCTTTAACTTTTTCAAAATCAGGTTCAGTAAACTTTGCATGTTCAAAATCAAAATCGATTGGAACCTCGCAATAAATTGTCGCAAGATCTTTTGAAAGAAAAGCATTTTCTTTGCTAGTCTCTAATTTTTTTTTGATACCTGCTTTGTCAATTTCATCAATATGCTTGTAAATGTTTTCAATCGTACCATACTTTTGAATCAATGGGACTGCACCTTTTGGGCCAATTCCTGCAACACCCGGAATGTCATCACTGCTATCGCCAACTAACGCAAGATAATCGACCATATACTTTGGTTCAAATCCAAGTTCATCAATTACTTTTTGTGTGTCATAAAGAATTGCTTCATCGGACATCTTGCCAGGTCTTACAACATTTGTTTTATCAGTAATTAATTGGAAGTAATCTTTATCCGGTGTTATAGCGTATGAAAACAATCCTAATTCTTCAGCTTTTTTTACTGCGGTTCCAACAATATCATCAGCTTCATATCTTGGTAGAATGTAAAGCGGAATATTAAGCGCAATTACAATATCTTTTATTCTCTGCAATTGTGGAATCATATCATTTGGCATTGCATCGCGTGATGATTTGTACGCTTCATATTTTTCGTGTCTAAAAGTTTTTTCTTTAGAATCAAAAGCAACGGCGAGAAAATCCGGTTTATGATCTTCAAATACTTTAATAAGTTGATTTAAAAAGCCGTAAACAGCCGAAGTAGATTCCCCTTTGCTATTTGTTAACGGTCTGTTAATAAAAGCGAAGTAAGCACGGTATGCAAGTGCCATCGCATCAATGATTACAAATTTCTTGTTTTTCATAAACTGGTTTTTAATGAGATTAAAATTGTTGGCAGAAAATAAAGATTAGTTATTCAAAATTGAAGTAAATGCTGAAAAAGAAAATATTTTTAATATTTAGCTAAATATTGTGATTGAAATGAGTAAACCTATATTTTTACTTACAAAAAAAATCGGAAGGTGTAAACAACTTTTTGCAGTTTCAGTGGATGCACTAAAGTTTTATAAATGGAAAACTCTCAAGCAAGTCCCGCTAAGGATATAATTAAAGCAATGGGGATCGTTTTTGGTGACATTGGAACGAGTCCTATCTATACTCTTTCTATTATTTTTACTTTAACAATCCCATCAAAAGAAAACATTTTTGGTGTTTTGTCTTTAATATTCTGGACACTCATAACTCTTGTTACAATTCAATATGCCTGGCTGGCGATGAGTATGAGTACAAAAGGTGAGGGTGGGATTATTGTACTAAAAGAAATTCTGATTACAACTTTAAAGAAGGGAAGGAAAGTAGGCTTCATTTCTTTTCTCGGTTACATCGGTGTTTCTTTGTTGCTCGGTGATGGAGTTATTACTCCTGCTATAAGTATACTTTCTGCCGTAGAGGGCCTTAAACTTATTCCGGGAATGGAATCTACAGGACTAAGAACAATCATATTAGTTACATCTGTAATAACCGTTTTATTATTTGCAATACAATTTAAAGGAACTTCAAAAGTAGCACTATCGTTCGGTCCGATTATGTTATTGTGGTTCATCAGTCTCTTTCTTTCAGGATTCCTTTATTTGATTCACATGCCAGAAATATTTTTGGCGTTTAATCCTTTATATGCGGTTGATTTTTTTATCCACAATGGATTACCTGGATTTTTTGTTTTAAGTGAGGTTATACTTTGTGCTACAGGTGGAGAAGCACTTTATGCTGATATGGGGCATCTTGGTGGTAAACCGATTCGGCAAGCTTGGTCTTTCGTTTTCATTGCATTGATAATTAATTATTTTGGACAAGGGGCATACATCCTTGAGCATAATGATACAAATCAGGTTCTATTCAAATTGGTAAGCACATTTTCAGAAGTTTTTTATATACCATTTTTGATTTTGACATTGTTCGCAACAATAATAGCATCGCAAGCAATGATAAGTGCCGTTATGTCTTTGATATTTCAGGGAATCAATATCGGAATCTTTCCACTGATGAAAATAAAATATACGTCCACAAAGATGAGATCTCAGATTTATATTCCATCAGTTAATTGGCTTCTTTTATTTGCAGTACTTTTAATGATATTGATATTTAAAGAATCAGCAAATCTTGCCGCAGCATACGGTTTAGCCGTTACGGCAACAATGTTTATAAGTTCTATTTTTATTGTTTCTATTTTATGGAATAGAAAAAATTATTTTAAAATGTCTATTGCTATGTTTGTTTTAATTATCACTTCGATTTACTTGGTTGCTGTTACACATAAAATTCCTTTTGGCGGATATTGGTCAATAATTATAGCTTCCGTTGTATTATTAATTATGTGGTTATGGATTTCCGGAATGAATAGATTAAGAACGTTCTTAAGATCTGTAACTTTAGATGTTTTTGTTGAAAGCTTTAAACAGATTTATGAAACAGGAAATTACGTTAAAGGGGAGGCATTGTTCTTTACTAAAAATGTTAATATTGTCTCACCTTACATATTACACTGTATGTTCAGAACAGGAATTATGTATGAAAAGAATGTTTTAGTTTCTGTTGAAAATACCGATGTACCGTACGGAGTTAATCTTGACAAATATGAAGAGATAAGTCCCGGCTTATTTATAGTAAGAATTACTTATGGTTATATGGAGGTCCCAAATCTTCCGGAATTATTTAAGGAATGGAAGTTTAATGAGAAAGCCATATTTTACGGTGCAGAAGAAATCAAAACTGATAAATTTTTCTTCAAGTTTTTTATTTTATTAAAGAAAATCGCTCCGAACTGGGTAAGCTATTATGATTTTCCATATAATAAACTACACGGTGTTGTTACACGAATTGAAATCTAATTATTACTTATTCTAAACAGATTAATATTATGAAGAATATTCTCCTTTTATTTATTGTGCTTACAATTTCAAATGTTGGATGCGCGCAGCAAAAAAATGACACACTATTTGTAGCGCATTGGAATCTTGAAAATCTTTTCGATACTATTAATGATCCGATAACAGAAGATGAAGAATTTCTACCTTCTGGTGCAAAAGAGTGGAATGACGAACGACTAGATAAAAAAATGTATAATCTTTCAAGGGTTATTCGTTCAATGAATAATGATAATGGTCTAGATTTACTTGGCGTTTGCGAAGTCGAGCATCAATCGGTATTGGATACAATGATTAGTAAATATCTTTCAGATAATAATTTAAAGGTTGCATATTTAGAATCGCCTGATGGTAGGGGAATAGATAACGGAATTATTTATAACACCAGGAAGTTTTCTTTATTAGAAATAAAAGGTCATAGAGTTGATATGGGCAGTGGATATGAAACACGCTTAATTATAGAAGGCATATTTTTATTTGAGAAAAAAGATACCATATACTTTTTTGTAAATCATTGGCCATCAAGAAGAGGTGGCGAAGATGAGTCTGAAATAAAAAGAATAAGTGCTGCAAAAACTTTAAGAAGTGTTGTTGATTCTATTATGAATAAGAATATTAGTAGCAATGTTATAATTGTTGGTGATTTTAATGATGAACCAACAAATATTTCTATTACAGAGCATCTTAAAGCTCAGCCTTTCTTTTGCGATTCTTTAGACTATGAAAATTTGCCTGAAGATTTTGAAACTGATTTATTTAATCTTTCGTATAAAGCCTGGTTTGATGGATTGGGAAGTTATAAGTATAAAGATGATTTCAATATGCTTGATCAGATAATTATTTCTAAGGAACTTTTGCTTGGAGAAAAAATAAAATATGTTTGTAACTCATTCGAGGTTTATAAACCAGATTTAATGATAACTAGAACAGGTAAGTTTCAAGGTGCACCATTTCCAACTTATGGCGGATCAAGATATCTCGGTGGTTACAGCGATCATTATCCTGTTACAGCTAAATTTTTAATTAAGAAATAAAAGATATGGATAAGAAACTCATAATATTTGGTGCAAACGGAGCCCTTGGTAGAGGAGTTACTAGAACACTTCTTTTAAAAGATTACGATGAAATTTATTTATTCGCTTTCAAATTTGATGATTCATATTCTGATCCAAAAGTAAAACAATTTATAGTTAAAGATTTAAGTGTTGAAAAAAATGTTATGTCAGCTTTGTTTGAGGTAAAGACAAACGAAAAGACTAAATTGTTTTTATATTCAACTATTGGCGGCTTTTATGGTGGAAATTCAGTGTGGGAGACAGAAGAAGTAGATCTTGACAGAATGATCAATATGAATTTAAAAACAAATTTCTTTATTGCTAAACATTTTTCAGCACTTGTTAAGAAAAGTTTAGGTGGATCGATTTGTTTTACTTCTGCTTTTACAGCCGATCATCCGGAAGAATTAAAATTTGCTTATGGTGTTTCTAAATCAGGACTAAATTATCTTGTAAAAACTCTCTCATTAGAAGGAAACAATATCAATTTATCCGTAAATGCAATTGCCCCTTTTATAATAGACACTCCGGCAAATCGTGAGTGGATGAAAAATGCAAATTACTCATCCTGGATGAAACCGGAAGAAATAGCAGAACTTGTTCATTCTCTATTTGTTCATTATAATTTTGTCTCTGGCAATATTATCAAACTAATAAAGAGGTTCAATAGTTAGAATAAATACAAAACTCTTAATAATAAGACTAAACTATTTTGTTGACTTTGTTTTTTGAAATACTTATTGTAGTTACACGTTTTTAAGAAAATTATTTGATCATTTACAAAATTTGAACTAAAATCTAATTTACCAGGAGGTTATCTTATATGGACTTCACAACAACAATCGCATCGATATTCAATATCTTAGCTCAGGCAACCAATGACGGCGGAGTTATGAATTACCTTACCGATAAGTACACTGCGGGTGGAGGTTTTATGCACCCTATTCTTGCTTCATTAATTATTGGTCTCGCTTTTTCATTTGAAAGATTATATACATTAACAAAAGCAAGAACAAATACTAAAAAATTCATTGTTGATGTTAAAAAAGCTTTAACCTCGGGTGGTGTTGAAGCTGCTAAAAAAGTTTGCGAAAATACCAGTGGACCTGTTGCTTCAGTATTCTATGCTGGTCTTTTAAGATACGATGAAGGTATTGATGCTGCTGAAAAAGCAATCATTGCTTATGGCGGTATTGAAATGGGATTCCTGGAGAGAGGACTTATCTGGATTTCTACATTTATTACAATTGCACCGATGCTTGGATTTACAGGTACAGTACAAGGTATGATTCAGGCTTTTGATGCTATTAAAGAAGCTGCACAAATTTCCCCAGCTGTAGTTGCTGAAGGTATTTCAGTTGCACTTTTAACAACATTATTCGGTCTTGTAGTAGCAATGATTCTTCAGGTATTCTACAACTATTTCGTTTCAAGAATCGATAGATTAGTTGGAGATATGGAACAAAGTTCAATCGAATTGATTGATGCTTTATATGAAATTAAGGTTAAAAAATAAGTTTCAGTTAAATTTTAAATACTGAGAATCTAAAAATGATAAAAAAGAAAAAAATACCTGAAGCCTCTATTCCCACTGCATCAATGGCTGATATTGCATTCCTTTTGCTGATTTTCTTTCTTGTGGCAACTGTAATTGACGTTGATACAGGACTCGGGTTAACTTTACCTGAAATAGTTGAAAATCAAGAAGAAGTTAAAGTTGATCCAAACAGGATGGCAGCCGTTCTTGTTAATGAAAATGGTGATGTTCTTATTGATGGAAATGTTGTTCCGGTTTTCCAGATTAAAGATTTGTTAAAAGCCAGAATTGCAAGTAAGAATGATTTGCCTAAGAATAAGAAAATGATTGTATCTCTAAAAACTGACAGAAAAACAGTTTATAACGTTTACATAGCAGCGTTAGACCAGATAAAACAAGCCTATTTTGAGGTTAGAGACGAATATTCAAATGGTAAGTATGGTAAAAAATATGGTGATCTAAATGAAGAAGAACAATTGGATGTAAAAGAAGTTGTTCCGATTATTATTTCTATTGCCGAACCAGAATTAGTAAAAAAATAGCAGAGGAATTAAGAAAATGCATTTTGAAAAAAGAAGAGCAAACTCCAAGACAGAAATTCCAACTTCTTCAATGCCGGATATAATTTTTATGCTGCTGTTGTTTTTTATGGTTACTACAACAATGAGAGAGGTGGAAGTTCTGGTTAGTTACAAACTTCCTGAAGCCAAAGCAATTGAAAAAATTGAGAACAAGCGATTGGTTCAGTATATCTGGGTTGGAAAAGACAAAAGAGTGCAGATTAACGATTCTTTAGTCAAGTTAGAAGACATTCAAAACATTATGTACGGCAAACGTGTTGAACTTCCTAATGTAATTGTTTCTTTAAGAGTTGATCTGAACACTGATATGGGATTTGTAACTGATATTCAGCAAGAGTTAAGAAAAGCTTCTTGCTTAAGAATAAATTATTCGGCTATGGTTAAAGTTTAATTATAAAATTGTATCTATTTATTTTAAGGCAGGTTTGAATTTTATTCACCTGCCTTTTTCAATTTATCGAGGTTGTTGTGAATTTAACAGATAAAATAAATCAGGATTTGAAAGACGCTATGAAGTCAGGAGACAAGGTCAGGCTTAGCGTTGTAAGGTCAATCCGTGCTTTAATTCTTGAATTTGAAAAAAGCGGTGCTGCTAAAGAACTTACCCCAGAAGATGAATTAAAAATGCTTACTACTTCTGCGAAGAAACGAAAAGATTCCATGCTGCAAAGAAACGAAAAGATTCCATAGAGCAATTCCGCAATGCCGGTAGAAATGAACTTGCTGAAACTGAAGAGGCTGAATTAAAAATTCTAATGATGTACCTTCCAAAACAAATGGATGAAACAGAAATTAAGAAGGAGATTATAAGATTAGCATCTGAAATAGGCGCAAAGAATAAGGAAGATTTTTCAAAACTTATGCCGCTGGTTATGAAAGAATTAAAAGGTAAAGCTGATGGAAAACTTGTCAAATCAATTGTAGAAAATATTTTGGCTTAATTTTGAATTTCATTGATATAATAATAGTTATTGCTATCGCAATTGGGTTTTTGCTTGGATTTAAAGACGGTTTTGTAAGAAAGCTGGTTGGTATAATTGGATTTATTACTGCAGTAACTATTGCAATTTTATTTTCTTCATTTGTTGGAAGAATTATTGAATCAACTTTGGGTATTGAGTTTTATTTAGCTGAAATTATGGCGGGGTTGTTACTGTTTGTTGCAATTATGATTGTTACAACAATTTTAAAAAGAGTTATTCATCCTTTTGATAAAGTAAATAATTTAATTAACCAGTTAGTTGGCGGATTTATTGGGATACTACAATTATTTTTTTTTATGAGTGCGATATTTTTACTTCTAAATATTTTTGACTTTCCTGATAAAAAGACACAAAACTCATCCGTGTTGTATAAATATGCTTATGGTTTTATTCCATCATCTATAAATTTTCTTAAAGATTATACGCCTAGCACCGAGGACGTAATTAAGGATTACATTAATCAAAAAGATTCTATCCAATGATAGATGAACTGGTTCTAGAAAAATTAGAGTTTGCAAAAATTCTAAACCATATCTCCAAATATTCTTCTACCGAAAGCGGAAAAAATCTCATCTTAAGTCTTTATCCTTCTTCGGATATAACATTTATTACAACAGAAGGAATATTAGTTGAAGAAGCTAAAGAAATCCTAAATACAGCAGGTAATCCTCCGATTGATTTTCTATCCAATCTGAAAATATCATTAACGGAAAGTAGAATTGAAGGATCAATTTTATCCAGCAATAAAGTGTTAGAGATTCTTAAACTTGCTAAAACTTCCAGGTTGCTAATTCAATTTTTAAAATCAGAATTAAAAGATGAATCAAAGTTAAAATATAAATTACATTCACTATTTTCTGATAAATTATTTGAACATCATATTGAGAAAGTAATAAATGAACAGGGCGAAGTGAAAGAAAATGCCAGTAATGTTCTTTCACAAATTAGAAAAGATATTAATTCAAGAAGAAATGAACTTGTAAAATCAATAAATCGTATCATTAAAACTCTAAAAGATGATGATATTGTAAGAGAAGATTATTTAACTCTGCGTGATGGTAGAATGGTTATTCCCATTAAGGCTGAACATAAAAGACATATTCGCGGATTTATTCATTCAGAATCTTCAACGGGACAGACCGTTTACATTGAACCTGAAGAAACACTTGATCTGAATAACGATATTATTTCACTTTCTTTTGCTGAGAGAAGAGAGATAGAAAGAATATTGAGAGAGCTTACTAAGATGATTGGGCAATCCAGTGAGCAACTTAAAATATCACTTGATACTATTGCTTACATTGATTCTGTTTTTGCCAGAGCAAAATATTCCACAGAAATAGTTGGATCGTTTCCACAAGTGGACAATGAAAAACCAATATTTATTTCTGAAGCAAGACATCCAATTCTTGTTAAGAAATTTGGCAGGCCAAAGACAGTGCCTCTTAGCTTTGAACTTATTGATGATAAAGTCGTGATAATTACAGGTCCAAATGCCGGTGGTAAAACTGTAGTATTAAAAACTATTGGAGTATTAAGTTTGATGCTTCAGGCAGGGATTCATATTCCGGCTAATTCAAATTCCAATTTTCACATATTTGAAAATATTTTAATTGATATTGGCGATCAGCAATCCATTGAAGATGATTTATCAACTTTCAGTTCACATCTAAAAAATCTTAAGAGCATTATCGAAAATGCAGGACACGATTCGCTAATCCTGCTTGATGAAATTGGAACGGGAACTGATCC
>BS_KBA_SWE02_21mDRAFT_10000068_pt1 | contig 32439 bp, 35 predicted proteins | sample BalSeasSWE02_21m_FD_9196 | JGI IMG/M metagenome (IMG submission 9196)
TGCTTTAGCCATGTGTTTAATGAGTATTGAAAAACAATTAAGTTCAGCAATGACAACTCATTATTTTAACCAAAAGGCTTCATTTCTGGCACGATTGGGCTCCGGTAGCGCTTGTAGAAGTATTGAAGGCGATTTAATTGTTTGGGGTGAGCATGATATGATTGATGGCAGCAGTGATCTGTTTGGTATAAAATATCCTTATGAAGTACATGAAATATTTAAAAACTATCAGGATACGATTCTATTAGTAGATAAAGGTGAAAAACAGGTCAGTAGTACTGTAGGGCATAATTTGATGCATAATCACCCATATGCAACAGAGCGCTTTAAACAAGCGCATGATAATCTAGATAAATTAATTCAGGTTTTAAAAAACGGAGATGTTTTTGCATTTAATGAAATTGTTGAAAGTGAGGCCTTGACTTTGCATGCAATGATGATGACCAGTTTGCCTTATTTTATTTTAATGAAACCAAATACTTTGGAAATAATAAATAAAATTTGGAAATTTAGAAACAATACTGGATTGCCAATAAGTTTTACTTTGGATGCAGGTGCAAATGTTCATGTATTATATCCGGAAAAAGATGCGCCTTCCATTTTAGAATTCATTAAAAATGAATTAGTTGCATATTGTCAAAATGGACACTATATTTGCGACAGAATTGGTTTTGGTGCAAAACAATTGTAACTTTATTTAATCAATATCAAAAGTAATTAATGAAAGGACCACTTTTTTATTCTAAAATATTACTCTTTGGAGAGTACGGGATTATTAAAGATTCCAAAGGTTTATCTATTCCGTATAACTTTTACAATGGTGCATTAAAAAAAGATGATAAACCATCTGAGGAGGCTATAAAATCAAATGCAAGTTTAAAACGATTTGTTTCGTATTTAAAAGATGTGAATACAGAATTAGTTACTTTTGATCTTGAGTCGCTTCAAAAAGACGTGGATACTGGAATGTATTTTGATTCTTCAATACCACAAGGTTATGGCGTTGGAAGTAGTGGTGCGTTAGTAGCGGCAATTTATGATAAATATGCATTGAATAAAATTACTGTTTTAGAAAATTTAACAAGAGAGAAACTATTAAAGTTAAAAGCTATTTTTTCTGAAATGGAATCCTTCTTTCATGGTAAATCTTCAGGATTGGATCCATTAAACAGTTATTTAAGCATTCCTATTCTTATTAATTCAAAGGATAATATTGAAGCTACTGGTATTCCTTCGCAAATCACCAATGGAAAAAACGCTGTGTTTTTATTAGATAGTGGCATCATTGGAGAAACGGCTCCTATGGTGGGAATATTCATGGAAAACATGAAGCAGGAAGGTTTTCGTAATATGCTAAAAGACCAGTTTATTAAACATACCGATGCCTGTGTTGATGATTTTTTAAATGGTGATATTAAATCATTATTCAAAAACACGAAAAGATTATCAAAGGTGGTGTTAAATAATTTTAAGCCTATGATACCGCAAGAGTTTCATGCGTTGTGGAAGAAAGGGATTCAGACTAATGAATATTACTTAAAATTATGTGGTTCTGGTGGCGGTGGTTATATTCTTGGTTTTACTGAAGATATTGACAAAGCAAAAGAAGCTCTCAAAGGATATAAATTAGAAGTAGTTTATAACTTCTAATATAAAACCATCAATGCGCTTTGTTTAGAGTGTAATCAAGTCATTTTTTCTATGTTAACTCGAAAGCAGAAACATATTCTAATTAAGTTCTTTAGTATGTTTTCTGTAGTAAGAGGATATAACATTCTTATCATTGTTTTAGCACAATACTTAACCTCAATATTTATTCTTGCTCATAATAAATCATTACGTCAAGTAATTTTTGATATAAATTTATTCATGCTAGTATTAGCATCAGTAGTTACAATTGCAGGAGGTTATATTATTAATAACTTTTATGACTCAGAAAAAGATTTAATTAATAGACCCATTAAATCTAAACTGGACAGATTGGTAAATCAAAATACCAAGTTGTCTTTTTATTTCGTATTAAACTTTATTGCGGTCATTTTTGCAAGTTATGTGTCTTTCAGATCAGTAATATTTTTTTCAATATATATTTTTGGAATTTGGTTTTATTCGCACAAATTAAAGAAGTTGCCTTTTATTGGAAATTTAACATCAGCCATTCTTACTATTACGCCATTTTTTGCCGTTTTTATATATTATAAAAATTTTGAATCTGTCATTTTTGTGCACGCAACCTTTTTATTTTTAATTATTTCAATGCGAGAACTGACCAAGGACTTAGAGAATATAAAAGGAGATTTGGCTCTTGACTATCATACAATTCCTGTTGTATATGGAGAAAAGGTTTCAAAATATATGTTAACTATTTTATCGTTTCTAACATTAATCCCAGTAATTCTTCTATTGTTTAAGTTTGAAATTGGAGATATGTACGTGTTCTTCTATTTCAGTATTTTTTTGTTAGCAATATTTCTATGGTTACTCTGGAAATCAAAAACAAGAACACATTATTTAATCCTTCATAATATATTAAAATTCATCATCGTATTTGGAGTGTTTTGTATTCTTTTAATTGATATTAATCGGGTTTTAAATAGACTGATTTAAATCTGGTTTCATTTAATAATTCTGACTAATAAAATATAAATTTGAAAAATAGCAAAGTGTAATTTATAGAGTATCTTTGCACAAAATAATTCATAATGAGCAGACATCAAGGTAGTAAAGGAAAAGGAATAACTTCGGGAAGAGGCAGTGAAAATAGCCGATCTAAAAGTTTTGCAAGAGGAAATTCACCTATTAAAAAGAATGCGCAATCTTCTAAACCATCAGATTCTAAAAAAGCGAGTACTGTAAAAAAATCTAATCCAGATGAAATTAGATTAAATAAATATATAGCCAATTCAGGGGTGTGTTCTCGAAGAGAAGCAGACACACATATTGCAACAGGTCTGGTTACTGTCAATGGAAAGGTAATTACAGAGATGGGTTATAAAGTAAAACCAGGTGATGAGGTTCGTTATGATGGTTCTAGAGTAAACCCAGAGAAAAAGGCCTATGTTTTACTTAATAAACCTAAAGGTTTTGCCACCACCACTAGTGAAGGCAAAGGAAGAACAGTGATGGATCTAGTGGCTAATGCCACTACATCTCGAATTAAACCTATTGGGCGATTAGGAAGAAACTCAAAAGGCTTACTACTATTTACAAATGACGAGGTTATCATGGAAAAGTTTACTAATTCAAAAAAGGGTGTCCCAAGATTATTCCATATTGAATTAGACAAAAATTTAAAGCTTGAGGATTTAAAGAAAATACAGGCAGGAATTAAAATTGAAGGTAAATTGATTGCCGTTGAAGAAGTAAGTTATATTGACGGAGCATCTAAAAATGAAATTGGATTGAAAATTAAAAATACAGGAAATACCATTATTCGATCCATTTTTGATTATTTAAAATATGAAGTTGTGGGTCTTGATTGTGTGGCCATTGGGCATCTTACTAAAAAAGATATCCCAAGAGGTCATTGGAAACATCTCACAGAACAAGAATTAAATACACTTAAAATGCTATAGCCTACCTGCTTGCATTTTTTTCAAAAAAAATAAAAAAAAGGATTAAAATTCAATTTTTTATATTTCATTTGTACTGCATTTAGCTGAACAGTATTGAAATATGTTTATATGTTTGGGCTTATGAGCGGTAGGAAGTCACGCTCAAAAGCTGCTTTTAGATTAAGTAACCGAATTTTAAAGCTAACTTCCACAGAATCAAATATATCAAACCAACCTATTTATAGGTTTGTACCAACAACATGTGTTCAAAAACAAATTTGAATTTCTCAGATTTTATTACTCGTAATTAAAATATTTTTGAGAAATTTATACCATAAAGAAAATAATGAATACTAAATATATTGATCTTATTAGTCAAACTTTTGATTTCCCCCAAGAAGAATTTAAGTTAGAAGATAGGAATTTGCAATTTCATGATATTGATTTAATGGAATTGGTTGAAACCTATGGCTCACCATTAAAGTTTACTTACTTACCACAAATTTCAAACAACATTCATAGAGCTAAAGGATGGTTTGAAAAAGCCATTAAAAAAAATAAATACAAAGGCAAATACAATTATTGCTATTGTACTAAAAGCTCCCATTTTAAGCATGTTTTAAATGAAGCATTAAAAAATGATATTCATATTGAAACGTCCTCTGCTTTTGATATTGACATTGTTGAGAAACTAAAAAAAGAAGGAAAAATAACAGATGACACTTATGTAATTAGTAATGGATTTAAACGTGCTCAGTATGTTGAAAATATTGCGCGCTTAATAAATAATGGTCATAAAAATTGTATTCCTATCATTGATAATTATGAGGAAATAGAATTATTGTCTGAGGAAATCAATGGAAAATTTAATATTGGAATAAGAATTGCTTCTGAGGAAGAACCTAAATTTGAATTTTATACGTCCAGATTAGGAATTGGATACAAGAATATTGTTCCTTTTTATAACAAACAGGTTAGAGATAATAAGAAGGTAAAGCTGAAAATGCTGCATTTCTTTATCAATACAGGGATTAGAGACAATGCTTATTATTGGAATGAGTTGTCAAAATGTCTTAAGGTTTATACGAGTCTAAAAAGGATATGTCCATCATTAGATAGTTTAAATATAGGGGGCGGTTTTCCAATAAAAAACTCATTGGCTTTTGATTTTGATTATGAGTACATGGTTGATGAAATAGTCAATCAAATAAAACTGGCTTGTGAAGAGGAAGAAGTGAAGGTGCCTAATATATTTACAGAGTTTGGAAGTTTTACCGTTGGTGAAAGTGGCGGTGCCATATATGAGGTTTTATATCAGAAGCAACAAAATGATAGAGAGAAATGGAATATGATTAATTCTTCTTTTATAACAACCTTACCTGATACATGGGCTATTAATAAAAGATTTATCATGTTGCCCATCAACCGATGGAATGATAGTTATGAACGTGTGTTGTTAGGAGGGTTAACGTGTGATAGTGATGATTATTATAACAGTGAGCAACATATGAATGCCATATATTTGCCAAAATATAATAGAGAAAAGCCGCTATATATAGGGTTTTTTAATACCGGTGCTTATCAAGAAACTATTGGTGGATTTGGTGGTTTGCAACATTGCCTGATTCCATCACCAAAACATATTTTAATAGATAAGGATGAAAATGGAATCCTTACAAAAGAATTATTTAGTGAACAACAAAAAAGTGAAGACTTACTTAAAATTTTAGGTTATAATGAATAATAAAACGTATGCTGGAATTCCTGAGGAATTTTCTAAACAAGAACAGGCAAAAATTGTGCTAATTCCAGTTTCTTATGATGGGACAAATTCTCTGAAAGGGCCAAAAAACGGACCTGAAGCTTTTTTAAATGCCTCTGAAAAGCTTAATCTTTACGATATTGAAACAGATACTGAAGTATATCAGCAAGGGATATATTTGGCAGAAGCTGTGGCAGAAACTGGATCCGCAGAAGCCATGGTGAATGCGGTACATCAGTCCACAAAAAAATATATAAAGAAAAACAAGTTTGTAACTTTAATTGGAGGTGATCATACTGTGGCTATTGGAGCTATAAGAGCCTTTAATGAGTGTTTTAACAGCTTAACAGTATTACATATAGATGCTCACGCGAACTTGCTTAAAACCTATCAAGGCTCGGCATACCATAAAAACTGCGCACTTTATGAAGCAAGCCAAACCACTAATTTAATTCAAGTTGGTATTCGCTCTATGAATGCAAAGGAGAAAACAGTAGTTGATAATGAAAAAGTGTATTATGCACATGAAATGGCTGTTGATGATTCATGGATGGATTCAGCTATCGATCAAATGACTGGAAACGTTTTTATTTCCTTAGATTTATCTGCAATTGACATTTCAATTATGACGTCTGTTGCAAATCCAGAACCAGGAGGATTGTTTTGGTATGAAACTTTGGAGTTTTTAAATAAGCTAATTCAAGAAAAAAACATAGTTGGGATTGCACTTGTTGGATTAAGTCCCAATGAATATAATGCCTCTTCAGACTTTTTAGCTGCGAGGTTATATTACAAATTGTTAAGTTATAAGTTTGCAGAAGAAAACATTGGCGATGATTATGATAATTCATATGAAGGCTTAAACCAAAAAAATAACCCTTCTAAATTTGAAGATGATGACGAATACTAAAGGACCAATTTCTAATTTTATTGAAAAGTATTATTTGCATTTTAATGCAGCCTCAGTTGTTGATGCAGCCAAGGCTTATGAAGTGCAATTAAATCAAGGTTCAAAAATGTTAGTGTCATTAGCTGGTGCAATGAGTACGGCAGAATTGGGAAAGATTTTTGCTGAAATGATTCGTAAAGATAAAGTTCAAATCATTTCATGTACTGGGGCCAATCTTGAGGAAGATATTATGAATTTGGTTGCTCATTCACATTATAAGCGTGTCCCAAATTATCGTGATTTAACGCCACAGGAAGAATGGGATTTATTGGAGCAAGGTTTAAATAGAGTGACAGATACCTGTATTCCAGAGCATGAAGCTTTTAGGCGCTTGCAACAACATATTTATAAAATATGGAAGGATGCTGATGATAAGGGTGAACGCTATTTACCACATGAGTTTATGTATAAAATGTTATTATCTGGTGTTCTTGAGGAATATTATGAAATAGATTTGAAAGACTCATGGATGTATGCAGCAGCTGAGAAAAACTTACCTATAATTGTTCCGGGATGGGAAGATAGCACCATGGGAAATATTTTTGCTAGTTATGTGCTTAAAGGAGAACTCAAAGCAAGTACTATGAAGTCAGGAATTGAGTATATGACTTTCCTTGCAGACTGGTATACTGACAATTCAAAAAACGGTATTGGATTTTTCCAAATTGGAGGTGGTATCGCTGGAGATTTTCCAATATGTGTAGTACCTATGTTGTATCAGGATATGGAACGTACAGATACCCCATTTTGGAGTTATTTTTGTCAAATAAGTGATTCAACCACAAGCTACGGGTCTTATTCTGGAGCAGTCCCAAATGAAAAAATAACTTGGGGAAAATTAGATATTAACACACCAAAATTTATTATAGAAAGTGATGCCACAATAGTTGCACCACTTATATTTGCCTACCTATTAGATATGTAATTATGAACAAAAAAGACAACCGAAAAAGAGTCATTGTTGACTTTAAAAAATTAACTCCAGAGATTTTAGGGCTTTTAGTTGAAAAATATCCTGAAGGATATGATGAAGAAGATATTATCACTTTTAGAAATGCCAAAAACGAATTAGTTGAGGCCGTTGAAGTGAATACAGATGACACAAAATATCTCATTAAAGTGAGTACTAAATTGGTGAAAACCATGGAAAACTATGATGAAGATGATTATGAAGATTTTGACAGTAATGATCCAGATGCTATTCAAGATCCTGATATTGAAATAGAGGAAGATTCTGAAGAAATGGATGATATAGATTAAAGAATGTTTTGAAATGGTTGAGGCTGTTTTTATGTCATACAAAGACGGGTATTATAAGTTTTTGTTTGAAAGTGGTGAAGAAATGGTTTTTGAAGAGGTACACCCAAGAGTATTGAAGGAATTTGATTTAAAAAATGATACAAGTTTGATAGGTAAATCATTCAGAGTTTCTTTTATTGAAATTATTGAAGATTCTGATGATGATTTTGTAATTTACAGAATAGAAGGTTTGAAAACACTTTAATTCACATTTATATGAATACACCATTCCACATGTCCTTACCATGTTTAAGTGTAAAAGAAACGAAAAACTTTTATATAAATAACATCGGTGCTACTTATGGTAGAAATACTCAAAATTGGATTGATATAAATTTATTTGGACATCAAATAACATTTATTAAAGCTAAAAAATTCAATTTTAATAATCCAAATTATATTTTTGAAGGTAAAATATTACCGTCATTTCATTTTGGTGTGATTGTAGATTATGATGCTTGGAAAAAAGTCTATGCCAAGCTTCAAGGTTATGAATTAGACTTAGTGACTGAATCCACGTATCTTAAAGATCAATTAGGAGAGCATGTCTCTTTTTTTGTAAAAGACCCTAATGGTTATATGCTGGAGTTTAAGACATTTAAGGAATCAAAAGATATATTTAAAGCTTAAATTAAAATAGCTGATACCACATGTAAAATTATATTTGGTTTTACTAAAAGCATTTTCAGACTTGAGGTGGCAAATTTCTGAAAACAACTTATAATTTCAATTAACTTTTTACTGAGTACCTGACTATATAATTTTTTTATAAGAAGATTATTAAATAATGGTACACGTAAAACAAAAAATAGAAACGCATGAAAACAATTTATTTTCTAATAGCGACCTTTTTAATGGCCCCTCTTTTTTCATTTACAACCCTAAAAACAGATCAAATTATTTTGGTTACTCAAGACACCATGACAGTTGAAGCTACGTTTGATGGCCATGAAGACTATGGTTATAATTTTATTGCAAAACATAATAATGGTGAAGAATATACAGTAACCTTTCAAGAAGTAGAGGAGGCTGTTTCGAAGGAATATGATTTGAAATCAGAGGTATTAATAGGTGTGATGTTTAAAATAACATATAAAACTGAAACTATTGTAACTAAAGATGCTGATGGTTATGAAGATGAGAATATTGTGAACACCATTACAAAGCTTGAAAAGATATAAGACTTTGATAATTTAAAATTTCAGGCTATCATTTTGGTAGCCTTTTTTATGAATACTTCCCAAATAAGGAATCCATAAACTAATATATATTCAAGACTAATAACCCATAGGTTTTCTGTGTTGTCAGAATTGGCATAAGCCAAGTAGCTTAATATGGCTGCAAAACTCCATACCAGAGGGAATTTGTATTTGGTGAATAGGGATAATATTAATAGTGTTGCTATATACCATGGATGAACGGTAGTGCTCATAAAATAGTAAAAGGACAGGACAATAAACATGCTAAGAATTAACTCTTTAATTGACTTGTTTTTTCTAAAAAAGGTAGTATATAAAACAAATAAAAAGATTATAACCGGAAAAATTTTTCCAATTAAACCTATTTCATTATACCCTCTAAAAAGGTAGCCAATGGTTCGTGCTACATAATAAAGGCTGGCGTTAAATTCAAAATCTTGGAACCATAATATAACGGTTTGAGTATAGTTTTGTATAAATGCTAAACTGTAAAATGGTATAAATAGTATTAGGGTTATGAAAATAATAAGACTATAAAAGAAAAATAGATTTTTAAATTCTAAAGAATGCAATCTCCAATCCTTAATAGAAAGCTTTCCGTTAAAAAACCAATTAAAGAATAGCGGTAAGAATATAAGAGGGATAAGTTTAATAGAGATTGAAAAGGCAAATATAACAGCAGAAAACCGCCATTTACCAACTTGAAACAGGTATAAACTCCATATTAAAAAGAATATCATAACACTTTCAAAATGAAGGTTTCCTGTTAGTTCAATAATAATGAAGGGATTGAGTATAAACCAAAAAATCGTATTGACAGGTATATTCAATTTGTGAAGTAATTTTTTTCCAAAATAAAGGGTTCCGAAATCTGCTGCAATAATCATTAGTCTTAAAACTATTACTGAACCCAATATACTTTTCCCCGCAAATAAACCTGCAATAACAAAACAAAGTTGATTGAGTGGTGGATAATTAGTAAAATGGCTTGCATTTAAAATTCCCATGCCATTATATAATTCTTGTGCTTGATAAACAGGGGAAGTGCCATTTATAATGAATGACTCTGGAGTATGTACATATGGATTAAAACCTTGGAGAATCATCCGGCCATCCCAAAGGAATCTATAAAAATCCTGAGATAAATTGGGGATTGAAAACAAAAAGAGTAATCTAAAACTAAAGGCCAAAACTGCTAAAAATGTGAAATTTTGCCCATTTAATTTTAAGAGTTTATAAAATAAAATAAACAAAGCCACATATAGAGAAACCAGTTTTATATAGTCAATTCGACTTAAATCATAGGCAAAACTTACATAAAAAAGGATGGTTAATAAAACAAATAGTAATGAAGGTTTGTATCGTTTTAAAAACAAAAGGTCTAGAAGTTATATTTTATAAAAGTTAGTTTTAATCAGCCCATTCAGCAATAAACAGATTAGTGTCTCTGCCGCCACCATTGTTTCTATTGGATGAAAAGGCTAAATATTTTCCATCATTTGAAAAAACAGGAAATGCATCAAAGGTGGTACTATGTGTAACACGTTCCAAATTTTTCCCATCAAGATCAATCATGTATAGATTAAACGGAAATCCTTTTTCGGCTTCAAAATTTGAAGAAAATAATATTTTTTTACCTGATGGATGAAAAAACGGACTCCAGTTGGCATTTCCTAAATTAGTCAATTGGCGCATGTCACTTCCGTCTGCATTACATATATATAACTCCATTTCGGTCGGTTCAACCAAACCATTGGCCAAAAGTTCTTTATATGCTGTGATGGCTTCTTGTGTTTTTGGCCTGGAAGAACGGAAAATTAATTTTGTGCCGTCTGGTGAAAAGAAAGCACCACCATCATAGCCTAATTCATTAGTAATTTGTTTCACATTAGTTCCGTCAATATTCATGGTATAGAGCTCTAAATCCCCACTTCTGGTAGAAGTGAATACTATTTTATCTCCTTTTGGAGAAACGGTAGCTTCAGCATCATAGCCCGGTTCATTTGTTAGTTGACCTGTGATATTACCATCAAGGTCAGCCACAAAAATGTCAAAGGAGTCATAAACGGGCCAAACATATTTCCCGTTTTTTCTCAATGGAACTTCAGGGCAGTTTTCATCTACCAAATGCGTGGAGGCATAAACAAAATGCTTATTGTCAGGAAGAAAATAGGCACAGGTTGTTCTTCCTTTTCCAGTACTAATCATTTTAGGTTTAGAACCCTTAAATGTATCACCGTTATTCATTAAAAACATTTGATCGCAATTAAGACCCCAGGCTTTATTGTTTGACTGAAAAACTAATGACTTATCATCAAAACTCCAATACGCTTCTGCATTATCCCCACCAAAGGTGATTTGTTTGATAGATTTGAAATGTTTCTCTTCAGAAAAAATCAATGAATCCTTTTTAATCTCATTACTTGTGGTATCAGAAGTTTTCTTAATATTTTGGGTGGTCTTATCATTTTTACAAGAAAGGAAACATAATAAGCCTGATATAATTATGATGAATTTCATTTTTAAACTATTTTTATATAAAAATAAACATTCTTGTTTATTGTGTTAATAGTTATTCAATTTTTTTATCATTTATATTAAATATAAATCTTATGAAACCAATGTATCTTGTTTTTTTAATAGCCTTATTTATTTCATGCAAAAAAGTTCAACCAGTGGCGGATGTCTCTATGAAGGAAGATGTTGCGGTGTTAGCCTCTGACAGCCTGCATGGAAGGCAGACAGGGACTTCCTATGAAGTGATGGCTGCTGATTATATTGCAAAAAGATTTAAAAATCTAGGATTGGAACCAAAAGGAACTAATGGATATTTTCAAGAATTTTCATTTAAAGATAAGAGTGATCCGCATGGAAATGTAGATTATGTTAGTAAATCTGAAGACAGCACAATAACAGGTACTAATGTGATTGGTTATTTAGATAATCATGCAGAAAACATTGTTGTTATTGGTGCCCATTATGATCATTTAGGAATGGGTATAGAAGGCACTTTATATAGAGGCGAAAACCCTGAAATACATAATGGTGCCGATGATAATGCGAGTGGTGTGGCTGCGATGTTACANATAATTAAGAGTCTGAAAGGTTTAAATAGTAATAATAATTATTTGTTTATCGCATTTTCAGGAGAAGAAATGGGCTTATTAGGATCGAATTATTATGTTAAGAATCCCACTATTGATTTGAAAAAAGTGGATTATATGCTTAATATGGATATGGTTGGCCGTTTAAACAATGAGAATACCATGGCTGTTCATGGTGTAGGTACGTCTCCTATTTTTAAGCAAATACTATTTGCTAATAAAGGGGAATTACATATTGCCGAACATGAATCTGGGGTTGGACCGAGTGATCATACCTCGTTTTATCTTATGGACATTCCTGTACTTCACTTTTTTACGGGGCAACATGAAGATTACCACAAACCTTCAGATGATGCTGATAAGTTGAATTATGATGGAATGGAAACCATTACCCAGTTTATTTTATCAATTATAACGGAATTAAATGACGATGGAAAAATAACGTTCAGGAAAACTAAAAATGAAAGTCAGGAGGTGCCTGCATTTAAAGTGACATTAGGAGTTGTGCCGGATTACTTGTTTGACGGTAAAGGAATGAGAATCGATGGCGTTAGTGAGGACAAACCAGCTCAGAAGGCGGGAATGCAAAAAGGGGATATTGTTATTAAAATGGGTGATAATGAGATTGTAGATATGATGAGTTATATGAAATCACTAGGCAAATTTGAAAAGGGTAGTAATACCAAAGTTACTATAGATAGAAAAGGAGAAATTCTAGTTTTAGATGTGACTTTTTAAATAAGAAAGCACACCAATTCAGGCTTTTGAAGTTATTGAGTTTAAAAACACATAACCAAATCCAATGAATAACATCAGGTGAAAAGGGAATAAACCAAAGTCACCACCTTGGTTACCTACAATAAAGGCGCTATACATACCAAAAGCAAAATAAAGCATTAAAAGGCCTTCAAAAATCACATGTATAGAGATGCCTTTTTTAATGTATTTGTTGCCTTTCCAGCTTTCTTTTAAAGTACTAATATTAAATTTAGGGGTTCTAATAAATTCACTTTTTTTACCAAAATGACCTTCAAGAACTGCAATGGAATTGTGTAATGAAAAGCCCATAGCTATAGAGAAAAAGGTAAAAAACATTCCAATATATTTAATGAAGTTTTTAATACCGCTGCCATAAATGTTCTTGTACATAATCCAATAGCATATAAAGAATATAATGGTGCTTATTACAAAGAAACTCATGACATAGAAGTAGGGTTTCAAATTGGCGTACTCATTTTTAATATAAAGCATTGGAATACTTAAAACGGCTACGATAAGAACGTTTAAAAACATCGTGCTATTAAGTAGATGCAGAACACCGTGAATTTTTGTTTTAGCAGAAATATTGTGATTCTTTAAAACACGCCATAACATTTTCTTGAAATTTTCGGCCCCGCCTTTATTCCATCTAAATTGTTGTGATCTAGCTGCACTAATAATTATAGGAAGTTCAGCGGGTGTTTCAACATCCTCCAAGTATTTAAACTTCCAGTCTTTAAGTTGTGCTCTATAGCTTAAATCAAGATCTTCCGTGAGCGTGTCTCCTTCCCAGTTTCCAGCGTCAATAATGCAGGATTTTCTCCAAACACCAGCAGTTCCATTAAAATTAATAAAATGGCCTTTACTATTTCTCCCAACTTGTTCTAAAGTAAAGTGAGCGTCTAATGCGAATGCTTGTATTTTAGTAAGAATGGAATAATTTCTGTTAATATGCCCCCAGCGCGTTTGAACAACCCCTATTTTTTCGTCTTTAAAGTATGGGATGGTACGTTTTAACCAATCCGGTTGAGGAAGAAAATCAGAATCAAAAATGGCAATAAATTCTCCTTTTGCAATTTTTAATCCTTCTTTAAGTGCTCCTGCTTTAAAACCGCTTCTGTCAACACGGGTTATTTGTTTAATATCTAACCCTGTTTGTTTTAATTTTTCAATATGCTCAAAAGTTGTTTTTACTGTTTCATCAGTGGAATCGTCTAAGACTTGAATTTCTAATTTATCTTTTGGATAATCTATTAGAGCAATGTTTTCTAATAAACGGTCCATCACATACATTTCATTATAAACAGGTAATTGTATAGTCACAAAAGGGATTTCTTCCGGATTTGAAAAATCAAATTCTTCAGAGACATCAATTTTCTTTTTAGAGGATAAATAATTAAATAACAGGTTCAGTTGTGCCAAAGCATACATGAAAATGAGTAATAATGATATGGTGTAAACAACTATTATTAATAATGAGACCGTGTAGCCACCAACTATATTTAAAGAAACAAAAATCATTTTTTAATACTGTATTTAAAAATCCAACCTAAAATTGCTAGGCCTGCAAAGATACTACCTTTTATTGTTCCAGACACTTTTGAGACGCCAATTCTTTGCCTATATGTAACAGGAATCTCTACATATGTCAATTTTTGTTTTAATGCTTTCAGTTGCATTTCAACAGTCCAGCCATATGTTTTATCTTGCATATGCAAAGCTAATAACTTTTCATATTTTATAGCCCTAAATGGCCCTAAATCTGTAAAACGTGCGCCATAGATTATTTTCATTAATAAAGTGGCCAGCCAATTGCCAAAAATCTGTTGTGGTGTCATTGAATGTGCCGCTCTCAAATCTTTATTTCTTGCTCCAATTACTAAATCAATATTGTCGTTAATAATTGGGTCTATAAGATGTATGAGTTCTTCAGGGTAATCGCTGTAATCACCATCTAAAAACACAATAATGTCCGGTTTTGTTTTTTGTTGAGATATATAATCCATTCCTTTTAAACAGGCATAACCATAGCCTTTATTAAATTCAGTTAAAACAGTAGCGCCGGCATTGGTGGCAGTTTTAGCAGTCTGGTCCGTTGAATTATTATTAACAACAATAACTTCATCCACAATTTCAGGGATATCATTAATAACATGTGCTATTGATTTTTCCTCATTATAAGCAGGAATGATAACTTTTATGTTGGGCATAAAGTATTAACTAACAGGCTGCAAAAGTACAATAATTTATGAATTTTTTAACGTTTTAATAAATCAATTAAATTCACATCATTTCCTAGTAAAATACTATTAGGATTGATTCGACCATTAAGATTTCCATTTTCTAATTTTAGAACGCCTCTTGGGCAAACGGCACTGCAAATGCCACATCCCACACAACTGGAGCGTACAATGTTTTCTCCTTTTTGGGCATACCATCTTACATCTATTCCCATTTCACAATAGGTGGAACAGTTGCCGCATGAAATACATTGCCCTCCATTGGTGGTGATTCTGAATTTTGAAAATAATCGTTGTTGAAACCCTAAAATGGCCGCCATAGGACAACCAAAACGACACCAAACTCTATTGCCAAAAATAGGATAGAATCCAGTTCCAATAACACCCGAAAAGATGGATCCAATTATAAAACCATAAGCAGTTCTTAAAGTTTCAGCCTTAAATAAAAATAAGGTTGATTGGGAATCAAGAAAATGAATGCCTATAAGAGATATTATAATGGCGAAATAGCCAATGGCTCCATAGTGCGCATCCTTTCCTAATGCGTGTCTTTTAAAGAGCAAAGTTAAAGCAAAAACCAGAGATAATAGGCCTCCAACTAAAGCTAAAAAGACCTTTCTAGTTAGCCAATATTCAGAAGTATCTTTTCCTAAATAGGAATAAACTACGGCAGTAGTCATGAGTATCACAAATACCAATACGCTGTGAATGACCCATCGCTCAATTTTCCAGGCTATTTGCCGTTTATCACTTAATTGTCTAAAGGGGTCACCAACGGTTTCGGCTAAGGCACCACAGCCACAGACCCAAGAACAATACCATCGTTTTCCGTATTTATAGGTTAGAATTGGTGTAATAATGAAAATAGAAATTACACCGAAAACAAGCAGAGCAAGACCAATATTTCCTGCATTAATAAATTCGTCAATTCTATATTTTTCAAAATTGTAATAGTTTAATGGCCAAATGCTTTTAAAGTCATAATAGGGCAGACTAAAGGATTCAGAGTTTAATCTGGACATTAATTCAGGAATTAAAAACGCAAAGGCCAATTGAAAAAACATCACAGAACCTGTTCTTAATTGTTGGTATCTGTTATGACGGTATTTCAACATAAATTTATATCCAAACACCAAAATACCAACGGTATAGAGTGTTCCATAAACAAACCATTGGCTGGCTTGATGACCATTTAATAATTTACTTAACGGATCAAAGAGAGCGATCATTCCAGTATTAGCGTCTCCTTTTTGTCCTAGTCCTAACAGATTTGGGTAAAAGTAGAGTACCATGTAGAACAGCGTTAATGAAACTCCTGTCATCCAGCCCAGGAGACCTTTGGAAGAGATAGATTTAAACCAGACGGCATCATTTTTAATGCCTTTTGATTTATTTAAATACCGTTGATTTGAGAAGGTTGTCACCCCTAAAACGATACACCCTAAAGCCAGTATTAAAAATAAACTTGTATTTGGAAACTCTAAATTAAAAAGTGATACTATCAAAATAAAAAGCCCGGTCAATCCAATAAAAACTGATACCTTCTCCTTTACAGATAAATCTGGAGATTCAGGTTTGGCTAAAGACATACTTTCTTGAAATTTTTGACTCATTTTATACTTTTTGTAGTTGATTTTTATAAGCCATTAAAATGTCTTTTTCATAACATTTGTATAATTCCGGATCAAAATTAGCTTCTCTTAAATGATTAATAACATAGTCAATATCCCGTTTTTCATTAAGCCATGTATTAAAAGTCTCATGACGCATTCTTATCCCAAAAGTATTGATCCCTAAAAATTTGTTGGTGACCGTGTTGTATTCTATGGTAATGCATTTGGTGTCATCTGGATGTTTCCAATGAAAATGGCTGTGGCCTTCTTTGGGTTTAGAAAAAACCCAGCCGTAGGTTTGATATTCAATATCAAAAAATTTAGCCGAGTTAAACCAGTGTCCAGGATTGTATGTCATTTTATGACCACAAATGCTTTGTGCAACGACTTCTCCCATCATGCGGCCAGTATACCAAACGGCTTCAATGGGCCTTCTGTTTCCAATAGGTTCTCGTTGTTCTGCACAATCACCAATTGCATAAATATTTGGAATATTTGTTTCAAGATGTCTATTCACCAAAACACCTCTGGAAACCTCAATATCTGTGGATTTTAAAAATTCTATATTCGGTGACACACCGGCGGTTAAACCAACTAGATCACATGCGATTTCTTCATCAGTTTCTTCTATTACAATGGATTTAACAGACCCATTTTCATCTGAAATGATTTGTTTTAAATTAGAGGATAATCGTAAATCAATATGATGACTTATAATATGTCTGTTAATCATTTCACTTTCTACTGTTGGTAAAACACCATTCCAAAAACTGGATTCCCTTACCAAAAAAGTAACAGGAATGTTTCTGGAATTTAGCATTTCTGCTAGTTCAATACCAATCAAACCTCCACCAACAATAACAGCATGTTTGCAAACTTTGTTGTTAGGGGCCAGTTTTTCAAGACGTTCTAAATCTTGTTTATGATACATGCCTAATACCCCTTTTAAATCTTGTCCGGGCCAACCAAATTTATTGGGTTTGCTTCCTGTTGCAATGATGAGTTTGTCAAATTTTAGCGAACTTCCGGATTCAAAATAAAGTGTTTGGTTTTTAGTGTCTATTGTTTTTACATAGTCATTGACTAATTCTAAATTGTTTTTTTTCCAAAACCAATTCTCATAAGGTTGTGTATGTTCAAACTTCATGTGTCCCATATAAACATACATGAGCGCTGTTCTTGAAAAAAAATAGTCACTTTCTGCAGAAATAATGGTAATGCGTTTATCAGAAAGTTTTCGAATATATCGGGCAGCCGTGATGCCTGAAATGCCATTTCCAATAATAACAACGTGTTCCATAGAATGAATTAATTACTTGTTGGTCGTATGAATTGTTAAAACTTAAATGAGTTTTCATTAGTTTCCTTAAATTTAGACAAAAATTAAAGCTTATGAAGCTAATTTATGCATTTAGTTTGTTGTTTTTGTTAATAGGCTGTGCGATGACCGGCATACGTTCAGAAAAAATAAACGGTGTGAGTTTTGTGGCTTCAAGGGATTCCATAAGTGAAAAAAACATAAAACCGCTTTTAAAAATTCATGCCAATTATGCCTCGGTTATGCCTTTTGGCTTCATTAAAGACTTATCGCATCCGGATATCCAATATAATTCAAATAGACAATGGTTTGGTGAAACTAAAGAGGGTGTGAAACAATATATATTAGAATTAAAGAAGGAAGGCATTTTTATAATGATGAAACCTCAGATTTGGGTGTGGCGTGGTGAGTTTACCGGACAAATTAATATGGCAACTGAAGAAGACTGGAAATATTTAGAAGATTCTTATACCAGATTCATTATTGATTATGCCAAATTAGCGCAGGAAACTGATGTTGAAATATTTTGTATTGGCACAGAACTGGAAAACTTTATTGATAAACGCCCGACCTATTGGAATAGTCTTATTATAGAAATTAGAAACGTTTATAAAGGAAAACTTACCTATGCGGCCAATTGGAATGAATATAATAAAACCCCTTTTTGGGGTGATTTGGATTATATTGGAATTGATGGATATTTTCCCGTAAGTGATTTAAAAACTCCAACGGTGGAGGCCTGTAAAATAGGTTTGGAACGATGGAAAAAAGAAGTAAAAAGTTATCATGAAAGGTATAACAAACCCATTTTATTTACTGAATTTGGTTATAGAAGTGTGAATTTTACCGGAAAAGAACCCTGGCGTTCTGATGGACATCTGGATGAAGTGAATTTAGAAGCACAGACCAATGCAACACAAGCATTTTTTGATGCTTTTTGGAATGAAGACTGGATTGCAGGAGGTTTTATATGGAAGTGGTTTCATAATCATGAAAAATCCGGTGGAAAAGAAGACAACCAGTTTACTCCGCAAAATAAACCGGTAGAAGTATTAATTAAAACTCAATACTCAGAAAATTACTAGTTTAGTTTTTCTGCTGTCCATACCGACAAAAAATCTCTTCCTATAGAATGGGTCGTTCCATAGAGTTTGTTATTGTAAATATAAAAGGTAGTGTTATAATTTCCTGAACCATCAGCAGTGATAAAAGACACATACATTTTACCGGTTTGAATATTTATTGCTGAGGCTTGAATATTAGAATTTTCATTATAAAAATATCCAGTAACAATTTTATCTGTTACAGATTCAATATTCATAATGGCAGAAACTTCATCTGATTTATTTTCTGGAGTTAAATCCAGTTTCCATGTTCCAATGATGTCTTCTAACTTATTTGTTATCTCATTTTGGGTAAATGCTAAATGAAATGAAAAACAAAAAATTAAAATCAATAGCCGCCTTTGTGTGTTCATTAAAAAATAGATTTAAAGAGCATTTGAAATATAATTAAAGAGTTAAGACTTTATGTTTTTTGGGTAATATTTATAAAGGGTTTCGCTTGAAGCGCCAAAAAAGTGTTTTAAATGAATAATTAAATAATGATACTGCAGTTTCCAAACCCCATGTTTTTCATATAATCGGGCAGAGGTTATGATGTCTTTTTGAATGACAACAAATTGTTTAATCTTGTAAAGTTTTTTAATTATTATATTGTCTTCATATATAATATAAGATTCATCAAACCCTCCAATATCTTTGAATAAATGTTTTGTAATAAAAAGACTTTGGTCGCCACCTCTACAAATTGGCCAAGAGAATTTTGTAAACCACCCCATGAGTTTTAACCACCAATGCGAGCTATCAAATTTCAATTTAAAGCAACCTGCCAAATGACCTTTTTCAACTTCATTAATTATATAGGTATCAAAATCTTTTGGAGGAAAGGAGTCTGCATGTAAAAAATATAAAATGTTTCCGGTAGCATGTTTGGCACCCAAATTCATCTGTTTTGCCCGCCCTTTTTCAGAATGAACTAGCAATACCTCTTTAAATGTTGAAACTATGAATATAGATTCATCAGTACTTCCGCCATCAACTATAATAATGTCTTTAATGTTTTTTTTAGATGAAGATTCTAGGAGGTAATTGATGAGTTTGGCTATGTTTTTAGCCTCATTTAGAATAGGAATAATGATAGATATTTTAGTCATTTAAATCCCAATTGTAGTCTTTAAATTTGATTTTAGCATCTTTTGAAATTTGAACGCCTGAGTACATTTTCAAAAAGTCAATAAGCGAGTCATTTTTTGTGAAATCATAACCAAACCATTTGAATATTTTTGATAATTCTAAATAATCTTTTGAAATAGAATTTCTGTTGGAATCACTTAAAAAATCTTTGGTAGCTTGGGTAAGTTGTGTTTCTAAGTTTTCTGCTGTATAAGCTTTGTTATTTAATTTTGGACAACTAGCAGAAGCACAAACAATGGCAAAATGAATTCTGGGTTCATCCATTCTTCTTAGAATGTCATGTTCTATTTCTTCTAAATTGTAGTTTATATCCACTAATTTCCATAGACGTTGTTTCCAAGGATCTTTGATATCTTTAATACTTTTTATGGGGTAATTTCGTAAAATCAAATCAATTGTTAATGCATTATAGGCGTTGATCCAAAAGGCCAATTTCTCTTCTTTTGAAAGAGATTCAAATCTATGATTTTTATGCATCAGACTTAAAACATAAATGTAATCGAGTAATTTATTATGTTCAGTTTTAAATGATTTGTAATTTACAATTCCATTATTAGATACATGATTTTGTAATAGTTCATCCCATAATTCATGCGTTTTTAAGGTTCTCTTTGATAGTATTTGATTGAAACCATCATTTTCCACGATTGAATCTTTAACAGAAATTACTGAATTTTTATTTGGTATCGTGTCAAAGTTCTGACCAAATGCGGTCATGCTTAAAAATAAATATACTAGAATGACACTTGGTTTTTTCATTATTTTCTATTTAATTGTGGCGTTACATAAGGAAGACAAATTGTAGTGTCATCTTTGCCTTAAGCTTTTAACAACAGCCACCACCATCATAATGATAGGTTGATTCACTTATAAAAATGTCATCTCTGTTTAAACTGGCTAATGCTTTAGCCGTTTTATCACAGATAGCCAAGGGTTGATTTTTTAATAAAACATGCCCTTTTTTATCATCAAAATAATCGTTTTCACCATAATAAATAGCCGCTTTACCTGTAAAAACACATGGGCCATCTACAGGCATAGGGTCTTTAATTGCGGCAACTTCAATAGATTCAATATATATTAACTCTTCAGTTGGATAATGTTTTGGATCAAGAATGCGGTACGGTTTTCTGGCTCTAATTTCAATGGTTCCAAAACCAGCATCAGTTAGAGCTTTTACATAGTCCGCAATGGGTAAACTTCCACTTAAGCATAAAGCCCGTAATCTGTCATCATTACGTAACACGTCATTCATGGGTTGTTCACAGGTTGGATCGCTCATCACCAAACGTCCATGAGGTTTTAAAACGCGGTACATTTCTGAAATAGCCCGTTTCAAATCATCTGCTTTAAAAATATTAAACAAGCAATTCTGAGCGGCTACATCAATGCTATTATCTTCTACTGGCAAGTGCATAGCATCTCCTTTTTTTAAGTCTACAAACTCACTTTTAAACCAGTCATTTTGTGCTTCGGCCTCCATAAAATTTTTACGGGAAGCTTCTAACATTTCGTCAACCACATCAATACCTACAACCCCTCCTTTTTGACGGTTGAAATAGGCAAATTGTAATAATTCCATACCACCACCAACACCAACATAAAGCATTTTTGGGTTATTGGTTAAATCACGGGCGTGTACTGTACTGCCACAACCATAATTCATTTCCTGCATGATTTTAGGTATTTTCAAACCAGGTAGTTCCCAAATAGGATTGGTTGTGCAACATAAACCAACATCAGGAGTTAGGGCTGCTTCTTTGTAAACATTATGTGTGGTTTCTAAATAACTCATAATTATAGGGTCTTGATCAATTCTTTAAACAGGGTAATCATGTTGGGTTCTGCCTTTCCGGCCATAGCCAAAATTTCATTTATGTTAATGGGTTTTAAATGATTTGGATCGCATTCATCTGTTAAAACTGAAACGGCTGCTGCTTTTATATTTAAATGATTGGCCACAATAATTTCAGGAACCGTGCTCATGCCAACTGCGTCAGCACCAATAGTTTTAAGCATTCTGTATTCGGCACGTGTTTCAAGTTGTGGTCCAATTACACTGGCATAAACCCCTTTATGTAAGGTGATATTTTGGTCTTTAGCTATTTGTTCAAATTTTGAATTAATTTCAAAATCATAAGGGGCACTCATGTCAGTAAAGCGTTCACCTAAATGCTCCACGCCTTTAAAGGCTAAGGGTGAATTACCTTGAAGATTGATATGATCATCTATAAGCATTAATTCGCCTTTTTTAAAATTAAGATTAATGGCTCCTGCAGCATTGGAGACCAGTAGGGTGTGAATACCCAGCTTTTCCATAATTCGAACGGGATAGGTAACATCCTGTAATGAATAGCCCTCATAAAAATGGAAGCGGCCTTGCATGACTACTACTTTTTTGCCCTCTAAGTTTCCGTAAATGAGTTTTCCTTTATGAAATTCAACAGTGGCTGTGGGAAAATATGGTATATGATTGTAACTTACTTCATGAATGATTTCAATCTCTTCAATAAGCTGACCTAAGCCAGTTCCTAGGATAATACCAATCTCAGGTTTGTCAAAACCTTTTGAAATAAGATAATCAGTGGTTTCTGCGATGTATTTAATCATTTGTATTGTAAAATTTTCTAAGTTGCTGATATGGTTTGATATCTTCAAAGGTATCAATATCGTTTAATTCTTGCATTAAGGAGTAAGTACTATTTTTGATATCTTTAAGAGTCTCTTTAAATACGGTTGAAGTTCCCCAGGCTTTATTTTTAAAAACTTTTAAATGGGGCGATTTCATGCCTAACAGGTAATAACCACCATCTTTTGCCGGACCAATTACGATATCATTTATATTTAATAATTGAAAAGCATCATCCACCTGTTTAGTGTTCAGATCTAATAAATCACTTCCAATAATGAGCACCTTTTCATAATTCAATTGAAATAATTCAGTAAAAGCATTTTCCATACGTGTGCCTAAATCTGAACCGTACTGCAGTTTTTTTCTAAAAATAGCCTCGTCCCAAAGATCCTCTTTTGTGATGCTATCAGAATAAAACACAAATTTGTCGGCCTTAATATTTTTGGAAATTTCTGCTGTATGTTTTAATAAATATTTGTAAATCTCTAAAGCAGCTTCGTCACCAATAGCCTTTGCTAACCGGGTTTTACATTTTCCTAATTCTGGATTTCGGGTAAAAATAATGAGCGCATTTTTTGAAGTTGGGAAATAAAAATTGGTTGCTAATTCATTATCAGATTCTGAACCTTTGGTGCTAAATAATCCCATTTTAAAATACTTTTTTACCTTTTTTTAACCAGATACTCCAATCCTTGGAGTAGGCATGTATATTTTCTGTTTCTATGTTTTCTAAATTATAAACCGTAAAACCATTGTTTTTCCATTCAAATATGCCACCGTAAAGATTGAAAACATTTGAATAACCAGCCTTTTTCAGTTTAGAAGCTATGATTTCTGAGCGGATGCCAATAGAACAGTACACAACTATTTCAGAATTTTTATTAGGAATTTTTATAAGAACAGAATCTAATTCAAAATGATTGTATCCAACAAAAATGGCGTTTTTTAAATGACTGGTATGGTATTCTTCTTTTTCTCTGGCGTCTAATATATAGACTTTAGTTTTTGGCATTGCCAATTCCTGAACAGTTATATAGGGTATGTTTTTGGTGTTATAATGCTTTAATAATTCTGGAAGTGATTCTTGACCATGACTATAGTACGTAAAAAAACACAGTGCAATTGAAACAAAAATTTTCATAATTAAGCGACGCTTCCTTGACAACTACTTCCAGCACCTGCAGTACATCCATAACAGTGTTGAGAAATAACGATATCTCTATTAAAAAGCAATTCTTCATTATAATCAGAAATGTGTTTTATATTACTGTTAACAGGTAATTCAAGCATTTGATTAAAATCACAATCAAATAAAAACCCATCCCAACTTACCGACAGTGTATTGGTGCACATGACGTGTTTAACCGCTGCTGGATTATAAGCTTCTACCAATGAATACATATAATCTTCATAATTATCTGAAGCTATTAAATAGTCTAAAAATCTACTAATGGGCAGGTTTGTTATGGCAAATAAATTATGAAATTGAATATTGAAATCTTCTAATAAAGACTTTTTAAAATCTTTCTCTAAGGAGCTTTGATTTCCAGGTAAAAAGGCACCTGAAGGATTGTAAACCAAATCTAATCTCAGTTTACTGTCTGGCATGCCATATCCAATAGCATTTAATTCTTTTAACGCTTCTATGGACAGATCAAAAACACCCGTTCCTCTTTGCTTATCGGTTTTACCTTTAGTCCAGTGAGGCATTGAAGAAACCACATGCACATTATGAGATTTAAAAAAGGCTGGTAAATCTGCAAATTTTTTGTTCGATTTTATAATAGTTAAGTTTGATCTGACTATGAAATCTTTAATGCCTACTTTACTAGCTTCATCAACAAACCATCTGAAATTTGGATTCATCTCAGGAGCTCCTCCGGTTAAATCTAAGGTATGTGCGCCCGTTTTTTTGATGACTTCCAAACATTGTATCATGGTTTCTTTAGTCATGATTTCTTTTCGGTCCGGACCAGCATCTACATGACAATGTTCACATACCTGATTGCACATGTAACCTACATTAATTTGAAGTATTTCTAATTTTTTTGCCTTTAATGGAAACTGATTAGTTTCTGCTATTTTATCTGCAAATTTTGGTAAATCACCACTTCTGAAAATACCGTTAGATAATATTTCGAGTTGTCTTTTGCTGTTCGCTAGTTCGCTTTCGCGTTTGTGTAATGATTTTGTTACCAATATAAAGAATGAATTAAGATTTAATTAATAAGACGATTAAAACAATAAAACTTACATATCCAGCTTATTAACTTTGTTCATCATTTGCACACCATGAACTAAAGAGGCCCCGCCCCTAATTGCGGCGGCTACATGGAGCGCTTCCATCATTTCTTCTTTGGTAATACCACGCTGTAATCCGTCACCTGTGTAGGCGTCAATACAATAAGGACATTGTATGGTATGGGCTACCGCCAAAGCAATTAATGATTTTTCTCGTTCTGATAAGGCGCCTTCTTCAAAAACTTTACCATAGTAATCAAAGAATTTTTTACCTAATTCTTCATTCCAATCAGAAATTTTACCAAATTTTTTAAGGTCTGCTGGGTCGTAATATGTTTTTTGCATTTGAGTTTAATTTTCATTAAAGATATAAATCTAATCTAATTAGTTAGATGGATTAAATGGACTTAACAAAATTTTAATTAATAAGAAATTAGCCTAAGACTTTCAATTTCCTAATTTCATTTTCAATATATTCTAGATTTGAAAGATCGATATTTACATGCCCTAAAGCGCCTTCCATTGTGCTAAAAACTTCATAATACAAACTTTTAAAATTATCATTTAATTTAAATAATAACGCGTTTGAAACTTGATTGGGATTTGAGGTTAAAAGCGCCAGATTTTTATGATTAGTACTCAGAGTTTCCTGAACCCAGTTTCCATATAATTGAAGTTCATTTAATGACATTTTTACATTAGTTAATCTAAGATCAATGATATAATTAAAACTGGCATCATAATTAGGGTCAACTATAATGGATTGTTTTAATTGTTTTATTTCATCAAAAGTTAAATCATTTTGATGAAATTGAATAATTAGTTTTAGCTTATTTAAAATTAAATATTTGTAAATTCCTGACATAAAATTTTATCGAAAATTAAAGATGTGCAAAAATATCAATTACAAATGAAAATAAAATTAATCCTTGTATTCTTTTCCTTTTTCACAGGGCTCTATTCGCAAAATAGTTTAGTGTGTTTAACCTATAATATTAAGTTAGATTTTCCTAAGGATGGTGAAAACAGCTGGACAAACCGCCAGCCTTTAATATTGAGTCAATTGCAATTTTATGAACCAGATATTTTTGGGGTTCAGGAAGCAATGCCTAATCAAATGAAGGATTTAGATAGTCTGTTAAGTGATTATGATTTTGTTGGGGTTGGCAGGGATGATGGAAATGATAAGGGCGAATATTCNGCCATATTTTACAAGAGTAATCAGTTTAAGATTATAAGCACTTCTACATTTTGGTTGTCTCAAACACCTNAAAAAGTTTCTATGGGTTGGGATGCGGTATGTCATCGTGTTTGCACGTATGCCTTATTTGAAAATAGAATAACGAAAAAACAATTTTATGTTTTTAATACGCATTTTGATCATGTAGGAGTAGAGGCTAGAAAAAACAGTGCGGTATTAATTATTCAAAAAATCAGAGAAATAAATACTGAAATGGAGCCGGTAATTTTAATGGGAGATTTTAATATGGAGGAGAACCATGAGAGTATTCACTATATATCACAGTATTTAAATGATTCAAAATCTGTTTCAAGTTCAAAACCTTTTGGGCCAACGGGGACTTTTAATGGATTTAATTTTAATCAACCTGTAACCGAAAGAATAGATTTTATATTTGTAAGTCCTGAAATACAAGTTAATAAATATGCGGTTTTAAGTGATTCTGAAGCGTGTAGATATCCTTCAGATCACTTGCCTGTATTGGTCATTTTGAATTTCTAGAATTAAAAAAACCCGAACAATTTGTTCGGGTTTTTCTGGTGGTGCCTCCAGGAATCGAACCAGGGACACAAGGATTTTCAGTCCTTTGCTCTACCAACTGAGCTAAGGCACCAGCTGCTTTAATGCGGTTGCAAATATATATTCATTTTTATTATTCGCCAAAAGAAAAATTATAAAAAATGGTTTTGTAAATTTACGGTTTTTAATATAGGCATGAATTTAGTTATAGATGTTGGCAATTCTTTGGTGAAACTCGCTGTTTTTGAGGACACTAAAATAATATACAAAAAAACCATCCAGTTAGACTTTATTTTAAAGCATGTAGATTTATTAAGAAAAGAATTTAATACTATCAATAAAATAATAATTTCTTCTGTTGGAAAACTAAAAAATTCGGATATAACCTACCTAAAGAAAAATTTCAATATCGTTTTTTTGGATAATACTACCACATTGCCATTTAAGAATTGTTATAAAACGCCCCATACTTTAGGGGTGGACAGGCTGGCTTTAGTAAGTGCTGCAGTTTACCAATATCCTAAACGTAACGTCTTAATTATTGATGCAGGAACTTGTATAACCTATGATTTTCTTTCAGACAAAAATGAGTATTTGGGAGGTGCTATTTCGCCAGGAATAAGGATGCGTTATCAATCATTGAATAATTTAACTGCAAAACTGCCGTTGTTAGACACAGAGAAGCCAAAAAGCATTATTGGTGATTCAACAAATAATTCAATTCATTCGGGCGTTGTAATTGGTGTTTTAAAGGAAATTGAAGGGGTGATAGATGCTTACTGCTTAAAATATAAAGATTTAACAGTTATTTTAACAGGTGGCGACACTAATTTCTTGTCAAAACAATTAAAAAGTAGCATATTTGCCAACTCTAATTTTCTTTTAGAGGGATTGAACTTTATATTACAATTTAATTCAACAGAATGATTAAAAAACTTGTATTAGTTTTTGTAGCTTTTATCACTATTCAAAGTTATGCTCAACAAGGAACTGCTTCGCCTTATTCATTTTATGGTATAGGTAGCTTAAAATTCAAAGGGACCGTTGAAAACAGAAGTATGGGGCGATTGAGTATATACACTGACAGTATTCATATTAACTTAAGAAACCCGGCTTCATATGCCACAGAGAATTTAAATTCTTCTCGTTTTAATGGAGAAAGCAGGCCCGTAAAATATACCGTAGGGGGAGGCTTTACAAATTTGAATTTAAAAAGTGAAGCTAGTACCGCTAAAGTTTCATCGGCTTCCTTTAATTATTTGGCTTTTTCTATCCCTGTTGGTAGGTTTGGTGTTGGGGTTAGTATTCTTCCTCATACCTCGGTTGGATATAAATTAGAAAATTTGAGTGACGATGGTGATTTAATCAATCAGTATAGAGGAGAAGGTGGTCTTAATAAAGTAAATTTAGGAGTAGGTTACCTCATCACAAAAGGATTGAGTGTAGGCATTGATGCCAATTATAATTTTGGAAATATTCAAAACAATATTGTTGAATATTCGTATGATTCTGATGGTTTAATATTGCAATATCAATCAAAGGAAATTAACAGATCAGACTTAAGTGGCGTAAATTTTAATTTAGGGTTGTCTTATAAAACAAAAATAAGTAATAGCCTTGAGCTTATTTCCGGATTAACCTATGCGCCAAAAAGTAACTTGGCTTCAAGTAATCAAAGAATCATTTCAACCATAACGATTAATCCATCTACAGGAACTGAATTCACTGTAAATTCATTTGATGCAGATTTAGATGCTTTAGGACTGGAAAGTACTGATTTAACATTGCCATCTAAATTAACTTTTGGAGCCGGAATAGGAGAACCGAGATCGTGGTTCGTTGGGGCCGAATATACCGCAATGGATACAAGTGTATTTTTTAATCCGTTATATAGTACTACGAGTACTAAATATGAAAATAGTTATAATATTTCTTTGGGCGGGTTTGTTATACCAAGGTATAATTCTTTTACAAGTTATTATAAACGAGTAGTTTATAGAGCAGGTTTATACTATGAAAAAACAGGGTTAAATATAAATGATCAGTCTATAAATGAGTTTGGCATGTCTTTTGGTTTAGGATTACCGGTAGGCGATTTATTTTCAAATGCTAATGTAGGTTTAGAAATTGGAAAACGGGGAACAACAAAAAATAATTTAATTCAAGAGAATTTTGTTAATTTTCAATTAAGTTTATCTTTGAATGACAGATGGTTCCAAAAAAGGAAATATGATTAACAACAACATAATATTATTATCATGAAAACGAGAATTACTTTTTTATTAGCTTTTTTATTTTTTGTAAGCAATCTCAGTGTTGCTCAGCAAGACGAGGAATGCATGACTAAGCTTTCCATATTCCATGAATATGTAAAAGCTAAAAACTTTGATGCAGCCTATGATTCGTGGATGGATGTAAGAACAAAGTGTCCAAAATTTAATAATGCCATTTATATTGATGGGGAGAAAATCTTGGAATATAAAATTGAAAAAATCGCTGCGGGTGAAGGAAAAATTGCCCTTATTCAAGATTTAGTAAAGTTATGGGGAGAGCGTGAAGAAAACTTTCCAAATAAAACAGCAGACGGAGAATATGCAGCAAATGCCTGTCAGTTAATGTATGATAATAAAGAATTATTAAAGAAAACAGATTTAGAATTATATGAATGTTTTGATGCAGCTTATAAATTAGATAAGGCTACTTTTACAAATCCAAAGAGTTTATATACTTATTTCTCTTTAATGGTTGATTTGTATGATGCGGGCAAAAAATCGGCGCAAGATTTATTTGATAAGTATGATGATGTTGTTGAAAAAGTAGAAGATGAAGTAAAAAATTATTCAGAATTGCTTAATAATCTTGTTGAAAAGGAAGATGCGGGTACGCCATTAACAAGCAAAGAAGGGAAATATAAAAGTTTTTATGAAAGCTATTTAGGGGCTTATGATAAAATTGCGTCTAGTATTGATAGTAAGTTAGGAGAAAGAGCAAATTGTGAAAACTTAATTCCATTATATCAAAAAGATTTTGATAACAATAAACAAAATGCGGTTTGGTTACAAAGAGCAGCGGGGAAAATGTCTGAAAAAGATTGTACAGATGACCCATTATTTTTCAAATTGGTAAATGCCTATCATGATATCAGCCCGTCTGCTAATTCGGCCTATTATTTAGGAATATTAAAAGATAAAGAAGGTAAATCTAATGAAGCCATTGCCTTTTATGAAGAGGCTATTAAGTTAGAAACAGATAACTTTAAAAAAGCGAAGCTTAACAATAATATTGGATTGAAGTTAAAGGCAAAAGGAAGTTATGGAAGAGCAAGAGGTTTCTTTAGAGAATCACTTAGATTGAACCCTTCAAATGGGCACCCATATTTGTCAATAGCGTCTATGTATGCTTCAAGTGCTAATGATTGTGGCGATACTAACTTCAATAAAAGAGCGACGTTTTGGTTAGCGGCAGAAGAAGCAAGAAAAGCTGGTAGAGTAGATCCAACTTTAAAAGGCGCTGCTGCACAGACTGCTGAAAATTATATGGCAAAAGCACCTACAAAATCTGAAATATTTAGTGCAGGAAATTCAGGACAGGTCATCAATATTGGTTGTTGGATTGGAGCTTCGGTTACAGTGCCAAAAATTTAATGAAACTATATACAAAAAATATAATTTTAACTATGGTCACCGTATTTACGGTGACCATATTTTTTTCATGTAAAAACAATTTAAAGGAGGTTCAAAAAATTGGAATATCTGAAAATGAACCTATAGGAATTGCTGAAAATATTAATTTAAAATATACCGATTCCGGAAAAATAAAGGCCATTTTGTTGAGTCCTAAAATGCTTGATTTTTCTAACAGAACATTTCAATACAGTGAGTTTCCAGATGGAATAAACCTTACTTTATATGATGAAGAAAACCAAAAAAGTACGGTAGTGGCAGATTATGCTATTGTATATAATGAAACAGACTTAATGGATTTACAAGGCCACGTGGTTATCGCTACAAAAGATAATGACACCTTATATGCTGAACAATTATATTATGATCAGAAAAGGGAATGGCTATTTACCAATAAACCCGTAACATTTAGAACCGGTTTGGATTTAATCCATGGTAATGGGTTTGATGCTGACTCAAAATTTACCAATGCCGAAGTGCTTGAAATAAATGGTATTATTACTGTGAATGATTAACAGAAACTAATACAATCTCTCAAAATATTTTTTAAGTATCTTTGTTCTTATTTTAAACATATTTTATGATGCTAGCTAAGTTTTTTCAATACGCCTATTTAATTTTTGCAGTGCTTTTTATTTATGATGGTATTTCAAAATGGAATAATGGGACCAATGGGGCTTATATCTCATTAGGATTGGCTGCTTTGGCCATCTTTATGTATTTCTTCAGACAAAAATTTAGAAAAAAATATGAAAATAAAGACAAATCAAACTAAATGAGTCTTTACGTCATTATTATACTTATTTCTTTATTAGCCTCGGCCTTTTTCTCAGGGATGGAGATTGCATATGTGTCGTCAAACAAAATCCATATTGAAATTGAAAAAAAACAAGAAGGGCTATTAGCTAAAATTCTAATAAAACTGACTGCAAAACCTTCTAAATATATTGCTACCATGCTTATTGGAAACAATATTGCCTTGGTTATTTATGGGTTTTTTATGGGTGATTTATTAGTGCAATGGTTTCAATCGATGCTGCCTTTGCCCTCAGGCTTTTTAAACTATTTATTGACAGATTTAAGTTTGTTAACCCAAACGGTTATATCTACACTTTTAATTTTAATAACTGCTGAATTTTTACCCAAGGTCTTTTTTCAAATTTATGCCAATACATTAATTAAGGTATTAGCCCTGCCGGCTTATATCTTTTATCTGCTTTTTTCTTTTATTTCAGATTTCGTTATTTGGATATCAGATATGGTTTTAAGGCAGTTTTTTAAGACAGAAGGTGATCAAATCCAACTGGCTTTCACAAAAGTAGAATTAGGTAACTATATCAGTGAACAAATGGAATCGGTTGAGGAACATGATGAGGTTGATTCTGAAATACAGATATTTCAAAATGCGCTTGAATTTTCTGAAGTCAAAGCGCGTGAAGTTATGGTGCCCAGAACAGAAATTATAGCCGTTGAATTGCATAGTTCTATAAAAACACTAAATGCATTATTTACAGAGTCTGGTTGTACTAAAATATTGGTTTATAACGAAACTATTGATGATATATTGGGGTATGTGCATTCTTTTGAGTTGTTTAAAAAACCTAAATCTATTGAATCCATAGTGCTCCCGGTTGAGTTTGTGCCAGAAACGGTATTGATTAAAGATGTGCTTAACGTGCTTATTAAAAAACGAAAGAGTATTGCGGTGGTTTTGGATGAATATGGTGGAACCTCTGGAATTATGACAGTTGAAGACATTGTCGAAGAATTATTGGGTGAAATTGAAGATGAACACGATACGGATGATTTAATTGAGGAAATAATTGATCAAGAAACGTTTAAATTTTCTGCACGTTTAGATGTTGATTATATCAATGAAACCTATAAAATAGACCTTCCTGAAAGTGAAAATTATGAAACGCTTGGTGGTTTAATAGTGAATCATACAGAAGAAATTCCAGAACAAAATGAAGTGGTTACAATTGACACCTTTCAATTCACTGTTTTAGAAGTTTCAACCACTAAAATTGATTTAGTTGAACTTAAACTTTTAAAAGAAGATTAAAATCATA
>BS_KBA_SWE02_21mDRAFT_10000069_pt1 | contig 32321 bp, 26 predicted proteins | sample BalSeasSWE02_21m_FD_9196 | JGI IMG/M metagenome (IMG submission 9196)
GAATATTACCTGCCATAATAATGGCTACCATTTTAGGTTTGTTTGTTGAGATGTTATAAGGAGATAACCACTTATTTAAATTTTCAAAAGATAAGGATTCCGTCCAGCCTTTTAGGGCAAATGCCATATTTTCTTTCGAAAACCATCCATTGTTTTCTTCAGCCAGTTTTAATTGATGCTTAAATCCTTCAAAAAATAACTCATTGTGTTCAATAGTATTCTTTTTCTGAATTACTTCATTAGAAAATTGACTTAAAAATTCTCCTAATTTTACAAATGCGTTAATTCTTTGTTGTAAATTCATTCTGTATTTGGTTATGAATGGTTTTGGCATTATTTTAGCGACTGCAAAGTTAGAAAAAGAACGAGCCACAATGTGCCGCTGTCTGCCCAGTAGATTGTTGTGTACCTGATGATGCTCATGTTGAAACTGAAGAGCAATTGTTAGCAAAACAAAGATTCATGCATCCGGAAGATTAAAATAAAATTTAAATTAATAAATATTCCTGGGTTCTGCTCGGGTTTTTTTGTTTCAGGAAAAAAAATATGACCATCGTTTCTAAAGATATCAGCAAAGCAGTTCAAATATTAAATAACCATGATGTTGTTGCGATACCAACGGAAACTGTTTATGGTTTAGCAGGNAATATTTACAGCGAAAAAGCCNTTCGTAAAATTTTTGAGATAAAACAGCGCCCTTTATTTAACCCTTTAATTGTTCATGTACACTCTTTGGAAAAAGTTGAAGAACTAGTGCTTGATTTTCCTGAAAAGGCAAAAAAATTGGCTAAGGCCTTTTGGCCAGGTCCTTTAACCTTAGTCTTGAAAAAAAAGGCTATTATCCCTGATTTAATAACTGCCGGAAAGGATACTGTTGCCATTCGCATACCCAATCACCCTGTTACTTTAAGTTTGTTAAAAGAATTACCTTTTCCTTTGGCAGCGCCAAGTGCCAATCCGTTTGGTTGTATAAGCCCCACTAAGGCCTCACATGTAGAAGGTTATTTTAAGAGTAGCCTATCAATGGTTCTTGAAGGAGGAGAATGTAAAAAAGGCATAGAGTCTACGATAATTGGATTTGAAAATAATGAGCCTGTACTTTACAGACTAGGTTCTATTTCAATAGAGGAAATTAGTCATGTCGTTGGAGCGCTTAAAATTAAAAATAAAAAGGAAATAGCACCAGAAGCTCCGGGAATGTTAGAGCGACATTATGCTCCAAAAACAAAAACGTATTTGGTGGATAATATAGAGACCTTTATTCAAGACTTTAGAAATAAGAAGATAGGTGTCATTCGATTCTCTGAAACCATGAATTTAGCAAACATTGAAAGTCTGGAAGTTCTATCGAAATCAGGCGATTTAAATGAAGCAGCTTCAAAATTATATAGTACCCTTCACAAATTAGATGCCTTGAATTTAGATATCATTGTAGCTGAGGTATTTCCAGATTATGGACTTGGTAAATCTATTAATGACAGATTGTTACGCGCTACAAAATAGAACTATTGTTAATAACCAAATGAGGGTCTATTCCAGAAGAGTTGTCTAAATAAATGTTAGAAGTATAAAAAAAACCGAGCTTTTTAGCCCGGTTTTTTTTATTTAGAAGTTGTAATTAAGCCTTGCGTAGTAGTATGCACCACTGAACCCCATTTGAACGGAATCCCAATAACCTCCGGCTTCAGTCCAATCATCTTGTTGATCTGGATAAACATTGAATAAATTATTGCTTCCTACATTTAGTTTTAAACTGTTTGAGAGTTTAAATCCTAAATTTAAATCTGTAACAACTTTCGCTCCATAGGCATCTGTTGCCGCTGCAACTTGTTGAGCTAAACTACCATAATCAGCGGTGTCTTCATACATTTGGTAATCTAATAATTCTACATCGCTAAATCTTGTAAAAGTTACAGCAGTATCAAACCAGCCTTTATTATAATTTAAGTTTAAACTCAATTTACTTTTTGGTGCTGAAGTCAATAAAAAGGCCTTATCACGTTCTCCAAAGAATGTTTGCTCATCCAGACTTCCGTTGAGTACTTTATCAATTTTCATATCATTAAAGTTTCCTAAAAATGTTGCACCGAAAGAACTATTGTTATTCAAATTAGTTTTATAAGCTAAAATAATATCAATACCTGTTGTTTTGGTGTCGGCACCATTCGCGAAAAACTGAGCAGCCTCTACATTAGGTATTTGAGGAGCATCAAAATTACCAGTCAAGACAATTCTGTCTTTAACAGCAATATAGTAACCATCAACAGTGGCCGTGAAATCACCAAAAGAGCTGGTAAATCCTAAAGCGGCATTCAAGGCCTTTTCTTCTTTTAAAGGGCCAATTCCAAATGACGCAGTGACCGGACTGTTATTAGGAGATAATAATGATTCCAAAGCCTGGCCTCCAACAAAGTTTGTGAATTTTAAGTTATAATAAATTTGAGCTAAAGATGGCGCTCTGAATCCTGAACTTACAGAACCTCTGATATTAAAATTATCAGAAGCTTTTAAGCGCGCCGCCAATTTTCCGTTAATGGTACTACCAAAATCACTAAAGTTTTCAAAACGTGCGGCAGCACTTACTAAGAAAGTTTCAGATAAATCAAATTCGGCATCAGCATATAACGATAAATTGCTTCTGCTTCTGTTCACTTCATTAGCTGGTCCATAACCTGGAAAACCCTGAGAACCTCCAGGTCTTAAATCACCTGTAATCGGGTCTATTGGTTGAAATTGAGTTTCAGGATCTGTAATTAAAATACCGCTATCTGAATAGGTGCCATAAGAACCTTCTTCACCTGCATAAATCATAAATTGCTCTGTTCTGTATTCTGCACCAAAGGCCAAATTCATACCACTTAAAACAGTGTCGTAATATTTTGAGAAATCAAAATTAACAGTGTTTTGAGCCAGACTATGACCACCGGCATCAAAATCTGTTGGCGACGTTTCTTCTAAAGAAGCATTAAGCGTTCCTTTTATATAATAATGGAAATCGTTTATACCATAAGTATTACTAATGTCAATCTTCCATCCGCTTGCTGTTTCAGTTCTCACACCTGCTGAAAAAGATTTATCTATAATGATTGAGGTGATTCTTGGGGTAAATCCGTCTGGATAAATGCTCACAACATTTCTGGCAGTTGGGTTATTTCTGGTAAAGGCATAGGCATCAGTATCTCTGTAATTTCTACCTCCAAAGGCGTAAATCTCAGTTTTGTCAGAAACAGGAATCGCTGCGTTTCCAAAGAAATTAAAGCCTTCAATAGCGGCTTCACCAAACCCTTTTCTGAATTCAAAACCAGGACGCAGGGTTTTGTTTTTATTTAAAAATTCTGTGGTAAAGTTGGCGTATCCACCCTTGCCAATTTCAAAACCATAATTGGCTGCAACCTTAACAGATCCTCCGTCAAAATTTTTATCCTTTCCAATGGCATTACCATCTTTTTTAGTGTCGAGTCTGTACCCATCTGTATTCCATAAACCGTATGGATCAGTACCAAAATCTCCTTGGGCATTGGTACTATAGGCTCCATATGTTACGCTTCCAGTTAAATTATCAACATTATCTTTTAATACAATATTAATAACACCTGCAATGGCATCAGAGCCGTATTGTGCAGAAGCTCCATCCCTTAATATTTCTATTCTTTTGATTGATGTTGCCGGAATAGCATTTAAATCGGTTCCAGTATTTCCTCTACCTCTCGTTCCAAAAATGTTTATCAAAGAAGATTGATGCCTGCGTTTTCCATTAATTAAAACCAATGTCTGATCGGGCCCCATTCCTCTTAAAGAAGCAGGATCTACGTGGTCGGCCCCGTCTGAACCCGTTTGTTTGTTAGCATTAAATGAAGGTGCTGCATATTGTAGCATTTCGTTAATTTCAATCTTACCAACTTGCGTGGTAACTTCAGCAACATCAATCACGTCTATGGCAACTGCCGTATCTAAAGCGGTTCTTTTAGGGCTACGTGACCCAACCAATACAACTTCATCTAAACTTACGCCTTCTTGCATCGTGACATTTATAGTTGTTTGATTATTGACTTCAACAGTTATTGAATTATATCCAACATAGCTAAAAATAAGCGTTGCTGTTGGTCCAACAGCTATGGAATATGTTCCATTAAAATCAGATACAACACCTGAAGAAGTCCCTTTTTCTATAACATTAACCCCTGCAATTGGAGCCCCTGATTCATCAGAAATAGTTCCTGTTACATTTTGTGCTTGGGTGAAATGAATCCCAAACAGGATTAGCATTAGTAAGTAAATGTGTTTCATATAAGTTATATTTTTGAATTAGTTAATGTTAAATATAAAGTAAAGAAACTGTATTTTTTAAAAAACTTTAAACTATTGTTATTCTATCTTAAGAAATGATGCATTATTGTTAAAAATAATTTATAACCTTAAATTGAAAATTTAGGTTGAATGGATGCCGGATTTGATCAAAATATTTAATTTAATCGGCCCCTTTAAATTCTTTCATTTCTCGCAAGGGTTCAAGTGTCTTGTCTTGTCCCCAAATGGAAGCATCATATTTATTTAACTTTATGTAGGGTACTGTTTTTTCTTCTACAAGTTTGTTAATCAAGTCTAAGTTAATTTTGGTGCTTGAAGTAAGTAATAATTCTTGTTTGGAGATAATGTTGCCTTCAATGGTAAAATCAAAACTGGTTTTGTTTTTCTCTGGGCTGTTTTCAATAAATTTTAAAGGTCTGCTTACATAAAAATAGCGTCCTTCCTCATATTTTATGTATTGTGGTTGGTATTTGTTTAAAGTGTCTTTTTGGTAAATTACTGTTCCTTTTCGAATATTTTCAACGTACTTAACCCCTAAAATTAATTTTAAATTAAATTTTTCACCACGTTTGCCTTCAGCGAATTCAAAATCTACTTTACTGATTGCATAAGTATCATCAGTAATAAAAAGTTTACCGGTGTATTTTGATTTAGACCTTTTTGGTTTGTAATTAATAATGTAAATAAGTTCATTGTTAAAATAAGAAACATCTATAAATCGATATTCATACAAATCGGCATCCAATATTTTTGAAAGCATGGAATTTTCATAGAATTGAGAACGTTTTAATAGTTTATTTGTATGTTCATTTAAGTCTTTAATTTGATATTCGTTTTTGTTGTGTTCGTTCATGTCTTCATCTTTAAGTGATAAAGAATCTTCAATTTTAAATAAGCCGGTTTTAAGTTTATAGGTTAAAGTCGTATCTAAATATTTGAGGATAACACGTTGTGCTCTACTTTGAACTTCTTCAATAGAAAGATTGTTTTTTTGGTCAACAAGTTCAGCGGCCTTATAAACTTTTAGTTTTGAATTAGAGGAATCAATAACATATAAATCTGCCTTAAAATCTTTAAAGTGTTTGGTTTTACTGTTTATAACGGCTTTTGAAAGTGAATCCAGACTTTTATTGGCAGATTCTAGATTTTTCTTTTTAACACGGGAGGTTTTTTCAATTTCAAAATCTAATTTATCAAAATCCATATAAGTTGTTTCTCTCGAAAAAACCTCGTGCTTATATAATTTTGTGTCATAATTTTTAGAAATGTTTTGTCTGGCTCGTGCTATTATTGAATCGGCATTTGGTTTTTTATTACTTACATAAACCGTGTTGAGCTCATTGATGGATTCTTCAAGAGAAATTAAATAATTTAAAGATTTTATTTCCGGAATACTGATGGTTTTATTTTTATAACCTAAACAAGAAATAGTTATTTCAGTGTTGTCTTTATTTTCAAATATTGTAAAATAACCTTCTTCGTTTGAAATAACCCCGTCAAATTCACTTGTTTTTATGGCTGCAAATGAAATAGGTTTTCGTGAAGTTTTGTCTATTAATCTGGCAGTAATACTTTGTGAAAAAACAGAAGTATTACATATTAAAAAGATAAAAAAGGCAGTAAAATATTTCATAATTGATGGGTTTCATTGAAATGACGAATAAATGCCATTTTTGTTACAAATATAAAATATTAGATATCATAAGGATTTACTTTAAATAAATGAGGAATTAATTACATTTGCACTCGCAAAAAATTATCAAAATTATGAAAGCTGGAATTGTAGGATTACCAAATGTAGGAAAGTCAACCTTGTTTAACTGTTTGTCAAATGCTAAGGCGCAAAGTGCCAATTTTCCATTTTGTACGATTGAACCAAATATTGGTGTGGTAAATGTGCCAGATAAGCGACTGGAAAAATTGGAAGAATTGGTTAAACCTGTAAGAGTGCAACCTGCAACCGTTGAAATAGTTGATATTGCAGGATTGGTAAAAGGGGCCAGTAAAGGAGAAGGACTAGGGAATCAGTTTTTAGCAAATATTAGAGAAACTGATGCTATTTTACATGTTTTGCGTTGTTTTGATGATGATAATATTGTGCATGTTGATGGAAAAGTAAATCCTATACGTGATAAGGAAACCATTGATATGGAATTACAGTTAAAGGATTTAGAAACAGTAGATAAAAAATTGGAGAAAGTTAAGCGTGCCGCTAAAACGGGTAATAAAGAGGCACAAAAGGAAGAAGCTGTTTTGTTAAAAATAAAGTCAAGCCTTGAAGCAGGTATTTCAGTCAGAGCCCTTGAATTTGATAAAGATGATTATTCTGAATTTGTAAAACCCGCACAATTTATTACAGATAAACCGGTGATGTATATATGTAATGTGGATGAAGCATCGGCAGTATCAGGCAACNGCTATGTTGACTTGGTTAAAGAAGCTGTAAAAGATGAAAATGCAGAGGTCTTATTTTTGGCTGTCGCTACAGAGGCCGATATTAATGAATTAGATGATTATGAAGAGCGCCAGATGTTTCTTCAGGATATAGGATTAGATGAAGCTGGTTCAGCCAAGTTGATTCGTTCAGCGTATAAATTATTAAAACAGCAAACGTATTTTACTGCAGGTGTAAAGGAAGTAAGAGCCTGGACTATTGATATTGGAGCTACAGCACCTCAAGCAGCAGGTGTTATTCATACCGATTTTGAGAAAGGGTTTATTAGAGCAGAAGTTATTGCCTATAATGATTTTGAATCCTACGGTAGTGAAGCAAAGGTAAAAGAAGCTGGTAAAATGCGCGTGGAAGGCAAAAACTACATTGTTAAAGACGGTGATGTGATGCACTTTTTGTTTAATGTTTAAAACGTATATTTTAATGTATAACTAATTTAGATTTCTTAATTTAATCTATATTAGTTTTATGAAATCAGACAAGTCTTTTGTTTTAGGAATTATTCTGGGATTAATTGGGATCATTCTGTTTTCTTCAAAAGCGGTCTTGGTTAAACTTGCTTATCATTATCATGTTGATGCGGTAAGTGTTTTAATGTTCAGAATGCTATTTTCCTTTCCCTTCTATCTGGTAATAGCTCTTTTATATCGAAATAAAAATAATGGTGTTGAACTAGTAAAAAAGGATTATGTCTGGCTTATTTTTTTCGGGATAGTAGGCTATTATTTGTCCAGTTATTTTGATTTTGTAGGACTTATATACATAAAAGCCAGTTTAGAGCGGATTATCTTATTCATCTATCCCACCATAGTAATTTTATTCAATAAGATCTTTTTGAAACAAAGTGTTTCGAAAGATCAAGTTTATGCTATCATATTAACCTATGTTGGGATTATTATCGCTTTTGGTGATGAAGTTGCCATTTCAGGGCATGATGCATATTTAGGCGGTTTTTTTATATTATTATGTGCTATTTCCTATGCGGCCTATTTATCAGGGAGCGGTTGGTTAATCCCCAAATTTGGTGTTGTTAAATTCACAGCTCATGTTATGATAGTCTCATGTCTATGCGTATTTCTTCATTATGGCATTACAAATAAAATAGACTTATTAAATTATCCCAGGGAAGTGTATATTTTAGGATTTTTGATTGCCATTTTTGCTACGGTTATTCCTTCTTTTTTGGTCTCCTGGTCAATCCAATTAATCAGTTCATCGAACTTTGCTGTTATTGCTGCTGTGGGTCCAATTTCCACTATTATTTTGGCCGCCATTTTTTTAAATGAGCGATTAACTTTATTACAATTATTAGGAGCATTTGCAGTAATAATAGGAATATCCTTAGTATCTTTAAAGAAAATAAAATAAGTGTTTTCAGTTCAATTTTAGTTGAAATTATACGTTCTCAACAACATTGAGTTATTATTGTTAATTACTTTGTTTAAAGGCAGTTTTATTTTTTATTTTGATATATTATATTAGCGACCTATCAATAAATTTCACTCAAATCTATGGCTGAACAATCCAATTATACTGAAGATAATATACGTTCCCTTGACTGGAAAGAACATATCCGTATGCGTCCAGGAATGTATATTGGTAAATTGGGTGATGGTTCTTCGCCTGATGATGGTATTTATATTCTTTTAAAGGAAGTTTTAGACAATTCCATTGATGAGTATGTCATGGGAGCAGGAAAGACTATTGATGTTGCTATTCTGGGAACGAAAGTATCTGTTCGTGATTATGGAAGAGGTATTCCTCTTGGGAAAGTAGTTGATGTGGTTTCCAAAATGAATACGGGTGGCAAATATGATTCTAAAGCATTTAAAAAGTCTGTTGGTTTAAATGGAGTAGGGACAAAAGCCGTAAATGCGTTATCCTCTTTTTTTAGAGTGGAGTCAACGAGAGATAATAAGTCCGCCTCTGCAGAATTTGAACAAGGAAATCTTACCAATCAGGATTTATTAGATGATACGTCCAGAAGAAAGGGTACAAAAGTATCCTTTATACCTGACGAGACTATATTTAAGCACTATAAATATAGAAATGAGTATGTCATTAAAATGCTTAAAAACTATGTATACCTAAATACAGGTTTAACTATTATTTTTAATGGCGAAAAATATTTTAGTGAGAACGGATTAAAAGATTTGTTATCTGAAAATATTAGTGAATCAGATATGTTATATCCCATTATTCATTTAAAAGGGAATGATATAGAAGTTGCCTTAACCCATAGTAAAACGCAATATAGTGAAGAATATCATTCATTCGTAAATGGGCAAAACACAACTCAAGGGGGAACACATCTGGCGGCTTATAGAGAAGCATTAGTAAAAACGATTAGAGAATTTTATGGAAAAAATTATGAAGCTTCCGATATTAGAAAGTCGGTTGTTTCTGCGGTTTCCATAAAAGTGATGGAGCCTGTTTTTGAGAGTCAGACAAAAACTAAATTAGGGTCAACTGATATGGGCGGAGGATTACCAACGGTGAGAACCTATATTAATGACTTTGTAAAAACATATCTGGATAATTATTTACACAAAAATCCTGATACTGCAGAAAAAATTCAGCGAAAAATTATACAGGCTGAACATGAACGCAAAGAACTGTCAGGAATTAGAAAATTAGCAAAAGATCGCGCCAAAAAAGCAAGCCTTCATAATAAAAAATTAAGAGATTGTAGAGTGCATTTTGGGGATACTAAGAATGAACGTAACCTAGAATCCACGTTGTTTATAACAGAAGGAGATTCGGCTTCAGGAAGCATCACTAAGTCAAGAGATGTGAATACACAGGCGGTTTTTAGTTTAAAAGGGAAGCCGTTAAATTCCTACGGATTAAGTAAAAAAATAGTCTATGAAAATGAAGAATTTAATTTACTTCAGGCGGCTTTAAATATTGAAGAGTCTATTGAAGATCTTCGTTATAATAACATTGTTATAGCAACAGATGCTGATGTGGATGGGATGCATATTAGATTATTACTCATCACTTTTTTCTTGCAGTTTTTTCCAGAATTAATTAAAGAAGGACATCTTTATATTTTACAAACCCCCCTTTTTAGAGTGCGCAATAAAAAAGAAACTATTTATTGCTATTCAGAACAGGAACGAAGAGATGCTATTGAAAAATTAAAACCTAAACCTGAAATTACACGATTTAAAGGATTGGGAGAAATTTCACCGGATGAATTCAGAAACTTTATTGGAGAAAGCATTCGATTAGATCCTATTATGTTGGATAAGGATTTATCCATTGAAGAATTATTAGAATTTTATATGGGAAAAAATACGCCGGATAGGCAAGAGTTTATTATCAATAATTTAAAAGTTGAATTGGATATTGTTGAAGAAACGGCATAGTAAAAGGATGTTTTGATAAAAACTAAGATGGCCTTTTTTTAAAATAATAGATAGCATAAGAATTAATGATTGAAGAAAACGAAGATTTGATAAATCCGCAAGGTGAAAATCAAGAAACCATTACCAGGATTTCAGGTATGTATAAAGACTGGTTTCTAGATTATGCCTCGTATGTTATTTTAGAGCGTGCAGTGCCGGCCATTGAAGATGGTTTTAAACCAGTTCAAAGGCGTATTATGCATTCTATGAAAGATTTAGATGATGGTCGTTATAATAAAGTGGCTAATATTGTTGGTCATACGATGCAGTACCATCCGCATGGCGATGCCAGTATAGCTGATGCTATGGTACAAATAGGTCAGAAGGATTTACTTATTGATACCCAAGGTAACTGGGGTAATATTTTAACAGGAGATAGTGCCGCAGCCTCACGTTATATTGAAGCGAGGTTATCAAAATTTGCACTTGATGTTGTATATAATCCTAAAATTACAGAATGGCAGGCTTCATATGATGGCAGAAGAAAAGAACCCGTAAACCTTCCTGTGATGTTCCCATTGCTTTTGGCACAGGGCGGAGAAGGCATTGCCGTTGGATTGTCAACAAAAATTTTACCGCATAATTTTATAGAATTAATTGATGCTTCAATAAAACATTTAAAGGGTAAAGGCTTTACTTTATTTCCAGATTTTCCAACAGCTGGTATTATTGATGTCAGCGATTATAAAGACGGGTTGCGAGGAGGTAAGATTCGTGTTAGAGCCAAAGTATCCCAATTAGATAAAAGTACGTTAGTAATTACTGAAATACCATTTGGCACCAATACCACTTCCCTGATAGATTCTATTTTAAAGGCTAATGACAAAGGCAAAATAAAAATTAAAAAGATAGAGGATAATACGGCTGCTGATGTTGAAATTTTAGTGCATTTGCCTTCAGGTATTTCACCTGATAAAACGATTGATGCTCTGTATGCCTTTACCAGTTGTGAAAGTTCTATTTCTCCCTTAGGATGCGTCATTGAAGATAATAAACCACTTTTTGTTGGAGTGACAGAAATGTTGAGACGTTCAACAGATAATACGGTGCAGCTCTTAAAAAGTGATCTTGAAGTAAAACTTGATGAATTTGAAGAACAATGGCATTTTGCCTCCTTAGAACGTATTTTCATTGAAAACAGAATTTATCGTGATATTGAAGAAGAAGACACTTGGGAAGGTGTCATTCAAGCAATAGATAAAGGACTTCAACCTCATATAAAGCATCTTAAACGAACCATAACTCAAGAAGATATTGAGCGTTTAACTGAAATTAGAATTAAGCGTATTTCAAAATTTGATATTGATAAGGCGCAACAAAAAATTGAAGCTTTAGAAGATCAAATTGCGCAGGTAAAACATCACCTTGAGCATTTGATAGATTATGCTATTGCTTATTTCACCAGATTAAAAAAAGATTATGCTGCTGGACGTGAAAGAAAGACGGAAATAAGAGCATTTGATGATGTAGATGTCACCAAAGTTGTTATCAGAAATACGAAGCTATATGTCAACAAAGAAGAAGGGTTTGTTGGGACCTCACTGAAGAAGGATGAATATGTCTGTGACTGCAGTGATATAGATGATATCATTGTTTTTACCAAAGAAGGTAAAATGATGATTACGAAAGTTGATTCTAAAACTTTTATAGGGAAAGATATTATTCATGTGGAGGTTTTTGATAAAAAGGATAACCGCACCATTTATAATCTTATTTATAGAGATGGCACCAAAGGCCCATCCTATATTAAACGTTTTGCAGTAACTAGTATAACAAGAGACAAAGAATATGATTTAACCAATGGAACCAAAGGTTCAACTATCCTTTATTTTTCAGCTAATCCCAATGGGGAAGCTGAAGTTATAACTGTTATTCTTAGGCAAGTAGGCAGTATTAAAAAACTAAAGTGGGATATGGATTTTGCTGATATTTTAATAAAGGGCAGAAATTCAAAAGGAAATTTAGTCACAAAACATTCAATTAAAAAGATTGAATTAAAAGAAAAAGGTATTTCAACTTTAAAACCCAGAAAAATTTGGTTTGATGATACCGTTCAAAGATTAAATGTAGACGGAAGAGGGGAGTTGATAGGTGAATTTAGAGGTGAAGATAAGTTGCTCATCATAACACAGTCTGGAACCATTAAAACCATTTTACCTGAATTGACTACACATTTTGATGAAGATATGATTGTGCTTGAAAAATGGCTTCCAAAAAAACCTATATCAGCTATTTATTATGATGGAGAAAAGGAGCGATATTACGTGAAGCGCTTTTTAATTGAAAATGAAAATAAAGAAGAAATTTTTATTTCTGAACATCAAAAATCGCAATTAGAAATTGTTTCAACAGATTGGATTCCAAGAGCAGAAGTTATTTTTTCTAAAGAGCGCGGTAAAGATCAAAAAGAAAATATTGAAATTAATATTGAAGAATTTATAGCTATTAAAGGTATTAAAGCACTGGGAAATCAATTGACTACAGACAAAGTCAAACAAATAAATTTACTAGAGCCACTGCCGTATGAAGCGCCGGATGAAATTCATGCCGATGAACTTGAAGTTATTGATGCAGAAACAATTCAATCTGAAGAAAAGATTGTCAAGCCAAAGCCAAATGAAAAGGATTCAGATAACAATGATCTGGATGGCGAAGGACAGATTACACTGTTTTAATATTTGTACTCTTTTATTTAGTAACATTAGACAACCATTTTGTCAAAGTTTCTATATAGTCTGAATGTAATTTAGACCAATATGGAAAATCACTTTTACCAACGTAATTCATAGAATGAGAAGCACCTTCTAAAAGATGTACTTCAAAGTTTTTATTACCTGCTTTTTTAATTGCTTCAGCGATAATTTGAGAACTTTCTAAAGGAATAATGTCATCCTTTGTGCCTTGAACTATGAGAATGGGTTGTTTAACTTTTTCAAAAAAAGGAATAGGGGTGTAATTCAATTTTTCATCTGTTTTAACTTCCTCAAGATTTGGGATCCAAATATTTTTAAACCAAACCTTATCTTTTTTACTTTTAATAAGTTTTTCTAATTCGGTTTTTGAAAGTGTGCCTGCAATAAATCTAAAAACAGCAGCTTGTACATTAACAGCTTCCTCTATATCATCGCCAATTTCATTATAATTTGAATTTTTCCAGTAATTTAAATCGCTTTCTAATAAAGTAACACCTGGACAACTTACTACAATTCCATAATTAAGATCAGGTAATTTATTTAATATATAAGGCACCTTTGAAGCACCCTGACTACTGCCTTTTATACCGATTTTTGAAATGGGGATGTGTGTTTTATTTGAAAAATAATTAATGGCATAAATATCATCAAATGATAATTCCTCAATAGTCGATGAGGTCCAATCACCTTCAGAAATCCCTGTGCCACGTTTATCATAATGAAATGTGGTGTAGCCTTTTTGTGCAAAAAGTATGGCTTCCGCTCTTGATGAGCTTCTGTCTGCATTGCCTGAAGAAGTCACCATAACTAGAGCATTTCCATTACTTTTTTGGGGATACCAAATAGTTCCGTTCAAGCTTAAATTATTTGATTTAAAAACGATGTCTTCACTTTTAAGAGTTTGCTCATCTTTTAATTCCTTTTCTAAGGAATAATTAACAGTAACGGTGTCAACAGTTAAAGACCCTTGTAGTTTTTCATTATTATCAACCCATTTGTTTTTAAAAGTATAGGTGTAATAATCACTTTGTAGTTTAAAGTTTATTGAATCTCCAACCACATTAATTTGTTGCAATGGAATTCTATTGGCATTTTGTTCTAAGCTGGTAAAATATACTAGGTAATTAGAAGAATCTTTCTCAATTTCAAATTGAATTTTATCTGTAAAATTACCGTATGAAAAAGTTCCAGCAAAAATCCCATCCTTGGTTGAATTGATAGTATCAGAATTGTGCCTGCAAGAAGCAAGCACAATTGCAAATAGTATATAGAAAAACAAACTTTTGAGTTTACTCATATTTTAAAGAATTAACTGGATTTGAATTCGCAGCGATATAAGCCTGAGTACTAACGGTTAATATAGCAATAATTAAGGCTAAAACGGTTGCAAATACATAGGGTAATATAGGCATATCAATTTGATATGAAAAGTTTGAAAGCCAATTTTTTGCTAATAAAAACGTAATAGGCCAGGCAAAAACATTGGCAATAAGCACCAGTTTTACAAAGTCTTTTGTCAACATTCTCATGATTTGAGATACTGAAGCACCCAACACTTTTCTAACACCAATCTCTTTTGTTCTTTGCTCTGCTGTAAAGGAGGCTAACCCATATAAACCCATAGCAGATATAATGATTGCAAGTATAGTTAAAAACAAAAACATAGTCCCAAAATTTTCTTGTTGTCTTAATAACGCTCCAAATTTCTTATCCAAATAAGTGTATCTAAAAGGATGCGTGGGCTCTAATTTATTCCATTCGTCTTCTATAAAACTTATAGTAGAGCTTGCGTTTTCTGGTGAAATTTTAAAAGCAGTAAACCAAGTATAGTTGCTAATTTGCAATACCATAGGACGAATAGGTTGGTTAAATCCTTCAATATGGAAATCTTTTACTATTCCTACAATCTTTCCGTATCTCATGTCTCCATTGTTATTTATAAAGGTACCTAGCCGTTTTTCTAATGGATTTTTTATATTCAAATTATTTACCGCAGTTTCGTTTANTATGAAGGTTGGAATGGAATCTGAATCTTGTTCTCTATTAAACAATCTCCCTTCAGCCAATTTAATGCTCATGGTTTTAAAAAAATCATAGTCCACGTTCATATTCCATAATGGTAATTGCTCTTGACTTCCCTCTAATGCATACATACTTTGATTAGGAAGGTCGCCAGGAAAAAACGATGCTCTTGATATACTTTGAACATGACTGTCTTTTAAAAAAATGCTTTTGTAATCTCTAAAGTTATCAGCCATTTGATCTGTTTGTATTGGAACTATAATAACTTGATCCCCTTTAAATCCAATATCTTTATTATGTAAAAAAGCAATTTGTTTAAAAATAATGATCATCCCAATTATTAAAATGGTTGAAGCAGTAAATTGTGTTACAACAAGTGCTTTTCTTAAAAATGCGCCATTTTTGGATTTGGTAAAATCTCCTTTTAAAACAGAGATTGGTTTGAATGATGACAAGAAAAATGCCGGATAACTTCCCGCAAACAATCCATAAAACAAGGTTATAATAATTGAAAAAATGAATGTTTGAGTAAAATAGGCATTTGACAAACTAATACTTGTTTCTAAAACATTATTGAATCCTGGTAACAATAAGATAACAAGTATGTAAGCTAGACATAACGCGATGACACTTTGAATAACTGATTCAACTAAAAATTGAATAATCAACATATTTCTGGAAGCGCCAGACACTTTTCTTACGCCAACTTCTTTTGCGCGTTTACCTGAACGGGCTGTTGATAAGTTCATAAAATTTATACCAGCTATGATTAGCACCAAAATGGCAATACCTAAAAACACATAGATGTACATGATATTTCCATTTTGCTGAATTTCAAAGTCTTTATGAGAATACAAATGAATGTCTTTTATGGGCATTAGTTGATATTCAAAGGCGTTTCCTTGTTTAAAGAATTCATCGACACTAATTTTTAGAAACTGTTCAACATCAGGTTCAATTTTTTTCATAAAATTAGTTTTCATTTGCGTTTCAAATGAATTAAAATCAGCTCCCTTTTTCAGTTTTACATAAGTATTCCAACCATTATTTATCCAAATATTTCTAATCTCATTGTCAGATACGAATAACTCAAAATTAAAATGGGCATGCCCTGTAGGTTCTTTTACAATTCCGGTAACGATTAAGTCTCTTCTATTATCATAATTAACCACTTCACCCATCGCACTTTTATCTCCAAATAGCTTTTGTTTAGTTTCTTCAGTTAATACAATTGAATTTGTTTCTTTCAGAGCTGTTTTTGGGTCTCCATGAATAAATTCATAATTGAACACTTGAAAGAAGGAACTATCGGCTTGAGCAATATGTTGAATGTAGACCTTAGTTTGATCATGACGCATTAATATTTCCTGTCTTCCAGCTTGTATTCTGGTGGCTGATTCTACATCGGTAAATTCTGTTCTAAGGGTATTTGCCATTGGGCTACAAGAAACAGGTGCATCCATTTTTTGACCCATCATATCCGCTTTTATGCCTGTTCTATAGATGCGTTCATAACCATTCCAATGCTTTTCATAGCTGGTTTCGTCTTTTATAAATAAAAAGACAAGTATGGCTACTGCTAATCCTAAAGCCAATCCAAGAATATTTATAAAGGCATAAATTCTATTTTTATTAAGGCTTCTTAATGCTACTTTTAAATAATTTTTAAACATCGTCTTTAATTTTTAATTTATACAGCAGCTTTATTTAACTTGATTTTCTTCTCGGGTACAATTTGACCGTCTAACAAATTAATAGTTCTGTTTGAGTAACTTGCATCATGCTCAGAATGCGTAACCATTACGATTGTTGTTCCTGATTCATTAAGCTTACATAATAGATCCATAACTTCATTACCGTGGGAACTATCTAAATTTCCTGTAGGCTCATCAGCTAATATTAAAGAAGGTTTTGTAATTAATGCCCTGGCTACGGCTACACGCTGTTGTTGTCCACCAGATAATTGTTGAGGATAGTGATTTGAACGATGGGTGATTCCAATTTTATCAATGATTTCATCTACTCTTTTTTTACGTTCTAGAGCACTAATTTTATTATAGATAAGTGGTAATTCTATGTTTTCAAAAACAGTTAATTCATCAATAAGGTTAAAATTTTGAAAGATAAATCCAATATTTTTTTTACGAATTTCAGATCGTTGTTTTTCATTATACTGAGCAATTTCTTTGCCTTGAAATTCATAACTGCCGCTTTCAGGTTTATCCAACATCCCTAATATATTCAGTAGTGTTGATTTTCCGCAACCAGAAGGCCCCATAATAGATACGAACTCGCCTTCGGTTATTTCAAAAGATACTTGGTTTAAAGCGGTTGATTCCAGTTCGTCAGTTCTGTAAACTTTTGTAAGATTAGTTAATTTGATCATGTGTTCGTTTTTTTATTGATTAATTTTAATTGATTCATAATTTTTAAAGTCGTCATATGACGAAGAAATAAATTCTTCATTGGCATCAAGTCCTTCTAAAACTTGATAATAACTTGGATTTTGGTTTCCCAATTTTATATAGCGTTTGTGTGCTTCTCCTTTTCCATCAAGCACAAACACATATTGCCCGCCAGATGCTTGGAAGTAATTTCCTCTTGGAATCATGATGGATTTTTTAGATTTTGAAAGTTCTAAACGCACTTGGAGTGATTGTCCGATAGTAATATTTTCAGGAACGTCATTAACAAAAACTAACTCAATTTCAAATTTTCTACTTTTTACTTCAGGAAACACTTTTTTTACTTGTAAATTTATGAGATCGCTATTAAATGAAAAATTAGCTAATTGTCCCTCTTTTACAGTACTTAAATAGTATTCGTCTACAAGTCCTTTAACCTTGAAACCTGCTTGAACATCAATTTTAGCTACCGTTTGATTTTTATTATATGATTCCCCAATATCGGGATCAAAACTAGATAGCATACCAGAAATAGGAGCTCTTACAAGTAGTTTTTCAATGTTTTCACGGATCAATTCTAAATTACGTTGCATCAATGTTATGGAGGTATTAATCTGACCGATTTGCACCAAATTATCTTGAGTACTTTTAATCACGTTTTGATTCATAAAGTCACGTTTATTTTTAAGGTATTTAAAAGATTCTCGCCTTTCAACAAAATCGTTGCGTGCAATAATGTCTTTGGAATATAAAACAGAATCTACTTTATAATTGCGTTCAACCTCTGCCAAACTATTTTCGCTATCAATTAAAGATTCCTTTAAATCGCGTTGATCTTTTTCCAGAGAGAGTTTCAAACTTCGGAGGTTATTTATTTGTTCTACAATGGCGGTTTCCTGGTTCATATATCCGAGCGTAGCTGAAGGGTTGCTTAAACGTAATAAAGGTGTTCCTTTTTCAACATAAACACCGTTTTCAATAAAAATCTCTTCTACGGTGCCCCCTTCAAGGGTGTTAACTAATACTAAATTGATGGGTTCAACATCTCCATCAATTAGGATAACATCTTGAAAATCACCTTCAAAAGCTTTTTTTACGGATATTTTTGAAGTATTAACCTTGTATATTTTTTTATTAAATACCTGCAAGCCAAAAGAAGAAAGAAGCACAACAAGTAGGATGCCAACTAGTGTTAAAATTCTTTTCTGACTCCAGGTTTTCTTTTCAATTTTTTTATCCATTCCTGTTTGGTCCATGATATTTTAGTTTTGATTTTGGTTTGGTTATTTCAAAATAAAATGACTTTAATGATGTTAATTATAAAATCTATTAGAGTTGTAATTATGGAGATCATACAATATGAAAATTAGTTTGAAGTTTATTCCAATTGGAATAGTGAAGTCTTTTACTAAATTCTAAATTAATAGAGTTTCTATGGTTTATACTTTCTTTTGAAATATTTATGGTCAATGTATTCATGATGTTCGTTTTTTTGATTGTTGATGGTTTCTAAATATTTATTATTTGTAACGTCTTTTAGTATTCCAATAACTGCTTTTTGAATTATTAGTAAAGTCTTGTGCTTGATGGTTATAAAATGTTTTCATGATTTATATAGTTTAATGGTTTATTTACTTTATAGACGACGAGTATTTAAAATTGTTACAGTACTATGTATAACATATTAATAATTTAATAAAATTTTATTTTAAAGGACATTAGTTTTGTTAGGATTTCTATTAAAAAAGAGAACCTCTTTTAATAAATGTTACAGTGATAAGATTTTATTTTAAATCATGTAAAGATTCCTTTCAATACATAACAGTACTATAAGCAGAATGTTTTGTTTTCAATTTGCATTTGTTTGATGAAGAGAGCTTTATGATTATACAACGCAGTCAAATATTCTAGGTAAAATATAAAATAGAGAGAATAAGAGAATATTTATATCTCAAAGAATTGTTAACCTCACCATAATCATGGGTATGGTTTTTAAAATACCAATTATGAATTTTAATATATTTTTTATCTTATGATTTAGTTTTTTTATTAATTCTAAAACTTAAAAATTCCACAAATAAAGAGAATGTAATGGCAAAGTACAAATAACCTTTTGGTATTGAGCCAATAGTACTTCCAAATATTTTTGTATTAGATAAATAACCAGCCTCAGTTATTAACATGAAACCTATAAGAATTAAAAAGGCGAGACCTAATAATTGTATACTTGGATGCACATCAATAAATTTCCTAATTGGGTTTGCAAATGCAATCATAATACCAATGGATATAATAACTGCAATAATCATTAAAACCAAATTATAATTATGGTTCACGTGCAATCCATTAGTCATTCCAACGGCTGTTAAAATTGAATCTATTGAAAAAATAAAATCAATCATGACAATTTGAACAATAGCCTGTGAAAGGGATTTGATTTTTTTTCTGGTTAAGGCATTTTCATCATGCATTGGAGATTCCACTTTCTCACGAATTTCAGAGGTACTCTTATAAATCAAAAACAGGCCGCCAATAAACAATATTATGGATTGCCAGCTAACGGCAATATGCAACCAATTCAAATCAATAGTATAAAACGGTTCTTTTAAGCTGACCAAAAACGACACAAAAAAAAGCAAAATAATACGTTGTAACATGGCCAGCAATAATCCAATATTAGTGGCTTTAGTGCGTTGATTATACGGAAGTTTATTGGCTGCAATTGAAATGAAAACAATGTTATCAATACCTAAAATGATCTCTAAAAAAGTTAAGGTAAGAAGCGCCATTATGGCATCGCTTGAAAACAAAAAGTCTAACATGGAAGTGATAAAAATTTACTGATCAAAATTAATTAAAATTGCTTCAGAAAAATAATTAGTAGACAGGAATTTAATGGGATTGAATCTTTTTGTTTATTTCTGAGATAATTTTCTCAATGGAAGCTTCATAATTAAACCATAAAATAGATTGGTCTTTTCTAAACCAGGTTAATTGGCGTTTTGCAAATCTTCTTGAATTCTTTTTTATTTCAGAAATAGCAAAATCTAGGGTCCATAAACCATCAAAATAGTTAAAGAGTTCTTTATAGCCAACCGTATTTAGAGCGTTTAACGATTTATAAGAATATAANTTTTTTGCTTCTTCTAATAATCCTTCTTGCATCATCATATCTACCCGCTGGTTAATTCGNTTATAGATGATGTCTCTATCAGCAGTTAAGCCAACCGTTAAGGTTTTAAAAGGGCGGTTTATTTTAGCCTTATTTAAAAAGGAGGAATATGGTTTACCAGTACCCATGCAAATTTCCAAGGCCCGGATTATTCTATGTGGATTGTCAATGGCTATAGTATCATAACTTTTTTGATCTAAAGACTTGAGTTTTTCTTGTAAGTATTTAATACCCTTTGTTTTTAAATCGTCATTTAATTGATTTCTAATGCCGCTTTCCACTTCAGGAAAATCATCTAATCCCTTTGTTATTGCATCAAGATAAAGGCCAGAACCACCAACCATAATAATCATATTATGACTCTTAAAGAGCTCCTTAAGGGTTTGTAATGCGTCGTTTTCGAAAGAGCCAACATTGTAATCCTCCTGTATTGATTTATGATGAATAAAATGATGTTTGGCGGCACTTAATTCATCCAGAGCAGGTGCTGCAGTACCTATCGACATTTCCTTGTAAAACTGTCTTGAATCTGCTGAAAGTATTTCTGTTTTAAAATGCTGAGCCAGTTTGATACTCAAAGCAGTTTTCCCGATGGCAGTTGGTCCAACAACAGAAATAAGGTATTTACTCATTTTTTAAATTATAACCACAATTGTAACAAAATTCAGCGTTATCTTTATGCTTACTGGCGGAACAGTTAGGACAAGATTGTGTGTTTAAGTGTATGTCTTCCTCTTTAGTTTTGGGTTTACTATGTTGCGCATATTCAGCAGATACAATGCCTGTTGGGACAGCAATAATTCCATAACCTAAAATCATAACTAAAGAGGCGATAAATTGTCCCAATGGAGTTTGTGGTGCTATATCACCAAACCCAACTGTAGTAAGTGTTACAATACACCAATAGACACTCTTAGGGATATTTGAAAACCCATTTTCTTCGCCTTCAATTAGGTACATTATAGTACCTAAAATGATGGCTACAATAACAACTGCAAATAAAAACACTGATATTTTGGCGCGACTAGCCTTTAAAGCATTTACTAAATTATTGGATGCTCCTAAATAGCGGCCCAATTTTAAAATTCTAAATATCCGTAATAAACGTAATGCACGTAAAGCAGCTAAAGCATGCACACCACCAACCATTAAAGAAATGTATTTTGGAATGGTTGAGAGTAAATCAATAATACCATAAAAACTAAAAATATAATGTAATGGCTTTTTTACAGTGATAATTCTGGCAATGTATTCCATACTGAAAAGAATGGTTATAATCCATTCACTGATATTTAGTATATCATGATAGCCAGCGTCAATACTGTTAACACTTTCCAGCATTACAAGCAAAATACTCGCAATAATAGTTATAAGTAATACTATATCAAATAACTTACCGGCAGGCGTATCTGCTTCATAAATTATTTCATGCAATCTTGATTTCCAATTTCTATTCGAATTATCACTCATGTAATCAAAAATAAGAAAATTTTAAAACTATGCCTTACTATTCAATTGTATTACTTTGAGTCGCTTGTTTCTCCGCATATAACTTTGAATAATATGTTGCGTATCCCTGTTGTTTTCCATGGGTGTTATAAAAGATTCTAAAACGTCCATATTGTTAATCTGGTAATTTAAATTAAAAAAACCAATCCCTTTAAATACACCATTTTCAACGTATATGGCGCTGCGTTCATCAATATCACGTCCTTTATCAATAATCACCATATTTTTATTTTTGTAACTGTTTTTTTTAATCAAATCTTCAGCACGTTTATTGTAATCTTCAACAGATTCTTTACCAATACAGGCACCGTTACATTCTTTAATATCATATTTAAAGCAACTGCTTTTGGTTTTATAAATACCCGTAAGTTTTTGACATAACCGATAGTCTTCAATTGCTTTTAAAATAAAACTTTTAGCACTATCTCTGTTGCTAAAAGTGGTAATTGGTTTTTTTCTGCCGTCAACCTTATCAATTTTAAAATTGATATAATTCTTTTCATCAACAAAACTGTAAAGTGCATGCGTAAATATGGTGCGTCTTAAGGCTCTATTATAAATGGGTTTGTTTCGTTTTATTTCCTCACTTTCTTTAAGGAGTGCTACTAATTCACTTCCGGTGGCTTCATAGGTAACTGCTGTTGCCTGAAGTTGAATTTTTTTTGATTTCTGATTAGTATTGGTAAAATGCTGATTGATGCGTTTTTTAATATTATTACTTTTTCCAATGTATATGATTTCACCGTCAGATTTATGAATGTAATACACCCCCGTGGCGGTTGGAAGTTGTTCAATAATATCAATATGTCTGGGTTCTAATTGTAATTTGGGGCTTAATCGAATGGACTCTTGAATAATTTTTTTCGAAGAATCTTTATCAAGCAACATTTTAAATAATTTTACGGTGGCTATGGCGTCACCAGAAGCCCGATGCCTGTCAGTCACCGGTATGCCCAGTGAACGCACCAGTTTTCCTAAACTATAAGATGTTTGATTAGGAATTAAATTTTTGGCCAGTTCAACGGTACAAAGCGTTTCTTTGACAAAATCAAACCCTAAGCGTTTAAATTCAGTTACTAATATGCGGTAATCAAATTGTGCATTGTGGGCCACCAGTATACAATCTTCAGTAATCTCTACAATTCGTTTGGCGACTTCATAAAACTTAGGCGCATTGCGCAACATACTGCTATTAATACCGGTGAGATTAACAACAAAAGGTTGAATCTCACGCTCCGGATTAATAAGGCTTATAAATTGGTCAACAATTTGGTGGCCATCATATTTGTAGATTGCAATTTCAGTAATGCCTTCTTCATTATATTTCCCTCCCGTAGTTTCTATGTCTAATATTGCGTACAAAAAAATGTCTATTACTTAAATTAAATGGAATAATTGCGCTCTCCAAAGATACTGCTTCCAACACGAATCATGGTACTTCCGCAAGCAATCGCTATTTGATAATCTCCACTCATTCCCATTGAAATAATTTCAGGCTTAAAGTTAAACGATTCCAATGGTTTTAAGTCGTCAAAAGTATGTTTTAACAATTGAAATTCTTTTTTGATTTGATTGTTGTCTTCAGTAAATGTAGCCATTCCCATAAGCCCCGTAACTCTGATGTTTTTTAATTCTGAAAAGTGTTTTGATTGTAATAAAAAAGAAGCATCCTCGGGAGTCATTCCGAATTTTGAGTCTTCTGAAGCGATTTTAATTTGCAATAAGCAATCAATAATTCTATGGTGTTTTAACGCTTGTTTATTAATTTCTTCTAATAGTTTTAAATTCTCAACACCATGAATTAAGGATACAAAAGAAGCTATGTATTTTACTTTATTTTTTTGAACATGACCAATCATATGCCAGGCTATATCTTTTGGCAATGCTTCATACTTTACTGTCATTTCCTGAATTTTATTTTCACCAAAAACACGTTGCCCCGCGTTATAAGCTTCCATTAAATCAGTTATGGGTTTTGTTTTTGAAACAGCCACTAAAGTAACATGCTTGGGTAAAGTTGATTTTATATTTTGAAGATGATCTTTTATTGACATTGTTTCATGTATTTTGATTCAAATATAAATGGACTTACTAGAAAAACAAATTCCTGTTTTTAAAACTCATAAATGGTAACACCGCTGCGCAGTTTAGGTTCAATGTAAGTACTTTTAGGAGGCATGGTTAAACCATCATCAGCAATCGCCTTTATTTCGTTTACCGTAATAGGAACCAAACCAAAACCTATAATAAATTCACCTTTATCAACTTTGCTTTTAATGTTAACTAAATCATTCCTTCCATAAGAATAGTCAATTCTGGTATCATTGCGTAAATCTGAAATGCCTAGTAAAGGTTCTAAAATGGTTTTGTATAAAATTTGGGTGTCTAAAGCATCTAAAGAGCTGTTAAATGTATAATTGCTTTTCCTTAAGTAGAGCGAATAAAATTCACCATCAAGATACATGCTAAAGTGATGTTTTTTGTTGGGTTTATATAGCTCTATGCCTCTGTTTTCTATGCGATACATGGTGTCAAGCTCTATTAAAAAGGCTTCTTTGGTCAAGCCATTCAAATCTTTAATGAGTCTGTTAAACTCATAAATTTTGAGGTGAGATTCTGGTATTAAATAGCTCATAAAATAATTATAAGTTTCCTCGCCAGAATGCGATTTATTTTGAAATTTTAAATCTTTAGACAGTAAATAAGAAGAAGCCGATCGGTGATGGCCATCGGCAATATAAAGGGTGTCAATCGTTTCAAAAGCTCTTTTTACCAAGTCAATAGTTTTTTCATTATTTAAAATCCATAAATAATGAGTATCTCTGTAGGTGGTGGTAAATTCAAACTCAGCTCTTTCTTGTTGAACTTCTAAAATAATAGAATCAATTACGGGATTATCCGGATACGTAAGCAGAACAGGTTCAGCGTTAAATCCAACCGTTTTTAAATAGTCTTTAAATATATGTTCGCGAAATTCAATAGTGTCCTCATGTTTTCTAATAACATTCAATTCATAATCTTCTGCACTTGCCGCCGCAATAATTCCCGAGAAAGTGTTGCCTTCTCTGTTTACTATTTTATAAACATAATAACTGGGTTCGTTATCTTGGATAAAAACAGCCTCTTCCTTAAATTCTAAATACCTGTTTTTTACTAAATTGTAACGTTCTTTGCCTGAAATGGTTTTATGATAGCGATAGCCCGGATTAACCACATGCAAAAACGAAAACGGATTGTAGTCTAATCTGCCTTCTAGTTCTGCCTGGGTATAACTTTGGTAAGAGCGCGACGCCACTAAGCTTACCTTATCTCGCGTGGGACGTACTGCTTTAAAAGGTAAAACTTTAGCCATTTTTTTGAACTGTTCAAAGTTGAATGAACCTGTTAAATTTTGAATTATTTACAAATTAAAACTGAAATCTATTGAAATTGCTTTGCGATTTTTTCTGCTTTTCTGCTTTCTGAATAATCATAAAAACCTTCACCAGACTTGATGCCTAATTTTCCTGCACGTACCATATTTACTAATAAGGGACAAGGTGCGTATTTAGGATTTTTAAAGCCTTCATACATGACATTCAAAATAGACAAGCACACATCTAATCCTATAAAATCAGCCAACTGTAATGGTCCCATAGGATGGGCCATACCCAGTTTCATAACCGTGTCTATTTCAAAAACTCCGGCGACACCGTTGTATAGGGTTTCAATAGATTCATTCAGCATTGGCATTAAGATTCTATTAGCCACAAATCCCGGATAATCATTGACCTCTACCGGAATTTTACCAAGAGTTTTAGATAAGTCCATAATAATTTCAGTGACTTCATCACTGGTATTGTAACCTCTTATAATCTCAACTAATTTCATAATTGGTACGGGATTCATAAAATGCATACCAATAACATGATCAGGTCTGGATGTTACGGAGGCTATTTGTGTGATGGAAATGGATGACGTATTAGTAGCTAAAATGGTTCCTTCTGGACATGCTTCATCTAATTGTTTGAAAATTTTTAGTTTTAATTCTATATTTTCAGTCGCTGCTTCTACCACTAAACTGGCATATTCAACACCTTCAGTTATCTTGTTGAAGGTTGTGATATTTGATAAAGTTTCTTTTTTTTGAGTTTCAGTAATGGTTTCTTTACTAACCATTCTGTCTAAATTTTTAGTAATAGTTTCTATGCCTTTTTTGAGAGCGATTTCGCTTACATCAATAAGCTGAACCCTAAATCCGCTTTGTGCGAATGTATGCGCAATACCATTTCCCATAGTTCCGGCACCAATAACAGCAACATTTTTCATCATCAGAAATTTATTTAAAACAATTTATTATTTGTGTTGCAACACGCAAGGCTTCAGTACCATCATGAAGTGTTACAATAGGTTTTGTATTATTGTTTATGGCATCTGCAAAAGTTTCTAACTCATCCAGTATGGCATTATTATTAGAAATACTTGGATTGTCAAAATAGATTTGTTTTTTCACACCTTCAGCATTTTGAAGTACCATATCAAAATCTCCAGGCAACTCTGGTGCATCTTTCATTTTAACTACTTCGCATTTTTTTTCAAGAAAATCAACAGAGATATAGGCGTCTTTTTGAAAGAAACGGGTTTTGCGCATATTTTTCAAAGAAATTCTACTAGCGGTTAAATTGGCTACACAACCATTTTCAAACTCAATACGTGCGTTGGCAATATCCGGAGTATCACTTATAACAGACACACCGCTTGCTGAAATATGTTTCACTTTTGACTTAACGACACTTAAAATGATATCTATATCATGAATCATTAAATCTAATACTACTGGGACATCTGTACCACGAGGATTAAATTCTGCAAGTCGGTGTGTTTCAATAAACATAGGTTCATGTATATCATTTTTTACAGCCAAAAAGGCCGGATTAAATCGCTCTACATGTCCAACCTGTCCCTTCACATGATGTTCGGCCAAAATAGCTCTGATTTCTTCAGCTTCTTCAACCGTATTTGTAATGGGTTTTTCAATAAATATATGTTTGCCTTTGGCAATGGCTTGCAGTGCACATTTATAATGAGATAAAGTTGGTGTTACAATATCAACAACATCTACGGCATCTATTAAATCTTCAATCGTATTGAAAAATTTATAGCCAAATTCAGTTTCTACTTTTTTGCCATTTTCAATATCCGCATCATAAAATCCAATGAGGTTATATTTTTCAGATTGTTTGAGAAGTCTTAAATGAATTTTCCCAAGGTGACCAGCACCCAGAACACCAGCTTTTAGCATTTTTATTAGGTTTTCAACAAAAATAGGATATTTAAAGCATGATTTTCATAATAATTCTCTAAATTTTTCTGTTTTATGTATCAAAAATTAATCGAAAATAAATTGCTTTTAGCTAAAATGTTTAACTAATTTTAGCCTTGAAAAGAGGACGAAAATTGAAAGATACATTTAAGCACAAAGGATTAAGACAACAATTGGTTAATGTTATAAAAGCCAAGGGAATAAAAGATGAACTTGTTTTAAAAGCTATAGGTCTTGTGCCGCGGCATTTATTTATGGATTCCGGATTTTTGGACCATGCCTATCAGGATAAGGCTTTCCCTATTGCTGCAGATCAAACTATCTCTCAACCCTATACTGTGGCTTTTCAAACAGAATTATTACAGGTAAAAAAAGGAGATAAAATTCTTGAAATTGGTACTGGAAGCGGATATCAAACAGCCGTTTTGTGTGAATTGGGAGCCAAAGTTTATAGCATTGAAAGACAATTGGAACTATTTAAAAAAACCAGTATTTTTTTACCTAAGCTTGGCTATCGTGCAAAAAAACTCATTTTTGGAGATGGATATAAAGGTTTAAAAGAAGAGGCGCCATTTGATAGCATCATTGTGACTGCCGGAGCCCCTTTTGTGCCTAAACCTTTGCTTAATCAATTAAAAATAGGAGGAAGGTTGGTTATACCTGTGGGTGACAATATTCAAATTATGACCTTATTTATTAGAAATGATGCCAAGGAATTTGAACAACACGAATTTGGTGAATTTCGTTTTGTACCACTTCTAGAAGATAAAAACTAATCAGGCATATTTATTAAGGTAAATGATTTAGTTTTTATCTAAGTACTTTTTTGGAATAGGATTGTCGTTGGTTTCCTGAGTCCAGAATATATTAATAATCCACCAGCGTTCTCCGTCAAATAAGAGTTGAATACTATTGATGCCACGCATAAAGGGCTGGTCGTCAGATTCACTTTTGAAAGATTCATAACTACTAAAAACTTGTGTAATATTTCCAAATGTATTGACCGTTCGGCCAATTTCCTTTTCAAAAAAACCATTTTCAAAAAGCCAGTCTCCTGAACTTTTTATATAATCTTCAGGACTCATATAACGCACTTTATAAACACCATCGTTATCTTTTCCAGAAGGAATCAATTTGGCGTCTGGTTTAAATAAAAATTTAAAAAGATCCCAGTTTCTTTCAACCTCTTTTTCAGCTGAAATAACGGCGTATAAAGTTTTAATAGTGCTATCAAGCGTTTTAACTTTTGAGCTGTCTATACTGCTTTTATTAACAGAATCTTTTTCAATGGTCTTTTCTTGGGCGTTCAAGTTTAATGAAACAAAAACGATTATTATTATGGAAACTATTTTCTTCATACTAAAATAAGAGAGGTGTTAAATTATTATTTATATATCTTCTTAACGCGATCAAGATCCCGCTTATTATCACGATCTTTAATGGATTCGCGTTTATCATATAATTTTTTCCCTTTAGCTAAAGCTATATCAAGTTTTGCATACCCTTTTTCATTAATAAATAACTTTAATGGAATAATAGTAAGCCCCGTATTTTGAACTTCTTTATACAATTTTTTAAGTTCTTTTTTATTTAAAAGAAGCTTTCTTTCTGCCTTTGGTTTGTGATTATAATAAGTGCCATATAAATATTCTTCAATAGTCATGTTAATAACAAAAAGTTCACCTTGTTCATTAAATTCACAAAAACTTTCTGCTATAGAGGCTTTACTATTTCTAATTGATTTAATTTCTGTACCAGTCAAAACAATACCAGCCGTATACTTATCTAAAATTTCATAAAGAAAGCGCGCTTTTTTGTTTTGTATGTTGATGTTCTTTTGCATGAACACAAAACTACATAATTTTAGGTTGTGAACCTTTTCTAATAGATGAGTTTTTATTGACTTTATAAAGCTAATTCTGAATTCTATAAAATTTGTTTTCTATTGTTGTAACATAAAACATTTGTACTTTTGTTTTCAATTTTTAATAACAAACATCAAAATTATCTTATGAATTCATATGACGTCGCCATAATTGGTTCTGGACCTGGAGGATATGTAGCTGCCATTCGTTGTGCTCAGTTGGGAATGAAAACCGCTATTATTGAAAAATATACCACACTTGGAGGTACTTGTTTAAACGTGGGTTGTATACCAAGTAAAGCACTTTTAGATTCCTCACATCACTATGAAGATGCTATCAAGCATTTTGAAGAACATGGGATTGATATACCAGGAGAGATTAAGGTTAATTTAAAGCAGATGATAGGCCGCAAACAGGCAGTAGTTGATCAAACTACCGGAGGCATTGATTTCTTAATGAAAAAGAATAAAATTGATGTGTATCAAGGTTTAGGGAGTTTTAAAGATGCGACACATATTTCAATTTCCGGAAAGGAAACAATTGAAATTGAAGCTAAAAATACCATTATAGCCACAGGAAGTAAGCCTTCAAGTTTGCCATTTATATCCATTGATAAAGAGCGTATAATAACATCTACTGAAGCTTTAAAATTAACTGAAATACCAAAGCATTTAATTGTTATTGGTGGAGGTGTTATTGGCTTGGAATTGGGGCAGGTTTACAGACGTCTTGGATCTGAAGTAACTGTTGTGGAATATATGGATAGAATCATTCCAACTATGGATGCTGGTTTATCTAAAGAATTAAACAAAGTTTTCAAAAAAGCGAAATTTTCAATTGAAGTGTCTCATAAAGTAAAATCTGTAGAGAGAAAAGGAAAAGAGGTTATTGTGAAGGCTGATAATAAAAAAGGTGAGGAAGTTACTTTTACGGGAGATTATTGTTTGGTTTCGGTTGGTAGAAGACCATATACGGACGGCTTAAATGCTGAAGCTGCTGGCGTTAAAATAACAGATAGAGGTCAAATTGAAGTAAATAATCATTTACAAACAACAGCTGGTAACATTTATGCGATTGGTGATGTAGTAAAAGGAGCTATGTTGGCGCATAAAGCTGAGGAAGAGGGTGTTTTTGTAGCTGAAACCATTGCAGGTCAAAAACCACACATTGACTATAATTTAATTCCCGGTGTTGTTTATACCTGGCCGGAAGTAGCAAGTGTTGGTAAGACTGAAGAGGCTTTAAAAGAGGCTGGTATTGATTATAAAGTGGGTCAGTTTCCAATGCGTGCTTTAGGCAGAAGCAGAGCAAGTATGGATATTGATGGGTTTGTGAAAATTCTTGCCGATAAAAAAACGGATGAAGTATTGGGCGTTCATATGATAGGTGCTCGTGCTGCTGATATGATAGCTGAAGCTGTGGTTGCGATGGAGTTTAGAGCAAGTGCTGAGGACATATCAAGAATGTCACATGCACATCCAACATTTACAGAAGCTATTAAAGAAGCAGCTTTGGCTGCGACGGAAGATAGAGCGTTACATATTTAATATGCTATGATCATAAATAAAAAAGGTTGACTCTAAGTCAACCTTTTTTATTAGAATAAATCATTTAAAACCTTGGCAAGCCGGATACCTCCTTTTTGTAATTGAGCCCTAACTGTTTCAAAATTATCATAAGAATAACTATATCTTAAATTGTCATTAGGCTTGACATTAGCATATACTTGTCTTGTCAATTTATGCGTATCATTTACCCAATCAACAAGAGAGCCTTCTTGGATGGCTTTCACTTGATTTTTATTTAAGATATCTGCATTTTCAGCTATTTCAGAATAACTCATCCCATAACTATCTATCATTTCTCTATCCCAGACAGAATGTAAATTAGAGTCTTTATAAAACCATTGCAGTTTAAAATCATTACCACCTTTGTCTTCAACAAGCCCTACGTGCATTGGTTGATGCAAATCACCAATAAAATGAATTAATAGTTTAAGGTAAAAGGCTTTGTCTTCGTTACTTGAAGTATTATCCTTAATTATTTTTATGCAATAGTTAATACCTGAAACTAAATCGCCATTGGTACTTTTTTCAGAATCCTCATAATTTTGATCTAATGGCATATTAATATAATGCCATGTATAAAATTCATTATAACGTTTATCAGATTTTATATCGTCGGCAAAAGTTGAAACAAAATCTAAGGATTTATTGTTGAGTAATTTTTTAATGTTTCTTTTTGTTTTTGAGGTTAAATACTGATAAGCAATTTTTCCAACAACGCGGTGCCCTGTGGCACTCCAGTCATCTCCGGCATATAAATGAGTGGGCGTTAGAATTGTTAGCGCGAGAATTAAAGTAATTAATTGTTTCATACTGAAAAATATAAGAGTGTATTTTGTTTTTTTAAGTTTATGAGTCTAATTTTTTAACTGTATTTTTTTTAAGTAGCAGCATCGGTAAAGATACACCAACCGTTAGAGAAATTAACACAAAAAACATGGTAAAACCATTGGTAAAAATGGCATCAATTAAGGAAATTCTTTTAATGGCATCACCTTCTGTAAAAAGAAAATTCATTATTGAGAGAATCGTTTCATAAGCAAAATAGCCAGGTATCATGGGTATTACTGGCGGGATAGAAAATACTACCGGTGGTTGATGAATTTTATGCGCCATTGGAATGCTAATGACACCAACAAAAAAGGCTGCGAAAAAGCTACCAAGGACTACATGAACGTTTAAATGAATCAATAAAAATTTTATAAAGCCAGCACTAAAACCTAAAGCAAAAATAGTAATAATGGCACTTTTGGGCACGTTGAATAAAACACCAAATCCAACGGCTGCAATTCCAGACCAAAACGACACTTCTAATAATTTTAAAATAATCTCTAACATACTAATTTAGTTGAAATAGATACATTGCAACGAATAATCCAATGGCCATCGCCAAAACCGTCATCAATCCTGTTGTAAATCTTACCACCCCATTTAAAATATTATTATCAAGTAAGTCTGTAAATGAATTTATTAACGCAACGCCGGGTACCAAAAACAAAATAGAGGTTGCCAATGCGGTTTGGGGATTGGCTCCAATATTAAAATAGATACCTACCAATGCAGTAACTGAGGCAATAAAGGATCCCAAAAATAGTCTTAAATATAAATTGTATTTTAA
>BS_KBA_SWE02_21mDRAFT_10000070_pt1 | contig 32317 bp, 27 predicted proteins | sample BalSeasSWE02_21m_FD_9196 | JGI IMG/M metagenome (IMG submission 9196)
ATATTAATAAGATGCCTTACCGAATTTTCTTCATGTTCAAATTCTAAAACATAATCTTCATAATTTTCATTTTCATAAACCGGACATTTAAAAGCAGGATGACCACCTAACGAAAAATACAGGGGTTGTTTATCACAATTTTTAATGGTGTGAATGATATCAATTTTGTTGTCCGTTAATTTATAGGTAATATAAAATTCAAATTTGAAAGGATATGATTCTAAAGTCATTTCATTGTGACTCAATTTAAATGTGAGACTGTCTTTAGTTTTTTCAAGTAAAGTGATGTCTTTATTGTTTCGAATGAAGCCGTGTTTGCTTAATACATATTTTTTATTTTCAAAATAATAAGAATCCTCTTTTAAAGCGCCAATAACAGGGAATAGATTAGGGGCGTGACTGGCCCAAATAGCTGGTTTGGCGTCCCACATAAAGTCATTTGTATTATTAACTGAAGCTATCTGACATAATTCAGCACCAATGTTTTTAACCCCTATTTTAAGTTTGCTGTTTTCTAAAGTATACATAGATTCTAATATTCAAAGTAATGTACAAAATTTGTAATTTTTTAAGGAATCTAACTAACTTTACCCTATAATTTTTATGATTGAGAACAAAGTACCTCCATACCGTTGATAATCCAGAACTATTCAAACAAAAATTGCTGGTTTGGAGTCAACAATTTAAAGAAGTAATCTGCTTAGATTCCAATAATTATCAACAAAATTATTCTAGTTTTGAGGCTGTTCTTGCTGTAGATGCAGTCAATAGCATTCAAACGGATTATAATAAAGCTTTCAATACACTTAAGTATTTTCAATCTAATTGTAAGGATTGGATTTTTGGTTATTTAACCTATGATTTAAAAAATGATGTTGAAAGTTTAGAATCTCATAATTTTGATGGCTTACAGTTTCCTGAACTCTATTTTTTTCAACCAAAAAAAATATTTTTGTTTCGAGAAAATGAAGTTGTACTGCTTTATTTAGACCCATATAAGGAGGATATTAAAAATGATATAAAAAAAATTGAGCAAGTCATTTTAAAACCAGTTGGTCCTTCTGAAGACACTATTAAAATTAAATTACGAATCCATAAGGATGCCTATTTTGAAAAAGTCAATAAAATTTTAGAACATATATATAGAGGTGATATTTATGAAACTAATTTTTGTCAGGAATTTTATGCTGAAAATACAGTTATTAATCCTTTAGAAACGTATTTTAAACTTAATGCCATTTCCAGGTCTCCTTTTGCTACTTATTTTAAACTTAATGATTTGTATTTATTGTCATCTTCCCCGGAGCGCTATTTAAAAAAGCAGGATTTAAATATTATAGCGCAGCCCATTAAAGGAACGGCAAAACGGTCTTTGGATTTAGAAGAAGATGAAGCCTTAAAATCAGCGCTTTTTCATGATGAAAAGGAACGAAGTGAGAATATTATGATTTTGGATTTGATGCGTAATGATTTATCTAAAACAGCCATTAAAGGAAGTGTACGGGTTGAAGAATTATGTAAAGTTTATACTTTTAATCAGGTGCATCAAATGATATCGACGGTTACGTCACAAATAGATAAAAATAGACATCCGGTTGATGTGATTAAAAGTACCTTTCCAATGGGCAGCATGACGGGGGCTCCTAAAATTTCTGCCATGAAAATTATTGAAGAACTTGAAGAAACTAAGCGTGGTTTATATTCAGGAGCCATTGGCTATTTTTCTCCAGAAGGTGATTTTGATTTCAATGTAGTTATACGCAGTATTTTATACAATGAAACCAATAAATATGTATCTTATTCCGTTGGCGGTGCCATTACAGCAAAAAGTGATCCGCTTAAAGAATACGAAGAATGCCTGGTTAAAGCCAAAGCTATGCGCGAGGTTTTGGAAAATTAGTCCAAATGATCTTTAAACCTATTTTTAACCTCTTCATAAATATGCTCAACGCGCTTCAGTTCCATGTTTTTTACTTTTGAGATCTCTTCAAAACTTAATTTTCCAAAAATAAGTAAATCAATGATGTTAGATACATTTAAAGGTAACCAACTGTAAAGGCTTCCTAAAAGTTGGCTGGATTTATTTGAATTTATTTCTTCCAATTCAAAAGCATTTAAGACTGAATTTTCATGATCATCATATAAAAACAAGTGTTTATGCTTGTGGTCTTGTTTATAGGAAATATCATTTAGTTCTTCATTCATAATAAAATCCAAGTCGGTATCTACGGTGTAATGTTCTTCCAGATCATCAAGTTCTTCTTCTAAGATGTCTCTTGTACTTATAGTATTTTTATGAAAGGCTTCTTTTTTAAAAATGGAATCTAAGTAAGAACTAACAATTTTAAAGAGTTTAATTCTTATTGCAGCGACATTACTGTCAATATCAAATCCGTTTTCATAAAATTGGGCAATACTTTCATCTATGACACCATTTGAAGAATACATATTTCTCGGAATAATGCCCATGGACTCTGCTATATAAAGCCTGTGTTTAACGTATGGATGTATCTGTTGTGTTGCAGTAATCACTCGTTTATCAAATGCTAATTTTGTGGCTTTATCGTTAATATTCTCTATTGAACACATGGTAATTGTATTTAAAATTTACCTTTTTAAGGTACTTCTTTTTTAAAAGATAATACATGATTAAAATCATTTTATAAAAAGAACTTGGTGTTAATTTCTTTAACCAAAGTTGTATATTTGAAATATGCTTGAGCTATTTCAAAATCATATTAAAACCAGATTTTCTTTTTTAGAGACTGGTAGAGTCTTGGTGGCCATCTCAGGTGGATTGGATAGTGTGGTACTTGCAAACTTATGCCATCAATCAAAGTTTAATTTTGCTTTAGCACATTGTAATTTTAATTTAAGGGGTAGTGAAAGTGATGCAGATGAAGAGTTTGTTTTACAACTTGCAGAGGCATTAGATTTGGAAGTTTTTGTTGAAAGTTTTGATACAACGGCATATGCTGAAGAACATAAATTATCTATTCAAATGGCAGCACGTGAATTGCGTTATGATTGGTTTCAGGAACTTTCAGAGCAACTTCATTTTGATTTTATAGTAACAGCACATCATGCCGATGATAACTTGGAAACTTTTTTAATCAATTTAACCCGTGGAACGGGGCTTGACGGGTTAACAGGAATCCCGGAAATTAATGACAAAATAGTAAGGCCCTTACTGTCATTTTCAAGACAATCGATTGAAGCGTATGCCGCTGAGAATGATATAAAATGGCGGAATGATAGTAGTAATGCCTCCACCAAATATTTACGCAATAAATTACGCCATGAGGTCATTCCTGTTTTGAAAGACATCAATAAAAATTTACTTCAAAATTTCCAAACAACTTTAGATAATTTGAATGATACCGCAGATATTGTGGAAGAAAGTGTCAACGCTGTTTTAAAAAGAGCCATAATTTCCATGGATCATTCAGAAATTAGGTTTAAAGTTGCTGAATTTAAAAAACTCAACAACCCTAAAGCCTATCTTCATGAATTTTTAAAAGATTATGGATTTTCGGAATGGTATGATGTGCTCAATTTACTGGATGCTCAATCGGGCAAACAAGTATTTTCATCATCATACAGATTATTAAAGGATAGAGATATTTTGATTTTAACAGAATTAACTTCAGAAATTAATAATCAATCCATTTCAATAGCAAAAAAGGATGCAAAAATGACGCTGCCTATAGGTATTTTGTCTTTTGAAGAGGTTTCTAAAATAGAAAATACCCATTCAAATATTATTTATGTTGATGAAAGTAAAATTAAATTTCCGCTTGCAGTTAGAAAATGGCAGGAAGGAGATTATTTTTTTCCTTTGGGAATGAAGGGGAAAAAGAAGTTAAGCAAATATTTTAAAGATGAAAAATTGTCTTTAATTGATAAAGAAAATACCTGGTTGCTATGTTCAGAAGAGGCGATTCTTTGGGTAATTGGCAAACGTGCTGATGATAGGTTTAAAGTGACTGAAAACACAAAACAGATTATAAAATTTGAAATAATATAAATGAGGCTGAAAGGGCAAATAGTTGATATCATTAATAGACGTATTTATAAGGGTGAAATTACCATTTTAGAGGGAAGGGTTGCTCGAATTGTAGAGAAAAACCATAACGAGCATCAATATATTCTACCTGGTTTTGTTGATGCTCATATTCATATAGAAAGTTCCATGTTGGTGCCCAGTGAATTTGCACGTTTGGCTGTTAAACACGGCACCGTTGCAACCGTGTCAGATCCACATGAAATTGCCAATGTGCTTGGGGTTGAAGGCGTGGAATTCATGATTCAAAACGGTAAAAAAGTACCTTTTAAATTCAATTTTGGCGCACCATCCTGCGTGCCTGCTACCAGTTTTGAATCAGCAGGAGCCATCATTGATTCAGAAGCTGTTAAAAAGTTGCTTCAAAATCCGGATATTAAGTATTTAACTGAAATGATGAATTATCCGGGTGTTTTGTTTGATGATGATGAGGTTATGAAGAAAATTGCTTGGGCAAAACATTACAACAAACCTGTGGATGGTCATGCGCCAGGATTAAGAGGCGATGATCTTACCAAATATATTAAAGCTGGCATTACAACGGACCATGAATGTTTTACTTTTGAAGAAGGCCTGGAAAAACTTCACAAGGGTATGAAAGTCTTGATAAGAGAAGGAAGTGCTGCTAAAAACTTTGAAGCCCTCATCGATTTATTACCAGAGCATTTTGAAAATATGATGTTTTGCAGTGATGACAAACATCCTGATGATTTATTACTTAATCATATCAATAAATTATGTGCCAGAGCGGTTGCGAAAAATATCGATATTTTTAAAGTTTTACAGGTGGCGTGTATCAATCCGGTGAAGCATTATAATTTGGACGTAGGGTTGCTTAATGCAGGTGATCTTGCCGATTTTATTATCGTTGAAGACCTTATTGATTTTAAAGTACTTCAAACGTATATAAATGGCACATTGGTTTTTGATCATGGGATTTCTCATATAAAGCCGGTATTATTTAAGGCTCTCAATAATTTTAAAACAGATAAAAAACAAGTTTCAGATTTTAGATTGGAGTCTAATGCCAATCAAATAAGGGTGATTGAAGCTCTGGAAGGACAGTTAGTAACGAATGAAATTCTGGCAGACAGCTTGATTAAAAACAATAATTTGGTTTCAAATATTAATCAGGATATTTTAAAAATGACGGTTGTTAATCGGTATCAAAATCAAAAACCGGCCATAGCTTTTATAAAGAATTTTGGCTTAAAAAAGGGGGCTATTGCATCGTCAGTAGGGCATGATTCTCATAATATTATAGCCGTGGGTGTTTCAGATGAAGCTATCTGTGAGGCCGTCAATTTAATCATAGAAAATAAAGGCGGTATTTGTGCGGTATCCAATACTGAGAAAAAAATTATTCCTTTACCAGTAGCAGGAATAATGAGTGATGCTGATGGTGAAACAGTTGGTGTGAAATATGCTGAAATAGATCATTTGGCGAAACAACTGGGCAGTACTCTAAATGCGCCATATATGACCTTATCATTTATGGCGCTTTTGGTGATTCCTTCTTTAAAGTTAAGTGATAAAGGTTTGTTTAATGGTTCTACATTTAAATTTACCCCATTAGAAGTTAATTAATATGCCAGTATTAGATAGTCATTATAAAACGCCTTATTTTTTTAGAAACGGACATATTTCTACGGCCTTTTCTGGATTAATCAGAACGGTTAATGGTGTATTGCAAACTAGGGAACGGATTACTTTACCTGATGGTGATTTTCTTGATTTGGATTGGAGCTCTTCTCCAGAGAAAACAGATAAAGTTATTATTATGTTACATGGGTTGGAAGGTGATGCCCAAAGACCCTATATGCTGGGAACAGCAAAACTATTTAATGATAATTTTTTTGATGCAGTATGTGTTAATTTTAGAGGGTGTAGCGGTCATGATAATTTAAAATTCAGATCCTATCATTCTGGTGCGACTGAAGATCTGGAATCTGTCATTGAGCACATCATTAATAATAAAGAGTATAAAGAAATTTATATTAAAGGCATTAGTCTTGGTGGCAATATGGTGTTGAAATATTTAGGAGAGCGCACCGAGGTTCCAAAACAATTAAAAGCAGTTATAGCTGTTTCTGTCCCTTGTTCTTTGGCGGGTTCAGCCAAACAATTACATACTTTTGAAAATAAATTGTACCATGACCGGTTTAAAAAGCATCTAGTGAACAGACTGAAAATAAAGCAACAACATTTTTCAGATATGTTGAATTTAAAGGAATTAAATTCTATAAAAACCCTTTATGATTTTGATAATATTTATACGGCGAAAGCACATGGCTTTAAAGATGGAGCAGATTATTATAAACAATGCAGTTGTCTGCAATTTCTACCAAATATTAAAATCCCAGCACTTGTAATCAATGCTTTAAATGATTCTTTTCTGTCTTCAGAATGCTATCCGGTAAAGGAAGCAAAGCAAAATTCAAATCTGTTTTTAGAAATGCCAAAACATGGGGGACATGTTGGCTTTGTTGATAAGAAGAATATTTATTATAATGAAAGAAGAGCACTTGATTTTATTTTAAGTGTTTTTTAATTTTTTATATAAAAAAAAGCGTATTAATATTTTTCTTATATTTAAAAAAAATCAGAGCTTTTTTCGCTATAATTTAATTTCTAATTAATTTTTAAAAAATATGCCAACGTACAATTTAACAATTAATAGTCAGACACATACTGTTGAAGTTGATGCTGATACACCATTGCTTTGGGTTCTCCGAGATCATATAAATCTGGTTGGGACAAAATACGGTTGCGGTATTGGTCAATGTGGTTCATGTACAGTTCATGTAGAAGGTAATGCCGTGCGTAGTTGCATGCTTCAGGTATCACAAGTAGTAGGGATGAACATTACAACCATTGAAGGTCTTTCTGTAGAAGGCGATCATCCTGTACAAAAAGCTTGGCTGGAACATGATGTGCCTCAATGTGGTTATTGCCAAAGTGGACAGATTATGACTGCAGCCGCTTTATTAAGGAACAACCCCAGTCCTACTGACAGGGAAATAGATGCAGCCATGAATGGTAATATATGTAGATGTGGTACTTATGTAAGAATTAAGGAAGCCATCAAAACCGCTTCCAAGCTTTAAAACCTGAAATCATGACAAAAGTAAAAACACAATTCAATCGTCGTTCATTTATAAAAATTTCAGCAGCCGCTGGTGGCGGAATGCTTATAGGTTTTAGTTGGTTAACAGGTTGTATAACAGATTCAAAAACGGAAACTGTTGAGGTACCAAATGAGTGGTTTGAAATTAATGGCTATATAAAAATAGGTGATACAGGGATGATTACTATCTATTCGCCAAATCCTGAAATTGGTCAGAATGTAAAGACTTCCATGCCAATGATTGTAGCTGAAGAGCTAGATGTCAACTGGGAACATGTGATTGTTGAACAAGCACCTTTAAACACAGGTTTTTATCAAAATCAATTTGCAGGAGGTAGCCTTTCTATTCGATTGAGTTGGGATGCCCTAAGAATGGCAGGCGCCACAGGAAGAAGAATGTTATTGGAGGCAACGGCTAAAGAATGGAATGTGCCCGTTTCAGATTTAACGGCAGTTCAAGGAGTTATCAAAGAAAAAAATGGAAAGCGAACCATTACTTATGGTGAAATAGCTTCAAAGGCCGTTGGCATTGAAATTCCTGAAGAAGTGGAGCTTAAAGATTTGAAAGACTTTAAATTAATAGGTACCAGTAAAAAAAATGTAGACGGCAAGAAAATTATAACAGGTAAACCTTTATTTGGATTAGATTTTAACCGAGAAGGTATGCAACTGGCTATGATTCAGCATCCGCCGGCTTTTGGCATGAAACTTAAAGACTTTAATGAAGAAGAGATTAAAGGAATGGATGGTGTAACAGATGCCTTTATTATTGATACGACTATTGAAAGTCCAGACTGGTCTGATGAAAAAGGCTTTCTGCAACTCATTGCTATTGTGGGAGATTCTACCTGGCAATTGATGAAAGCAAAAAAGGCAATTAAAGCCAACTGGGAAATGGTAAGTGAATTGGAAAATTCTCGTATGCATGTTCAGAAGCTTGAAGAGGCAATGGAAACAGGAGAGGTTCAGGAAAAAAGAGTAGATGGTAATCCAGAAGATGCCTTTAACAAGGCGGCTAAAGTTATTGAAAGGACATACACATCACCTTTTCTTCCCCATAATACGATGGAACCGATGAATTTCTTCGCCCATGTTACTGAAAACTCAGCGGAGTTAATAGGGCCAACCCAAACACCTGAAGCACTTGAGAAATCGGTTTCTAAATTACTGAATATGCCAATTGAGAATATTACCGTTAACATGACAAGAATGGGTGGTGGTTTTGGTAGAAGACTATATGTTCATTTTGGTGTTGAAGCAGCCGCTATTTCAAAACGAATAGGTAAACCGGTAAAACTTATTTATACCAGAGAGGATGACATGAGTCAAGGTACTTATAGACCAGCTTATCAAGCCAAATACAAAGCAGGTCTGGATAAAAATAATAATTTAATTGCTTTTACGGTTAAAGGCGCAGGTTTACCGGAAAGTCCAATATTCCCAGATCGGTTTCCGGCTGGAGCCGTTGATCATTATTCCGCTGAAAGAGTCGATGGAAAAACAAATATAACCACTGGAGCATGGCGAGCGCCCAGATCTCATTTCACGGCAGGAGCAGAGCAATCATTTCTTGATGAAGTTGCTGAATTGGCAGGAAAAGATCCTATTGATTTTCGATTAGAATTGTTTGATCGCGCCACAAAGAATCCGGTAGGTGAAAAACATGAATATGAAGCCGAACGCTATGCAGGAGTTTTGAAACTGGTTAAAGAAAAATCAAATTGGGGAGAATCAAAACCGGGTATATATAGAGGGGTGTCCGCTTATTTTTGTCATTCTTCTTATGTTGCGGAAGTTATTGATATATCAATAGAAAATGGCCAACCTAAAGTTAAAAAAGTGTGGTGCGCGGTGGACTGTGGAATTGTAGTAAATCATGATGCTGCAATAAATATGGTTCAGGGAGGGGTGATAGATGGAATAGGTCATGCCATGTACAGTGAGTTAACTTTTGAAAATGGGACTCCAAATGAAACGAATTTTGACAGATATCAATTGATGCGTCATTCACAGGCACCGGAAGAAATAGAGGTTTTCTTTGTCAAAAATGACATTGCGCCTACTGGTTTAGGAGAGCCGGGATTACCTCCGGCAATTGGGGCACTTGCAAATGCACTTTATAAAGCAACGGGGCAGCGGTTAACGGAGCTACCTTTTGGAAATCAAATTAGAGTTAAAAAGTTGGTGGGCTAGTATTTTGTAAAAAAAGCTTCATTATATGACGCATGAATTTAAAACGATTGTTGAAAATTATCTGTTAGCTAAAAAACAAGGGCTAAAATCAGTTTTAGCCACTGTGGTTCATTTGGAAGGATCTTCTTATAGAAAACCAGGCGTACGCATGTTAATTTTGGAAAACGGCAAGATGATTGGTGCCGTTAGTGGAGGTTGTGTCGAAAAAGATATTCTGAGGCAATCCGATACTGTGTTTAAATCTGGAGTATCTAAAATGATGACCTATGATGGCAGATACCGACTAGGTTGCGAAGGCGTACTTTATATTTTAATAGAACCTTTTCTTCCAGATTCAAAATTTTTAGTACATTTTCAAGAAGTGTTAAAGCACCGAAAACCATTTTTTATTAAGTCTCATTTTACAAAACAGATTGGTGAATCTGATGGTATTGGATCTGTAATATATTTTGAAAAAGAGACGCATCCAATATCAAAAAAGTTAGAAGAGAATCAAAGTGTATCGATTTTTAAAGATATCTTAAAACCATGTTTTAAGTTAATGATTTTTGGAGGGGAACATGATGCCGTTCAGTTATGTAAACTTGCCCATTTTAATGGTTGGGAAGTAACTGTCATTTCAGGACCTTTAGAATCTAAAACAATTTATGATTTTCCGGGTGCAACCAGTTTTTATTCGGTGTCTCCTGATGACCTGGAACTTCAGTCAATTGATGATCAGACCGCCATTGTTTTGATGTCGCATAATTTTTCTAATGATTTAAAGTATTTATTGGAATTGAAGCATGTAAAACCTGCCTATTTAGGAATGTTGGGACCATCCGACCGCAGAGAAAAATTATTATCGAAATTTTTAGAATATTGCCCGGACGTAGAGGAAGATTTTATTGAAAGTATCTATGGGCCCGCTGGTTTAAATATTGGAGCCGAGACCCCGCAGGAAATAGCTGTTTCTATTATTTCAGAAATCTTATCGGTGGTTAGAAATCAAATACCTATGTCTTTAAAAGAGAAATCAGGCAGAATTCACATATAAACATAAAGAATTTCATTGTCAAAATTAGCCGTCTTAATACTTGCAGCAGGTAATTCCTCAAGAATGGGTGTTTCAAAGCAATTACTTAAATGGAAAGAGTCTAATCTATTGCAACATTCAATTAACACAGTTAAGAAACTAAATACCCATAATTTTGTAGTTTTAGGCGCTAACTATTCTAACATTAAACCCAAAATTGACGATAAAAGCATATGTGTTTTAAACAACCAAAATTGGCAGAAAGGTTTAGGGAATTCTATTGCATTCGGTATTAAATATATTCAAGAATCTCTGCCAATTTTTGATAATGTCCTTTTAATGTTAGCCGATCAACCACTTATTGATGCTCACTTTTTAAATCAAATGATAGAAACCCATAAACTTAATCCTAAGAAAATCATTTGTACTTCATATCAAAATGAGCGATTAGGGGTTCCGGCTATTTTTAACAAAATTTATTTTGATGACCTAATGCAATTAAATAATGATAAAGGGGCAAAAGAGTTACTTAAAAAATATACAATTGACGTGATAGCTATCAATGGTGGTGTAGTTATCCGGGATATTGATACGTTGGCTGAATATGAAGATTTATATAAACAATATCATTAATTAATTAAGTTTCATCTGTTTAAAATACTTTTCTTACATTTAAACAGTAAACAATTTTTATGCTGAAAAAAGTATTTGGAAGTGCGGTTTTTGGAGTAGAAGCAACCACTATTACAGTAGAAGTTAATGTGGATAGTGGTATAGGATATCATTTGGTTGGGTTACCGGATAATGCTATAAAAGAAAGCAATTACCGTATTGCTGCGGCCCTTCAAAATAACGGCTATAAAATTCCTGGAAAAAAAATAACCATTAACATGGCACCTGCAGATTTGCGCAAGGAGGGAAGTGCCTATGATTTAACGTTGGCGGTGGGGATTTTAGCCGCCTCAAAACAAATTCAATCAGAAGATTTAGAGCAGTATATTATTATGGGTGAACTTTCTCTGGATGGAAGTTTACAGCCTATAAAAGGCGCTTTGCCAATTGCAGTGAAAGCACGTGAAGAAGGATTTAAAAAATTTATTTTGCCTAGTCAGAATGCCAAAGAAGCAGCTATAGTTGATAACTTAGAAGTTTATGGAGTTGATAACATCAAACAGGTTATTGATTATTTTGATAAGGGTGAGGTATTACAGCAAACGATAATTAATACACGAGAAGAATTTTATAAAAATTTAGATTTTCCAGAGTTTGATTTTAGCGACGTTAAAGGTCAGGAGAGTATTAAAAGGTGCATGGAAATTGCCGCTGCAGGAGGACATAACATTATTTTAATTGGTCCGCCAGGCGCAGGGAAAACTATGTTGGCAAAACGGTTGCCAAGTATTTTGCCTCCTATGACCTTACATGAAGCCCTAGAGACTACTAAAATACATTCTGTAGTTGGGAAGGTAAAAGACATGGGACTTATAGCACAGCGACCTTTTAGAAGCCCACATCATACTATCAGTGATGTGGCTTTAGTGGGTGGAGGTACCTTTCCGCAACCTGGAGAAATCTCCTTATCACATAACGGTGTTTTGTTTTTAGATGAATTACCGGAATTCAAGCGCAGTGTTTTGGAAGTACTCAGACAACCATTAGAAGACAGGGAAGTGACTATTTCAAGGGCAAAGTTTACGGTAACCTATCCCAGTAGTTTTATGTTGGTTGCGAGCATGAATCCAAGCCCAGGTGGCTATTTTAATGATCCAGGGGCACCAGTAACTTCAAGTCCTGCAGAAATGCAACGCTATTTGAGTAAAATTTCAGGCCCTCTTTTAGACAGAATAGATATTCATATAGAAGTAACCCCTGTTCCCTTTGAAAAATTATCAGAAGAAAGAAAAAGTGAGACATCTGTTGAAATAAGAAAGCGAGTTACGAAAGCCAGAGAAATTCAAACTAAAAGATTTGAAGCTTCTGATACGGTGCATTACAATGCTCAGATGAATACGAAGCAAATTCGTAAATATTGTGTTTTGGATGATGCGTCAAAGCAATTGTTGAAAACTGCTATGGAACGGTTAAATCTATCAGCACGTGCCTATGATAGAATTTTGAAAGTGGCACGAACTATTGCTGATTTAGAAGGCACGGCAGAAGTTAATGGTTCACATATAAGTGAAGCGATACAATATAGAAGTTTGGACAGAGAAGGTTGGTTAGGATAAATAAGTATGAAACAGAATGTATTATGAAGTATTATTTAATAGTGTTAGTTGGTTTTATTTTAAGTTGTAATCAATCCAAAGAAGCAAAAAAGGAAGTTGCGGACATTCATGAATCTGTGATTGTTGAAATACCAGTGCTCAATTTAGAACAAGCTAACAGGTTAGCGCAATTACCTTTACACTGTATGGATACTGAATATCCCAATAAGTTAGGTCAAACTCTAGGCAGTGATGCTGATTTGAAATCTCCAAAAATCTTGCATCCCGCGTTTTACGGGTGTTTTGATTGGCATTCATCAGTACATGGTCATTGGAGTTTGGTACGTTTATTAAAGATGTTCCCGGAATTAGAAAATGCAGAAGCCATTAAGGAAAGACTTATTAAAAGTTTGTCTAAAGAGAACATTTTAACAGAAGTTGCTTTTTTTGATAATGAACTAAATAAGTCGTTTGAACGCACTTATGGTTGGGCTTGGTTGTTAAAACTGGCTGAAGAATTACATACTTGGGATATACCAGCAGCAAGGGAACTGGAAACTAATTTACAACCATTAACTAACTTAATAATTGAAAAATACATTGAATTTTTACCAAAATTAAATTATCCATTGCGCGTAGGAACACATCCTAACACGGCCTTTGGTTTATCATTTGCTTTTGACTATGCCCAAGCTGTTAATAATGAATCACTTAAAAATGCCATAAACGAACGGGCTAAATATTTCTTTTTAAACGACAAAGATTGCCCGATGTCTTGGGAACCAAGCGGTAGTGATTTTTTATCGCCTTGTTTAGAGGAAGCGGCTTTAATGAAGCGTTTATTGCCTGTTGAAGAATTTAAAGCTTGGTTGCATACTTTTTTACCACAATTAAAGAATACCAATTATACATTAGAAGTTGGTCTGGTTTCAGATAGAACAGATGGACAATTGGTGCATCTTGATGGGGTTAACTTTTCAAGGGCTTGGAACTTGATTAAAATTGCTGATGGACTTCCAGAATATCGTCATTTAAAAAATATAGCAAATCAGCATATTAATTACTCCTTACCAAGTATTGTTGGTGATAGTTATGAAGGTGGGCATTGGTTAGGAAGTTTTGCTATTTATGCATTAAGTTCTGTAGATAATGAAAAACGCTAATTTTTAACTTAAAAAAATAACCTTAATACCTATTATGTAAATATAAAAACTATCCAATGAAAATATTTAAAATACTATCTGTTGTTTCTTTATTTGTCAGTTCAATTAGTTTCTCACAAGCGCCTTTAATTAATGCGCCATCTGTCAGTCCTGATGGACTTCAAATAGCTTTTAATTTTCAGGGAGATATTTGGACGGCAACTATAAAAGGTGAAAATGTAAAACGCTTAACTGTTCATGAAGCTTATGACACAAATCCATTGTGGAGTCATGATGGAAGTGCCATTGCTTTTGAAAGTAATCGGTATGGCAATAGTGATATTTTTACAATTTCAACTGATGGTGGTATACCTAAACGAATTACTTATCATTCAGCTTCAGATTATATTACGGATTACACAAAAGACAATAATATCATTTTCTCAACACGCAGAGATTTTGCTCAGGTGGAGAGAGAGTATGAAACACATATGGTGAGTGATGAAGGAGGGACACCATCAAGAATTATGACCTCTGTTGGATTTGATGCTAAACTATCTCCAAACGGTAAATATATAGCTTTTGTAAAAGGTTCCTGCAGAATTGAAAGAGAAGCTTATAAAGGAGCAGCCAATAGAAATATTTGGCTTTATGATATTGCTAATGATATTTACACGCAGCTGACCACATATGAAGGAAATGATTTTTATCCGCAATGGGGTAATGATTCAACAATTTACTTTCAGTCATCAAGATCAGGAAAATATAATGTTCATAAATTAACGATTGACTCTAAAGGACAAAAAGTAGGGGAAATAGAAGCAGTTACATTCTTTAAAGAGATGGGTGTATTCTCTTTTAATTTGAGTACTAATGGTAAAACTATGGTTGTGCTAAATGGAGATAAACTATTTGATGTAGATGTTATTTCAAAAACCCAAAAGGAGATTACTATAAAACTGTCATCAGATTTTAGATTTGATCCTTTAGTTCATAAAACATATACCAATAAAATTGAAGAAATCGCTATTTCGCCTAATGGAAACTATAGTGCATTAGTTATAAGAGGAGAGTTATTTATTAGGTCAACAGAAAAGGATAATAAGAAAACAGTCAATGTTTCAAAATCGGCATATAGAGATAGAATGCCATCATGGTTGAATGATAGTACCTTAGTTTTTGTGTCAGATAGAGATGGTCAAAACGATTTATATCTTTTAAAGTCTGATGACATTAAGCAATCTAATTTATTAAAAACCTTAAAATATAAGACGGTAAGATTGACTAGGACACTAAAAAATGAGTCGGATCCCATTGTTTCTCCTAATGGAAAGTCGGTTGCTTATACTCTTGGTAGAGGGGAATTAATAGTCGCAGATATTGATGAAAATGGTAAGTTGTCTAAAGAAACCACCTTGCTTGATGGTTGGGCTACACCAGAGAATGTGGTTTGGTCTCCAGACTCTAAGTGGTTGGCTTATAGTTTAGATGATCTCGATTTTAATGGTGAAATTTATATTCATAAAGCTGATAATTCTAAAGAACCAGTAAATATTTCCATGCATCCAAAACAGGACAGAGATCCTATTTGGAGTGCAGATGGTAAAAAGCTTGTATTCTCCTCAAATAGAAATAATAACGATTATGATGTTTGGTTTACATGGTTGAATAAATCGGACTGGGAAAAAACGCCTCAGGATTGGGAAGAAGAAAACAATAATGAAGATAAAAAAGAGGATAAGAAAGAAGATAAAAAAGAGGGTAAGAAAGAAGAAGCAAAAACGGTTAAGGATATTACTATAGATTTTGAAGATATTCATCAACGTCAAGTACAAGTAACAAATTTTGTAGGCGGTGAATTTGCTGAATATATTTCAAAAGATGGTAAGACTATTTATTATACCACCGGCAATGGAAGCAGAGGTGATGCTGATATAGATTCTGATTTATATAAAATTTCCTGGGAAGGAAAAGATAAAAAGGAAATCACCACAAAAAATACAAAACCTTCAAGGATTACTGTTGATGAAAAAGGTAAAACCATGTTTATGACGGTTAATTCAGGATCTTTATCAAGTCTTAATTTATCCAACGATAAGTCTGAAGGATTAAGTATTTCTGCTAAAATGGATATTGATTATACTGAAGAATCTAACCAAATATTTGAGGAGGCATGGAAGGCTATTAATGATGGTTTTTATGACCCGAATTTTCATGGCCAAGATTGGCAGGTATTGAAAAAAAATTACAAACCTTTGGCAATGAAAGCATCAACTAGAATAGATTTTCAAAATATATTCAATTGGATGTTAGGACAAATTAATGCGAGTCATATGGGATTCAGAAGCGGAGAACAACGTGAAGAATTACAGAATGAAGCCACAGGGCTTTTAGGTGTTGAATTTAAACCAAAAAGTAATGGAAGTTTAGAAGTAGAAAATATTGTCTACGGAATGCCGGCAGATCGTATTACAAGTATAATTAAAGTAGGGGATATTGTAACTTCTGTCAACGGTGTAGAACTTTCAAAAGAGTTAAATGTGTATAGTCTATTTGAAGGTACAGCAGATGAAAAGATTTATTTAGAGGTTAAACGCGGAAATGATCTAATAGAAATTATTATAAGACCAAAAAGTAGTAATAGGAGAGAAAATTATAATGCCTGGGTTAGGGAGCGTAAGCGGTTAACAGAAAAATACTCGAATGGCAAACTGGGTTATATTCATATTCAAGGAATGAATTGGCAGAGTTTTGAAGAGTTTGAAAGAGAATTAACGTCTGCTGGGTTGGGAAAACAAGGTTTAGTTATTGATGTGCGCTACAATGGTGGTGGATGGACTACAGATTATTTAATGGCGGTTCTTAACGTTAAGCAACATGCCTATACGGTTCCAAGGGGAGCCGCTGAAAATTTGGAAAAAGAGCACACAAAATTTGTAAATCACTATCCATTTAGTGAACGGTTACCTTTAGCTGCTTGGACAAAGCCATCAGTTGCCATTTGTAATCACACCAGTTATTCAAATGCCGAAATATTTTCACATGCCTATAAAACTTTAAATATTGGTACTTTGGTTGGAGAGCCTACTTTTGGCGCAGTTATTTCAACCGGCTCTACCAGGTTAATTGACGGTTCTAGCGTCAGAATGCCTTTTAGAGGATGGTATGTTAAGGAGACACAGACTAATATGGAATTAGGACCAGCTGTGCCTGATATTTTGGTTTATAATAACCCTGATGATAAGTCAAAAGGAGAAGATACTCAGTTGAAAACTGCCGTTGAAACCTTATTAAAACAATTATAAAGCTTAGTGATATCATGGTTTAAAAATATTGGTCCTGGGCCATTAGTTGCGGCAGCTTTTATTGGGCCGGGAACTGTGACTGTTTGTACGCTGGCAGGTGTCGATTTTGGGTTTGCTCTATTGTGGGCCATGTTATTTTCTATAATTGCGACTATCGTATTGCAAGAAATGTCAGCTCGTTTAGGGATCATTACTCAAAAAGGGCTTGCCGAAATCATTAGAGCCGAAGTTAAAAATCCCTTTTTAAAAAGTCTTATTGTTATTTTAATTTTGTCTGCAATAGTCATTGGTAATGGCGCTTATGAAGCCGGAAATATTAGTGGAGGCGTTTTAGGATTAGAAACTGTTTTTGGAAGTCCAAAGTTAAAACTAGGTGATTTTTCAATAAATAGTTTTAGTCTTGTAATTGGTATAATTGCCTTTGTATTGTTATATATTGGAAATTATAAAGTGTTGGAAAAAACACTTATAGGCTTGGTGATTATTATGAGTTTATCATTTTTGATTACGGCCATTGTGACTAAACCAGATATAATGGCAGTTTTAAAAGGCCTTTTTAATTTTGAAGCGCCAAAAGGAAGTCTGTTGACTATTATTGGTTTAATTGGGACTACTGTAGTACCATATAATTTGTTTCTACATTCTTACTTAGTTAAAGAAAAATGGCAGAAAACATCGGATTTAAAATTTGCTGTAAGGGATACCTATATTGCTGTTATATTAGGTGGGATTGTTTCAATGAGTATCATTATTTCTGCGGCAGCAATACAATCAAAAGAAATTATTAACGCTATTGATTTAGCGCAAGGACTTGAACCCTTATTTGGTAGTTGTTCAAAGTATTTTTTAGGAATAGGTCTATTTGCTGCGGGCATTACAAGTGCCATTACGGCGCCTCTGGCTGCTGCTTATGTGGCTAACGGCTGCTTAGGTTGGAATACGGATTTGCGTTCATTGAAGTTTCGATTTGTTTGGATTTTTATTTTGGGTTTAGGGGTATTGTTTTCAACTATCGGTTTTAAATCTATTGAAATTATAAAGTTCGCCCAAGTTACTAATGGACTTTTATTACCTTTAATAGCAGGATTTTTAATTTGGATTATGAATAAATCCTCTGTTTTGGGAGGTAATAAAAATACCAACATTAAAAATATTTTAGCATTGCTGATTCTTGCAGTTACTTTGTTTCTAGGTGCTAAGAGTATTTTGGGTGTATTTAATTTATTGTGATGGCAGGTAGATTCATTGATATAAATGTTGACGTTGGAGAAGGAATAGGAAATGAGCCTATTATAATGCCTTTTATTTCTTCTTGTAATATAGCCTGCGGTGGTCATGCAGGTGATTCAGAGAGTATGCGAAGGGTAGTGAAACTTGCAAAGGAAAATGACGTTAAGATAGGTGCACATCCTTCATTTCCTGATAAAGCAAATTTTGGTCGAAAAAAAATAGATATCTCCTGTGCCGCATTGTATATGTCTGTAAAAGGTCAGATAGATGATTTAATGATTATTTTGGAAGAGGAAAATACCAGATTAAATCATGTAAAACCACATGGGGCTTTATATAATCTGGCTGCTGTTGATGATAAAGCGGCATCTGTTATTATTGAGGTGATGAAAAATTTTGTATTACCTGTGAAACTATTTGTGCCTTTTAATTCAGTCATTGAAAAAAAGGCAATTGAAAATAATATTCCAATGAAGTATGAAGCCTTTGCTGATAGAAATTATAATGATGATGGTACCCTGGTTTCAAGAAATGAAAAGAATGCTTTAATACATGATTCTGAGCAAATGTTTGATCATGTTTTCAGAATGATTTCTTCTCAAAAAGTCAAAACAATTAGCGGTTCAGAAATAGAAATGCTGGCGGATACATTTTGTATTCATGGAGATAATCCAAAAGCTGTAGATTTGATTCGGGATTTAAGCAAAAGGCTGCAAGAAAAGGGTATTCAAATAAAGTAAATTATGGCTTTTATTCTTCAGTATAAACGATTTGGAGAACGATCTATTTTAATAGAATGGCCAGCCATGATTGATGAAAATATCCTAAGGGATATTATTTATTTCAAAGAGCAAATATATAAAAATAACCTTCAAGAAATAGTTGAATTAAAATCAGCATATAACTCGTTATTAATTATTTATGATTCCATTTGTAGGAATTTNGAAAATGACGTAAAATTATTAAAAAAGTTGTATGAATTGATGGATTTAAAACATGACATTGTGTCAAAACTATGGAAAATCCCTGTTTGTTATGATGCTGTTTTTGGTATCGATTTAGAAGCTATTTCAGTAGAAAAAAATCTTTCTATTAATGAAATAATTATGTTGCACTCACAAGCTATTTATACAGTTTATTTTACGGGTTTTTTACCGGGTTTTTTATATTTAGGCGGCTTAAACGAAAGCTTATTTGTTCCCAGAAAAACAACACCTCGATTAAAAGTGGAACAGGGCTCTGTGGCTGTTGGAGGTAAACAGACTGGCGTATATCCAAAAGAAAGTCCCGGTGGATGGAATATTATTGGTAATTCACCAATTTCTTTTTTTGATATTTCTAAAGAAATACCTTGTTTCTCAAAACCTGGCGATCAGATTATTTTTTATCCCATAACATTGAAGGAGCATGAAAACATTAAAATACTTGTTGATGCGGGTGTTTACCAAATAAAAAGTGAGGTAATTAATGGTTGAAGTTTTAAAAGCGGGTTTTTATGATTCTATCCAAGATATAGGACGCGTGGGTTATCAGCAATATGGTGTACCCTATTCTGGTATTATGGATGTTTATGCAGCAACTTTAGCGAATAGTTTGTTAGGTAATGAGGTGAATGAAGCTGTAATGGAAATGACTATGACGGGACCCAGTCTTAGGTTTCAGTGCGATACATTTATTTGTGTTTCTGGTGCGGATATGTGCCCAAGTTTAAATGGAAAGTCCATCAGGATGAATTGTGTAGAGCAAATCTCAAAAGGTGAAATTTTAAATTTCGGGAAGCTAAATAACGGATTTAGAAGTTATTTGGCTGTGAAAGGAGGGTTTCAAACTGAGACTATATTTAAAAGCAAAAGTATGTATCCGGGCATCACTAAGAAATTTAAAATAAGAAATGGAGATTCATTATCTATTAAAAAAATTTCAAATGTTTTAAATAAGCAATACGCTTCAATTAAATGGAATGATACGTATTTGAAAACGAAGACTATAAATGTTTTTAAAGGGCCCGAGTTCAATCAACTCTCTGAAATTCAAAGTGCGCAATTATTTTTAAATGATTTTACTATTTCAAAAAACAATTCTAGAATGGCCTATCAGCTCGAGGGGGTATTTTATAATGAATTAGATCCTATTTTAACCTCTTTGGTACTTCCTGGAACGGTTCAGCTTACACCGGCCGGAAATCTTATTATCCTGATGAGAGATTGCCAAACTACAGGCGGGTATCCAAGAATATTGCAGTTAGAAGAAAGCTCTATAGACACTTTAGCTCAGAAATATATGGGGCAGAAAATAAAATTCCAATTAATAACCTATAAATGATTAATGGTTAATATATAGAAGTTGATCTGAAATATGGTCTCCAAAAATGTTTATGATATATAAATTGGAATTGTTTGAGTCCTCAATATCAATATATTTTTTGCTTCCTAAAATTTTATTTGCAAAATCTGGAGTGGTATTACTATGACCAACTACTAAAATGTTTTTTCCTGCGGTATCTTTCAAAAATTTTGAAATATCTATTGTTTTTGGGTCATATAATATCAGGTCGAGGTTGTTTTTTGAAGCAGTAGGTAGCGCAGTTTCTATAGTTCTATTATAATTAGTTGAATAAACAGCATCAAAATGAATATTTTTAAAGACCTCACTCCAATGTTGAGCTCTTTGTTTTCCACGGTCCATGAGGTGAGGATTTTCATTAGTGGAATCACTTCTGTCTTTTTCCGCGTGTCTAATAAAATAATAAGTTGAGGGTAATTGACTTACTTTATTTTCAGCGACCTTCTCTTTATTTTCACAAGAAGTAAGGAGGAGTATTGAAAGAATAATTATAGAAATATGTTTCATGAGAATGGAATACTTATTTAAACAAATGTTTTAATTTATGAGATCAATGTAGAGAAAAATTATGATATATTTTTATGCATAAGGTACATTCCTCTATAACGTGGAAACATTAATTCAAAATTCAACCGTTTTTCTGATAAAATTTTAAATCCGGTATTTTTGTAAAACTGAACAGCTCTTTCCTTTGTATCCATGGCTTCAAGCCAAATATATTCTATTCCATTTTCTCTGGATTTTTGTTCAATCCACTTTAATAATTGTTGGGCAATACCTGTTCCTTGAGATTCTTGACTTAAATAAATTCTATGCAAATAGGTTCCGGGCTTATTTGAAAACTGATGAAGAGGTTTATTATAAACAAACCTTATAAAACCCTCAATTTTTGATTTATATGAAATGAAATAGTAATTTGAATTAATTTCAGACAGCTCTTCTTTGAAATTTTTGAACCCATAACATCGGTTCAAATACCAACCGCAATCATTATTATTCCAAAGATGCTGATATTCTGGGGGATATATTTTACAGGCAAGATCCATTAATTTTTTTTGATCATTAATGGTTATTTCACTGAGCTGAATATTCTCTGAAATAGGAATCATTAAAATTAGGCCAGTTCAAGGGCAATTTCAATCATATCTTTAAAAGTTGTCTCCCTATCACTGCTTGAGGTGCGTTCACCAGTCACCAAAGAATCTGATATGGTTAAAATACTCAATGCCCTAACATTATGTTTTGCGGCGACAGTATACAAACCAGCACTTTCCATTTCTACACATAGGACACCAAATTTGGACCATTTTTTATAGGATTCAAAATCATCAGCATAAAACTCATCAGATGTAAAAATGTTACCAGCTTTTATTTGAATATTTTTTGCTTTAGCGGCATGAATAGCTTTTTCAAACAACTCAAAGTTTGCCGTTGGGGCAAAGTCAGCTCCTCCAAATCTAAGTTCATTAATACCTGAATTTGATGAAGCAGCCATAGCTAATACAATGTCTCTTATTTTTACATGTGCTTGATAAGACCCGGCACTTCCAACCCTAATTAAATTTTTAACCCCATACTCTGTAATTAGTTCATGTGCGTAAATTGAAATACTCGGCACGCCCATTCCTGTTCCCATTACAGATACACGTTTATCATTGTAAATGCCGGTATAGCCTAACATGCCTCTAATTTTATTAAAACAAACAGGGTTTTCCAAAAATGTTTCAGCAATCCATTTGGCTCTTAAAGGATCACCAGGCAATAAAATGGTTTCAGCAATCTCGCCTTTTTTAGCCTCTATATGTACACTCATTAGTTTTTTTTAAAGTTTTTTGTTTAATAATTAGATTTAGAAATGCGACCCTTAAGGATAGCTATTCCAGAAGAAGTTCCTAGTCTTTGGACCCCTGAATTGATGTAATTTATGGCAGTTTTGGCATCTTTAATACCACCGGAAGCTTTTATTTTTGTCGTATCTTTGGCAACACTCTTCATTAGTTTAATATCTTCTAATGAGGCGCCTCTTGGTCCAAAACCTGTAGATGTTTTTATAAAATCAGCACCACCTTTAATAGCAAGTTCGCTAGCCTTTAAAATTTCATCTTCTTCAAGATAACAAGTTTCTAAAATAACTTTTAAAATATTATTTGGCATAATACGCTTAATGGCTTCCACCTCTTTCCATACATGGTCAAAGTCTTTGCTTTTTAAAGAACCAATATTCATAACCATGTCAATTTCATCAGCNCCGTCATTTAAAGCTATTTTTGCTTCATGAACTTTAGCGTCAGTAGACATAGCTCCTAATGGAAATCCGACGACACTACAAATTTTAACCTGAGTTTTTGCTAATATTTGTTTAGCCAAGGAAACATTACAACTATTAACACAAACTGAGAAAAACTCATATGTAATGGCTTCATCACAAAGTTTAATTATTTCATTTTTGCTGGCGGTTGGTTTAAGAAGGGTATGGTCAATATAGGCGTTAATATGCATTTAATTTGGTATTTTTATATAAAAAACAGGAATATAAAGATACAACAATACCTTAAATTAATAATTTGATCTATAAATTATTTTGTTTGTGATATAATTAAATAGACTATTAAGGTAATTTTGAATAAGTATCTGCGGTTAATTGTGTTTTTGAGATTTTAATTTCTTTGGATGCGCCAATTCTGTCAGCTCCAATCTGAAGATACTTTAAAGCCGTATCATAATCCTGTATTTCACCTGCGGCAATAATCTTTACTTGATCTTTGACTGTTTTTTTAATAATTTTTACGGCAGTAAATGTAGCGCCACTATTTGTAAACCCGCTTGACGTCTTTATATAATCAACCTTGGCATCCATGCAGATTTCACAGGCTTTAATAATTTCGTTCTTATTAAGTTGGCTGATTTCAATAATAACTTTTAAAACTTTTCCATTTATGGCCAATTTAACATCTATAATATCCTTTAATAGCGCTAAATAACTCTGGCTTTTTAAAGAGCCAATGTTTAAAACCATTTCAATTTCATCGGCACCTTGTTCAATGGCCTTTCTGGCTTCAAAGGCCTTGGCTTGTGTAGACATAGCTCCCAATGGAAAACCAACGGTTGAACAGATTTTTATGGAAGTTTTATTTAGTAATTGTTTGGCTAATGGTACGTAACAGCTGTTAATGCAAATAGCATGATAATTATTTTCAAGTGCTTCATTACACAGGTTAACAATATCTCGATTAGTTGTACAGGAATTTAATTTTGTAAAATCAAGGAATGCATTGATATCCATCATAAGTAGGTTTTTTTTATTTGATAAAAACAATAAAATTTAAGAGGGAATTGTCAAATTAATTATTCGATGAAAGGGGCGATTTAATCGACAAACAAATTTAATAAAATTATTAATATAGCGGCTAAAAAAAGTGTTTTTTTATTATTTTATTTAAATTATCAGACGAAAGAAACAAGAAAAAGCAATGCTCAACTCTTTAATGTTTCCATAAAGAGCTGATATACATTGCTTTTAAACTAACCAACCAATAAAAAGACGATTATAAGCTAACTTTGTTACAATCGTTAGAATTCTTCCGTAATCAGGTTACCTTGATTTCTAAAGACCAAATTATCATCAAATGCATCTAAAAGTATAATACTATCTGTCGTTACCTTTCCTGATAAAATTTCTTTACTTAATGCATTCAAAACTTCTTTTTGAATAACTCTTTTTACAGGTCTGGCACCATATTCTGGATTATATCCTTTTTTAGCCAGATATTTTATAGCTTCAGGTGTAGCGTCAAATGTAATACCCTGTTTGGCAATCATTTTTGTAATACCTTTTATTTGCAGACCTACTATTTCAACAATATTTTCTTTTGTCAAAGGCGTAAACATGATGGTGTCATCTATTCTATTCAAAAATTCTGGTCTTATGGTCTGTTTTAATAAACCTAAAACATCAATTTTTGCCGCTTCGATGGCTGAATCAATATCCTTTGCAGATTCAAATCGTTCCTGGATCAAATGGCTACCTAAATTGGAGGTCATAATGATTATAGTATTTTTAAAATCAGCAACTCTTCCTTTATTATCAGTTAATCTGCCTTCATCTAAAACCTGCAATAGAATATTAAACGTATCAGGGTGTGCTTTTTCAATTTCATCTAATAGAATAACGGAATAGGGTTTTCTCCTTACTGCTTCTGTCAATTGACCACCTTCTTCATATCCAATATATCCTGGAGGTGCCCCTACTAATCTGCTTACTGCATGACGTTCTTGATATTCACTCATATCAATTCTGGTCATGGCATTTTCATCATCAAATAAATATTCAGCCAGCGCTTTTGCTAACTCTGTTTTACCAACACCTGTGGTACCCAGAAACAGAAAGGTTCCTATTGGTTTTTGAGGGTTTTGTAAGCCAGCTCTGCTGCGTCTTACCGCATCACTAACAGCTATGATTGCTTCTTCTTGACCTATGACACGTTTATGTAACTCGTCTTCGAGTTTTAATAATTTTTCTCGTTCACTTTGAAGCATTTTAACCACAGGAATGCCTGTCCATTTCGCTACTACTTCGGCAATGTCATCATAGGTCACTTCTTCTTTTATAAGAGAACTTCCAGATTGATTTTCCTGAAGTTCTTTTTGGAGTTTTTCTAATGCCTCTTGAGCCTCTTTTATTTTTCCATAACGTAATTCCGCTACTTTACCGTAATCTCCATCTCTCTCTGCGCGTTCTGCCTCTAATTTGAAGTTTTCAATATTCAATTTTATAGTTTGAATATTGTCAACAACCTCTTTTTCGCTTTTCCATTTCGCATTAAGTTCATTGCGTTCTTCTTTAATATTGGCTAAATCTGAACGCAATACTTTTAATTTGGTTTCATCTTTCTCACGTTTAATAGCTTCAATTTCAATTTCCAGTTGCATGATCTTTCTGTCCAAAACATCTAATTCTTCTGGTTTAGAATTGATTTCCATACGCAATTTTGAGGCAGCCTCATCCATTAAGTCAATGGCTTTATCCGGCAGGAATCTATTGGTAATATAGCGTTGAGATAATTCTACGGCACCAATAATGGCTTCATCTTTAATTCTAACTTTGTGATGTGTTTCATATTTTTCTTTAATACCACGTAATATGGAAATGGCACTTTCAGTATCAGGTTCATAAACCATCACTTTTTGAAAACGACGTTCTAAAGCTTTATCTTTTTCAAAATATTTTTGATATTCATCCAAGGTTGTGGCTCCAATAGCTCTTAATTCACCTCTTGCCAGGGCCGGTTTTAAAATATTAGCGGCATCCATGGCGCCTTGACCGCCACCCGCACCTACTAGTGTATGGATTTCATCAATAAAGAGCACGATATCACCTTCGCTGTTGGTAACTTCTTTGATGACGGCTTTTAAGCGCTCTTCAAACTCACCTTTATATTTGGCACCTGCAATTAAGGCTCCCATATCTAAAGCAAAAATTTGCTTGTCTCTTAAATTTTCCGGAATATCTCCATCAACGATTCTATGAGCTAAACCTTCAGCAATAGCGGTTTTACCGGTACCTGGTTCGCCAACTAAAATCGGGTTATTTTTTGTTCTACGTGATAAAATTTGTAGAATTCTACGTATTTCTTCATCTCTACCAATAACAGGATCTAATTTTCCATCTTTGGCGAGCTGGTTTAAGTTTTTAGCATATTTATTAAGAGCATTATAAGTTTCTTCCTGACTTTGAGAAGTTACATTTTCACCTTGACGTATTTCATCAATCGCAGCTTGTAAGGTTTTTTCGGTAACACCCTGGTCTTTCAACATTTGTGCAATTTTGCTGTTTGATTTAAAAACAGCAAGAATTAAATGCTCAATGGAAACAAATTCATCTTTCATTTTTTTGGCAATGATAGCGGCTTCATTTAATGTTTTGCCCGCTTCTCTTGAAAAAATAATATCTCCGCCAGTAACTTTAGAATAACTTTGAATTTGTTTATCTAGTGCTTGTTCTAAAATGTTGATGTTGACATTCAATTTTTTTAAAATGAATGGCAGAACGTTTTCATCAACTTCAAAAATAGCTTTAAAAATATGTTCATTTTCTATTTGTTGATGACCGAAACTTTGGGCAAGTTGTTGCGCTTGCTGAATAGCTTCCTGTGATTTTATTGTAAAATTATTAAGGTTCATATCTTTTTTATTTTTTCTTTTTAATAGATTTGTTCAATAATCTTACCAACGTAATTTAGAAGACAAAACGTCAGTTAAAGTCAGTGATAATGTGACTTTTAGGCAGTTTGTAAGATTGTATAGGAGCCCTCGACAAACCTTATTATAAGATACAAAATATGGGATTATTTGACAAGCTATTTAACAGTTCATCTGAAACGATAGATAAAAAGGAATTACATTGGATACTGTTAAATTCAATTAAACAATTGGATGAAATAAGGTTTAAATCAAGAACCAAAACGCAACTTATTTTTAAACATTCTACACGCTGCGGTATCAGTAGAATGGTTATGAATCAATTTACAAAGGATTACGGTTTTAGTAAAAATGATTTTGACCTATATTATTTAGATATTTTGAATTTTAGGGATATTTCAAACGAGATTGCAAAAGCATTTGAAGTTTGGCATGAATCACCTCAATTATTGATTATAAAAAATGGAGTTGTAGTGGCATATGAAAGCCATGGAGCTATTAATGACATAGAATTGAATCAATTCAGATAAGTTTTTAATCGGTATTTTATTTTTTTAAATATTATGGATACTGTATATTTAGAAGGTTATATTTTTCAATCTTCTGTATATGCGATTTTCTATTTTATTATTGTTACTATTTGTTTCCTTTTCAACAACTCATTGCGGGAATACAAAAAGTAAGTCAAATACAAAATTTAATAATTTAGTTTGGTCTGATGAGTTTAATGAAAATGGTCCAATTAATTCAAAAAAATGGTTTCATCAAACACAATTACCGGCGGGTGGTGACTGGTATGGTGGTTTAATAAATCATTATACAAATCGATTAGAAAATTCATATGTAAAAGATGGTTTTTTAAATATTGTTGCTAAGAAGGAAAGATTTAATGATCAGGGAGAAATTAAGGACTATACATCGGCTAGATTAAATTCAAAATTCGCATTTACTTATGGGCGAGTAGAAGTACGGGCAAAATTGCCTACGGGTATTGGTACTTGGCCTGCTATATGGATGCTCAATAAAAATATAGATGAACCGGGTGCTTACTGGCAGAAACAAGGCTTTGGTACTACGTATTGGCCGGTTTGTGGCGAAGTGGATATTTTAGAGCATTGGGGGAAACAACAGAATCATATTCAAAGCGCTGTACATACGGCATCAAGTGCCGGGGATGATGTAGTGAATATAGGAGGGCGGGTTATAGAGAATGTCTCAAATCAATTTCATATATATAGTATTGAGTGGTCTGAAGAAAAAATGGTATTTAGTGTTAATGGGATAGTTCATTATGTATATGAACCTGCTGTAAGAGATTCAGAAACATGGCCATTTACAACTGATCAATATTTATTACTTAACATAGCCATTGAATCAGATATTGACCCATCTTTTAAAGAAAGTGCTATGGTAGTTGATTATATCAGAGTTTATCAATAACATTTTAATGAAAAAGAAATTTGGTTTAAATATAAATTTAAAGCTAGTTTGCATTTTATTGTTGCTGCTTTTTTGTTGTGAAAAAGATTCAATTAAAAAAAGCGAAGTAATTAAACCTAGCAAAGAATGGGATTTAGAGCAAATTAAAGCGTCTGGAACTTTACGGGCCTTAATGTTATATAGTGGGACTACTTATTATCTATATAAAGGACGTCCTATGGGCTATGAATTTGAATTACTGGAACGATTTTCTAAGTATTTAGATGTCAGTCTAGAGATCATTGTAGTGAAAAATGTAAATGAGCTTTTTGAAAAATTAAATAACGGAGAAGGTGATATTGTAGCTCATGGTTTAGCTATTACTACCGATAGAAAAGATGAAGTTTCTTTTACGGATCATTTGTATTTAACTAAACAAGTTTTAGTACAAAAAAAACCTGCTAATTGGCAGAATATGAATTGGGGTGCCTTAGAAAAATCTTTAGTGCATGATCCAATTGATTTATTAGGAGATACAATTTCTGTGAGAGATATGTCTTCTTCTAAACAAAGAATATATAATTTATCTGAAGAACTGGGAGGAACCATACACGTAAATTTACTACCTAGTGAACTGTCTGCAGACGAAATAATAGAAAAAGTTGCTGAAGGAGAAATAAAATATACCATTGCAGAAAACAATATTGCCAATATTATGGAAACATATTATCCAATTTTAGATGTAAATGTTCCTGTAAGTTTTTCTCAAAGAATAGCTTGGGCTACACGGCATAACTCTCAAGATTTACTTGAAGCTACAAATAGCTGGTTAGAACAACTAAAAAGACAGATTGATTTTAATGTTATTTATAATAAGTATTTCAAAAACAAAAAATTCTACATAAGACGAATAAAAAGTGATTTTTATAGTTTAAACAAACAGCAAATAAGCCCCTATGATGATTTAATAAAAAAGTATACAAAAACTTTAAATTGGGATTGGCGACTTGTAGCCTCTCAAATTTATCAAGAATCAAAGTTCGATCCGAGAGTGAGTTCGTGGGCAAAGGCTTCAGGATTAATGCAATTAATGCCAGATACAGCTGTAGAATTAGGTGTCACCAATAGAGCAGACCCCGATCAGAGTATAAAAGGAGGTACTAAATACTTAAAACAATTATGGGAAAGTTTTGAGCATATTTCAGATTCAATTCAACGGACGAAATTTACTTTAGCGTCATATAATTGTGGCTTATACCATGTAATAGATGCACAAAAACTTGCTGAAAAAAGAGGATTAAATGCCAATGTTTGGGATGATAACGTAGAACTTGTTATTTTAGATTTAAGCTTACCCAAAAATTATAACGACTCTGTTGTAAAATATGGCTATGTACGTGGTATAGAACCTTATAATTATGTACTTCAGATTTTTGAACGTTATCAGCACTACACACAATTTATAGAGAGTTAATATAGTAAACTAACAAGATTTATAATTTAAAAAAAAACGCATATGTTTTATGAGTCACCACATTTACTAATGATAAAAAAGGGGAGTAGTGGTTGCTAATAATTCACATGATAGTATAAATAATTTATATTTTTGGAGATTTGTGTAATTGATAATGTTTAGTATCTAATTAAAAAAAAATATTTTCTTAGGCGTTTATTATAAATAATAATATTTGGAATATGGCATTAAATAATTAATTTCGATTGAGGCAGCTAAATTTATTTTAATCTATATAAATTTTCAGACCATGTTTATAGGGCATTACGCTTTGGCATTTGGAGCTAAAAAAACAAATGAACTTCCATCTCTTGCAATAATGTTTGTTGCAGTACAATTGTTAGATTTATTATGGCCAATTTTTGTTTTAACAGGATTGGAAACTTTTGAAATAGAACCGGGTAATACGGTATTAACGCCTCTTAATTTCACGTCGTACCCGTACTCCCATAGTTTATTGATGACCGTTGTATGGGCCATTTTATTTGCGAGTTTTTATTTTACATTTACTAAAAACAAGAAGGGATCATTATTGCTTGGATGTTTGGTTTCTAGTCACTGGGTTTTAGATTTTATAACCCACAGACCGGATTTGCCATTATCGCCGTTCACCGATTTAAAAGTTGGTTTGGGTTTATGGAACACCCCTATAATTGAAATTATTTTGGAAACCGGACTCTTTTTAATTGGTGTCTATTTATACTATAAAACAGTAACTGTTAAACGTAAAGTGGCGTTTTGGTCTTTGTTTGTTGTTTTTTTATTGATTCATTTTATGAATATGTTTGGCCCACCGCCGCCGTCAATTTCTGCAGTAGCCTGGTCTGCAAATTTAATGTGGCTATTTGTGTTTTGGGCTTGGTGGATTGAAAAGAAGTAACATCTTATAAATTTTATGTGTAATAAAAAAGCAATAATTTCATTTGGGTATGAAATCTGATTATTTATTTGTTTATGGAACCCTGTTGAAGGGTTTTAATAGTTATATGTCAAAGTTTTTGGATAAAAACGCCGCATTTGTTGGCGAAGGCTATTTTAATGGAAAATTATTTGAAGTTTCATGGTATCCCGGGGCCGTTTTAAGTAATATACCGTCGGAAAGAGTTTATGGGCATGTTTTCAAGATTGATGAATATGATAAAACTTTTAAAATTTTAGATGATTATGAAGGTGTTGGTGATGCCTCTGCTGAATATCCAAATGAATATAGGCGAGAATTGATTAATACTTTTTTGAATGATGGTACAATGCTAAGAACCTGGGTGTATATATATAACAACACTACAGACCATTTAAGATTAATAGTTTCTGGAGACTATTTAAAGCAAATCTAAAATTATAAATACAAAAACTCCCAAAACATATTGGGAGTTTTTGTATTAGTTAAAAGAATAAGAATTTATAATATTTTTTAACTGGAGTTTTAGATCTTCACTGGTATCATAAATCATTTGTTCTTCAGATGGGAAGGGTACAGCACGTCTTTCTAAAAAGGGTATTAAGTCGGTGTCTAAAGCTCTGCGGTCGCCAGTTGAAGTTGCATAAATATGCTCGAAAATAAACTGACTGGTTACCGGAAAGGCATCTACCAGCTGGTTGGTATTTAAATTAACATATTCCACCTTACCCGTTACCTGGGTTGATTTAAACTGTGTAAACTCATAATATTCACAACGTACCGTTTTTAAATTATCTACTTGTATCGTGTTGCCAAGGCTGTCTTTAACAACTTGCCCTCTATCATCCAGCAAATTCTTTTTCCCATCGGCTATTTGCTTTTCTTTAATAACTTGTCTTTCCTTAATTTGCTCTGGAGATATATTAATATCCCTCAAGTTAACAAGCATATTATAATCATAAGTTATTTTATCTTCTGGAGTACTATGATACACGGCCCAAAAGTTATTAAGACCGTAGCTGCTAAAATTCAATAAATCATTTTCAAGTCGGGTAGGTATTACCTTTTGAGTATCATTAACCATATTAACCAAAACAAAATCGGTTCCTTTATTGTGTGCAAAATTCATGAGGTCGCGTACATCTTTATAATTAGGATTGATGTCTTCAATATCACTTAAAGATTGATATGCAGTTCTAAAATCTAACTTATTATTAGAATTTAATAAGGCAGTCGCATTTTTATAAAGTTGTTGAGACGCAATATTTTTAAAATTAATAATGTCATTATTGTAGTTATTAAAATTAAAACGTACTTCTTTACTATTTACGTATAACGGGAGTAATGGTTTAATGCGTTCCTGTCTGGCATCTAAACCCACATAGGCATCATAGATACGAATATAGTTTTCAGGATTGTTGTCTTTTTTCAAAAAATCAATATTACTTAAATCACGCACAGTAGCTTTGTTATAAGCTTCATTAAGCATGATTATAAAATCTTCTTTTCCTTTTTTGTCTTTGTTAGTTCGTAATTTACCAATCGCATCATTAATAGCCTGGTCGTAATTACCAACACTCACTGCTTTTTCAATTTTTTTACTGGTACTACATGCCAGTATTAGCGTTAAAATTAGTGTAGAAAGTAATAATTTTTTCATTTGT
>BS_KBA_SWE02_21mDRAFT_10000071_pt1 | contig 32136 bp, 33 predicted proteins | sample BalSeasSWE02_21m_FD_9196 | JGI IMG/M metagenome (IMG submission 9196)
GTCGAGGTCACGAAATTAACTCTAAAGAGTGTTAAAACCTTGCAAAATCTATGATTTGCAAGGTTTTGTCATTTTTGTTCGCACATACAATTTGATATAATATGTTATTAAATGGTAGCAATGCGGTCAACAAGAAAATCTCGAGGTCAACACTGTTGACCGCGAACCAAAAACAAAACCATAGTTGATTTGACTTTCGTCTTAAACAAGTTTAATCTTAAAGGCGTACAACTATGAAATCATCAAACACTTTTTCAATCCTATTCTGGATTAACGCTTCACGTGCTATTAATAATGAAGCTGAAATTTATGCAAGAGTAACTGTTAACCAAAAACGGGTCAATATCAGTCTTAAACGAAAGGTCAAAGTTGATCAATGGGACGTTTCCAAAAAACGTGTCAAGGGTAATTCTTCAAAAGCCAAGCAAATTAATCAATATTTGGATCAGGCTTACACACAACTATTTCAGATTTATCAGGACTTGAAGTTTCAAGAAGTTCTAATCACAGCTCAACTAATTAAAGCTAACTACACAGGTAACAATGAGAAATCAAAATCGCTTCAAAACCTCATCGAATATCATGGTAATAAAATTGAAAATACTTTAGCAAAAGGTTCCATTAGAAATTTTGGCGTTACTGAAAACTACCTCAACAAGTTCCTAAAAAAGGTTAAGAAAACCAATGATATCTATTTAAAGCAGTTAGACTACAAGTTTCTATGCGATTTTGAAATGTATCTCTCGGCGTATTGGCCAACAGGCCATCCTAGGGCAATGAGTCAAAATACGGTAATGAAACACATACAACGTCTTCGAAAAATGGTCACTTTGGCTTATCATATGGAATGGATTGGCAAAGACCCGTTCTTAAGATGGAAACCGGTGTATGAGCATAAACAGCGAGAATTTCTAACAGAAAATGAACTGTCTAACATGGAGAACTTTGAGTTCCCAATCGAACGCCTTGAACGTGTAAGGGATTTATTTGTTTTCAGTTGTTATACAGGTATAAGTTATATTGATATAATGAATCTCACAGCAAACAATATTGTAATGGGTATAGATAGAAGCAATTGGATCATGACCAAGCGACAAAAAACCAATATACCTATCAAAGTACCTTTGCTGGGAAAAGCTCAAGAATTGATTGATAAATACAATAATCATCCAATGACTGAAGTTACTCGCTCTTTGTTACCAATCATAACAAACGAAAAATTGAACCAATACCTTAAGGAAGTGGCATTTTACTGTGGCATCAAAAAGAATCTGACATTTCATATGGCACGTCACACATTTGCAACAACGGTAACTTTATCTAATGGCGTGCCTATAGAAACAGTATCAAAATTACTTGGCCATACAAAGATTGCAACAACACAAATTTATGCGCGAGTAATTGAAAGAAAAGTAAGTGATGACATGCAAGCTCTAAAGGATAAATTCAGTAACACAAAAAATTCAAATAGACTCAATATGGGTATAACCAGTAGTTGATATAATAAGTAATTTTGTTAATCGAGGCTGTGTTTTTTTTGAATAGAAATCACCGATAAAATGTGTTCATCGATTATTTGTTTGTTCAAATCAAGTTCAGGTACCTCCAGTAGCTTAACATAATATTTCTCTGTATATATGTGAATACCTGTGTACACATTTTAAATATAACTCTATTTTATAAATGTATTTGTGTGTATTTGTATACTCGTACATATTCGAGAGCATATTTCAGAACAGTACTATAAAAATAACTCTTAGTGTAAAATTACAGAATGCTTTTTATTGAAATTAATTTTCATGTATGATTTTATCATAAATAAGTCAATGCAGTAACTTTTTTTTTAAATAAAATAAATACTAATCATTGTGCAATCGCAATTTATTAAGTCCAAAATGGTTCTTTTTTCTGTTGTGATAATTTTTTTTTCTTATGAAAATGGTGTCTCGGGAGATGCAAAAAACACCTTGTGGTTTTTGTGATTGTAAAAGAACTTCAAGTATTCCAAAAATAATTTGCACAACCATTGCATTCAATAATTTGTATATTTGTGGCAATGAAATTTTTTGCATTCATATTAGCTATATCAATATTGGCATTATCTGCAATGCCTTGTTCTGATGGTCAAAATTTAGAAGACCAACAGCACCAGGAAATTAGTGCTGAACATAATCATCAAGAAGATAGTGACGATTCCTGTCCAGTCACTTGTATTTGTAATTGTTGCGGTATTTCAATCACCTATGAGCATTTAGCGACATTTGAACTATTAAATTTTCATAAAATTTCTACTCAATTAATCTCTGAATATCAGTCGAACTATCGTTTCGATTTCCATTCCAATATCTGGCAACCGCCACAGGTTTAATGAATACCTGCATTTGCAGGTATCTTATAAATTCAAGTTGCCAATAATAAATATTGGTCACTATTCACTATTTATAAATTCATTATAACTTTTAATTTATGCTCAATAAAATTATTAAGTATTCCATAACCCATAAACTGGTTATAGGATTACTCACCTTGGCACTGATTATTACAGGAATCTTCTCTTTAAAGGAATTGCCTGTAGATGCCGTTCCCGACATCACCAATAATCAAGTGCAGGTTATCACTGCATCGCCTTCGCTTGCAGCACAGGAAGTAGAACGTTTGATAACATTTCCCATTGAAATCACTATGGCGACCATTCCTCAAATTGATGAAATTCGTTCGTTTTCGCGTTTTGGATTGTCTGTAGTTACTATTGTATTTGAAGAAAACGTGGATGTATATTGGGCACGTGCACAAGTCAACGAGCGTTTGGCAGAAGCAGAGTCACAAATACCCGAAGGTATCGGTAAACCAGGTATTGCACCATTAAGCACAGGGCTTGGTGAAATTTATCAATATGTCATCGGTACAAAACCCGGTTATGAAGATAAATATGACGCAGTTCAATTGCGAACTATTCAGGATTGGGTCATTAGACGTCAACTTTTGGGTACGCCCGGAGTTGCCGACGTAAGTAGTTTTGGAGGCTATTTAAAACAGTACGAAATTGCCGTACGTCCAGAGCGGTTAAACGCTATGCAAGTTTCAATTGCTGAAATATTTGAAGCCTTGGAATCCAACAATCAAAATACAGGAGGCGCTTATATTGAGAAAAATGACAAAGCCTTGTTTATCCGAAGTGAAGGTTTGGTGGGTTCTCTTAAAGACATTGAAAACATTTTAGTTAAACAGACCAACGATGGTATTCCAATCTTAATAAGTAATGTGGCCAAAGTTCAAACAGGCACTGCCATTCGCTATGGAGCTACCACACGCAACGGTGAAGGCGAAGTCGTCAGTGCCATCGTCATGATGTTAAAAGGAGCCAATTCAGCACAAGTCATTGCCGATGTAAAAGACAAGATTGAAACCATTAGTAAGACCTTGCCAGAAGGGGTAGTTATCGAACCCTTTTTGGATAGAACCAAATTGGTTAATAATGCAATAGGTACGGTAACAACCAATCTTGTGGAAGGGGCGCTCATCGTTATTTTTATTCTATTGTTATTATTGGGTAATTGGCGCGCAGGATTGATTACTGCGTCAGTCATACCTTTGGCCTTATTATTTGCCTTTAGTATGATGCGCCTCTTTGGTGTTTCGGCCAACTTAATGAGTTTGGGTGCTATCGATTTTGGATTAATTGTAGATGGAGCGGTAATTATTGTGGAAGCGACCTTATTTCATATTGGCCATTTAAAGTTGAACAGAAAGCTTAATCAAGAGGAAATGGATCATGAAGTTTTAAAGTCAGCAGGTAAAATGATGAACTCTGCCGCCTTTGGACAAATTATAATTTTAATCGTATATCTGCCCATTTTGGCATTGGTAGGAACAGAAGGTAAAATGTTCGGCCCTATGGCACAAACGGTAAGTTTTGCCATTCTTGGCGCTTTTATCCTATCACTCACATATGTACCAATGATGTCTGCGTTAGCTTTGAGTAAAAACACCATTCACAAACGGAATATTTCAGATAGAATTATGGAAAGAATGTATAAGGTTTATAACCCTACTATAAGGTGGGCCATGAAAAAGCGTGTTCTAATGCTTTCAGGAGCTTTAGGTCTTTTTGTTATAGCGTTTATGGTATATAAAAACCTGGGTGGTGAATTTATACCAACATTGGAAGAAGGCGACTTTGCCGTTGAGACGAGAGTGATTACTGGTAGTTCACTTTCAAATACAATAAAGGCCACAACAAAAGCAGAAAAAATACTTTTGGATAAATTCCCCGAAGTTTTGCAAGTGGTTTCCAAAATTGGCTCTGGTGAAATCCCTACTGACCCAATGCCCGTTGAAGCAGCAGATGTAATGATTATTCTAAAAGACAAGTCCGAATGGGTTTCAGCTTCTACAAGAGAAGAATTGGCCAATAAAATGGCAAAAGCATTGGAAGATATTCCTGGGGTCACTTTTGGTTTTTTACAACCCATTCAAATGCGTTTTAATGAACTGATGACGGGTGTTAGGCAAGATGTGGCCGTAAAAATTTATGGAGAAGATTTGGAGCAGCTGTCAAAATATGCAGCCCAGATTGGTAAAATAGCGGGAACAGTTGATGGAGCTGTTGATGTTTATGTAGAAGAAGTTACAGGAGTCCCACAAATTGTAGTTAATTATGATAGAGCACAATTAGCAAAATATGGTTTGGATATAACTTCTGTGAACAACACCATTCAGGCGGCTTTTGCAGGGGCTTCAACTGGATTGGTTTATGAAGGCGAAAAACAGTTTGATTTGGTCGTTCGATTGGAAGGTGACCATAGGTCCAGTCTTGCAGATGTTCAAAATTTATACATCAATGGGAGTAGGGGACAACAAATACCCTTGCAACAAGTGGCGCAAGTATCCATAATCGATGGTCCTTATCAAATTCAACGTGATAATACGCAAAGGCGGATAATAACGGCTTTCAATGTGAGAAATCGTGATGTGGAAAGTGTGGTTGATGAGATAAGAAATAAAATTGATAATCAGATAAAATTGGCACCGGGTTACAGCATCACTTACGGTGGGCAGTTTGAAAATTTGGTCGAAGCAAGACAACGCTTGGCAATTGCAGTGCCAATGGCCTTGTTACTTATTTTCATTTTATTGTATTTCACCTTTGGTTCCATAAAACAAGGCATCTTAATCTTTACGGCAATTCCATTAGCTGCTATTGGAGGAGTTTTTGCACTTTGGCTTCGCGATATGCCCTTTAGTATTTCGGCTGGTGTAGGTTTTATTGCCCTTTTTGGAGTCGCTGTTTTAAATGGTATTGTTTTGATTGCCGAATTTAATCGACTTAAAAAAGGAGGGGTTGCAGATGTTTTTGAGCGCATTTACAAAGGCACACATTCGCGATTGCGCCCGGTATTGATGACCGCTTCTGTGGCTTCGTTAGGGTTTTTACCCATGGCATTGTCCCAAACTTCGGGAGCTGAAGTACAACGCCCATTGGCAACCGTGGTCATCGGTGGTTTGATTACAGCAACCTTTTTAACCTTGGTGGTGTTGCCTATACTATATTATTATTCAGAAAAAAAATTAAAGATGAAACCAAATAAAACCACATTGCTATTGTTTATGGGGCTTATAGGCAGTATGTATTCTATACACGCTCAAAGCAATGCTGAAGTAAAAGTATTTCAAAACCTAGATGAAGTCATTGAAACAGCACTTAATAACAATCCCAATTTAGAGGTGTCAAAATTACAAACAGAACAACAATTGGCTTTAAAAGGAGGAAGCTGGGAAATTCCTAAAACAGAATTTGGATTGGAGTACGGGCAAACCAATAGTGCAGTAGATAATGATACACGTTTCAGTATCAATCAAACCATTGCGTTTCCAACTTTATATTCAAACCAAAATAAGTTGGCAAAGGCAAGAATTGAATCTAGTGAAAACAATCAGGAAGTGATAAAAAATGAATTGATTAGTCACGTAAAATCGACCTATTATGAGTTGTGGTACTTAAAAAGTAAACAAACGGTGTTACAAAAGCAGGACAGCATTTACGAACGGTTTCAACATGCAGCAAATTTGCGTTTTAAAACAGGAGAAAGCAATGCCTTGGAACAAGCAACCGCAATTGCCGAATGGGCGAACATTCAGATTGACTTAAAAGACAATGCTGCAATGATTACAGCCTCTCAATTTCAATTGCAAAACCTATTAAACTCTGAAAGCAAAGTGGATATTAATGTGGGTGTTTTGGAACAAAAAGTCACTTTCTCTTCAGAGGGACAAACTGACAGTTCAACAATTGCAAAAAATCCGTTAGTGTCGTATTATAAATCGAGGGTAGAAGTTGCAGATAAAGAACGTGCTGTAGAAGCATCAAAAATGTTACCCGATATTACCCTGGGTTATTTTAATCAATCCTTTATAGGCAATGGCGAATTGGCCAATGGTACACCAACCGTATTCGATTCTGGCGACCGTTTTACAGGCGTGCAATTGGGATTAAGTATTCCAATCTTTTTTAATGGGCACAACGCAAAGATAAAAGCTGCAAAAATCCATAAAATGGAAAACGAATCACAATTACAAGCTATAACCAAGCATACCCAGACAAGGCTGCAAACGGCATTGACAACCTTAAAAAAAGACCAGCAAAACTTGGAATTTTATCGTCTCAATGCCCTGCCACAAGCCGAATTATTATTAAAAAATTCGCAACGTGGTTTTCAAGAGGGCGAAATTGAGTATATGGAATATGTACAAGGCCTCAATCGTGCGTTGACCATTCAAACCAAATATCTGGCTTATGTAAATCAATACAACCAAACACTTATAAAAATAGAGCAACTCACTTCAAATAATTAGAAAAATGAAAAATTATTTATATAAAACAATGTTACTTACAACGCTAATTGTTGTAATCGGATGTAAGGATAAAGCGGCATCAACAGACCAAGAATCACATGAAAACGAAAACGAAAATTTCGTAGAATTGACTGATGCACAATTGGCCCAAACCGATATTGTCATAGGTAAAGTGGAAAAACGTAAGATTGGACATGAAATTTCAGTAAACGGAATGATTGATGTACCACCCCAAGGCAATATATCGATTACCGTACCATTTGGAGGTTTTTTGAAATATACTGAAATGCTACCGGGAAGCAAAATTAAAAAAGGACAGGTGGTTGCTACAGTTGAAAATCCAGAGTTTATTGAGTTTCAAAGAGACTACTTGGAAGCCTTGGCAAATAATGACTATTTGAAAGCAGATTTTGAACGTCAACAAACCTTGAATGAAGAACAAGTAACCTCAACAAAAGTGTTTCAAAAAGCCAAGAGCACTTATTTGACCAATACAGCAAACATCAAGGCTTTGGAAAGCAAGTTACGTTTAATAGGTATCAATCCTGTCACAGTAAAAAATGGTACAATTTCATCCGTAGTCAATATTTATTCACCCATTACTGGTGTGGTTCGAGAAGTGTATTTCAATACTGGAAAATATTTTAATCCACAGGATGTAATAATGGATATTACCGATGCTTCCGATTTGCACGTTGAACTTAAGGTTTATGAAGATGACATTCCATTAATTAGAAACGGACAACGCATTCGTTTTAGATTGGCAAATGCACCCGAAAAATGGATGGAAGCAGAAGTTTTTCTAATTGGAAATAATGTGCGAGAGGACCGTTCGGTTACCATTCATGGTCACCTTAAAGAGCATATCGAAGATTTAATGCCCGGTATGTTTGTAAATGCTGCCATTGAAGTGGAAGCATTGGAACAATATGCCATTCCGGAAGAAGCCATCGTTCGTTTTGAAGGCAAACATTTTATTTTCAAATCCTTGGGTAAAAGAACAGAAGATGGGCAATCCATGAACGATTTTGAAATGATTGAAATTATAAAAGGTCATGAAGAAGAAGATTTTGTAGCTTTTACATTTGTTGATGCGTCATTAGATATTACTAAAATGGATGTAGTTTTAAAAGATGCTTTTACACTTTTAGCTAAAGCCAAAAACAGTGAAGAAGAAGGAGAAGGTCACGGACATTAAATATTAAAACATGAATGACATCGAAAAGTTATTTGAATCAAAAAGCATACGCGTTACTGCAATGCGTATGTTGATTTATAAGTTTCTTGCTGAAAAACAAGTAGCAGTAACGTTAAGTGATATTGAAAATGCGTTTACAAAAGCGGATCGAACAACTTTATATAGAACAATTAAGACTTTTGAAGAAAAGGTAATAGTTCATCAAATTGACGATGGTACAGGAATTACTAAATATGCATTATGTGAACAAGGGTGCAACTGTGAAATTGAAACCGATTTGCACTTGCATTTTCATTGTAATAATTGTAATGAAACAACATGCCTAACAGACCATAAAATTCCACAAATAAAAGTGCCAGATGGCTTTATTGCTGAAAATGTAAACTTGGTAGTAAAAGGGATTTGCGATAAATGTAGTGGTCAATAATGCACTTCCATTGCATGGTTTTAAGTTGCACCTTTGTTAATAGTAAAATAAGTAAATTATGAAAAATAAATTAGCAATAACAAGTTTGCTAACTGCAATTACTGCTTCCCTATGCTGTATTACGCCTGTTTTGGCTATAATTGCTGGGTCAAGTGGTATTGCATCAACATTTTCTTGGATAGAACCTTTTAGACCTTATCTGATTGGTCTTACGATTTTGATTCTCGGTTTTGCTTGGTATCAAAAATTAAAACCTGAAAATGAAATCGACTGCGAATGTGAGACAGACGACCTACCTGACAGCAAAGCAGGAAAACCAAAATTCATGCAGTCAAAAACCTTTTTAGGAATTGTAACTGCATTTGTAATTGTGATGTTGGCATTCCCATACTATTCAGGAGTTTTTTACCCAAACACAGAAAAACAAATCATTGTAGTTGACAAATCGGACATTAAAACAATTGAATTTAAAATTAGTGGTATGACTTGCGCAAGTTGTAAAGAACACGTAAACCATGAAGTGAATAAACTAAATGGAATTGTAAACTCGAAAGCTTCATACGAAAATGGAAATGCAATCATAGAGTTTGACAAAACCAAAACCAATGAATTGGAAATTGAAAAAGCAATTAACTCAACAGGCTACAAGGTAACAAGCAAAAAAGAAAACTAATGAAAATACAATTAAAATCAGAAATTACTTGTCCCAACTGTGGCCATAAAAAAGTAGAAGATATGCCAACCAACGCTTGTCAGTTCTTTTATGAATGTGAACAATGTAAGACTGTTCTAAAGCCAAAGGAAGGGGATTGTTGTGTGTATTGCTCTTACGGTACAGTACCTTGCCCACCAATTCAACAAAACAAGAGTTGTTGTTAATCATTGTATTCAATGAAAAAAAAGAAAGTTAATTTAAAAGATTTAAAACCAAGTTCAGAAGGGAATCACACTCACGATAATGGTCAGAATCACGGTAAAACATCCAATAATTTCAAGGTCTATATTCCCGCCATCATAAGTTTTGCAATGCTTATCATTGGGATAGCATTGGATTATTTTGACGTCCCTTTTTTTAAAGATTGGCTACGAATTATTTGGTATGGCATAGCGTATTTACCTGTTGGACTTCCAGTAGTAAAAGCGGGTTGGGAAAGTGTTAAAAAAGGTGATGTATTTACGGAGTTTTTTTTAATGTCCATCGCCACCATTGGCGCATTTACCATTGGTGAATATCCCGAAGGTGTTGCCGTAATGCTTTTCTATGCAGTTGGCGAATTATTTCAAAATGCGGCAGTCAACAAAGCAAAAAGTAATATAAAAGCCTTATTGGATGTTAGACCAAAAGAAGCCAATGTTTATCGTGATGGTGATTATATAAGTGTTTCGCCAGAAGAGGTAAATATTGGAGAGAAAATACAGATTCGAGTAGGTGAAAAAATTCCGTTAGATGGTATTTTATTATCTGAAAAAGCATCCTTAAATACCGCCGCTTTAACTGGCGAAAGTAAACCTGATTCCTTGATTAAAAAAGCTAAAGTTTATGCAGGTAGTATCAATTTAGAAAGTGTCATTGAAGTCGAAGTAACGAACAAATTTGAAGATAGTTCTATTGCAAGAATATTGGATTTGGTTCAGAATGCAACAGCACGTAAATCTAAAACAGAGTTATTTATCAGGCAGTTTGCACGAGTCTATACACCAATTGTTGTGTTTTTAGCTATTGGCGTTACATTCATTCCTTATTTTTTTGTAGATGAATACATCTTTAGCGATTGGTTATACAGAGCATTGATTTTCTTGGTCATTTCCTGTCCTTGTGCTTTGGTGATTTCTATCCCATTAGGTTATTTCGGTGGATTGGGAGCAGCTTCAAAAAACGGTATTTTGTTTAAAGGCGCTTCATTTTTAGATGCCATGACCAAGATAAATACTTTGGTAATGGACAAAACAGGAACCGTTACCAAAGGTGTTTTCAAAATCAAAGACATTAACGCTATAGATTGGGAAGAATCTGAATTTATGAAGTACCTAATAGCTATGGAAGAGCAATCCGCACATCCAATAGCAAAAGCCATTATGGAGTATAAAGAAAATGGAGAAGATTTTGAAGCGCAAGACGTTTCTGAAATTGCAGGCAAAGGTCTAAAAGGCACTGTAAACGGCAAAACAGTTTTAGTAGGAAACAAAGCCTTAATGGTTGCTAATGATATAGAAGTTCCATCTGAAACGGAATCTATTGTAGATTCTATAGTATTAGTGGCAATCGATAATCAATTTTCAGGTTATGTAGTCATAGCAGACGAATTAAAAGAAGATGCAAAAGAAACTATTACAGCCTTACACAAAATAGGTATTAAGAATATTATGATGCTTTCTGGAGATAAGGATTCCATAACCCAAAAGGTCGCCAAAGATTTAAATATTGAAAAGGCTAAAGGTGGATTATTACCGGAAGACAAATTAAATGAAGTTGAAACCTTAAAGAAAAACCCAGAGAACAAGGTAGCGTTTATCGGTGATGGTATCAATGATGCACCAGTGTTAGCAGCAAGTAACGTTGGTATTGCCATGGGTGGTTTAGGAAGTGATGTTGCCATTGAAACCGCAGATGTAATCATTCAAACTGACCAACCTTCAAAAGTAGTTAGAGCTATTAAAATAAGTCGTTCCACTCGTAAAATTGTTTGGCAGAACATCATAATGGCATTCGGAGTTAAATTGGTTGTTTTAATTTTAGGAGCAGGAGGTTTAGCAACCATGTGGGAAGCGGTATTTGCAGATGTTGGTGTAGCTTTATTAGCTATTTTGAATGCAGTTAGATTACAACGAATGAGTTGGAAATAATTTTTATTGATGATAAACATTATTCAATATTAATGGCAACATGATATTTATCATTAAAAAAGTCACAGCAGTAACTTAATTTTGCAAATACAATAAATATGAATCATTATGAAATTACAATTTATAAAAACCGCTACAGCTCTTTTATCTGTTGTGGCAATTTTATTATTTTTTTCCTGTGAAAAAAGTGACGAATTAAATAACAATGATGTAACGGGAACCTATGTTGGGACTTTAACATCAAATCTTGTCAATAGATCAAGTGTAAATGCTGTACCGGAAGCCGCAACTGTAGTTGTTAGTAATGTTGGAGATCAAATTCAGGTGCATTGTTTTACTGAAAATTTTGATACTACAATCATGCTTGATACTTACAACCATAATGATAGTGTTATGGTATGTTTAACAGGAGATGAATTTGAAAATAGGTATGGCCACATGCTTGGACAGGGGCACATGAATGGTGGTATGATGGGAGATATGCAAAATAATGAAACCGAATGGATGCATCACTTGAATGATGAGCACCAAGATGGAGATGAGCATTTTGGCGGTTTTGATTTACAGCATCATGCTTTCGATTATACTTTTCGAATGAGCAATAGCGCCAATCATTTTCAAGGAGTTAAGAATTAAGAATGGGTTTAAGTAATAATAATTCTAAATTTCTGTTAAACAATTACAACCTTTGTTAAAATTTAGTAACTTTGTTCTAATATGAAGAAGTTTTTCTACAAAATATCATCCTTTTTAATGGCACTTGTTGTTCTGTTATCAACAACATCGTTTACCATTAACGAGCATTTTTGCGGTGATGAATTGATGGATTTATCCTTCTTTGGTAGTGCCAAATCTTGTGGTATGGAAGTAAAAGAGACTTCCAAGTTACCTAATTGCAGTATAGATAAAGAGGGCTGTTGTACTGATGAACAAATAAGCATTCAAGGTCAAGACCAATTGCAATTATCCTTTGAAAAGCTAACATTAGAACAACAAGTATTCATTGCTTCCTTTCTTTATACGTACATCAACCTTTTTGAAGGTTTAGATAACAATGTATCGTCTCACGAAGAATACAGACCACCACTCGTCATAAGGCAAATCTACAAGATTGACGAGACTTATTTAATTTGATTTAAAACTTTAGACTTTATTAACCTATAACGGTAAGTTATTAGGTTAATTTCTTGTATTCGGTATTTTCTTAATGCCATTGTCTAAAAGTTTCATAATCAAATTATATGTTAAATAGAATCATAAAATATTTTCTTGAGAACAGGTTAGTTACTGCCCTTATCTTAATTGCATTTATAGTATGGGGTGTTTCTACCTCACCCTTCAATTGGAATACTGGCTTTATTCCCAAAGATCCTGTCCCTGTAGATGCAATCCCAGACATAGGTGAAAACCAGCAAATTGTGTTTACGCAATGGCCAGGTCGTTCACCACAAGATATCGAAGATCAGATATCTTACCCAATGACTACTTATTTACTGGGAATACCAGGTGTTAAGACTATTCGTAGTTCATCAATTTTCGGATTCTCGAGTATCTATATCATTTTTAATGATGATATCGAATTCTACTGGTCGCGATCTCGAATTTTAGAAAAATTGAATTCTCTCCCAGCTGGCCTTTTGCCAGATTCTGTAACTCCAACTTTAGGACCAGATGCTACGGCTTTAGGTCAAGTATATTGGTACACTTTGGAAGGACGGGATAAAGATAATAACCCTACTGGTGGCTGGGATTTACACGAGATTCGTACAACACAGGATTTTTATGTAAAGTATGGGCTTAATGCAGTTGACGGGGTTTCCGAGGTTGCGTCAATAGGTGGGTTTGTACAAGAATATCAAATTGATGTGAACCCCGATGCCCTTAAGGCTTACAATATACCATTACATCGTGTTATGCAAGCTGTTCAAAAATCGAACAAAGATGTCGGTGCAAAGACCATAGAAATCAATCAGGCAGAATACCTCGTCAGAGGTCTTGGCTATATTAAAAAAACAGAAGACATTGAAAAGGCGGTTGTTGCCGTTCAGGATAATGTTCCTGTACGAATTAAAGACATAGGTGTTGTCAGTTTAGGTCCTGCTACACGAAGAGGTATACTTGATAAAGGTGGTGCAGAAGTTGTAGGAGGCGTTGTCGTAGCCCGTTACGGCTCCAATCCGTTGGCGGTTATTAATAATGTAAAGGATAAGATAAAAGAAATTGCCCCTGGACTGCCAAAAAAGACATTAGTTAATGGGGTAGAAAGCCAATTGACCATAGTGCCTTTCTACGATCGTACACAATTGATACATGAAACCATAGGTACTTTAGAAAATGCACTATCTCACGAAATCTTAATCAGTATCATCGTTGTACTAGTATTAGTACTCAACTTGCGGGCATCCATTATAATTTCCAGTTTATTACCTGTAGGCGTACTGATGACTTTTATAGTCATGCAATATGCAGGAGTTGATGCAAACGTTGTTGCTCTGTCAGGTATTGCAATAGCTATTGGGGTAATGGTGGATGTTGGAATTGTTTTTGTTGAAAATATAATCCGACATTTAGAAATGCCCGAGAACCAGGGTGTTAAAGGAAAGGAACTCATGCAGGTCATTTATAAAGCAACGGTGGAAGTAGGTTCGGCAATTACCACAGCATTGGCTACCACCATAGTGAGTTTTGTGCCAGTTTTTGCAATGCAGTCCGCAGAAGGAAAATTGTTCAGACCTTTGGCATTTACCAAAACTTTTGCACTATTGAGCGCATTTGTTCTTGGAATCATCGTACTTCCTGCTTTGGCACACTTTGTAATGGGTGTGGATTACAACAAAAAACGAGTACGCCGTTTCTGGTCTATTCTGTTAATTGTGGTAGGAATTCTTTTTACTTTTTATGCACATATGTGGTTACCATTGGTTATTTCGCTTATTGGCTTAAATAATCTTATGGAACCCAGATGGCCCGAAAAATATAAGTTATATCCCAACTACATCAATTTAGGGTTAACAATTTTTATCGCCTCCTTTTTCCTTACGGAAGAGTGGATGCCATTAGGTCCTCAAAATGGTATCATTATCAATTACTTCTTTGTGTTATTTTTGATAGGTATCATATTGGCCGCACTTATGGCTATTGTTCATTTCTATACACCTGTATTGAGATGGTGTTTAGAAAATAAAGGAAAGTTTATGTTAATCCCTTTTGTAACATTATTTTTTGGTGTATTGGTATGGATAGGGTTTAATACTACGTTTGGTTTTGTAGCAAAAGGATTGGAAACTGTAGGATGGAAAAGTGTAAGGCAATCTTCAGGTTGGACTGCTGCATCTAATCTTTTTCCTGGAATAGGTTCAGAATTTATGCCATCTCTAAATGAGGGGAGTTATTTGCTAATGCCTACTTCAATGCCACATTCGGGGGTGGAATTCAATAGGAATGTGGTAGGACAAATCGATATGCTGGTGGGAAGAATTCCTGAAGTGGAACTAGTGGTTGGAAAATTGGGTCGAGTCGAATCGGCTCTTGATCCTGCACCAATTTCGATGTACGAGAACATAATCAATTATAAACCTGAATTTATTTTGGACGAAGCAGGACATAGAGTCCATTTTAAGGTGGATAAAAAAGACAGATTTATAACGATACAAAATGATACCCTTACCAATGAAGAAGCCTTAAAGCAGGGTATAACTGAAAAGGATTTGATAAAGGATGATAATGGTGAATTTTTTCGAAACTGGAGGCCACAAATTAAATCACCGGATGATATATGGGATGAAATCGTAAAGGTTACCAAAATACCTGGAGTTACTTCGGCGCCCAAATTGCAACCTATTGAAACACGTTTGGTAATGCTGCAAACAGGTATGCGTGCTCCTATGGGTATTAAGGTATTTGGGCCAGATTTGAAAACTATAGAAGATTTTGGTATGCAACTGGAAACAATATTAAAAGAGGTACCATCCGTTAAGTCAGAAGCTGTATTTGCAGACAGGATTGTTGGCAAGCCTTATTTACATCTCAATATAAACAGGGATGAAATATCGCGATATGGTCTTAATGTTGAAGATGTACAACAAAGCATTGAAACTGCCATAGGTGGAATGAAGATTACTTCTACAGTTGAAGGTAGGGAACGATTTCCTGTAAGAGTGCGTTATCCAAGAGAATTAAGGGATGACCCTGAATCATTAAGTAAGATTTTAATTCCTACTCCAATTGGGGCTCAAATACCGCTTTCACAAGTGGTCGATTTTGAATATGTAAGAGGGCCCCAGGCCATAAAAAGTGAAAATACCTTTTTGGTAGGCTACGTCCTTTTTGATAAACGAGATGGGTTTGCGGAGGTCGATGTGGTAAATGATGCACAAGAGGCAATTCAATTAAAAATTGATTCAGGAGAACTAACTGTTCCTGCGGGAATAAGCTATAAGTTTTCTGGTAGTTATGAAAATCAAATTAGAGCGGTCAAAAGGTTATCCATTGTTATACCAATCAGTTTGATAGTGATATTCTTGCTCCTTTTCTTTCAATTCAAGACCGTCATTGCGTCATCCATTCACTTTTCAGGAGTGTTTGTAGCTTTTGCAGGAGGATTTATCATGTTGTGGCTTTATGGGCAGGATTGGTTTCTTAATTTTTCAATTTCAGGGGTGAATATGCGCGATCTTTTTCAGATGCACACTATTAATTTAAGTGTTGCGGTATGGGTAGGTTTTATTGCTCTTTTTGGTATTGCGACAGATGATGGTGTGATTATGGGTACCTATATACATCAGGTATTCGAAGAAAAAAAACCACAAACAATTCCAGCTGTTAGAGCAGCCGTATTGGAGGCTGGCAAAAAAAGGGTACGACCAGCGATGATGACCGCTGCGGTGGCAATCATTGCTCTTTTACCAGTACTTACTTCTACTGGTAAAGGTGCCGATGTGATGATTCCTATGGCTATTCCAACTTTTGGAGGAATGACCATACAAATCATGACCATGTTTGTAGTACCCGTTCTTCAGGCTTTTTGGAGGGAAACGGTCATCAATAATCAGAACAAAAAAATTGGAATAAAATGAAAAATATAATCATAGCACTACTATTAATTAGCGGTTTTGGATTACAGGCCCAAACACTTGAAGATTATTTCAAAATTGCGGCAGAGAACAACCCAGGATTACTTTCACAATACAAGGAGTTTGAAGCAGCATTGCAAAAAGTACCTCAAGTAAGTACCTTACCAGATCCATCTTTGGCATTCGGATACTTTGTTTCTCCAGTAGAAACAAGAGTTGGGCCGCAACAAGCAAGGTTTTCATTAACACAAATGTTTCCTTGGTTTGGAACATTAAAAGCTCAAGGAGATGCAGCTACGCTTATGGCAGAGGCAAAATACCAATCTTTTTTAGACGCCAAAAACAAACTCTACTATGAAGTCTCGGCAGCTTATTTTCCATTATATGAACTCAAAGAATGGATAAAAATTGAGGAAAACAACATCGCTATTCTCGAATCATATAAAACCATTTCAAATTCAAAGTTTAGAAATGGCAATGGCACTCTTGTAGATGTATTACGTGTAGATATTATGCTAAAGGAGGCCAAGACAAATTTGGGAATTCTTAACAAAAAGGAAAAGCCACTTATGGCTTCATTCAATAAGCTACTCAATCGAGAAGATACACAAACTGTTACTATAGGTGACACAATCGTTGTAGAACCTGTTCTGATAGATTATAATAAAGATACATTTATGGTAGACCACCCACTTCTTAATTCAATTGATTTGAAAACTAAATCAAGTGAGGCATCCGAGCGTGCAGCAATTAACCAAGGTTTTCCAAAACTAGGTCTAGGCTTGGATTATGTAATTGTGGGTGAGCGTACCGACATGACTTTAAACGATAATGGTAAAGATGTTTTGATGCCGATGCTAACAGTAAGCCTTCCAATTTTTCGGGGTAAATACAAAGCAGCCGTCAAAGAAGCACAATTAATGAAAGAGAGTTATTCGCTTCAAAAAAAGGAAATAGCCAATTCACTGAATTCAAACTACGAAATGGCTTTGTTCGATATTCGGCAACAAACGGATTTGGTTTTATTGTTTAATGAACAAATTGAAGAATCAAAGCAAGCCTTGAATCTTTTATATACGGCATATGGAAACTCGGGTAAAGATTTTGAAGAGGTTCTTCGAATGCAGCAACAATTACTTAAATACGATAAACTTAAAATAACAGCACAATCTCAATACAGAATTGCGATAGCCAAACTCGATTATATTACAGCAAAAAAATAGTATGATGACAAAAGAAACTAAAAAAATAATAAGTATAGCAGTACCTACTCTTTTTGTAGGATTATTGCTTGGATGGATCTTTTTTGGAGGTTCCAAAAATGAAACAGTTGATGAACACCAGAACGATAGCGAAATGGTTGTAGAGACTATTTGGACTTGTTCTATGCATCCACAAATCAGACAAAACGAACCGGGAAACTGTCCAATTTGTGGTATGGAATTAATCCCTTTAGATGAAGATAATATTGATACTGAACAGGACCCTATGTCCATTAGTATGTCGCAAACAGCAATGCAAATCGCTAATGTAGGTACTCAAATTGTAAGCAAGGCCAAACCTGTAAAATCTATTCGATTGAATGGAAAAGTTGAAGCTGATGAACGATCTGTTTATTCGCAGTCTTCTCATATTCCTGGGCGTATCGAAAAGCTAATGGTAAATTTTACAGGGGAGTATGTAAATAAAGGACAAGTTATAGCATCTATTTATTCCCCAGATTTGGTCAATGCTCAAGAAGAACTTTTTGAAGCTCGTAAGATAGTCGAAACACAGCCACTTCTTTTTAATTCGGCTAAAGAGAAACTAAAAAACTGGAAACTTACAGATAACCAGATAACACAAATTTTAGAATCGGGAATTGTTAAAGAAGAACTCCCTATACTGGCAGATATATCAGGTTACGTAACCGAAAAAAAGGTCAACCTTGGCGATTATGTAATGAAAGGAATGGCCATTTACGAAATTGCAAACCTCAACAGCGTTTGGATCTTATTCGATGTATATGAATCGGACATGGCATGGATAAAAAAGGGCGATGAAGTCAATTTTACAGTACAATCTTTACCAGGTGAGAATTTCAATGCTAAAATTTCATACATCGATCCCGTTATCAACCCTATGACAAGAGTGGCGAAAGCCAGAGTGGAAGTAAACAATAAAGGATTAAAACTGAAGCCCGAAATGTTTGTTTCAGGTACTGTTGAGGCAAAATTGCCAATAAAATCAGATGCTATTGTAATTCCTAAAACCGCCGTAATGTGGACAGGGCAACGCTCGGTAGTTTATGTAAAGAATACTTCAGCCAAAGGGGTGAATTTCACGATGCGTGAGGTCACGTTAGGGCCAGCTTTGGGAAATGGATTTGTAGTGAACGAGGGGATTCAAGAAGGCGAAGAAATAGCCATTAACGGAACGTTTAGTATAGATGCAGCAGCACAGTTGGCAGGTAAACCCAGTATGATGAATCCTGAAGGTGGTCCTGCAATGACTGGGCATAATCATGGAGGTGGCGCAATGCCCAACACAAGCGAAGTATCCAATAAAACCGTCACCAAAAAAGTATCCGTTAATCAAAAAGCAAAAGATGTGTTGAAACCTCTTTTAACTGAATATCTAGCAATGAAAGACGCTTTGACCAATGATAATTTGGATGATGCAAAACAGGCGGGAACAAATATTCTTAAATCCATCGAGGGTGCAAATATGTCTTTGTTTACAGGGGAATCACACAGTGTTTGGATGGGGTTGAGCAGTGATTTAAAGAATGCACTTCAGCATGTACAACACTTTAAATCGTTGGAAGAAATCCGAATAGCGTTTCAACAGGTTTCAAATACAATGATTGAATTGGAAACATCTTTTAATTCCAATGAAGAAGCATTATATGTTATTCATTGCCCTATGGCGAATAATAACATGGGTGCAGATTGGCTGAGCACTTCCAAAGAAGTTAAGAACCCTTATTATGGGCAGTCAATGCTTACTTGTGGAGAAGTTACTAAAGAGATTAAATAGAACTTAATAAGAGATATCTATAAATTTTAAAACATAACAAAATGAAAACAACAGTAAAACTTTTAATAGTAATAGGAATATTAGGAACATTCGTTGGTTGCAAATCAACTTTCAATGCAAGTGAAACTATGCAGGTCGAAGAAAATAGAAATGCCATATATAAAGAAATCATTGCAAACCCTGTTCAGTTTAACAATTTCATCAGTGAGGCACAAAAAAATGAAGAGGCCAAAAAGATGTTGATGAAGGCCCATATGGAACAAATGGAATCTGGAAATATGAAAATGATGATGGAGAAGAACCCTGAAATGAAAGAAAAAATGCAATCACATATGCAGATGATGTTGGAAAAAAATCCTGAAATGATGCAAAATATGCAGTCCAAGATGCTCGATAAAATGATGGAGAGTGAAAAGGGTCGTAAAATGCTGATGGATGAAATCCATAACAACAAAATGATGAAGGAGGAAATGAAAGAAAAGATGATGCAAATGATGAAGGAGAACCCTGAAATGATGGAAGGAATGATGCAGAAAATGATGGAGAAAAATCCAGAAATGATGAAGAAGATGCAAGAAAAAATGAAAAATGAAGGATAATAAATTCCTGCCCTAAAAATCAGGGTAATTACAAATAAAAACAATTATTTTAACTATTAAAACTATAAAATTATGATGATGTGGTGGTGGATACTGATACCGGTTGTACTTGTATTGGGTGTGTTTCTGTACAATGGAAGAAATAAACAAAATAGCGTGCAAAGAGAAAATCCTATGGATATCCTGGACAACCGATTCGCCAAGGGCGAAATTTCCAAAGAAGAATATGAGGAGAGAAAACAAGGAATTAATTCAAAAAAATAAAAAAAGATGAAATATTATTTTAATAAAACAGTCAATGGAACTTTTGAAGAGATTATCGAAAAAGTCACCAAAGAACTAAAAGAAGAAGGTTTTGGCATACTTACAGAAATTGATGTAACGGCTACCTTAAAGAAAAAACTAGATGTAGATTTCAAGAAGTATAGAATTTTAGGAGCTTGTAATCCACCTTATGCTCATAAAGCTTTGCTTGCGGAAGATAAAATAGGAACAATGTTACCCTGTAATGTTATAGTACAGGAAATTGAAAAAGGCGTCATTGAAGTTGCAGCTGTAAACCCAATGGCATCAATGCAAGCTGTGGAAAACGAAAAACTGAATGATGTTGCTAGTGAAATAACAGCAATGCTAGAAAATGTTATCGAAAAAATTTAACAACCTTAAAAGCGCATATATGATTAAAAACTGTGAAATAAATTGAAACTATAAAGCTGTTACAAGTATGTAGTTATTACAATAAAAAAAATAATTTTTAAAAATTTAAAATCATGAAAAATTCATCAAACGTCGAAATATTAAAAACAAACAAAAAACTAACAACAGAAGAACAAAAAGCTTTTCGTCAAAAACTTAAGCCTTTATTAAATGTATCGGGAATTAAGGCGCTTTGCCTTGAAGATAAGGAACTATATGTTGAATTCAATCCAACCTTATTAAAGTTAGATTCATTTAAGCAAAGGTTATTGAAGGCTGGATTTCCATTGAAACTCGATGCCGTACCAGTTTAGTGATTTTTTGACCAACAAATAGATAAAACTTGAATTTTTTGAAGATAATTCGAGGTATCTATGAGTAGTTGAATTTGCTGCCATTAATATGGTGGCATTAATGCTAGCGGTAAAGAAAAATTTAATGAAGTTGCCAATGAAACAACAACTAAACTGAAAAAGGTAATTGTAAAACTTTAAACGAGAAACAAATGTTTTAAAAGCTAAAAATAGTGTTGCATAGCCATCAAAAATTATAGAAGAGATGTTAACAATTAGTCCAGGTATTTTTATTATCCCAACCGTTTCACTTGTGTTGGTAATTGTTTTATATAACCATTTTTATAAAAAAGTTCCCGATACGTCAAACTACAAAGGGATGATTCTAACCATAGCTTTAGTAGGTTTTGTATTAAACCTTATTTGGGAGTTGGCTCACGGGCCATTATATAAAGAATTTAAGTATGATTTCAGTCACATTTCATTATGTACTCTGTCATCAATTACAGATATGTTGACACTTCTGTTACTTTTCTTTGTATTTAGCCTGGTACTCAAAAATGTGTATTGGATCGAACAACTTAATTTTTCCAACAGTCTTCTTCTAATGCTTGTAGGAGGATTAAGTGCAGCACTTGTAGAAATCTGGCATATTAACAGAGGCGATTGGTTGTATGCCGAATCTATGCCCTTAATCCCAATAGTGAAAGCAGGCGTTTCGCCGGTTCTTCAATTCACGATATTGCCAATAATTATTTTTATTCTAAGTAAGAAATTAATATTAAAAAAAGTAAAATAAATCAAGTAAAAACAATTAAAACAATAGAGAAGATGAAACAATCAAAATTAACATTAGGTATAGTTGCAATAGCATTTATAACCTTAACAACAGTGTCTTGTAAAGATTCGAAAACAGAGAACACTACCCATTCTGAAATGAGTGCTGATGATGACAATTCAAAAATGAACCACGATGGTGAGGATATGGAAATGGCAATGAGTGGAAATGGTAGTTCACAAACTGTGCTAAATGACTATTTCAGTCTTAAAGATGCCTTGGTGGCAGATGATAATGCTAAGGCCAAAGGGCTTGGTGCAACCCTCGCAACAACTTTAGGAAAACTTGACATTTCAAAATATACTGATACTCAAAAGGCAGATTTAAAAGATATTATTGAAGATGCTGTAGAGCACGCAGAACATATTTCAGAAAGTGATATAGCCCACCAACGAGAGCATTTCAAAGTATTGAGTAAAGATATTACTGATATGGTTGCCATTACCGGCACGGAAAACACATTGTACCAACAGTTTTGCCCAATGTATGATAGCGGTAGTTCTTGGTTGAGTATGAGTGAGGATATAAAAAACCCATACTATGGTAGTAAAATGCTAACCTGCGGAAAAGTTCAAAAGGAAATCAATTAAATGAAGATTGTAAAAATCATAGCGATTATATTATTGGTGGCACTTGTGGGGATTCAATTTATACCCACAACGCGCAACCAAAGTGATTCTGTTCCATCCACCGATTTTATGTTGATCAATAATGTTCCAGAGAACATTAAAAAAAAGTTACAGGTATCCTGCTATGATTGTCACAGCTATAATACACAATACCCTTGGTATAATAAAGTTCAGCCCATTGCTTGGTTTATGGAAGACCATATCAAAAAAGGTAAAAAGGAACTAAACTTTAGTGAATGGGCCGATTATTCCAACCGAAGGAAGAAAAGTAAATTAAAATCAATTATAAGTCAAATTGAAGATGGTAAAATGCCAATAGCTTCCTATACGCTTATTCACGGTGATGCACGACTGTCTGAAAGTGATAAAGAATTAATTATGGATTGGTTTTTAAAGTTAAAAGATAGTTTATAATGATAGAAACCATGAGATCCAAAAAAATAATTATACAACATGTTTTTGTATTGGGTTTGCTACTTTTTATGAGTGAAATGTTGATTGCACAGACCTATGTTGCAAAGAGCGGAAGTGTCTTTTTTGAGGCAAAAATGACATTGAACTCCTATATGGGAAAATCAATTCAGTTACAGGGCAATATCGACTTTGAAACAGGATTATTTGAATTCAATGTACCGGTAAGATCAATTAAAACCGGGATCACTAAAAGAGACAAGGACATGTACGAATTACTTAAAGAAGAAGAAAATCCAATGGTTGTTTTTAAAGGAAAGCTCATCAAGGATTTTGATCCAGATGTGGAGACCTCACAAGTGCTACAGGCAAAAGGCAATTTTACCCTTGCCGGAACAACACGCGAGGTTATTATTGGCATAGAATTGAGTACAGACAAAGAAGGCATCCGATTAAGTTCAAGGTGGTCATTGTTGATTACGGATTACAAATTAAAACGCCCTAGCAAGGTCATTTTCAGAGTAAATGATAAGCACGATTTAGGCGTAGATGCCCTTCTTGTAAAAGAGTAGTACAGAATAAAAACAAATATTAATTAAATAAATTTAAAGAAGATGAAAAATTTAAGAATGAGTATTGTAGCAATGCTACTGTTGACAGTTTCACTTTCCTATGCACAGGATAAGAAAAAAATGGAACATGACCACAGCAAAATGGAAATGGGCGATATGAATATGGATGGGAAACATGCACAAATGGGCATGAAGGATGTAGACGCCAAAGCAGAAGTTATATTAAGTGATTACTTCGACTTAAAGGATGCTTTAGTTGCTGATGACACTAAAAAGGCAGCACAAGCAGGAACAAAGTTAGTAGCTTCACTAAAAGCTTTTGATGCTACAAATTATTCAAAAGAAAATCAGACAGAATTAGCTGATATTCTTGAAGATGCCACAGAACATGCAGAGCATATTGCAAAAAGTGCTATGGATCATCAACGTGAACATTTTAAGACCTTAAGTAAGGATATTACAGATTTGGTTGCCATTACCGGAACAAAAAACACCCTTTACGAACAGTTTTGCCCAATGTACGATAAAGGAAGTGCGTGGTTAAGTACAAGTGATGAAGTAAGAAACCCTTATTATGGCAGCAAAATGCTTAAATGTGGTAAAGTACAAAAGGAGATCAACTAAATAATGCTTGTACGAGGAGGGGGATGTTCGTCCCTTAAGGTAGATTAATAGCCATCCTCTTCTCTCGTCAGGTATTTGGATGTCCAAAAGCCCTGTTGTGGGAAGTGAGAGTAGCGGTTGTTTAGTGTTAAATCCCTTCCCATATCAGGCATAAAAAATAAAATAGTATGGACAATTTTCTAAAACAATGGGCAGAAGCGGCATTTACCACCACTGGGTTTTTTTGGATGGCACTTTGGGCCTTTGCTCTGGGTTATGTCATAAGCAGTATGATTCAGGTCTTTGTAACCGAGAAACGAATGCAAAAAACAATGGACGATACCGAGAGTAAAGGCGTTTTACTTGGCACATTTTTTGGCTTCATAAGCAGTTCGTGCAGTTTTGCGGCTTTGGCATCTACAAAATCACTATTCAAAAAAGGAGCGAGCTTTGTTTCTTCCATCTCCTTTCTTTTGGCATCGACAAATTTGGTCATTGAACTTGGAATTATCATTTCAATTTTTCTTGGATGGCAGTTTGTTGTTGGCGAATACGTTGGTGGTATTTTGTTGATACTGATTTCCTGGCTACTGATACGGTTGATAAATCCAAAAAAACTTATTGAAAAAGCAAGAAAGAATTTAAAAGATAAAGGCGATGATGAAATGGACGATTCCAAATCGTGGAAAAAGAAAATTCAAACTGAAAAAGGTTGGGCAAAAGTTTCTAAACAATACGGAATGGAATGGAAAATGGTTTGGAAAGATGTAACGGTAGGTTTTACTATTGCCGGAATTGTGGCGGCATTTGTACCTAATTCTTTTTTTCAAACCCTTTTTATTAATAGTGGCAATGGAAACACCGATTTTACATTTTTTTGAAATCCTCGAACATATTGTTATTGGTCCCGTCGCCGCATTTTTGACATTCATTGGCTCTATGGGAAACATCCCTTTGGCAGCTTTACTTTTTGGGAAAGGCGTAAGTTTTGCAGGTGTAATGGCATTTATATTTAGCGACTTGGTGGTCTTTCCCGTTTTACGAATCAATGCGAAATATTACGGATGGAAAATGTCGCTTTTTATTGCGTTCCTATTGTTTACTGCCTTGATTGGGACATCCTTGGTATTATATTACAGCTTTGATTTAATGAGCATTTTGCCCGACCCATTACAGGTAAAAATTCAGGATAGCGAATACTTTAAATTGGACTATACATTCTATTTGAACATAGCCTTTTTAGCACTTTCTGGATTTTTAATTTATCTCGGATATTTTAAAAGGAAGGATGTAAAACAAATGAAGGAAATGGCACCAAAAAGCCAACTATTGGAAAACATTTTGAAGTATGTAGCTCTGACTTGTTACGTATGGCTAGTTGGTGGATTGATTGTTAAATTTTGTGAACCGATATCAATATGAAAACAACCTTATATATAAAAAATATGGTCTGCAACCGATGTAAGTCAACGGTATTGCGGGAATTGGATGCATTGGGTTACGATTTAGATTCGCTCGAATTGGGTCAGGTTGTTCTAAATACAAGTACGCCAATTGAGTATTCTAAATTGAAAGAAGTGCTAACAAAACACGGCTTTGAAATCATACAAGAGGAAACGGAAGTTTTGATTGAAGAAATAAAAATTGCCCTTATCAAAAAAATCGAAAATCAAGATAATGCAAACCTTTCAGCTTTCTTGACCAAAAGGTTTAATAAATCCTATTCAGCTTTAAGCAAACTGTTTAGTAAAACTGAAGGTGTAACCATTGAAAAATATGAAATCAATCTTAAGATTGAAAAAGTAAAAGAACTGATACAATTAGGACAATTGAATTTTTCACAAATAGCCTATAGTCTGGATTATAACAATAGCAGTCATTTGGCGAGACAGTTCAAAAATATAACAGGAATGTCGATGACAGTATTTAAAAACCTGCAAAAATGGGATAGAAAACCCATAGACCAAATTGTATAAAGATTATCCAAAATTGTACAAATGAAGGTGGGTTGCAAAAATTAATTTTGTGTAATAATCATTAAAAAAATGAACAATGACACACACATATAACATAAAAGGAATGACCTGCGGAGGCTGTAAGGCATCTGTGGAAAAATATCTAGGTCAAGTTAAACACGTAAGCAAAGTTGCTATAAACCTTGAAAAAGCCGAAGCCGAAGTAAAAATGGACAATCACGTTGCTACAGAGACACTCCAACAAGCATTGCCTGAAAAATACACTCTTTCAGAAAAGGAAAATAAGAACATTTTTCAGATGACATCCCAATCTATGGATACCACCGAGCATAAATCAAAACTGCAACAATTACAGCCATTATTACTCATCCTATTTTACATAGCAACTGCGAGCCTTTTATTGCACTATGACAATTGGAATGGTAATGCTGTAATGCTGGATTTTATGGGATTGTTTTTCATTGTGTTCAGTTTTTTCAAGATGCTGGATTTAAAGAATTTCCCAGAATCATTCAGTATGTACGACCCATTGGCAAAAAGGGTTTCTCTGTATGGTTCTATATATCCATTTATAGAAACTGCCTTAGGATTGATGTTCTTAATGCGTTTTGAAATAGAAATTGCCCTAATCGCTACGCTCTTAGTATTAAGCATAACTACGATTGGTGTTACCAAAACGCTTTTTGATAAAAAATCGATTCGTTGTGCTTGTCTGGGAACGGCATTAAAACTGCCGATGACTGAAGCCACATTTATTGAAAATGCCATTATGATAATAATGGCGATTGTAATGTTAATTCAAATTATATAAAAGATGAAATCATATAAACTTTGGATGATATTAGGTTGTGTACTTCCGTTGCTACTCATTTTTATAGCACCGAGTATAGGATTGGGCGAAAACGTGTCCTTATTCATCTTTATAATTCTAATGTTTGGATGCCATTTATTGATGCAACATCACGAGCATAAACACGATAAACAAGACAATGAAAACAAAATAAACAAACAGTAATCTAAAAATTAAATATTATGAAAACACTAGTAGTTATTTTTTCGGTAATAGGCTTACTAACATTAAACAGTTGTAAGCAAGAAACAGATGTACAGGCATTGATGGAAAATGCTGAAACACGAAGTGAAGTATTAAGTATCATCACAGAAAACCACAAATTCATGACCGAATTTATGGAGCAGATGCATGTCAGCGAACATGCTATGCAAATGATGCAGGGAAACAAAAATATGATGGGTACAATGATGAAGGGACAAGGGATGCAAATGATGATGAAAGATAGTATGATTACCAATAACATGATGCATTCCATGATGAAAGACAAGAATATGATGGGCAATATGATGAAAATGATGCACGACAAAGGTATGATGAGCGAAGATTGTATGAAATCATGCATGAACATGATGGGAAACAAAGGCATGAATATGAATCATGATGAGGATAAGGACAGTGATACTTCACATAATCATTAAATCCTTTAGCTATGATGTATTTATGGATTATTCCTGTTGTCATTATCATTTTGGCACTATGGTATTTTAGAAAAGAAAAATAGTTTAATCGTAGGGGCAGAATTTATTGTCCATATACAAAAATCAAGAATTATGCATTTACACGACGGGCATTTTGGAGGAATGCACCTTATATGGTGGATAGTATGGGTAGTTTTATTGGTTTGGATTTTCTTCACACCATACAATATTCCATACCAAAGAACTAAAAAAGAAGATCCTTTGGATATTCTTAAAAAACGGTTTGCAAAAGGAGAAATTACAAAAGAAGAATTTGAGGAATCAAAAAAAGTACTCGAATCAGATAAATAATTTAAAACTTATAATTATGAAACTAAATGCAAAAAAATTAGGATTTGCGACTGGTTTAACAGCAGCTCTACTGTATTTAGGCTGTATGTTAGTAATGCTAACTGTTGGGCAAAAAGGTACTGTGAAATTCTTTAATAGTTTACTTCACGGATTGGATGTTACCTCTGTTGTTCGTATAGAAGTACCTCTTTGGGAAGCTGGTCTGGGTATTGTTCAAACCTTCATTTTAGGTTGGCTAATGGGAGCTTGTATCGCATCGCTTTATAATTGGCAAATCAAGAAATAAGATGAAAAATATATTAGTACCCACGGATTTTTCAGATAACTGCAACAAATCGTCAATGTTGGCTATAGAAATTGCGGTGCTTTTTAATGCAGAAATTCATTTTTTACATCAAATAAGTACAGTAGTTAACTGGACAAAATTGACAAAGGTTCAAGAACAAAATTACCCTGATACGTTAGCAAAAATTGGCATAGCCAAGAGCAATTTAAGAGCTTTGGACAAACAAGCTGAACGCAAAGGTCTGAAATCAAGAACGTTTTTAGAATTTGTTTCCGCTGAAGATGCAATTGTAGCACATTCACATAATTTTAATCACGATTTTATTATTACTGGAAGCAAAGGCATACAAAAAGGATTCCTAAAGCAACTATTGGGAAGTAATGCCCAAAAAATCATTCGGAAAGCACAAGTACCAATTTTGGTTATAAAGGAAGATACAGTAAAATTTCCTTTTAAAAACATCGTGTTAGTGTCTGATTTTAAAGAAGACATATCCAATGCTTTTAAGGAAGTTGATAAAATAGCCAAAAAGTGCTATGCAAAAATCCATTTGTTGAACATCAACACAACATCGGATTTTAATAGTGTTGAAAATGAGCTTCAACCAATTAGAATGTTTTTAAAGAATTTTCCAAAATTGGAAAATTATGCAATGCACGTTTATAACGAATCTACCGTATTAGGTGGTATTGAAAAGTTTGAAAGCTCAAATGATGTGGACTTATTTGTAATGTACACCCACAGCAGAAAAGGATTGTCTAGCATATTCTCAAAGAGTATTGCTGAAAACGTAACAAATCATTCAAAAAAACCAGTAATGACAGTTCATCTTTAAAATGGAAAAAACAATCAATATCATAAAGTATTCGGGCGAGGTTGAAGTATTTAATATAGATAAGCTAAAACGCTCTTTGAGGCACTCTAAGGCGAGTGAGCAACTTGTAATGGAAATTGCTAAAGAAATCCAGACACAGTTAACCGAAGGGATGTCAACCAAGCATATTTATGAAATGGCTTATAAAATGTTGAAACGCAAATCAAAATCAGGCTCAGCCCGATATAAGCTCAAAAAAGCCATTATGGAATTGGGACCTACTGGATATCCTTTTGAAAAATTTGTTGGAAAAATTCTTGAATATGAAGGTTTTAATAACGTTATGGTTGGTGTTGTAATGCAAGGCCAATGTGTAACACACGAAGTTGATGTTACTGCTTTAAAAGATAATGAACATTATTTAATTGAATGTAAATTACATAGCGACCAAGGAAGATTTTGCAATGTAAAAATCCCACTTTACATACATTCAAGATTTATAGATTTGGAAAAACAATGGTTAAAAAACAAAGAGCATTCAATTAAATTACATAAAGGATGGGTGTATACAAATACACGCCTGTCATCCGATGCTATCCAATATGGAGAATGTGCAGGGTTAGGACTTGTAAGCTGGGATTATCCATTAAAAAACAGTCTTAAAAATAGAATTGAAAATTCAGGATTGCATCCTTTAACTTGCCTTTCGTCCTTAACAAAAAGAGAAAAGCAAGATTTATTAAATAGTGGAATTGTTCTTTGCAAAGAGCTTTGCAATAAACCTTCTCTTTTAGAAACTGTTGGTATATCAGCTTTAAAGATAAAAGACATTCTTAAAGAAGCAAGAGAATTATGTAATGAATAAAAGTTATGGTACAAATTAAAGATACAATAAAAACAAATTGGAATGTAATTACTGGAGGGCCTAGTAGTGGAAAAACAACTACTATCAATTTACTTAGGCATAAAGGTTATAAAACTACCATTGAACACGCAAGACATTACATAGATACAATGCGGTCAGAAGGCCATACTGTTGAAGAAATAAGGAATAACAAAAGAAAATTCCAATTAGGTGTATTGGATATGCAGATAGAACAAGAAGCATCAATAAACCCTGAAGATTTAATTTTTCTTGACCGAGCAATTCCAGATGCCTTGGCATACTATAAGTTTTTGGAACTGGAAGTTGACACTATTCTGAAAGAAGCAATGCGTAAAGTGAATTACAAAAGGGTTTTCGTTTTAGACAAACTGCCATTAGTTAATGACTATGCTCGCCTGGAAAGTGAAAACGACCAAAACAAAATACATAACCTAATTACGGAAGTATATGAATCGTTACAGTTTCCAGTAATACACGTCCCTGTGTTACCACCATCCGAACGAGTGGATTATATATTGAACAGTATCAAAATAAATTAAAATGGAACATCACGAACAACATAACCACGAACACCATTTCAAGCAGAAGGCAGAAATGGGCCATAGTAAAATGAACCATTCTGGTCATAACCCTTCTCACGGGCAAATGGGGCACGACCATCATAAAATGATGATAGAAGATTTTAAGCGAAGATTTTGGGTGTCGACAATCTTGACCGTGCCTATTCTACTCTTATCGCCAATGATACAAAAATGGTTGGGTGTAGATTGGAATTTCAATGGAAGCAACTACGTCCTGTTTGCCTTATCCAGCATTGTTTATTTTTATGGTGGATGGCCATTTTTAAAAGGTTTGGTAAGCGAGTTAAATAAGAAATCGGCAGGAATGATGACGCTGATTGCGGTAGCTATTTCGGCAGCTTATTTCTATAGTGTTGCTGTTATTTTTGGATTTGAAGGCAAAACATTTTTCTGGGAATTAGCTACACTTATTGATGTGATGTTAATAGGTCATTGGTTAGAAATGCGTTCAATTCTTGGGGCAAGTAAAGCCTTGGAAGCATTGGCAGCGTTAATGCCCAATGAAGCTAATTTAGTTGAAGGCAACCAAACCAGAAAAATAAAAATAAGTGAGTTAAAGCAAGGAGATATTATACTTATTAAACCTGGAGAGAAGGTTCCAGCTGATGGTGTAATAGTAGATGGAGAAAGCGACCTTAATGAAAGTATGCTTACAGGCGAAAGTAAACCCGTAAGCAAAACGGTTGATGAAGAAGTGATTGGTGGTGCTATCAATGGCAATGGTGTTATCAAAGTAAAAGTAAAGGGCATTGGAGAAGAAACCTATTTATCCAAAGTGATAAATATGGTACAAACGGCCCAAAAACAGAAGTCCAAAACACAACGTTTGGCAGATGTGGCAGCAAAATGGCTTACCGTAATAGCACTGGTATTAGGTTTTAGTACATTCTTTACGTGGTTGGCTTTAGGAGAAGATGTATCGTTTGCTCTGGAGCGAATGGTTACAGTTATGGTTATTTGTTGTCCACACGCTTTAGGATTGGCAGTACCTTTGGTAGCTGCAATATCTACCAGTATTTCTGCTAAAAACGGACTGTTGATTCGCAACAGGACGGCTTTTGAAGCATCCCGAAAAATAACGACCATTGTGTTCGATAAAACCGGAACGCTTACCAAAGGTTCTCACGAGGTGGTTCGTATAGTTCCCTTATCATCTAATTATGATAAAACAGAACTCTTGAAGTATGCGACTGCTGTTGAAAGCCCTTCTGAACATCATATTTCCAAAGGTTTAAGAAGAAAAGCAAAAGAAGAACACATTGAAATCCCTTCAGTAACCGACTTTAAATATAATGCAGGTGTTGGTGTTAGTGGAATGGTTAATGGAAAGAAGGTACAAGCAGGTGGCTATCTACTTATGGAGCAATTGAAAAAATCGGTTTCTGAAGATAAAGATGAAGGTATTGAAACCAAAATATTTACCATAGTAGATGATGAGTTAATAGGCTTTGTAACCTTTGCCGATGAAATTAGGGAAAGCTCTTATGAAGCTATTAAAATTCTTCAAAAAAACCATATTAAAGTGTCCTTACTAACAGGTGATAACGAAATAGTTGCAAAAGATGTAGCAGATAAATTAGGGCTTGATGATTATATGGCAGAAGTATTGCCAGACCAAAAACAGGAGAAAATAAAAGAACTTCAAGAAAAAGGAGAATTTGTGGCAATGACAGGCGATGGTGTAAACGATGCACCAGCT
>BS_KBA_SWE02_21mDRAFT_10000072_pt1 | contig 31833 bp, 20 predicted proteins | sample BalSeasSWE02_21m_FD_9196 | JGI IMG/M metagenome (IMG submission 9196)
ACCATCCAATATAATGAAGGAATTTGATAAGGTTCTAATGGATTTAATAAGGATAAAAAATACAGACAGAAGGTATATTCCACAGAGTTTTAAGTTTTGTGAATCTTCATATAGTAATCCTGGTTTTGATTATGATATGTTGGAGAATTACCTTTTGAATGTTTTAAAACCTTATCATACTGTAGTTGTTGACAGCTAAAATAAGTGTGATAAAAACGTATTAAATCTTGTGATTAAATTGTGATAAAAAAATATCACAAAAAATATTTTAGGTTGCAACTAGAAAATTAAGTACATAAAATAGCCTATTTTGACTGTTTTTTAGTGTCTATCGGGTAATACTGTATTGAGTGCAATTGATTTTATATTGTGATACAAATTATCCTGTTTAATAGTGTAAATGAAATTTGGTTTCTTTTAAATTTATCATTATGCTATTCCTGCATTAGTATTGACCTCGTCTATAATAGAAATAATTTTAACAATCTTACTTTCATCATCTTCAAAAGCACCAAAAATTCCTTTATTAAATTTTTTATTAGAAGGAGGCTTTGTTAATAGTTCTTTATCCAAAGTTTTTTTTATTTAGAAAAATTAAAATAGCATTTATAAATTAGAAGTGTTATTTGAGTAATAACCTAAAAAAAATTAGAAAACTTACTAATTTTCACCTTTTTAAATAAAATTATTTTATTAAATATATTTTTATATATTTGCAAGTGTGTAAACAACACTTATAAATTCAACCTTTATTTTTCCATAGTAAAAATCCTTAAAATTCTAAATAATTGAAATATGAGTAACATTAATTTAAGAGCAGCAGATAATATTAGAGCTTTAGCCATTTCAATGGTTGAGCAGGCAAATTCGGGACATCCAGGTGGGCCAATGGGAGGTGCTGATTTTATGCATATTTTATATTCAGAATTTTTAAATTTTGATCCAAATGATATGTCTTGGCCATTTAGAGATCGTTTCTTTATGGATGCAGGACATTTATCAACTTTATTATATGCACAATATTATTTATTGGGTAATTATAAAAAAGAAGACATCAAAAACTTTAGACAATGGGGTTCTGTAACTCCAGGTCATCCAGAAGTTAATGTAGAAAGAGGTGTTGAAAATACTTCAGGACCCTTAGGGCAGGGTCATACAATGGGTGTTGGAGCAGCCATTGCCGCTAAATTTTTAGCAGCACGTTTTGGAGATTGGATGAATCATAAAATTTACGGGTTTATTTCAGATGGTGGAGTACAAGAAGAAATTTCTCAAGGAGCAGGAAGAATTGCAGGACATTTAGGGTTGAACAATTTTATTATGTTTTACGATGCTAATGATGTGCAATTATCTACAATGACAGATGAAGTAACTTCAGAAGACACTGCTAAAAAATACGAAGCTTGGGGGTGGAATGTAATGACTATTGATGGGCATAATCACAATGAAATTAGAAAAGCTTTAACAATTGCAAATAAAGAGCAAGAAAAACCAACCTTGATAATTGGTAAAACAATTATGGGTAAAGGTTGTGTGACTGCAACAGGTGCAAATTGGGAAGGTCATTGTGAACTACACGGACAGCCAATTGGACATACAGGAGCCGATTTTAATGCAACATTAAAAAATTTAGGCGCAGATGTAAATAATCCTTTTGCAAAATATAGCGATGTTGCAACATTTTATACCGCACTTTTAGAAAAGAAAAAAGCAGCTTCAGCAACAAAAAAAGCTGAAATCAACAAATGGAGAAGTGAAAATCCTGAATTAGCTGAAAAGTTAGATGGCTTTTTAGCAGGTAAATTACCTGATTTAAATTTTGAATCTATTGTAAATAAACCAGGTTTAGCTACCAGAGCAGCTTCAGCAAATGTATTGGGTTATTTAGCTCAAAATGTGGAGAACATGATTGTTTCTTCAGCCGATTTATCAAACAGTGATAAAACGGATGGCTTCTTAAAACACACGCATGCTATCAAAAAGAACGATTTTTCAGGAGCATTTTTACAAGCAGGTGTTGCTGAATTAACAATGGCTGCAATTGCAAATGGTATTGCATTACATGGAGGTGTAATTCCGGTAGTGGCAACATTTTTTGTGTTTTCAGATTATATGAAACCAGCCATTAGAATGAGTGCTATACAAGAATTACCAGTAAAATATGTTTGGACACACGATGCATTTAGAGTAGGTGAAGATGGGCCAACACACCAGCCAATTGAGCAGGAAGCGCAAATTCGTTTGTTAGAAAAGTTGAAAAATCACAGTGGAGATCCTTGTTTCAAAGCACTACGTCCTGCAGATTCCGCAGAAACAAATGTTGCTTGGAAAATGGCGATGGAAAATGATAAAACACCAACTGGATTGATTTTGTCTCGTCAAGGGATTAAAGATTTACCAGCTATTTCATCATCAAGATTTCAAGATGCACTAGAAGCTGAAAAAGGGGGTTATACCATTTTAGATGTTGAAAATCCTGATGTTATTTTAATTGCAAACGGTTCAGAAGTAGCAACTTTAATTGAAGGTGCTAAATTATTAGAAGAAAGAGAAAACATAAAAGCAAAAGTAGTATCTGTTCCTTCAGAAGGTGTTTTTAGATTACAATCAAAAGCGTATCAAGAGAGTATCATTCCAACAAACAAACCATCCTTTGGTTTAACTGCTGGTTTACCAGTAAACTTAGAAGGTTTAGTTGGTGCCAATGGTAAAGTATTTGGCTTGGATCATTTTGGATACTCAGCACCAGCCACAGTTTTAGATAAAAAATTCGGGTTTACAAGGGAAAATGTTTTCAAACAAGTGATTGAATTATTAAAATAAAGAAAAAAACAGACAATATGAAATTTTTTATAGATACAGCAAATTTAGAGCAAATTAAAGAAGCACAGGCATTAGGTGTTTTAGATGGAGTAACAACAAATCCATCTTTGATGGCGAAGGAAGGAATTACAGGAGCAGCAAATATTCTACAACACTATGTCGATATCTGCAACATTGTTGATGGCGATGTTTCTGCTGAAGTAATTGCAACTGATTTTGACGGAATGGTTCAACAAGGGGAAGAACTGGCCGCATTACATACTCAAATTGTAGTAAAATTACCAATGATTGCAGATGGTGTAAAAGCGTGTAAATACTTTTCAGATAAAGGAATTAGAACCAATGTTACATTGGTATTTTCAGTAGGGCAGGCATTGTTAGCTGCAAAAGCAGGAGCAACGTATATGTCACCATTTATTGGACGATTAGATGATATTTCTACAGATGGGCTTCATCTTATTTCTGAAATAAGACACATATACGATAATTATGGTTTTGAAACTCAAATTTTAGCAGCTTCAGTTCGTCATACAATGCATGTTATTGATTGTGCTAAAATTGGTGCAGATGTTATGACTGGGCCATTAAGTTCAATTACAGGATTGTTAAAACATCCCTTAACAGATAGTGGTTTGGCGCAATTTTTAGCGGATTATGCTAAAGGAAACTAATTTTTCTACTAAGAGTTAAAAAAAAGTTACTGTTCAAACAGTAACTTTTTTAACACAATAGTTTATGTGTCTATAGTTTTAAATAAAAATTATCCATGAGTTTGGCATCATATTTTTCCTGATCAAACATGTAAAGAAATGAACCTTTTGTAGATGAAGACATATCTTTTTCTTCTAGTTTGATTAAAATATCGAGGGAGTTTATCTTATTAATAAAATTCCGCTTGTCTAGCTTTTTATCCAAAATAGCTTCATATAATTTTTGAAGTTGTAGCATAGTAAATTTAAAAGGTAAGAGTTCAAAACCTATTGGCTTATTAGATGTTCTCCTTTGCAATCGTCTAATTGCTTTTGAAAGCATTTCATTATGGTCAAAAATTAATGTAGGAGCTTTTGAAACACTGAACCATTGTGCGTTGAAATTTTCAATTAATTCTTTATTATGATCCTCAATATTTATAAGTGCATAATAAGAAACAGAAACTGTTCTTTCAACTGGGTCACGATCAATTTCACTAAAAGCATAAAATTGTTCCATATAAATATTATACACCCCAGTTAATTTAAATAGAATTCTAGCCGCAGAGTCATTTAGAGTTTCATTTTGTTTTAAAAATCCACCAATTAGTGACCATTTGCCTTTTTCAGGTTCAAAATCTCTTTTAATTAATAGTATTTTAAGATCATCATTGTCAAAGCCAAAAATAATACAATCTACTGCAAGTAATACTTTATCTTCAGACTTATAGCTATTCAACATGGTTTGATTTTGTATCAAATATATAAAAAAAGATGATTAGAAAACAACATAAGTGTAAAATAAACATTTATTAAAAAAAATTAGGTTATATGATTTTTTTTAGTTTATTTTACAAATGTAATAATCACACTTATACATTAATTTAAACCAAATCAGTATGATAACAAAAAAACAATTATTTTTTAATTACAAATTAGGTTGGCCTAAAAAAGTTGGCCTTCTGGCATTTGTAATTATACTTATGTGTACAAATAGCCTTTTAGCTCAGCAAAAAATGGTTATAACAGGAGAGGTTACTTCTTCAAGTGAAGGAACATTACTTCCTGGAATAAATGTTCTTGTAAAAGGAACAACGAAAGGTGTAGTAACAGATTTTTATGGTGTATACTCAATAGAGGCATCACAAAACGATGTATTGGTTTTTTCATCTATTGGTTTTAAAAATCAAGAAATTACAATAACAAATCAATCAAAATTAAACGTTGTTTTAGTTGACGATATGAATTCTTTAGATGAAGTTGTAGTAATTGGTTATGGTTCACAAAGAAAATCTGATCTTACAGGATCTGTTAGTGTTGTTGATGTTGATGAAGCCAAAAAAACAGTATCATACGATGTTGCAAAAATGCTTCAAGGTCAGGTTCCTGGAGTAACAGTGCAGTCTTCAGGTGAGCCAGGTGGTTTTGTAAATATTAAAATTAGAGGTATTACTTCTTTTAATAACAACAATCCATTATTTGTTATTGATGGAATGATTGTAGATTCTCCTTACGATTTTGCTCCTGGTGATATTGAATCAGTTCAAGTGTTAAAAGATGCATCTTCTGCAGCAATTTATGGTGTGCGTGGAGCAAATGGAGTTATAATTATTACCACTAAGAAAGGAAAAGTTGGTAAAATTGATGTAAGCCTAAAAGCAATAGTTGGTTTTCAAACTGTACCAAAAGAAATATCTGTAACTGATAGAGTTGGATACCAAGATATTACTAGTGCTGCAGAAATAAATGCAGGTTTGCCTGTTGTTCCTGGAAACGACCCAAACAATCCATTATTTATTGATGATGTTGATACCGATTGGCAAAAAGAAGCTTTTAAAACAGGAATTTTACAAAATTATGCTGTTTCGTTTTCAGGTGGTGCCGAAAATCTTAATTACTTTATGAATTTAGATTATTTTGGAAATACAGGTTATATGGAAACACCGCAAGAGTATGAGCGTATTTCAACAAATTTAAATTTAAATGGAACAAAAGGTAAATTTAAATATGGTGCTAAGTTAGCTTATTCAGTTTCTGATAAAGAAAATTACAACAATTATAATGCTACTGGTGCTGTAAATGGATTGCTTACTGCAATTCCAACAATGCCTGTTTATGATGAAAATAGATTAGGTGGTTATGGTGGTGCAGATAACTTAACCCAACGTGCAATTACATTAAACGTTATTGGTTTCAATAATTTAATAGACAATTCTAACAATCGAAATAGATTTATTGGAAATGTTTGGGGAGAATTTGAAATTCTTGAAGGCCTAAAATATACTTTAAGAGCAAGTGCTGATGTGTTAAATTGGGATACAAAGTTTTTTAACCCACCAAGTGATTTGGGTTGGTATTATATTACTACCAATGAAGAGTCTGCTTTAGATGTAACAACTGGAAAGGAAACAAGAACTATTTTAGATAACTTGATTACTTATGAAAAACAAATTAAGAATCATAAGTTCGATATTTTATTAGGTGTTGTTCAAGAACGTTTTGAACATTACAATCATATTGGTAGAGGCGTTGGTTATGAACCAGGAGAAATTAGCCATTTAGAATATGCTGATGATATTTCAGGTAGAGAGTACGAAAGTACTATTACCTCACTGTCATATATTAACAGAGTTAACTACGCTTTTGATGATAGATATTTGGCAACTATCAATTTTAGAAATGATAGATCTTCTTTATTCCCTGAAGATAATAACTCTGGAAGCTATTTCTCAGTTTCTGGAGCTTGGAAAATTCATAATGAATCATTCATCAATTTACCAGAAATAATAAATACCTTAAAATTAAGAGGTGGCTATGGTCAATTAGGTAACAACACTATTGGTGCTTACGGGTATACTGCAACTGTAAACAGTTTTGCTAATTATGCTTTTGGAAATACGTTGGCTCCTGGTACAACAGCAGTTTCATTAAAAGATCCAAATATTTCTTGGGAAGATACAGAAACTATAAATGCAGCAGTTGAAATAGGAATGTTTAACGATAAGCTTCAATTTAGCATGGAATATTTTGAGAAAAAATCAACAGATCTTTTGGCAAGTGTACCATTGCCTTTTTCAACAGGTTCTTTTCCTTCAAGTATTACAACCAACGCAGCAGCTGTTAAAAATAACGGATTTGAATTTGCAGTAAGCTATAATAGTTATGAAAAAGAATTTAAATATAACATTTCTGCAAATTTAGGAACTTTAAACAACGAAGTGTTAGAAATAGGTTTAGATGGTAACCCAATTTTTGGTACAGGTTCTAGAACTGAAGTAGGTAGATCTATTGGTGAAATTTATGTGTATGAAGTGGAGGGAATTTTCCAAAACCAAGCAGAAATTGATGCACACGCAAATCAACCTTCAGCAGCACCTGGAGATATTAAATTTAAAGATCAGTTAACAATAGATACAGATGGAGATGGAATACCTGATCAAGCCGATGGGTTAATTACAGATGCCGATAGAACTTTCCAAGGGGTAACAATACCTAAATATAGCTACGGTTTAAATTTTGGAAGTAGTTATAAAAACTTTGACTTTTCTTTCTTCTTCCAAGGAAGTGGTGGAAATAAAGTAATAAATGGTACATATCATGATTTAATGTTAGGAGATTATATAAATCATCATACTGATATGTTAGATTATTGGACACCAAGTAATACCGATACAAACGTGCCTCGTCCAGTAATTGGAGATCCTAATGGAAATAACAGACTTTCAAGTCGTAATATTGAAAGTGGGGATTATTTAAAACTTCAAAATATCGAATTGGGTTATAATATTCAATTGAATGATAGTAAAATTCTTCAAAAAGCAAGAATTTATGTAACAGGACAAAATGTATTTACTATTACAAATTATCAAGGTTACGATCCTGATTTTAGCAGTGATGGTTTATTCTCTAGAGGTTTTGACCTTGGGTCTTTTCCTAATCCAAGAGGAGTTATGTTTGGTGTAGATGTTCTTTTTTAGTAAAAAACTATAAATAAAATTAAATTTAAAAATATGAAATATAGTAAATTTTATAATCTAGTAGTTTTTTTCTCAATTACACTTGCAATAGTTAGTTGTGTTAAAAATGACGATTTAGTTCAGGTTGATCCAAATGTAGATACCGAAGGATCATTTTGGAAAACAGATAGTGATGCGCTTAAAGGTGTTAATGCAGCGTATGGAAGTTTATTAACTGATGGTACTTACATGAGAAGTACGCCACTTTTATTAGACTTAAAAAGTGATGATTGTAGAAGTCAAAGTCCTTGGGGAGCCATGTTTAATGTTGGTAGATTTAACTCAAGTGTAGCTGATGCCGCAATTTATGGATGGGCATTTGAAACCTATTATCAAGGGGTTGCTCGTGCAAATCAGGTATTGGACAATGTGTCATCAATTGAAATGGATCAGGCTTTAAAAGACAGAATTCTTGGTCAAGCCTATTTTTTAAGAGGTTTATACTTTTTTCATGCAGTAAACATGTTTAGAAGTGTACCATTACCATTAAATGGAAATGAAATATACAATCCACAACGATCAAATGAAGAAGGATGGGCACAAGTAATTTCAGATTTTGAAATGGCTGCAAGTTTACTACCAAGATCTTACAATGAAGTTTCAGGATTAGATGCAGGTCAATTAGGGAGAGTAACAAAAGGTGCTGCTTTGGCATATTTAGGGAAAGCTCAATTATTTACAGGTGATTTTCCAAATGCAAAAGATTCTTTCAAAAAAGTAATAGACTTAAACGTATATTCATTGGTTCCAAATTATAGAGATAATTTTACAGATGCTAATGAAAATAATTCTGAATCTGTTTTTGAAGTTCAGTTTAACCGAGATGTTGGTGGTGTTGACTTAGGTTGGGGTGGTGCTCCTGCTTCAGGTTGGGGGCAAACTTCTGCAAGAGCAATTACTTATGGACCAAGAGGATTTGGTTGGACAGATGTACAACCAACAAGATCTTTGTTTGATGATTTTCATATTGAAAAAACTGTTGACAATGAAGTTGATCCACGTCTAGATGCTACTATGTTTTACAATAAACCAGGTGGTATGATGTTATATGGAAATGACTTTGCCTCTTTTTATGGTGGAAATCAAGGAGATCTAAACGATTTATTCTGTGGAAAATACCAAAACTCTGATGGAGGTCAAGCCAACGAATTTGATTGGAGATCTGGAATTAACGAACGAATTATGAGATATGCAGATGTATTATTGATGTACGCTGAATGTTTGAACGAAACAGGAGGTACAGATTTAGCTTATGATTATATACAAATTGTGAGAAACCGAGCGAAACTTCCAAATTTAAAAACAGCAAAACCTGGAATGACTCAACAACAAATGAGAGATCAAATTGGGCACGAGCGTTTGTTAGAGTTTGCATTGGAAGGTCATAGATTTGATGATATTCGCAGATGGGGCTGGTTAACCGATAATACTAAAGTAACATGGTTAAAAGCTAGAGATTACGAATATGATTCATACCAAGCAGGTAGAGAGTATTTTCCAATTCCACAGTTAGAAATGGATAACAACCCTGGAACAGTTCAAAATCCTGGATATTAATAAATTTCATATATTTAATTGAGTTAATTTTTTTGATTATTCATATAGCAAGTATTTGAATACTTGCTATATGATTTTAAAACCACAACAGTACAATGAGAAATAGTAAGCAATTGATTTTAATAGTTTTGATGATTTTTTCTTTAGGATTTCAAAGAATGAATGCTCAAAATAATACGGCAGTTATTACAATTAATAGCGATAATAACGCTCCTGTAATTAGTAAACATATTTATGGGCATTTTGCCGAACATTTAGGGCGTTGTATTTATGAGGGACTTTATGTTGGTGAGGATAATAAAATAATTCCCAATACAGAAGGCGTTAGAAATGATATTATTGAAGCGCTTAAAGAGTTAGGAATTCCTAATTTAAGATGGCCTGGAGGCTGTTTTGCAGATACATATCATTGGAAAGATGGTGTTGGTCCAAAAGAAAATAGACCAACAATTGTAAATCGTTGGTGGGGTGGTACAACCGAAGATAATAGCTTTGGAACTCATAATTTTTTGAATTTGTGCGAAACTTTAGGAGCTGAACCTTACCTGTCAGGCAATGTTGGAAGTGGAACCGTTCAAGAACTTTCAGATTGGGTACAATATACAAATCACCAAGATAAAAGTCCTATGTCCGATTGGAGAAGAGAGAATGGAAGAGAGCAACCTTGGAATGTAAAATATTGGGGAGTTGGTAATGAAGCTTGGGGTTGTGGAGGAAATATGACTGCGGAATATTATGCAGATGTTTATAGAAAATATGCCACTTTTATGTCTAGTTGGTCTAACGATGCTAAAATTGTAAGAATTGCATCAGGTGCATCAGCAGATGATTATCACTGGACTGAAGTTTTAATGAAAAATGTACCATATCATTTAATGGAGGCAGTGGCATTACACTATTATGCAGTAATTGATTGGGCAGATAAAGGACCTTCAAAAGATTTTGATGAAGCTATTTATTTTAGAACAATGAAAGCTTCTGTAAAAATAGAAGAATTAGTTACAAAGCATATTGCTATTATGGATAAATATGATCCTGAAGAAAAGGTAGCTCTTTTTGTTGATGAATGGGGAGGTTGGTATGATACTGAACCAGAAATTGCAAATGGAGTATTATACCAACAAAACACCATGAGAGACGCAATGATTGCTGCAACAACTTTAAATACATTTAACAATCATGCCCGTAGAGTAAAAATGGCAAATATTGCTCAAGTGGTGAATGTTTTACAAGCTGTGATTTTAACTGATAAAGAAAAAATGATTTTAACACCTACTTATCATGTGATGAAAATGTATAAAGTACATCAAGATGCTCAGTTGTTACCAATTTCATTTGAAAATGTAGACTATACATTTGGAGAAGAAAAAATTCCGGCATTGTCAGTTTCTGCATCAAAAGATAAAAATAACCTAATTCATATTTCATTAGCAAATATAGATTCAAAAAAAGAAAACACTGTTGAAATAAATATTGAAAATCTTAGTGTTAAAAAAATTACAGGAACTATATTAAGGGCTTCAAAATTACAAGATCATAATACTTTTGAAAATTCAACAAAAGTACAACCAGTTGAATTTAAAGATTTTAATATTAAAAAAGGAATTCTTACAATAAAAATTCCTCCTTTTTCTGTAATTATGTTAGAAGGAAAATAAATAAATAATTCCATGAGAAAAGCAAATATATTTTTAAAAATATCATCATTAATTGTGCTGTTTTTAGTAGCTTTTGGCTTAAATAGTTGCTCTAAAGATGATGATTTAAAACCTGATCCAAAACCTGACCCTGATCCAATTGTTGTTACGCCACCAACATTTCCTGGGCCAACTTATTCAGATAATTATACTGCAATCTCGTCATGGAGTAATAGATCGCAATGGAATTTAGCCAATGTACACGATCCAACTGTTGAAAAAAGTGGTGAATATTATTATATGTATCAAACGGATGCTTCTTATGGTAACGCAAACGATGGTCATGGTCATTTTCCATACAGAAGGTCTAAAGATTTGGTGAATTGGGAATATATGGGAGCTGCTTTTGAAAAAGCACCAGTTTGGGTGAAAGATTCTTTAAATAATAAAAGAGCAAGAATGATTCCTGCCTTACCACCAATTGAAAATCCTAATTATGGTTTTTGGGCACCCTACATTAAAAAAGTTGGTAATAAGTTTAGAATGTATTACAGTATTGTTGTTATAAATCCTATAGTTGGAAATGACACTAATACTTCATGGACTGAACGTGCATTTATTGGTTTGGCTGAGTCTGATGATTTAGCAAGCAATGTTTGGGACGATAAAGGAATGGTAGTTTGTTCTGAACCTGATGGAGTTGAAACATATACTAGAACTGGTGGGAATGATTGGAGCGGATATTTTAAATTCAATGCTATAGATCCTAGTATGGTTATTACACCTGAAGGAGAACATTGGTTAATTTATGGTTCTTGGCATTCAGGAATTGCAGCTTTAAAATTAAATCCAGATACTGGGAAGCCAGATAAATTGAAGACAATTGACGACTACGGAATTAAAATCGCAAAAAGAGGAAATAGTCGTTGGCAGGCATCTGAAGGTCCAGAAATTATTTACAATTCGGATACAGGTTATTATTATTTGTTTTTAGCTTATGATGAATTGTCTGTTGCTTATAATACAAGAGTAGTAAGGTCAACCAGTGTAACTGGACCTTACACAGGTATTGACGGTAGAAATGTTACTGCTGGTGCTGATGCGTGGCCAATGGTTACACATCCGTATGGGTTTAGTGGTCATACAGGTTGGGTAGGTTTTGCACATTGCTCTGTATTTCAAAATCCAGAATCAAAAGAATGGTATTACGCATCACAAGCAAGACTTCCAGAAAATGTTCCAGGTATAAATGCTTCAAATGCGGTTATGATGGGGCATGTACGTGAAATTCAGTGGACAGAAGAAGGATGGCCTACAGTTGCTCCTGAACGTTATGCAGGGGTTCCAGAAACTACAATAACCGATGCTTCTTTTGTGGGTACTTGGGAACAAATCACCATGCAATATCAATTTCAAACAATTCAAAAATCTTCAACAATAGTGTTGTCTAGTGATAAAAAAGTTAGTGGAAGCGTAACAGGAACTTGGTCTTATAATAGTACAACTAAAATATTGAATATTAACAATACCAAATACAATGTTGATGATGCCTGGGATTGGGAAGCTTCACCAAGAAAAGTCACCATTACTTATTCAGGTTTTACACCAGCTGGACTTCCAGTGTGGGGAAAGAAATTATATTAAAACAATACCCCTTTCACTTTCAGTGCTAAAGGGGGGTATTTAAACACATTAAAATGAAAAATATACCTTTATTTTTATTGGTGGTTGTTTTTTTTACGTCTTGTAATTGTAAGAAAACACCTGAAACTGTAATTACAGACACTGCTGTTGAAACCAATAAAGTTGTTCAAATGAACAATCCAATTATTACTGAAAAATTCACAGCTGATGCTGCCGCAATTGAACATAATGATAAAGTGTATTTATATGCTGGTCATGATGAAGCGCCAAACGATTTCAATTTTTATAAAATGAATGAATGGTTGGTGTATTCTTCAACAGATATGGTACAATGGGAAGAGCATCCAGTTCCATTAAAAACAACCGATTTTTCTTGGGCTTCAGGCGATGCCTGGGCTTCGCAGGTAATTGAACGCAATGGAAAATTTTATTGGTATGTAACGGTTTCACACGCTACAATTGAAGGAAAAGCAATTGGTGTTGCAGTCGCTGATAGTCCAATTGGACCGTTTAAAGATGCATTAGGAAAAGCGATAGTAACCAATGATATGACAACGCAAACCGACATAAGTTGGGATGATATTGATCCTTCAGTTTTTATTGATGACGAAGGACAAGCCTATTTGTTTTGGGGAAATACAGTGTGTCATTATGCGAAATTAAAAGAAAATATGGTTGAATTAGATGGTCCTATTGAAACCATTGAGCTACCAAACTTTACCGAAGCACCTTGGATTCATAAAAAAGGTGATTGGTATTATTTGTCGTATGCTTATCAATTTCCTGAAAAAATAGCCTATGCTATGAGTAAATCTATTACAGGTCCTTGGGAATTTAAAGGTGTTTTAAATGAAGTTGCAGGCAATAGTAACACAAACCATCAGGCCATTATAGCGTTTAAAGGAAATGATTATTTTATTTATCACAATGGAAGTATTCAACCAAATGGCGGAAGTTTTAGACGTTCAGTTTGTATTGATAAGTTGTATTATAATGAAGATGGTACAATGAAACGAATTGTAATGACTTCAGAAGGAATTCAATAAAAACATATAAATGACACCAATGAAAAATAATCCAAAATTTATTAAAACCCTGTTTTTTTTAATAGCATTTCTTGTGGTTTCTGTTTCTTGTGCTCAAGAAAGGCCAGTTACACACGATCCTGTAGTTGCAAAACAAGGAGATACGTATTATTTGTTTTGTACTGGACCAGGAATTACAAGCTTTACTTCTAAAGATTTAAAAAATTGGACACAAGCAGCTCCTGTTTTTCCAGAATCACCAGCATGGGCTTCAGATGTTGCACCAGGTTTTAACGGACATATTTGGGCACCAGATATTACACTTCATAATGGCATTTACTATTTGTATTACTCAGTATCAGCTTTTGGTAAAAACACATCTGCAATTGGATTGGTAACCAATGCAACTTTAAATCCAGAAGATGAAAATTATAAATGGGAAGACCAAGGAATTGTGATTCAATCAGTACCAAACAGAGATTTATGGAATGCCATAGATCCAAATTTAATTTTTGATGAAAGCGGAACACCATGGTTGGCATTTGGCTCGTTTTGGAGCGGATTAAAAATGTTGAAATTGAATGCGAACTTAAAAGAAGTTGCACAACCAGAAGTATGGACTACAATTGCAAGACGTGATAGAGATAGCGGTTTAGAAGATTCAGATGCAGGGAATGCAGCACTTGAAGGACCTTTTATTTTCAAAAAAGGCGATTATTATTATCAATTTTTATCGTGGGATTATTGTTGTCGAGGTGAAAATAGCACGTATAAATTAGTGGTTGGTCGTTCAAAATCTGTGACTGGGCCTTATGTTGATAAAGAAGGAAAAGAATTGAATATAGGTGGCGGATCTTTAGTAATTGAAGGTAACAAAAACTGGTATGGCGTTGGTCATAATAGTGTGTTCACTTTTGAAGGTAAAGATTATACTTTTATGCATGGCTATGATGCTAGTGATAAAGGAAAACCAAAATTAATAGTGAAAGAAGTTACTTGGGTTGACGGATGGCCAACTGTAAAACCAATGGATTAATAATGATGAAATTATATATCAATTCAAGTATGAAAGTACTCTAATTTATAAACTCATCAAGCAATGCGTTTTCATAGGTTTAAAAAAATATAAAATGAAAAAATTAAATATTGTTTTATTTTTATTTCTGTTCATTTTTTATGGGTGTAAAAACACTACAAATCAACAAGTAGATATTCCTCAAAGTTTTAATAAGGATGCTAATTTTAAAGAACTAGGAATAAATAAAGAAAAAACAGGAAGTATAGATTCTTTATTGCAGTCGTATATAGATAATAAACAAGTAAATTGTGTAACTGCTTTTGTTGCTAAAGGAGGCAATGTGGTTTATAACAAAGCTTTTGGGCTTAAAGATATTGAGAATAATATTCCTGCTACAATTGATGACTATTATGTGTTATTCTCTCAAACCAAGGCAATAACTACCGTTGCATTTATGACACTTGTTGATAAAGGATTGGTAGCTGTTGATGACCCGGTGTCTAACTATTTCCCTGAAATTCCAAACCAAGTGGTTACTAAAGTAAATGACGATGGAACCTATGAAACCCGTCCCGTTAAAACACCAATGACTTTTGCTCACCTGATGTCACATTCATCTGGATTAAATGCAGGATTGGTGGGTGAAATTCGTCGTATAAAAGGAGAAAATGATAATGCTCCAGCAGGTTTTGGAGGTATCTTACCTGATAGCATACCTAATGGGCAGCGCAGTTTTGGAGGAAATTCAACGTCTATATATTTAGCAGAAGAAATGATCGACTTGGTAAAATACCCGCTTGGTTTTGACCCTGGTTCAGAGTGGAATTACCACGTAAGTACAAATATGTTAGCATATATTGTTGAGCTTATATCGGGTAAATCTTTACAAGAATATGTAAAAGAAACCATTTTAGAACCGTTGGGCATGAAAAACACAGACTGGTATTATATTCCTGATTACTTAACGCGATTTGTAAAGCCGTATAGTGCTGTAAATGGTAAGTTAGATTTAGGTTCAACCATGTATGCTGAGGCTGCGGTTAGCAGTAAACAAACTTATGCTGAAGGTGCCATTGGACTAAATGGTCCTATTGAGGATTATGCTAAGTTTTGTCAGATGTTATTAAATAATGGGGAATTTAATGGGAACCGTATCCTTAAGCCTGAAACAGTTGCTCAAATGACTAAAATAAATCGTTTACCAGAAGTGAATTCTGGAGGAAAAGGTTTTCAGTTCGGATTGGGATTTCAACTTGCTAACGAGCAAAATAAACATGTGCCAGCTGTTTCAAATTCAGCATTTTCATGGGGAGGTATGTTGGGGACGGAGTATATCATTGATCCTGAGAATGATTTAATAGCTCTTTTTTATATCAACATGTATAAAAGAGATCCCTTGTATACCGAATATTTAGAGAAAGTATATGATTTAATAAACATTCCAATTAATTAATAGTTATTAAAAAAACATGAAAAATAATTTCACAATAGGATTAAGTATTATAACTTTAGTTTGTTTGATTTTTATGGGGTGTTCTAATAATGAAGCATCCCATAATTCAACAAATGAAAATTTAACTCAACAAACAGGGTATACTATTTCCCCAGTGAATATTCAGCATGTGAAATTGACAGATGAATTTTGGTTGCCAATTATTAAAAGAGTTCAGGAAAAAACTATTGAATATGCCATAGAAAAATGTGAGGAAGAAGGTCGTTTTGAAAATTTTTTAATTGCAGGAAAACAATTGGAAGGTACTGTTAAAGGCGCGATGCCTTTTGATGATACTGATGTGTATAAAATAATTGAGGGTGCATCAAATTCATTAATAAGTGCACCCAACAAAACACTTGAAAAATTATTAGATTCTCTTATAAATATCATTCAAATTGGACAGGAAAAGGATGGCTATTTAACTACCTGGAGAACTATAAACCCCACAAAACCGCCTGCCCCTTGGGTAAAAGTTGAAGAAGGCAAGCGTTGGGAATTTTTATTTATGAGCCACGAATTGTACAATGCAGGTCATTTATATGAAGCTGCTGCAGTTCATTATCAGGCTACAGGAAAAAAGAACTTTTTAAACATTGCTATAAAAAATGCCGATTTAATGGTGAAAACATTTGGAGATAAAGAAGGGCAAATAAAAGCTGTTCCTGGACATCAAATTATTGAATCGGGTCTGATTAAATTGTATCAAATCACTAAAAATGAAGCTTATTTAAATTTAGCCAAATACTTTTTAGACAATAGAGGGAATCTTAAAAATCACGAACTTTTTGGGCCATATTCTCAAGACCATATTCCCGTTGTTGAGCAAGAAGAGGTTGTTGGCCACGCAGTACGTGCCGTTTATATGTATGCTGCAATGACAGACATTGCTGCCATAAAAAAAGATACAGCTTATGAAAAAGCAGTATTGAACTTATGGGAAAATATGGTGAATAAAAAAATGTACATCACCGGTGGTATTGGAGCAAGACATGATGGAGAAGCTTTTGGAGATAATTATGAGTTGCCAAATTTAACAGCGTATAACGAAACTTGCGCTGCTATTGGAGATGTGTATTGGAACCATCGTTTACATAATTTATTTGGGGATGTAAGATATTTTGATGTGATTGAGCGCACCTTGTACAACGGATTAATTTCTGGATTGTCCCTAGATGGTCAACAGTTTTTTTATCCAAATGCCCTAGAATCTGATGGGGTTCATCAATTTAATCGTGGCTCATGTACACGTCAGTCGTGGTTCGATTGTTCTTGTTGCCCTACCAATGTTATCCGATTTATTCCTTCAATCCCTGGTTTGATTTATTCTAAAACCAACGATGCAATTTATGTGAATTTATACGCTTCAAATGAAGCTTCAATAGCATTGGAAAATAACAATGTTCAAATTACTCAAAACACAAATTACCCTTGGGATGGAAAAGTTTCAATGGCTATAAACCCTGAAAAAGAAACCAATTTTAGCATAAAATTACGAGTACCAGGTTGGGCAAGAAATGAAGTGCTGCCAGGTGATTTGTATAGCTATTTAAAACCATTAGCAAAAAAAATAATGGTAACAGTTAATGGCGAAAAAGTAGCGGTTCAAGAGAGCGAAGGTTATGTAACTATTGAAAGAAATTGGAAAAAAAACGATCAAATTGAATTGAATTTCCCAATGGAAGTAAGAGAGGTAATTACCAATTCAAAAGTACAGGAAAATAAAAATAAAGTTGCTTTAGAGTATGGACCAATAGTGTATGCGATTGAAGAAATTGACAACCCACAAAACTTCGACAATATTAAAATTGAGAAAAATGAAGTGTTTGAAGTTAAAAAAGAAAACACTCTTTTGGAAAGGGTGAATACCATTCAAACAAAAAATATGAAAGCAATACCATATTATGTTTGGTCTAATAGAGGTATTGGTAAAATGAAAGTTTGGATTGAAGAAAAATCGAATAATTAAACCAGCTAAATAGCAGAAGTGATAGGCGCTTATTTGTTGAATATTTAAAAATAATTAGAAAATACATATATGAAATCTAACAATCAAAAGTTAAGCCTACTTGAAAAAATAGGATATGGATCAGGAGATGCAGCAGTAAATGTCGTGATCTCTTCAATGTTTTTAATTATTACATTTTTTTATACAGATGTTTATGGTTTAAAAGCTACAGACATGGCATTGATGTTTCTTTTGGTAAGGTTTATCGATGCGATAACCGATCCATTGATGGGGCTTATAACAGATAAGTATACAACAAAATGGGGTCGTTATAGACCGTATTTTTTGTTTCTATCTGTTCCTTTTGGTATCTCCGTTTTCTTAACATTTACAACTCCAGGATTTGATTATACAGGTAAACTTATTTACGCATACGTTACCTACATTTTTGTAACAATCATGTTTACTGCTGTGACAATCCCATACATTTCCTTGATAGGCGTATTAACGAGTGATCCAAAAGAACGATTATCTGCAAACGGATATCGACTTTTCTTTGCGAAAATTGCAGCTTTTCTTGTTTCTATTGTGGTACCTATTATGGCAGAAAAACTGGGTAAAAATGATTTAGCAAAAGGGTATCAACTAGCCATGGGAGCGATGGCACTTTTAGGTACATTACTATTTTTATTTAGCTTTTTTACCACTAAAGAACGTGTTGAGCATGTTGTTGATAAAAAGCCTTTATTAGAGCAATTTAAATTGCTAATTAAAAACGGTCAATGGACACTTTTATTTGGGGTTTGTTTTACAGGAACAGTAGGTTATGTAATTCGTGGTTCTGTGGCAATTTTCTATGCAAAGTACTTTCTTGGTGGTGATGCAAGTGTGCAGTCTACTTTTATGGCTACAGGTGTTACCGCAGCAATATTGGCAATGCCAGCTTCCACATATATTACAAAACGCTATTGTAAAGTAAAACTCTTTAAATACACACAGCTTGCAGTTGGTGTAATAAGTTTAGTGATGTTCTTCGCTATTAAACCAGGTGATATGGTATTGGCTTATGTACTATATTTTATCCTATCCTTTGTAGTTGATTTACATGCGCCAGTTTTCTGGTCGGCTATTGCAGAAGCAGTAGATTACGGACACGCTGAAACTGGAAAACGTGTTTCAGGACTTTCATTTGGTGGTATTTCTTTCGCTCAAAAAGCGGGTATGGGTGTCGCTGGAGCAGCAGTTGGATATTTGTTGGACTTTTTTGGCTACATACCTGATGGTGTACAAAGTGAAACAGCATTGGTTGGTCTAGCCTTAATGTTAACTATCATTCCTGGAGTGTTTCACGTTATTATGGGCGGATTGATGTTTCGTTATAAAATTACAGACGAATACTATGAAACTATTAAAACTAAATTGAAAATATAAAATGGATTTAACTGGAAAAAATAAGCCTATTGTTGAGCAACGTGCTGATCCGTTTATCTATAAACACACAGATGGTTATTATTATTTTACTGGCTCAGTGCCATCATTCGATGCTATTGAGCTTAGAAGAGCTAAAGTTATAAGCGAATTGCAAGAAGCTGAAACATTTAATGTTTGGCATAAACACAAAACGGGTCCAATGAGCCAGCATATTTGGGCGCCAGAGATACATTACTTAGATGGAAAATGGTATATTTATTTTGCAGCAAGTGAAGTAGATAATATCTGGAAATTAAGACCATATGTGCTTGAATGTAAAGGTCAAAATCCATTAAAAGATGAATGGGTAGAGCTTGGACAAATGCAACCAGCAGATGGTGATAACAAATCATTTATTGATTTTTCGTTAGATGGAACAGTCTTCGAAAATAACGAAAAAAGATATTTTTGTTGGGCAGAAAAAACAGGCGGACAGTTCGCTGCTTCAAATTTATATTTAGCTGAAATGGAATCGCCAATTAAGCTAAAAACACCTCAATTTATGCTTACCACACCAGATTACGACTGGGAAAGAATCGATTTTTGGGTAAATGAAGGTCCGGCAGTATTAAAAAACAAGGGTAAAATATATATCACATTTTCAGCAAGTGCCACAGGCGCATGTTATTGTATGGGGTTGATGGAAGCAGATGAAGATGCTGATTTATTAGACAGAAACTCGTGGAAAAAATCAAGATATCCTGTATTGGAAACAGATTATGAAAAGAAGATTTATGGTCCTGGGCATAACAGCTTTACTGTTGCAGAAGATGGAGTAACACCATTAAGTATTTATCATGCCAGAGATTATGAAGAAATTATTGGTGATCCTTTATATGACCCCAATAGACATGCAAGAGTGATGGACGTAAAATTTGATGATAAAGGAAAGCCATTATTTGAATTTTATTAAGAATTAATTAGATGAAACAGTCAGTTTTCAAATACACCATTTTAATAGCTTTAATTGTAGGTAGTTTATTCAGTTGTAAAAATAAAGGAGAAGAAAATTCAACTTCAAAAACAACTTTAGGTTCTAATGTAACCGTAGATTTGGTGGTCGATTTTAAAGACAGAGGTATTAAAATTCAGCCAACAATGTATGGTATCTTTTTTGAAGATATCAACTTTGCAGCAGATGGAGGTTTGTATGCAGAAATGGTTAAAAACAGATCTTTTGAATTTTCTAATCCATTTATGGGATGGCTGCAACCAAACAGCAACAAGCATTCATTCAATAAAAATTCTGGGATTGTTACTGCAATTCAATATGCTGGAAATCATAGTAATGTAAATTATTGTAGGGTAAAAGTAAATAACCCAAAAGGCTATGAACTTATTAATGAAGGATTCCGGGGAATGGGAATTAAAAAAGATGCTGCATATAATTTGTATGTTTCTGCGGCTAAATACAGTGGAGATATTAAAACTATCATCATTCAATTTATTGATGCAAAAGGAATTGTATTAGGTGAAACTAAAATTGCTCCAACTTCATCAGAATGGAAAAATTATTCAACACAACTTACAGCATCAAAAACAGAAGAAAAAGCACAACTTAAAATCACATTTGAAGGAATAGGCGAAATTGATTTAGATATGATTTCATTATTTCCAGTTGATACATGGAAAGGTAGAAAAAATGGATTGCGTAAAGATTTGGTGCAATTATTAGACGATATGGATCCTGGTTTTTTACGTTTCCCTGGTGGTTGTATTGTTGAAGGTAGAACTTTAGAGCAACGTTATCAATGGAAAAAAACTATTGGTTATGTTGAAGACAGAGAAATTTTAATTAATAGATGGAATACCGAATTTGCTCATAAATTAACACCAGATTACTTCCAAAGTTTTGGATTAGGATTTTTTGAATATTTCCAACTTTCTGAAGACTTAGGAGCAGAACCTTTACCAATATTAAGTTGTGGTATTGCTTGCCAGTTTAATACAGGAGAATTGGTGCCAATGGAAGAGTTGGATTCTTATGTACAAGATGCATTAGATTTAATTGAATTTGCAAATGGTTCAATTGATACTCCTTGGGGTAAAGTTAGAAACGAAATGGGGCACTCAGAAACGTTCAATTTAAAATATATTGGAGTTGGTAATGAGCAATGGGGATCTGAATATATTGAAAGATATAAAGTATTTGAAAAAGCAATTAAAACTAAATATCCAGAAATAATTATTGTTTCAGGAAGTGGACCATTCCCTGATGGAGATTATTTTGAATATGGATGGGAAGAGCTTAAGAAATTAGATGCAGAAATTGTAGATGAACATTATTATAAAAATCCGCAATGGTTTAGAGAAAACGCAACACGTTATGATAGTTATGATAGAAAAGGACCAAAAATATTTGCTGGTGAATATGCTGCTCATCCAAAAGAGGTAGAAGATGGACCAAAAGAAAACAATTGGGAGGCTGCATTATCTGAAGCTGCTTTTATGACAGGTTTAGAGCGTAATGCAGATTTAGTTTATTTAACATCATATGCACCTTTAATGGCACATATTGATGCATTTCAATGGGCTCCTGATATGATTTGGTTTAATAATTTAAAATCTTATGGTACAGCAAATTATCAAGTTCAAAAAATGTATGCAATTAATAAAGGAACTGATTTACTATCAATAACTAAAGATGAAAAATCAATTACAGGTCAAAATGATTTGTTTGCTTCAGCCGTAAAAGATGTTGAAAATAAAGAAGTAATTATTAAAATAGTAAATACTTCAAACAAAACTCAAAATATCAATATTAAGTTAAATGGACAAAAGCTTGTATATAAAGGTATAGCTATTGTACTTAAAAGTGAGGATTTAGAAGATGAAAATTCTTTTCAGTTTCCAAATAAAATAAGTCCAATTGAAAAAGAAATCAAATTAAAAGGCGAAAAAATAGAGGCTGAAGCAGCACCATTGTCATTCACAATCTTAAAATTTAAAATGAAATAATTTAAATCCAACTATAGCATAAAATTTACAAGTGTTTTATTTACACTTGTAAATAAAAAATACTATATTTGTGATATATTAAAACAGTTACTAGATGAAAAATTATGTTATAGGGTTAGATTATGGATCAGATTCAGTCCGAGCAGTATTGATTGACACTGAAAATGGAAAAGAGCTTTCATCAAATGTTCACTATTACCAACGATGGAAAAATAATGAATACTGTAACGCTTCTATAAATCAATTTCGCCAACATCCTTTAGACCATATTGAAGGTTTAGAAAATACTATAAAAACAGTTGTAAAAGAGGGGAATGTAAATCCAATTGAAATAAAAGCAATTTGTATAGATACTACAGGTTCTTCTCCAATTCCTGTGGCAGAAGATGGAACTCCTTTGGCATTAGTTAAAGGATTTGAAGAAAATCCAAACGCCATGATGGTTTTATGGAAAGACCATACAGCTATTAATGAAGCAAATGAAATAAATGAGCTCGCAGCAAGTTGGGGAGGGGAAGATTTTACGAAATATGAAGGAGGAATTTATTCATCTGAATGGTTTTGGGCAAAAATTTTACATATTGTTAGAGAAGATGAAGCAGTTAAAAATGCGGCTTTTACTTGGATGGAACATTGTGATTTAATGACTTATTTATTAATTGAAAATAATGATTTAAAATCGTTCAAAAGAAGTAGATGTGCTGCAGGTCATAAAGCAATGTGGCACGAAGACTGGAACGGTTTGCCACCTGAGAAGTTTTTAGGTCAGTTGGATCCATATTTAGCAAAACTTCGTGGAAATTTGTATGATGAAACCTACACATCTGATGTGTTAGCTGGAAAATTAAGTTCAGATTGGGCTGAAAAATTAGGGCTAACAACTGAAACAGTAATTGCAGTTGGGACATTTGATGCTCATTCAGGAGCAGTAGGTGCAAAAATAGACAATAATACGTTGGTTCGCGTTATGGGAACTTCTACGTGTGATATTATGGTATCTCCAAAAGATACGATTGGAACAAAAACCGTTCGTGGAATTTGTGGGCAGGTAAATGGCTCTGTAATTCCAGGATTGGTTGGTTTAGAAGCTGGTCAATCTGCTTTTGGTGATTTATTAGCTTGGTTTAAAGCAGTATTAGATTGGCCAATTGATAATTTGGTTTTAAATTCTGAAGTGCTTTCAGAAGTTCAAAAAAATCAATTAAAAGAAGAAATTGATGCTAATTTTATTAAAATTTTAAGCGAACAAGCATCAAATATTCCATTGTCAGAAAGTATTCCAACAGCATTAGACTGGATTAACGGGCGAAGAACTCCAGATGCAAACCAAGAGTTAAAAGCAGCAATGTCTAATTTGTCTTTAGGAACAAAAGCACCACATATTTTTAAAGCGCTGATAAATGCAATTTGTTTTGGATCTAAAAAAATTGTGGACAGATTTGAAGAGGAAGGTGTAAAAATAGATAGCGTAATAGGTATTGGCGGTGTTGCAAGAAAGTCTCCTTTTATAATGCAAACATTGGCAAACGTATTAAATAAGCCAATAAAAGTGGCAGAATCTGACCAAGCACCTGCGTTAGGTGCTGCAATCTATGCTTCTGTTGCTGCTGGAATTTATCCAAATGTTATAGAAGCCAGTAGAAAAATGGGAAGTGACTTTGAAGCTGAATATTTTCCTGAATTGGATAAAATTGAAGCGTATGAAGATTTAATGCAATCATATAGCGAATTGAGTGCTTTTATTGAAGCAATTAACTAAAATTAAAAGATGATGAGTTCCAAATTTAAAGCCTTAAAACAAGAATGTTACGATGCCAATATGGAGTTAAATGCTTTGGGATTGGTAATCTATACATTTGGAAATGTAAGTACTGTTGATAGAAAAAATGGAGTTTTTGCTATCAAACCTAGTGGTGTTCCTTATGAAATTTTAAAACCTGAAGATATGGTGATTTTAGACTTTGAAAACAATATAATTGAAGGAACTATGCGCCCATCTTCAGATACAAAAACACACGCTTATTTGTATAAAAACTGGGACGATATAGGCGGCATAGCACATACACATGCCATGTATTCTGTAGCATGGGCACAATCCCAATTAGATATTCCAATATTTGGAACTACACACGCAGATCATTTAACAGCTGATATTCCTTGTGCACCACCAATGAGTGATGAATTAATAAAAGGAAACTACGAACATAATACGGGAATTCAAATATTAGATTGTTTTAAAGCCAAAAAAATTTCACATAAAGAAGTTGAAATGGTTTTAATAGGAAATCATGGACCTTTTACTTGGGGAAATAATGCTGCAAAAGCAGTTTATAATAGTAAAGTTTTAGAAACCGTTGCTCAAATGGCATATTTAACCTTACAAATAAATCCAAATGCCCCACGATTAAAAGACTCATTAATAAAAAAACACTACGAACGTAAACACGGTAAAAATTCGTATTACGGTCAATAATTAACATAAAAAAGTATTTCAAATGATTGATATAGCTCAAAAAGAAATTTGGTTTGTAACAGGAAGCCAACATTTATATGGTGAAGAAACATTAAAGCAAGTTGCACTTAACTCTCAAGAAATTGTAAAAGGTTTTAATGCATCAGCTCAAATTCCTGTAAAAATTATTTACAGGCCAACAGTGAAATCTCCTGATGAAATTACGGCCGTATGTCAAGAAGCCAATGCAGAGAAAAATTGTATTGGTATTATTACATGGATGCATACTTTTTCACCTGCAAAAATGTGGATTCATGGGTTGAGAATATTAAATAAACCTTTGTGTCATTTGCATACACAGTTTAATGCAGAAATTCCTTGGAGCACAATTGATATGGATTTTATGAATTTAAATCAGTCTGCTCATGGGGATAGAGAATTTGGGTTTATTATGTCTAGAATGCGCAAAAAACGCAAAGTAGTTGTTGGTCATTGGCAAGAAGAACGTGTTCAAAAAAAATTAGGAATTTGGTCTAGAGTGGTGCTTGGTTGGGATGAATTACAAAACTTAAAAGTGGCTAGAATTGGTGACAATATGCGTGAAGTTGCTGTAACAGAAGGCGATAAAGTGGAAGCGCAAATTCGTTTCGGATTTTCTGTAAATGGTTTTGACTCCTCAGATGTTGTAAAGCATATTAACAAAGTTTCTCAGAGTGATTTAAATAATTTATTAGTTATATATGAAAATACTTATAATTTAACTTCATCACTTCAAAATGGGGGAGCTCAAAGAGATTCATTGGTAGATGCAGCAAGAATTGAATTGGGGTTAAGAGCATTTTTAGAAGAAGGTGGATTTAAAGCATTTACAGATACTTTTGAAAATTTAGGGCAATTAAAACAATTACCAGGAATTGCAGTACAACGTTTAATGGCCGATGGTTATGGTTTTGGTGGAGAAGGTGACTGGAAAACTGCAGCAATGGTTAGAGCCTTAAAAGTAATGAATTATGGTCTTGAAGGGGGAACATCATTTATGGAAGATTACACCTATCATTTTACACCTCAAAAATCGTATGTATTAGGTTCTCATATGTTAGAAATATGTTCATCAATTGCTGATGGAAAACCTTCATGTGAAGTTCATCCTTTAGGAATTGGAGGGAAAGAAGATCCTGCAAGGTTGGTATTTAATGTTGCTCCTGGAGATGCTATTAATGTGTCATTAGTTGATATGGGTAATAGATTTAGATTAATTGTTAACGAAGTAGAAGCAGTTAAACCAATGGCTGATTTGCCTTTATTACCGGTAGCAAGAGTTTTATGGGATGCAAAACCAAATTTAGAAGTAGCTGCAACCGCCTGGATTTTAGCTGGTGGAGCACATCATACGGTTTACAGTCAGGTTGTTACTACAGAATTTATGGAAGACTTTGCGGATATTGCGGGTATTGAATTATTGGTAATTGATGAAAAAACTACGGTGCGTGAATTCAAAGATAAAATAAATGCCAATGAGGCCTATTACCATACTTTTCAGCACGGCTTATAATTAACTAAACAAGACCAAACTTATGAATATTTTAAAACGAACATTTCATTTTTTAGCTATAATAAGTGTTGCTTATTTAAGTGTTCAGTGTAAAGAACAGAAAAAAGAAGTAAGTAATGAAACTGATGCTAAAATGAAAAATCTAGTAACGATATCAAAACAAGTTTACGGAGTAACTACTGATAGTATAAATGTAGATAGTTATACTTTGAAAAATGAAAATGGAATGGAATTAACGGTTATTACTTACGGTGGAATCATAACTTCACTAAAAGTTCCTAATAAAAGTAATGTATCTGAAGACGTAGTTTTAGGATATGACTCGTTAACTCAATACACAAGAAATAACCCTTATTTTGGAGCTATTATTGGTAGATATGGCAATAGAATTGCAAAAGGGAAATTTTCATTAGATGGAACAGAATATGTACTTGCTAAAAATGATGGTCCAAACAATCTTCACGGCGGAGTAAAAGGGTTTGATAAAGTTGTTTGGAATGCAACTGAAATACAAAGTGATAGCACAGCTTCTTTGGTATTAACTTACCTTAGTAACGATATGGAAGAAGGTTTTCCTGGAAATTTGGAAACTAAAGTAATTTATACTTTAACAAATAACAACGAATTGGAAGTTTCTTACGAAGCAACAACAGACAAGAAAACCATTGTAAACCTAACACAACATTCCTATTTTAATTTATCGGGAGATTTTTCTAAAACTATTTTAGACCATGAAATTACCATTAATGCAGATACATTTATACCTGTTGATGCTACCTTAATTCCTACGGGTGAGTTAAAGGATGTTGCAAATACACCATTTGATTTTAGAGTAGCAAAAACTATTGGGTTGGATATTGAAGTTAAAGATGATCAATTGAAAAAAGGTTTGGGTTATGATCATTGTTGGGTGTTAAACAATCAAAATGAAGGTATGAGATTAACATCAACTGCATACCATAACGAAAGTGGAAGATTACTTGAAATTTTTTCTGATGAACCAGGAATCCAATTTTATTCAGGTAATTTCTTAGATGGTACTTTACCTAGTAAACAAGGGTGGACCTATGGTTTCAGAACAGGATTTTGTTTAGAAACACAACATTATCCAGATTCGCCAAATCAGAAAGACTTTCCATCAGTAGTATTAAATCCAGGAGAAAAATACACAACCACAACAATATTTAAATTTTCTATTAAATAATATGAAAACATTAGACACATTAGATTGGATATCCATAAGTATTTATTTTTTAATATTAATAGGAATTGTTGTTTGGGTAGTTAGAAAAAAGCAAGCAAATACCGAAGATTATTTTTTAGCAGGTAGAAATGTTGGTTGGTTTGTAGTTGGTGCTTCAATTTTCGCATCAAATATTGGATCAGAACACGTTGTTGGTTTGGCAGGCGCTGGTGCAGGAAATAAATTACCAATGCTGATTTATGAAATTCAAGCCTGGGTAGTATTGCTTTTAGGTTGGGTTTTCCTTCCTTTTTATGCCAGAAGTGGCGTATTTACAATGCCAGAATTTTTAGAAAAACGTTTTGATGCACGATCTCGTTGGGTACTTTCAGTGTTTTCAATTATAGCGTACGTATTAACTAAAATTTCAGTAACAATTTATGCAGGTGGAATAGTAGTTTCTGCATTGCTTGGAATCGACTTTTGGACTGGAGCAATTGCAACTGTTTTGTTAACAGGTATTTATACTGTTCTTGGAGGGATGAGGGCAGTTGTTTATACAGAAACATTACAGGCTATTATTTTAGTTATTGGAGCTGGTGCATTAACATTTATAGGTTTACAACATGTTGGTGGTTGGGAAAGTATGAAGGAGACTGTAACTCCAGAATATTTAAATATGTGGCGTTCGGCTTCAGATCCTGAATTTCCTTGGCCAGCACTATTTATAACGAGTACAATTGTGGGGATTTGGTATTGGTGTACAGACCAATATATAGTGCAACGAACTTTAACAGCTAGAAATATTAAAGAAGGAAGAAGAGGAACTATTTTTGGAGCACTGTTAAAATTACTTCCTGTGTTTTTATTCTTAATCCCTGGCGTAATTGCAGTGACTTTAAAAATGAGAGGTGAATTAGAATATGACAGTCCAGATCAGGCATTTCCAGTATTAATGAGTAATTTATTACCTTCTGGTTTAAGAGGTTTAGTAGCGGCAGGTTTATTAGCTGCTTTAATGAGTTCTTTGGCCTCTGTTTTTAATTCAGTTTCAACTTTGTTTACCGTTGATATTTATAAAAAATTAAGACCAAATGAATCTGAAAAGAAATTGGTAAGAACAGGACAAATAGCAACAGTTGTGGTTGTAATTATTGGTATTATCTGGATCCCGATTATGGCAAATATTTCTGGTGTTTTGTATGAGTATTTACAAAAAGTGCAATCTTACATTGCACCTCCAATCACGGCAGTATTTTTATTAGGTATTTTTCATAAACGGATCAATTCTCAAGGAGCTTTTGTGACCTTAGTTGTAGGTTTTATAGCAGCAGCATTTAGAATTGTGTTGGAATTAGTGAAAGATTCCTTAGATACAAATAGTTTATTATTTAAACTAGGAGATATGAATTTCCTAACCTTTGGCGCTTGGTTCTTCTTATTCTGTATTGCACTTACCATTGTTGTAAGTTTACTTACAAAAGCACCAACGGATGAAAAAGTAGAAAACCTTACTTTTGGCACCATTTCAGAAGAAGAAAAAGTTAAAAACAAGAATAGTTATGGTTGGGTAGATATTGCAGTATCTGTTTTAGTTATTGCAATAGTGGTAGTTGTTATGATATTTTTTAATGGAAAATAAATAGATTTTATTTTAAGTTTGATTTGTTAAAAAAGGCGGGCATTTGCTCGTCTTTTTTTGTTTTCTAGAAGTGTTTACTTAAACCTTTTGTCATCTCTGGAAGGCAAGGAACTATAATCATCTATCATTAATTTACGTTACAAATCTCAGCGAAAATTTGATCGTTCCTTAAAGCCGAAAAATTAAATGTATTTTACATTATGAAGTGTGTGCATAAATACGTAGAAGTTAACTTCATATCAAAGCTCTTAGAGGGGTTTCTTTTACTTTATGATTGAGCTTATTTCAATTTGAAAAGTGATTATGAAAGCATGGTATGAATAGGATAATCAATTCTGTGATAAAATAAATTAAGCTTTTACTATGAAAACTAAACACAATAAAAAAACCAATAAAGTAATATTTATTGGTTTTTTAGTGCTATCAAAATAAAGGATGTAAATGTTTTAAAATTTCATCACAAACCCACCATACGGTTTCATTTTAACCGTAACTTTTGAAGTTGGTGTAATTTCATCTTGAATAAAACCGTTTTCATTTTCTGAAATAATAAATCCAACTTTTGAAATAAATGAAAGATCAATTTCAAATTCTTTGGCTTTATTTTCGCCATTAATTCCTACAATATGCCACATGCCATTTTTTTGTCTTGCCATAATAACATCCTTACCAGGCACCCCTGAAATAAATTTTGAAGTATCCCAATTGGTTGGAATATCTTTTAAATAATCAATTACATATTGTGGTTGTTTTGCCATTCCTTCTGGAATTTCTGCAATATGTTGAATACCAGATAAGAATAATACAGGTAAAGCCAATTCAAAAGTTGGTGTTGTTTTTCTATTGATATTTGGAATGGCATCTAACACCATTGGCGTAAAATCCATAGGGTCAAAAACATTTCGGGTAAACGGTAACATAGCACAATGACTAGGCTGTAAATCAGCAGTCTCTTGAGTGAAAGTTATAAATTCTTCTCCTCTAATCGCCTCGGCTGTCATTAAATGGGGATAAGTTCGTTGCCAACCTCTAGGCAAGGTTGCTCCATGGAAATTAACCATTATTTTGTGTTTGGCTGCATCTTTTAAAATACCATGATAATAAGCAATCATTGATTGTCCGTCTCCTCCAAAAAAATCTACTTTTATACCAGCAATGCCCATTTGGTTTAACTTTGTAAATTCTTTAATTCTGTCTTCATGGGTCAGTAATTTACTTTTTGGATGATATGGAGTGGAATTCCAAGAACCTGATGAGTTATACCAAACCAAAACTTTTACATTTTTGGTGGCTGCATAAGTAGCTAATTCTTTCATTTTATCATCTCCTATTTTCGTGTCCCAATCAGCATCAATTAGGCAATATGGCCAGTTCATTTCTGAAGCATAATCAATAAAGTCTTTTGATGTTTCGTAGTTGGTAAAGTCATCTTTTAATAGAACCCAGCTCCAAGAACTTAAACCACTTTTAATAAATGTAGTTTCCATTTCAATCTCTTTATCAGCTACATCGGTCCCTAAAGTACTCTCTGTAATGGTATTTAAAGATCCAATGGCAATAATTCTCCAAGGGGTATACCAAGGTAATTCTGATTCAGGATTTAAAGCTCCGTTAGGGAAAATTTCTTCTTTTTGTGGAAAGGTAACCTGCATTGCTTTTTCAGTTTCATTATAAACCAATCGAGTACCACAATAATTTTCATGAAGTCCTGATTCAGAAATTAATAGCCAGGTATTATTCGTGTTAAAAAGGGCTGGATATACCCAACCTTCATTAATTGGAGAAGGTGTATTTACAGGAACATCCATCATATAATGTTCTTCATAGGAAGGATTTGTTTCTGACCAACCTGTTTTAGCTTTTGACATAGGTTGCAACCAAGCTTTTGTGTTTTGTAAAAAGTTAAAGGTTGTTTTCTCTTCAGCTATTTTTTTAATCTCAGATGAAGCCTCAGGAAAATGATATCTAAATGCAATACCATCATCCGACAATTGAAAAATAATATCCATTAAACTACCTGTTTCATTTTGTAAATGCACAGTATATTGGTTTGCTGAATAAGAGATTTCTTTTTGTTTTCCTTGAAACATAGCGTAAGAATCCTCTATTAATTTTGGTTCAGTAATTTTTATAATTTTTAAGTTAGTATATAAATTAGCATCTTCTCTAATAACTCCTAATTGAGAAGAATCTAGAACTATTTTATTGTCATACAAAACTTTATAAAATGGGGTTTTGGTTGAATTTAAATTGAATTCAACCTTAATTGTTTTAGATGGATTTTCGAATATAAAATCATCTTCTTTAATACTACATGAAATTAATAAAAGGCTTAAAATAAATGGAATAATTTTGTTTTTCATTACTAAGTGTTTAAAATACACTTGTAAAAATACATAAAATAAATTTAATTTAGATTAAGTTAATTCTATTTTTTACTATGATTTTATTTTAAAATAGATTGACTTAAATTAACCTTTTTAATTTCTTATTTTTTCTCTATATTTGAGTTAATATTTGTATAACAAATCAATCTAAAATCGGAACACGTTTTGGAACACGATTTTGCAAATTTATAGCGCGGGAGCCCAGTAAAATGGTTGCTGAAATGAGCAATTTCAAGCTCATAACCCGAAGGTCACTGGTTCGAGTCCAGTTCCCGCTACAAAGAAGCCTTCAGAGAAATCTGGAGGCTTTTCTTTTTGTTGTAAGTGTTGCTTGCATCGA
>BS_KBA_SWE02_21mDRAFT_10000073_pt1 | contig 31820 bp, 24 predicted proteins | sample BalSeasSWE02_21m_FD_9196 | JGI IMG/M metagenome (IMG submission 9196)
TTATTTAGAATAAACCTTAATGATTTAGCATCACAGGCATCACCAACATGGTAATAAATTCAACATCTACGACTCCGTTAATTGGTGTTAAATATTGAGAGCAATTGGCATTGAAAATAATCCCCAAGGAAAGCCAATGGGGATTATATGCTAAATTTTAATTTCCTTAAAGTTAGAGAAATGTTCCATGATCATCGGTATTCACTCTTATTTTCTCATCTCCTTTTTCCAAAAATAGTTTATACATTTTTGAAGCTCCCTTATTTTTACGATAAGTTACCAAGTAAATATCACCTGAAATTCTCCACCCAGGGTATTCATCTACCACGGCATTTGCAACTACAAGTGGTAAACTAACGTCTTTAAACCTTTCTGATGTGCGTAAAATTTCACCTTCACCGTCATAAACAGCTAAAATTTTTCCTTCAGGAATGAAGAAATACACCCTGTATTCCAATGTTTCATCTTCATAAAAAGAAGCATTTTTTAAATCATAATTAGCTACTTTCTTTTCCAATATTTTTACAGGAGTAGCTACTTCACTATCCCCAACATCATTTAAGTATTTATAATTTACACCTAAAATTTCAATCTCAGATAAATTTTCTGTTTCATTCTGAGCAAAAGCTTGGATGGTAAGTCCAAATAAAATTAATACCATTAATAATTTTTTCATAATATAAGTTTTAAAATTAATACAATAAAAGTATTTAGAAATTCAACACAGCACATATCAATATTGTTGCAAGAATTTATAATTATGATATAAATATTATAAAAATGGGCTATTCAATTATAATTATGGTGTTTTCATTTTTTTTTGTTAAAATACTAGTAACTCCAAATTTAAAGTTATGCAATTATGGTGTATAGATTGTTATGTTAAAAGCTGTTCTGGGTGAGAAGTGATCAGGTAATAAAAGTTAGTTTAATTGTAATTATAAGTCTATTTTTCTTCCAGCCCCATTTGTTTTAAAATAGCTTTAAATCTGGGTTCATTATGCAGGTCTTTAAAATAAGGATCATTTTTTATTTGAATTATTCCTAATTCTTTATTTATCATAGCTCTTTCAATCCATTCTAATGCCTTTTCATTTTCTTCAATGAATGCATATTTTTGAGCCATCACATAAGCTTGTTTATGTGCGTAACCTTTTTCAAGGTCATAATCAATAATATATTTATAAAAACCATTTATCCCAGATTTGTCATAAGCAACTCTAGATGCTTTAGCCATTTCTAAATTAGGCTCTAAATTCCACCATTCTTCCATTTCGGTTATTGCCTCATCATTCCTTCCCAGATTTCTGTAAGATTCAAAAATTATCCAATAAGGCCAACCTTGGTTTTTATCAATTTCTTTAGCCCTATTAGCATCAATTAGTGCTTTGTCATAAAGTCCTGCTTTCGTGTATAGCATAGCACTAATAGAATGCATCATAAAAGAATTTGGATTTAATTTGATTGCCAAATCTATTTGTTCTCGTGCTTCTTTGTTTCTTCCTAAAATATCTAATAACTCAGCATAATACTGATGGGCAGTAGCATAATTTGGGTTTAAAGTTATAGCTTTCTTAAATTCCTTTTCAGCATCCTTCCAGTTCCATTCATACCAAGTAGCTATTCCACCTAAAGTTGCATGGGGTGCAGGTATCGTATTGTCAATAGAAAGTGCTTTTAGCGCGTACTCTTTTGCTTTATTGAAACTGTATTTATTTACAGGCCATCCATACCATGTTATAATAAAATATGAATCAGCTAATCCGGCATAGGCTAATGCATAGGTAGAATCGAGTTCAACTGCCTTCTCAAAATAAATAATACTTTTTTTCATGTCTACTTCAGTCCGCCTGTGCCAGAAAAAGCGTCCTTTTAAATATAAATTATAAGCCTCTAGGTTTTCAGTTGGTGTATTCTTAATTTGCCCAGATTCTAAAGAAGAAATGACCATGTTTAATTGGTGTGCTATTTGTTCGGATATTTCACTTTGAACAGCAAAAACCTGTTTCAATTCAAAATCATAGTTTTTGGCCCATACATGGCTATCTTGTTTAGCTTCTATAAGTTGTACGATAATGCGTATACGGTCCTCCTGTTTTTGCACACTCCCAACAAGCAAATAATCGGCGCCCAATTCTTTTCCAATCTTGATTATAGATTTATCACTTTCGCGATATCTTTCTGAAGATTGCCTAGATTTTACAACTAGACCCTTAATACCTGAAAGATGGTGTAATATATCATCCATCATTCCGTCAGCAAAATATTGATTTTCTATATTATCACTTAAATTATTAAAAGGAATTATCGCAATAGACCGCTCATTACCATCCGTACTATGGGTTTCTGAAGAAAAATAATAATTTGAATATAAGTAATAACTAAAGACACTTATTAACACGACCCCTAAGGTGTTAACCCAAATCATTCGTTTACTGAAAAGATTTATTCTATTCTTTATTGTTTCTATTCTTTTTTGAAAACCACCGATTAGTTCCTTTTTTTTAGTCTCCTTATTGTCTTCAATCAAACTATGAGTCCTGTATTTTGCTTCTCCTGGAGTATACCCGTAATAGTCCTGAAAGCATTTGCTAAAATATTGGGGACTGCTGAAACCTACACGATAGGAGATCTCTGAAGCTGTTGCCACATTGTTTTGTAGCATACTCAAAGCTTTTTCAAGCCTGTATTCACGGATAAACTTACTTGTGGATTTCCCTTTTATAGAATGTAGTTTTCTATGTAATTTTGAGCGGCTCAAGCCCGCTTTTTTTGCTAATTTTTTAACACCAAAATTCTCCTTGTCGAAATTGACTTCAAGTATATTAGTCAGTTTTTCGATTAACACCTGATCCATTGAACACTCACTATTCATAGTAGTTATTCTGAAGCAACTTATTTATGTTAATATTTATACTATCATAAATTTCGCTAATTACCAATTTAAGTAATTCTATTCCATTTTACAATAGTTTATGATTATTTTTTGTAAAAGAATGAAGAATTTAAAGGTTCTAATTTATAACTTTTCAAGGATATGTAACATCGTAGATATACTTTCCAATCAATTCACCCGATAGATATAGAAAAGCTACACCTAATCAAAATAAAGTAAATTCCAATAAAAAGTTATTTTCTTTTAGGGTTTTTCACTTCTATATTTTTTTAGAATTTTACGCAAAAAAACCACAGTCTATTTGGCCATGGTTCTTTCAGTTTATTATATTTTAATTTTAGTATCTAATTAATGATTTAGCATCACAGGCATCACCAACATGGTAATAAATTCACCTTCAACTACACCGTCAATTGGTGTTAAAATTCCAGCTCTGTTAGGTAAACTCATTTCAATCAATACTTCGTTTGAACTTAAGTTGTTTAACATTTCTGTTAAAAAACGAGAGTTAAAACCAATTTGCATATCGTCACCTTGATATTCACAAACCAAACGCTCTTCAGCCTTGTTTGAGTAATCAAGATCTTCAGCAGAAATATTTAATTCTGTTCCTGCCATTTTAAGTCTAATCTGATGTGTAGTTTTACTTGAGAAGATTGAAACACGTCTTACAGAGTTTAAAAATATCCCTCTTTCAACAGTTAATTTATTTGGATTTTCTTTTGGGATAACAGCTTCATAATTAGGGTATTTTCCATCAATTAAACGGCAAACCAACACAACGTTATCAAATGTAAATTTTGCGTTTGAATTGTTATATTCAATAGTTACATCGCTTTCATTTCCAGCTAAAATTCCTTTTAATAAATTCAAAGGTTTTTTTGGCATAATAAATTCAGCAGCATCATTGGCAACTACATCTGTTCTTGAATATTTTACTAATTTGTGGGCATCAGTAGCTACAAATGTCAATCCATCTGTTGTAAACTGAAAAAATACACCACTCATAACAGGTCTTAAATCATCATTTCCTGCAGCAAAAATTGTTTTTGAAATCGCAGTTGCTAATACCTCACCAGGAATAACTGTGCTACTTGGTGATTCAATTGAAACAGCTTTTGGAAATTCGTTTCCATCAAAATAGGCCATATCGTATTTACCGTGACTTGAACTAATTTCAATAGTGCTATTTCCTTCTGTTTTAAAGGTTAATGGCTGGTTTGGAAACGTTTTTAAAGTATCTAATAAAATACGTGAAGAAATAGCAGCTGAACCTTCTGATTCTGATTCTACTTCAATACTTGTACTCATAGTTGTTTCTAAATCAGAAGCCGATATTTTTAATTCATTTTGATTTAATTCGAACAAAAAATTATCTAAAATAGGCAACGTATTGCTGCTGTTTATAACACCTGATAAAACTTGAAGTTGTTTTAATAATTGACTACTTGATACTATAAATTTCATGTGTATGTTTTTTATTTTTTTTAAAGGTCACTTGCTTTTAGCTTCAAATCATTCGCTTTGGAAAGAAAAATTTTCACATGCTTTTTTCATTTAAGCTTATTTTAATTGAATAATTCACAAAGATATTCTAAATATATTGTATTAAAAAAGATATTTATTAACAGTTTGTTTGCTGTGAAATTAGTGTAAATTATGCAATAATAGCAAGTTAAGAAAGCATATTTTAAAAAGTTATAATTATGTTAATATAGTTCTGTTAAAACTTGAACCTATCATATAAATTTTATATTTGTTTATCTAGATTAAATAAACCAAACATTTATATGAAGAAATTTTTTACATTTCTATCTCTTGCTTTTTTTTCAATTTCTATAATTTTTGCACAAGCACCTAAAAAACCTTCTTCTGGTGATATTTATGAGTCCATTCAAAAGTTGAATTTCTTAGGGACAGTGCTATATGTAGCAGCACATCCCGATGATGAAAACACCAGATTAATCTCTTATTTCGCAAATGATGTTAAAGCTCGAACTGCTTATTTAAGTATAACAAGAGGTGATGGCGGGCAAAATTTAGTTGGACCAGAAATTAGTGAATTATTAGGCGTAATTAGAACTCAGGAATTATTAGCGGCAAGGCGAATTGATGGTGGAGAACAATTTTTTACACGTGCCAACGATTTTGGCTATTCAAAACATCCAGATGAAACCTTAGAAATATGGAATAAAGATGAAGTTTTAAAAGATGTTGTTGCTGTAATTAGAAAGTTTAAACCCGATGTGATTGTTAATAGATTTAACCACAGAACACCGGGAACTACTCATGGACATCATACATCTTCGGCAGTTTTAAGCATGGAAGCTTATGAATTGGCTTCAGATAAAAATTATAAAACATACCTAAAAAATGATGAAATTTGGAGTCCAACTCGATTGTTTTTCAACACATCATGGTGGTTTTATGGAAGTGAAGAAAATTTTGAAAAAGCCGATAAAACCAATTTATTAACTTTAGATATTGGAACTTATTATATCAATAAAGGGTTGTCTAACAGTGAAATAGCTTCATTAAGCAGAAGCCAGCACCAATCTCAAGGTTTTGGCAGTACCGGAACTAGAGGAAGTCAAATTGAATATTTAGAATTTTTAGAAGGTGATTTCCCAAAAAATGAAAATGTTTTTGATGGAATCAATACAACTTGGAGTAGGGTTAAAGGTGGAGTTGAAATTGGGAAAATATTGACAAATGTTCAAAAGAATTTTGATTTTAATAATCCTTCAGCAAGTATTTCTGAATTGTTAAAAGCGTATCAACTAATCAAACAATTAGATGATCAACATTGGAAAGTGATAAAATTGGAAGAAATTAAAAACATTATTGAAGCTTGTTCTGGATTGTATTTAGAGGCAGTTGCAAATAATTCAACAACAACTCCAGGTTCAAAAAACACGATTAAAATTGAAGCAATTAGCAGAAGTAATTATAATATTGAAATAAAATCAGTAGCTATAAATCCTTTAAATTTAGTAGAAAATAAAAATGTGAAATTGATAAATAATGAAGCTCAATTATTTTCTATGAATATTGAAATTCCCTCAGAAATAAATCAAACATTTCCATATTGGTTAAATGAAAAAGGGAGTTTGGGAATGTATAAAGTAACTAACACGGACTTAGTTAGTCTGCCAGAAACACCAAGAGCAATTTTTGCAGAATTTACCTTAAATTTTAATGGAGTTTCCATTCCTTTTTCAAAAGAAATTGTTTATAAATATAACGATCCTGTGAAAGGAGAAGTCTATCAGCCTTTTGAAATATTACCCGAAATTTCTGCTTCTTTCAAAGAAAAAGTTTACATTTTTTCAGATAATAATGCACAAAAAATTAGTGTTAAAGTGAAATCTGTAAAAGACAACTTCAAAGGGAATCTAACATTATGTTTTCCTGAAAACTGGTCTGTTACTCCTATAAATTTTGAATTTAATTTGATTCAAAAAGGAGAAGAAAAAAGCTTTGATTTTGAAATATTCCCACCTGCAAATCAATCGGAAGGATTTATTTCGCCAATTATTACGGTTGGTGATAAAATCTATACGAATGAATTGATTGAAATTGATTATGGTTATATACCTTTTCAATCGGTAATAATGCCTTCAGAAGCAAAAGTAGTTAGATTGAATATTGAGAAAAAAGGAAAATTAATCGGTTATATTCAAGGCGCTGGAGACGTTATTCCAACAAGTTTACGTCAAATTGGCTATACTGTTGTTGAATTAAATGATGATGATATTACTCCCGAAAAATTGACAAATTTTGATACGGTAATTTTAGGAATAAGAGCCTATAATACAAACGATCGAGCCAAGTTTTATCAAAAATATTTACATCAATATGTTGAAAATGGCGGTACTTTAATAGTACAGTATAACACAAGTTCTAGACTAAAAGTAGACCAAGTAGCACCTTATCCAATGAAGTTGTCACATGATAGAGTTACTGATGAAAATTCAGAAGTAAGATTTATCAATCCAACACATGAGTTGTTAAATTACCCAAATATAATTGTTGAAAGTGATTTTGATGGCTGGGTTCAGGAACGTGGTTTGTATTTTCCAAGCGAGTGGGATTCAAATTTTGAAACTATTATAAGTATTAATGACAAAGGTGAAGCACCTAAAGATGGAAGTTTATTGGTTGCGAAATATGGTAAAGGTAATTTTATTTATACAGGCTTGAGCTTTTTTAGAGAATTACCAGCAGGTGTTCCAGGAGCTTATAAATTATTTGCAAATATGATTTCTATTGGAAAAAATAATATAGAAAAGCCAATAAAAAACTAATATGGAAAACCCAAAATATATTTGGAAGAAGGAATATACCGTTGTTCTAATAGTGAATGCAGTTTATATTGTGTTGTTTTACTTACTAATGAATTTATTCTCATAAAATGCAACAAATAGACTGGATTGTACTTATTGGAACACTTTTATTTATTGTATCATTTGGTGCATATAAAACAAAAGGAAGTAAAAATGTAGACGATTATATTAAAGGTGGTAGTGAAGCCAAATGGTGGACTATTGGTTTATCGGTTATGGCAACTCAAGCCAGTGCAATTACATTTTTATCAACTCCCGGACAAGCATTTCACAGTGGAATGGGTTTTGTGCAATTTTACTTTGGATTACCCATTGCAATGGTAGTAATCTGTTTGGTTTTTATTCCTATTTATCACAAATTAAAAGTTTTTACAGCATATGAATATTTAGAAACGCGGTTCGATTTAAAAACCAGAAGTTTAGCAGCTATTTTGTTTTTAATTCAGCGAGGTTTGGCTGCCGGAATAACCATTTTTGCACCTGCCATAATTTTGTCGGCAGTGTTGGGTTGGGATTTAACTACATTAAATATTGTTATTGGTGTTTTAGTTATTATATATACAGTAGCTGGAGGTACAAAAGCAGTTAACGTAACTCAAAAACAACAAATGGCGGTGATTTTTGCAGGTATGTTTGTTGCATTTTATTTAATTGTAAGTTATTTACCTGCTGATATTTCGTTTTCAAAAGCACTGAAAATCGCTGGTGCAAGTGGCAAAATGGAAATCTTAGATTTCTCTTTTAATTTAGATAATCGATATACTTTTTGGAGTGGAATTATAGGTGGAAGTTTTTTAGCCCTTTCTTATTTTGGAACAGATCAAAGTCAGGTTCAACGTTATTTATCTGGGAAATCAGTAAAAGAAATGCAACTCGGGCTTATTTTTAATGGTTTGTTAAAAGTACCAATGCAGTTTTTTATTTTGTTGGTTGGGGTAATGGTTTTTGTATTTTATCAATTCAATGCATCACCTTTAAATTTCAATCCTGCTGCAACTAAAATTGTTCAAAATTCTGAATATGCTGAAGCGTATAAAGTTTTAGAAAACAAGCATAAAGAAATTGAAGTATTAAAATCTGATGCAAATTTAAAGTATGGAAATAATTTGAATGATAAGGCTTTAGTAAGTGAAATTCAACATATAAATTCATTAGAGATTGAAAACAGAGAACAAGCAAAAGAATTGATAAATAAGGCAGATGCTGATGCAGAAACAAATGATAAAGATTATGTGTTTATTCATTTTATTTTAAACAATTTACCAAGAGGATTGATTGGTTTGTTGTTGGCTGTAATTTTATCGGCAGCTATGTCGAGCACAGCTTCAGAATTAAATGCATTGGCAGGTACAACTGCAATTGATTTGTATAAGCGAAATGTTAAAGGCGAAAAAACGGATGCACATTATGTGAAAGCTTCAAAGTGGTTTACTTTGGCTTGGGGGGTTATTGCAATTTCAGTGGCTTCAATAGCTAATTTATTTGATAATTTAATTCAGTTGGTGAATATTATTGGTTCTATTTTTTATGGAAATGTTTTAGGAATTTTCTTACTTGCATTTTTTATTAAATATGTGAAAAGCAATGCTGTTTTTGTTGCTGCTCTTATTACGCAAGTAATTGTAATTATTGGTTTTAAGCTTGATTGGATGCCATATTTATGGCTTAATTTATTTGGTTGTGCATTGGTTATGGGGATTGCAATTTTAATTCAATCGTTCACTAAAAAAGATTTGATTACTTCATAAAACGAAAAGAGACTGTCTTAATAGACAGTCTCTTTTTAAAATATTAGATAAGCTGTTATTTTACAGGAATTTCAATTCTTGCAGTTTCCCAAGCAAAATTTATTCCATCTTCATCAACTGAATAGGTTAAAACTTCTTGGTTTTCATTTTTAAATTCTGGAGTTACATTTAATCTTAATAGATCATCCTCTTGTTTGTATTTACTTGAACCCCAAGCATCATTTTTAGTATTAAGAATGATGACCCATTCTTCATTTTCATTTGGAATGATGAAAAAGCCATATTTTCCGGCTGGAACAGCAATTTCACCAATGGTTACATCTGTGCTAAATGAAATTGTTGTATTTTCATTTGCACCAGCTCTCCATACTTTTCCGTAGGGTACAAGTCCACCCCAGATAGCTCTTTCTTTAACACTAGGTGCGCCAAAATCAATATCAATAGTTACTTCGCTAGTTTTACCAGTAGCTTGAGTTCTAGGGCTAACCTGTGCAAAAGTTACTGTTGTAATTAAAAGTAAAATAAGTGTAAGTTTTAGATTTGTCCTCATTATTTTGACCATTCAGTGATTGATTCTTTATTCATTTTAACATAATCAGCATTTCCTGCTTTTTCTGCACTAGCCATTGATTTCATTGCAGTAGCAATAGCTCCAGTTTTATCACCCAAATCTGCTTGTATTAAGCTCATTCTGCGTAAGTACCAGAATGCAGGATCGTCACCTTCACATGCTTTTTTAATCCAAACCAAGGCCTGTTTTAAATCTTTACCTTCTGTTTGGTAATACGTTGCAGCTTGAAAATAATCATTTTTTGATGGACCAGCCATAGCTGTTTCAATGCTTTTTGATGCAATTTTATCAGTAGGAACTTCAAATTTCACACCAACATAAATATTATCCCACATAATTCCTAGATTGGCAGAACCAGTAGTTAAATCATCTATTGAAATTGTAAAAGATTCTATATTAGCTTCAATAATAGATGCTTCAATGGTTGTTTTTGCAGCTACCTTGCTGTCATCCCAAGTTTGTGGTGTTCCCCAATTATTTGCATCACTATAAAAAATTACTTCCCAAGTTTTTTCATTTGGAATGGTGTAAATAGCATAGGTTCCTTTTTTTAATTCTTGTCCATCAATAGTAACATTGTCACCAAAAGTGATTTTTGTATTTGCATTGGCACCAGTTCTCCAAACTTGTCCATAAGGCACTAAATCTCCAAAAATAGTTCTTCCTTTCATCGCAGGGCGAGAATATTCTACAGTAACATCTGTAAGTCCAACAACTTGTTCTAATTTAGAAAAAGGACTAGGTTGTGGTGTTTTAATTTGGGCATTAATTGTTGAAGAGATTCCTACAACTAAAAATAGCAGACATAATTTTTTTATCATAATAGTAAATTTAAGTTTAAAAACAAATATAAGATATAATAAAGCCTGCTTTATGAAGTGCAATAAATTTAACAATTATTTAAGAAGAAAATTTTACTTATTTATTGAAATCTTTTTTTTCTATAGTAGTTGAAAATCAGACCAAAAAGAGTTAAAAATAGCAGTGGGGAAATTATATTTATCAATTGCCATTTACCAGATTCTTCAAATGCTTTTTGTTTGTCTAAAAAGTCAATCTTAATGGTTTTTGAACGGATGTTAATTAAGCCAGTATCATCTAATAAATAACTGACCGCATTCAATAAAAATTCTTTATTTCCAAATCGCTGATTTGTCCATTTATCAACACCTAATTCAAGTGGTTGACCTTTGGAAATTTCATTTGCAGTAATATCACCATCAGCAATAACAATCATTTTAGTTGAAGTGCTATTGTCTTTATAATTAGTGTTAAATGGTTTAACACGACCTGAATATGCCGATTTAAATTCACCTTCTAGTAAAATTGCTATTGATTTATTTCCATCACTATAATTCTTTTGATTTGCCTGTTGCGTAATGGATTTCAATGATATTATTGAAGGAGTTCCTTCTGATTTTGAAAGCGGTGAGCTTTTTAAAAGAACAGTTTTCTCAATGTTATTTTTTAGGGTGTCAATACTGTTTGTGAATTTTAAACTAACGGCCTCAATATTGTTGTTGATAGCATGGTTATTTTGTGAATTTACCAACGGGAAATACTGCCACGAAAAAGCATCAAATTGGGTTTGGTTTCCAACATTCCCAGTTGCTAATGGAATTTTGGAGCTGTATAAATCCGTTATTAAATCGTGATTGATTCGAATACCATAATTAAAAAACAAGTCTGTTATACCTAAATCTCTTGGGTAGGCTAAAGCTTCACCTGTATTCATTAAACTATCTAATTCAGCTTGTACATTGTCAATTAACCATAAAGTTTTACCCCCATTCATAATAAATTGATCGAGTGTAAACTTTTCTTCTTCCGAAAATTTTTCAGTGGGTTTTGCAATAATTGCTAAATCGAAGTTTGAAATTCCTTTCAACGTTTTTTGAGGTTGTTTTTCAACCGAATCTAACGTGAAAGGAGCAAGGTGATAATATTGGTTTATAGTGCGTAAAAAATCGGCTATATAAATATCGTTTAATTCACCATTTCCTTTAATAATGGCTATTTTTTTAGATTTTTGAGAAGATACTTTGTGAATGGCATTAGCAAAAGCATATTCTAAATTTTGAATTGAACTTTCTAATTGCTGGTCTTGTGAGTTTGAAAAAATGTCTTTCAATAAAGAAATATTTTCAGTTTTGTTTTTATATTGAACAACCGCCCAAGGGAAAATCACGATTTCAGATAATTTCCCGTTTTCCTGGATTTGTAAACTGCTTGGTTCTAAGCCATTTTCAATTAATTTTTGTCCAATATCTTTAGGATTTACAAATCTGAATTGAATTTTTTTATTGATGTTTTTTAATTCTTCTAAATGTAGTTTTGTTTCAGTTTGAAGTCGTTCAAATTCAGCAGGAAAATTGCCTTCTAAATATACTTTTATAGTAACAATGTCGTCAATATTTTTAACAATTGATGTTGTAGCTTCAGATAAAGTATAACGTTGATCTTCAGTTAAATCAAAACGTTTATAAAATTTAGACGCCAAGAAGTTTATAAGTAATAAACCAATAAAAATATACAATATTTTAGAATACTTAATTTTCATTTTGTATTCTGAATTTGGTTAAAAATAAAAATAAAAAAGTAACTGATATAAAGTAAATCAAATCACGTGTATCTATTACTCCTTTGCTTATACTATTGAAATGTTCGCTCATTCCAAATTGTTGTATAGTTGAATTAAAGCTTCCAACCATATTGATTTTTGAAATTGCTTCAAAACCATAATATAAAGTGAATGAAATAATTACAGCAATAATAAATGATACAATTTGATTTTTTGAAATTGTTGATGAAAAAACACCAACTGCAGTATAGGAGCTTGCTAAAAATAGCAATCCAATGAAAGAACCAAAAGTGGTTCCAAAATTGATATTTCCTGTTGGATTTCCTAATTGATAAATACTATAAACGTAAATTAATGTTGGTATAATTGCAAGAACTACCAAAAGCAATGCGCCTATATATTTTCCTAAAATTAATTGCCAAGTTGTAATGGGTTTGGTTTTTAAAATTTCAATTGTTCCGGTGTTAATTTCATCTGAAAAACTTCGCATTGTAATGGCAGGAATCAAAAAAACAAAAATCCAAGGAGCTAAAAAAAAGTAGCTATTTAAATCGGCAAAACCAGCATGTAAAATATTAAAACTATTTTCAAAAACCCACAAAAATAATCCGTTAATTACCAAATAAACAGCAATCACCAAATATGCAATTGGTGAAGAAAAAAAGGAATTTAGCTCTTTTTTTAAAATGGAAATCATCGCTGTTTAATTTATTTACTAATTTAAAATTTCTAATATTTAATATTAACCTTTTTACTTTAAGCTTTCAATTTTATCGACACTCCAGGCTTCGGGTTTTTTGTTAAACATTGTTTTTGTTGTTGCCCAAACTGATTTAAAAAGTGCTGAGTTTCTATAGTTTTCTAAATGCGCTTCAGATTCCCAATAGCTATACGTAAAAAAGGTTGAAGTATTGTCTTTGTCTTGGTATAATTCTAATAAGTTACAACCATCAAAACTTCGTATTTTTTCTTTGTTAGTATTGAAATTTTCTAAAAATGATTCAATTTTTGAAGTGTCAAAACTCATTTTTACAATTCGTATAAACATATTTTTTTTTGAATTTTATTTGAATTTTATGGAAATCACATCTCTGTAATTTAAGCCTAAAAGAGAAGCCGCTCCTCCAACGGTATTTATATTGCTTCGATACATTGCTATTTCTAAATAATTAGCGGAATTAAAAATAGCCATTCTACTACCATCTTTTTGGCGTTGTTCTTTTGGTAAAGTAAAATCTACAATATCACTATACTTATTATTTATGCTAGTAAAAACATATTTATTTGCAATTACTTCAAAATCTCGATTTTTTCCTACTTCCTGAAATAACTTTTTACTTATGTTACAAATAGAATTTCCATAATTATCAACATAAATTACATTTCCAAAAATGGTTTTATTATCTGCTGATATGGTAGGTTGTAATTCTACTACTTTTGCGAATTCAGGAATAATTTTCCCTATTACTTCCAAAGTTCCTCCACGTGCAATATGGCAGGCAACTTTTACAAAAACATCTAAAACAGGAAAGCTAGTTTCAACTCGATCGTGAATGTTGATTTCAGCAATTTTTTCAGGTTTAATTTCTGAAGCTAATAATGAAATCACACCATTGTCTGGACAAATAAAATAATGATTGTCTAAGTACAATGCAATGTGTTTATTTTCAATACTAAGCTCTGAATCAACCCCAATAATATGAATACTTCCTTCAGGGAAACTTTTATATGCATTTTTTAATATATAAGCAGTTTCTGTAATGTTGAATGGAGAAATTTGGTGAGATATATCAACAATTCGGGCATCAGGCAATTCACTATAAATAGTGCCTTTTATGGCACCGACAAAGTGATCTTTTGTTCCAAAATCAGTAGTTAGTGTAATTATAGACATAAACGAGGCGCACGAATTTTTAAAATAGCAATTTTTAAATCCTTAATAAAATGTTTAAAACTTATTGACTAAGGTTTAAATTTTGTTATTAGATATAATTAAATTTGTTATGCAAATCTAATCAATTATTCGGTTATTTTAAGTACAATTTTTATTTAAACCTAATACTTTTATCATTTGAACGAACGCCTAATTGAACTAACGGATATTAACCCAAACGACTTGTTTGGAACACAAAACTCGAATATTGAAATTTTACAAAAATTTTACCCAAAACTTAAAATTGTTGCACGTGGCACTAATTTAAAGGCCTATGGTGAGCCTGAAATTTTAGATGAGTTTGAAAAACGTTTAGAAATGCTTATTAAATACTTTAATAAGTACAATAAATTAGATGAAAATAGTATTGAGCACATTTTAACTTCAAATGGTAAAGAGCAAAAAAATGCAAAGTTGAACGATGATGTTTTAGTGCATGGAGTTAGTGGGAAACTTATAAAGGCTCAAACAATCAATCAGCGTAAAATGGTTGATAAAATGGCGAAAAACGATATGCTTTTTGCTATTGGTCCTGCCGGAACAGGAAAAACGTATACCGCTGTTGCATTGGCGGTAAAAGCGTTGAAAGAGAAAGAAGTACGGAGAATTGTTTTAACGAGACCAGCTGTGGAATCAGGTGAAAATTTAGGTTTTTTACCTGGGGATTTAAAGGAAAAATTAGATCCATATATGCGACCTTTATATGATGCGTTAAGAGATATGATTCCTTTTGAAAGATTGGATTCTTATATTGAAAAAGGTATTATTGAAATTGCACCTTTGGCATTTATGCGTGGAAGAACTTTAGACAATGCCTTTGTTATTTTAGATGAAGCTCAAAATACGACCCATAACCAAATGAAAATGTTTTTAACACGTATGGGAAAAAATGCTCGATTTGTAATTAACGGTGATCCAGGGCAAATAGATTTACCAAGACGTCAGGTTTCAGGTTTAAAAGAAGCTATGTTAACCCTAAAAGACATAAAGGGAATTGCATTTGTATATTTTGATGAAAAAGATGTAATTAGACATAGGTTGGTAAAAGAAATTATTTCAGCTTATAAAAACTTAGAAGTTGGAGACGAATAATTAAAAATTAATAATGGATAATTAACAATTCGTAAATCTANCATCCAAATACACAATTAAACAATTAATCGATTCAACAACAATAAAATGAATACAATTAACAATACAAATTTTAATTTTCCGAAGCAAAAATCAGTTTATAAAGGAAAAGTTAGAGAAGTTTACAATATCAATGATGAATTATTGGTTATGATAGCTTCAGATAGGCTTTCGGCATTTGATGTGGTTATGCCAAAACAAATTCCGTTTAAGGGACAAATTTTAAATCAAATTGCTGCAAAAATGATGGAAGCAACTAAAGATATTGTTCCAAACTGGATTCTAGCTATTCCTGATCCTAATGTTGCTATTGGTTATATGTGTACACCTTTTAAAGTTGAAATGGTGATTCGTGGTTATTTATCGGGACATGCAGCTCGTGAATATAAACTTGGAAAAAGAATGTTGTGTGGTGTTCCAATGCCTGATGGAATGAAGGAAAACGACAAGTTTCCTGAACCAATTATTACACCTTCTACAAAAGCAGATGGTGGTGCTCATGATGAAGATATTTCAAAAGAAGCTATTTTAGCTAAAGGAATTGTTTCAAAAGAAGATTATGAAGTTCTGGAAAAATACACCAGAGCTTTATTTAAAAAAGGAACTGAAATTGCTGCCGAGCGTGGTTTAATTTTAGTTGATACTAAATATGAATTTGGAAAAACGAAGGATGGAAAAATTGTATTGATAGATGAAATTCATACACCAGATTCTTCTCGATATTTTTATGCAGCAGGTTATGAAGAAAGACAGGCAAAGGGTGAAGCTCAGAAACAATTATCTAAAGAATTTGTACGTCAGTGGCTAATTGCCAATGGTTTTCAAGGATTAGAAGGGCAGAAAGTTCCTGAAATGAATGAAGAAAAAATCAATGAAATTTCAGAAAGGTATATTGAATTATATGAAAATATCACTGGTGAAAATTTTGTAAAATCTGATGTAAGTAATATTACTGAAAGAATTGAGAAAAATGTTTTGGCATTTTTGAATAAATAATAGCAATAAAGGTTTAAAAAAATCTTGTCTTAACTTTTAAAAGGGTTTCGACAAGATTTTTATTTATTTAAACTGAAAATAATTATTAGACTGTGTGTAATTGATTGGTGCAACATTATTTTCTAAATAATAAATAATGTTTTCAGCAGTTGTATGTGGTTTTAAAGTTGGTGTTTGCTTAAAATAACGGTCGTAAACTGCAGGAATATAATCGTTTAAACCAACTGTTAAGGTTGTGTTATCAGTTAGTAGTTGGTTGTTTTTTGAGATGTTAATTGTTTGATTTACTTGCTCAATTTTTACGCCTGAATAATAAATAGCAGCTTTACTTCCCATTAAAAAATCTTTAATTTCTATAACAGTCATAGTGTAAGTTACACTTCCGTTATTAAATGGGTCTATGCTGTAAATTTCACGTTTTGAAATATCGCCTTGGTCTAAATCACTTCTTACACCTCCGCTATTTTGAAAACTGAGATCTACATTTAATTGATTTCTAAGTGCATCAGTATAAAAATTACCAACTGCATTTCTGTTATGATAAGCAGCGGCATAACCAATGATTTCATCTAAATTGGCATTTTTATTATAATCAGCAATCAACTGTTTTAACGGTGCATCATAATTTGTATAATTATTAAGATCTATTAATTCATATTCTAGATTTTCAATTTTTTTAGACTGAACCCTTAAAGTAATTTTCCCTAAATAATTAAGGTTGGAACCAGCCTGAAATACAGGTATTTTATTAATTGTTGTATTTGTAATTGAATGTGAATGACCGCCAATAATTAGGTCAAAATAAGGGTAAGAATAAGCTAAATTACTATCTGCTGAATTCCCTAAATGGGTGAGTGCTACATACAAATCAGATTTTTCATTTTCTTTTATATCGGCATATTTATTTACTATACTTGTGTAATTCTGAAAAGTTATATTTTGAACTCTCCAAGGATGTGTTGAAGGAATCACTGCTCCTTCTTTTCCGTTGGTTTCAACCAAGCCTAAAAAAGTAACTTTTACATTGTTTTTTGTAATACTTTTATATTCAAAAGGTTCAGGTATACCTGTATCGTTCATATTTACATTGGCACAAACCCAAGAAAATTGAGATTGATTAAATCGATCTTTTAAAACAGCTTCTCCATAGTCAAATTCATGATTGCCAATTACTGAAACATCAAAACCAACTTTATTCATTAAATCAATCATTGGAAAACCTTTTTCTTCGTAGTTGTCAACTACAGGATTTCCAGAAAAAATATCACCACTACAAACAACCATTACATTTGTTTGTGATTTTTCTTGGTCTATAATGTATTTTATTTTTGAAAAATTATCCAATTGTCCGTGCTGATCGTTTATATGAAAAATGGTTAATTCTTTTGAAATATATTCAGGAATAGGCTTACTGCTTGCTTCCTCATTTGAACATGAAAGAATTTCAATAGAAATAAAAAGGATTGTAAAAAGAGACTTTAAATACTTCATGAAAATACTTTAAATAATTTTGCGGAAAAAATATTATTTCAACTTATTAATAATTTTTAAAACTTCTTTTATTGCTGAATCAGGAATATTCAACCATTTTAAAGCATTTTCGTCAGTTGAAAATATTTCAACTAGTTGGTTTAGGTTTCCCTGCATTAATTTGTATATAGTTGTTGAAACTACCTGATTTGGAGTGCCAGTTACAAATGCTACTTTTCGGTTCCCTAGAGTTTGAGTTCTGCTTTTTAAAAAATCAACAAAGTCACTAATATCTGTTGGGTTTGTGTTAAATTTTACATTCTTAAAATGAATGAAATGGTTTAAGTCAGCTTTAAAAAGAGAATCATTTAATAGCTTTTTTTTAAATTCAATATAATTCAATGCAGTTAAAATCCCGCTATGAAATTCTATAACAAGGTTGTGGTTTAAAAGGATTGTATAATTGCTTTTTAACTTAGACACTTTAATGCACTTTTTGTAAAGTTAAAAAAAAAGTCCCAAAGTTAATTCTTTGGGACGTTAAGGTTTTGTGTATTTTTGAAAATTATTTTTTCTTTTTTTTCTTTTCTTGTTGGTCCTGGGCTTGTTTCATAGCATCATTTAAACGCTTTCTAAATTTACCTTCTTTTTTAGGCTTCAATTTATTCACTTGAATTTGAGCATGAATCTTTTCTTCGTCTATAATGTAATGCTTAATTACCAACATAATAATAATGGTTAATAAGTTAGAAACGAAGTAGTATAAACTTAAGCTACTTGCATACATATTAAAGAAAACCAACATCATTATTGGAGAAAAATACATCATCATTTTCATCATTTTCTGCATATCTGGCATTCCCTCTTGTTGTGGAGCCATGTTCATTTGCTGACTTTGACTCATTCTCATATAAAAGAAAATTGCAACTGAAGCTAAAATTGGAAATAAGCTAATGTGAGACCCATACATTGGAATGGTAAATGGAAGTTCAAATACAGAATCATAAGCTGATAAATCATCTGCCCATAAAAATCCTTTTTGACGTACATCTATATTTGATGGGAAAAATCTGAATAAGGCAAAGAAAACAGGCATTTGTAATAATGCAGGAATACAACCAGCAAGCGGACTTACACCAGCTTTACTTTGAATCGCCATAGTTTCTTGTTGACGTTTCATAGCATTTTCTTTACCAGGTAAACGTTTGTTTATTTCTTCCATTTCTGGTCGAAGTACCTTCATTTTTGCACTAGACAAGTATGACTTGTATACCAATGGCGACATTATAATTCTAACTATAATTGTAAGTAAAATAATAATTAAGCCATAATTACCAATAAATCCTTTTAAAAAGTTAAAAATAGGTATAAATGCATATCGATTTATAAAACCGAAAATTCCCCAACCAAGATTTACAATTTCTTTTATGTTTCTATCGTATTTTTTTAGAATTTGGTAATCATTTGGCCCAATATACCAATTCATATTGTAATTAAATTCTCCACCTTCAAGTGCCAGAGGAGCTTTTAAAGCAAATGCTTTTGTGAAAGTTGTATCAATATCTTCATCTTTAGTTAATGTCAGTGAAGTTAATTTAGCTGTTTTAAATGCTTGGTCAGTAATTAAAATTGAAGAGAAAAAGTGTTGTTTATAAGCAACCCAATTGACATCATTTTCATCAGCATCGTCTTCGCCTCCAACTGATAGGTAATCGATATCTTCTGCATCTTTTTCATAATACATTTCTGTTTGTTGGTTTTCATAACGAATACTTTTTTCATGACGAAAGCCTTCTAAACTCCAATCTAATGTAATAGGCTGGTTTGCATTTATTGACGAGCTTAAACCTTGAGAACGCATATTGAAATCAACCATATATGTGTTAGGTTTCATTACATAGCGGTATTCTAAATACTGTGAATTAGAAACTTTAAGTTTCATAGAAAGCACTTGATCATCCCCTTCTTGTGTTATAGTTGGTTCAAAAAGAAGGTCTTTTGTGTTTAAAGTTCTATTATCTGAAGTTCCAAAATTAATGTTAAAAGAAGCGTTGTTGTCTTTTATCATATATAATGGTAGAGAATCGTAGGTTACAAAATTCTTAATTAAAGCTTCTTTAATTTGTCCTCCTTGGTTTGAAATAACCAATTTAAGAACTTCATTTTCCAAAACTGTTTCAGCATTAGTTAAAGTAGCAGAATATGCGAAGGAACCTAATTGAACTTGGGCATTAGCTAAGGATAAAGAATCTGTAGCTTGTACTATTGTTTCAGAAGTATCTTTAAAGTCCGCTGTTGTAGCAGAATTTTCTTCAGTTTCTTTTTGTACTTGTTCAGTTTTTGCTTTTTTTTCTGCTTCTAATTCTTCAGGAGTAGGTTGGTTGGTGTACATCCACCATAACATAATGGCTCCTAATAATACAAAACCTATTAATGAATTAAAATCGAATTTTTTTTCTTCCATGTGATTGTTTAAAATGTCAATTTGTCATTTACTTCTTAAAGAAATTTTAAAAAGCCCGACAAATGTACTAAATGTATCTTTTAAATCTTGATTTTTATTAATGAATGTAACTAACGCAAAGAGTGTTCCAAACCAGCTTTCACAAAATCGACAAATAATGGATGTGGATTTAGTACGGTACTTTTATATTCAGGATGATATTGAACACCAATAAACCAAGGATGTGAAGGAATTTCAATAACTTCAACCAAATCTGTTTTTGGATTTTTCCCAGTTGCAATCATTCCTGCTTTTTCAATTTGAGCTAAATATGAACTGTTAAATTCATATCTATGTCGGTGACGCTCACTTATAAAATCTTTTTTATAAATGTTTTTTATTTTACTGTTTTCAGCCAATTTACAATCCCAGGCACCCAAACGCATAGTACCGCCATAATTGGTAATACTCTTTTGCTCTTCCATTAAATCAATTACAGGATGTGGCGTATCGGCATTCATCTCGTTAGAATTGGCCTCTTTTAAGCCTAAAACATTTCTTGAAAACTCAATCACAGCCATTTGCATTCCTAAACAAATTCCAAAGAAAGGAATGTTGTTTTCACGAGCATATTTTACAGCCTCAATTTTTCCTTCAATTCCTCTTTCACCAAAACCTGGAGCAACTAAAATACCGTTTAAATTTTTTAATTTTCTTGGAACATTTGCAGTTGTTAAATCTTCTGAATGAATCCAGTTGATATTTACTTTAACTTCATTTTGAGCACCAGCATGTATAAAAGCTTCTGAAATTGATTTGTAAGCATCATGCAATTCAACATATTTCCCAATCAAACCAATTTCTATTGTATATTTTGGATTTTTGAATTTTAATAAAAATTGATTCCAAATTTTTAATTCAGGTTGTTTGTCTTGCGGAAGTTGAAGTTTCTTTAAAACAACTTTGTCTAAACCTTCTTTTAGCATTAAAATAGGAACATCGTAAATGGTTTTAGCATCTATAGATTCTATAACGTCTTCTTGTTTAACATTACAAAATAGTGCTAATTTACTTTTGATGGAATCCGAAATTTCATGTTCTGTTCTACAAACTAAAATATCGGGACTTACACCACTTTGCATTAACATTTTTACTGAATGTTGTGTTGGTTTTGTTTTTAATTCACCTGCAGCAGCTAAATAAGGTATAAGAGTTAAATGAATTACAATGGCATTTTCATGGCCTAATTCCCATAATAATTGACGAACAGCTTCAACATAAGGTAGTGATTCAATATCACCAACAGTTCCGCCAATTTCAGTTAGTACAATATCAAATTCACCAGTATTCCCCAATAATTGAATACGATGTTTTATTTCATCCGTAATATGTGGTATAACCTGAACCGTTTTCCCTAAAAATTCTCCTTTGCGCTCTTTGTCAATAACAGATTGATAAATCCTGCCAGTGGTAACATTGTTTGCCTGAGAAGTTGGGATGTTTAAAAAACGCTCGTAATGTCCAAGATCTAAATCGGTTTCGGCACCATCATCAGTCACATAACATTCCCCATGTTCATACGGATTTAAAGTTCCGGGGTCAATATTAATATATGGATCTAATTTTTGGATGGTTACAGAGTAGCCTCTTTCTTGTAATAATTTTGCTAAAGAAGCAGCGATAATTCCTTTTCCAAGTGAAGAAGTTACGCCTCCAGTCACAAAAATATATTTGGTGTTTTTCATTATCCGTAGGTTTTGGCAAAAGTACTAAAGCTATTTTAGTTGACAAAAGGAAAAAGTTGAAAGTTAAAAGTTAAAAAAACGAATAGCGAAAAGCAATAGTTAGTTTATTTATTCTTTTTACTTCTAATCATTGCTTCTAATAGATCCCACATTTCTTTTGGCACATCTTCAAGCATATTAAATTCACCTGCGCCTTTAAGCCATTCACCACCATCAATTGTAATAACTTCACCATTTATATACGCTGAAAAATCACTCATTAAATAAGCTGCTAAATTAGCCAATTCTTGATGTTCCCCAACTCTGCCAACAGGAACTTTCTTTTTCATGTCAAATTTATTTTTCAAATCGCCAGGTAATAATCTGTCCCAAGCGCCTTCTGTAGGGAATGGACCTGGAGCAATTGCATTTGAACGAATTCCATATTTTGCCCATTCAACAGCTAAAGAACGAGTCATTGCCAATACGCCAGCTTTTGCAGTTGCAGACGGCACAACATAAGCTGAACCTGTCCATGCATAGGTAGTGACAATGTTTAAAATAGTAGATTTTGGTTGCTTAATATCAATCCAATGCTTTCCAAAAGCCAATGTAAAGTTTTTACTTCCTTTCAAAACAATATCAATAATAGTGTCAAAAGCATTTGCCGATAAGCGTTCTGTTGGACTAATAAAATTACCTGCAGCGTTGTTTAAAAGTCCGTCAACTTTTCCAAATTCTTTCAAAGTTGCTGCTAAAACGGCTTCAACTTCAACATAATTTCGAACATCACATTGTACCGCAAGCACTTTTCCGCCTGTTTTTTCTTCTAATTCAATCTTTACTTTTTCTAACTTTTCAATATTTCTTGAAGTAATTACTACAGAAGCACCTAATTCTAAAAAATAAGTACTCATTGCTTTTCCTAATCCACTGCCTCCGCCAGTAACTACAATTACCTGATTTTCAAGGCTGCCTTCTTTTAACATTGGTTTTTGATACATTATTGTCGTTATTTTATGAGATATAAATATATGTTTTTTTTCAAATGATCGCTTTAAAATAAAATTTTTAATTTTTTTTATTATTCTATTTGTCAAACACAAAAGTAATTGTATATTTGCCAACGCTTTTAAGGAGGTGAACTCAACTAAAAGCAATAACTAAAGAAACACGATTTTTAAAATATATAAGTAATGCCAAAAAGAACTTACCAGCCATCAAAAAGAAAGAGAAGAAATAAACACGGATTTAGAGAACGTATGGCTAGCGCAACAGGAAGAAAGGTTTTAGCTAGAAGAAGAGCTAAAGGAAGAAAGAAAATTAGTGTTTCTTCAGATCCGAGACCAAAAAAATAATGAAACAATAGTTTTATATATAAGGTGTTACTTTTAATTAGTAACACCTTTTTTTATGAAATATTAATAAGTTTTGAAAACTTATTTTCATAGAAAAACGAATTTTATAGATATTTACCAAATTATTTTTAATACTAACAAATGCCAAAAAACACAAAGATTAAGTCGATTTTAATAATAGGTTCTGGTCCAATCATTATAGGCCAAGCATGTGAATTTGATTACTCTGGATCTCAAGCAATTAGATCGTTAAAAGAAGAAGGGGTAGAGGTTACTTTAATCAATTCAAATCCAGCAACAATTATGACTGATCCGTCGTTAGCGGACAATGTTTATTTGTTGCCCTTAACAACTAAATCTATAATTAAAATTTTAGAATTACATCCAAATATTGATGCTGTTTTGCCAACAATGGGTGGGCAAACAGCGTTAAATTTATGTATTGAAGCTGATGATAAAGGAATTTGGAAAGATTTTAATGTTGAATTAATTGGTGTTGATATTGCAGCCATTAATATAACTGAAGACAGAGAGCAGTTTAGAAAATTAATGATTAAAATTGGGATTGGTCAGGCCCCTTCAACAACTGCAAATTCATTTTTAAAAGGTAAGGAAATAGCACAGGAATATGGGTATCCTTTGGTAATTAGACCTTCATTTACTTTAGGTGGTTTTGGAGCTTCAATTGTTTATAAAAAAGAAGATTTTGATGATGCTTTAAGCCGTGGTTTAGAAGCCTCTCCAATACATGAGGTTATTATTGATAAAGCCTTAATGGGTTGGAAAGAATATGAATTGGAATTGTTAAGAGATAGTAATGACAATGTTGTAATTATCTGTACCATAGAGAATATGGATCCAATGGGTATACATACTGGAGATTCCATTACAGTTGCACCAGCAATGACTTTAAGCGATGCTACTTTTCAACGTATGCGTGATATGGCCATTTTAATGATGCGTTCTATAGGCGATTTTGCAGGAGGTTGTAATGTTCAATTTGCTGTAAGTCCAGATGAAAATGAAGATATTGTAGCTATTGAAATTAATCCACGTGTTTCACGTTCATCAGCCTTAGCTTCAAAAGCAACAGGTTATCCTATTGCAAAAATTGCAGCTAAATTAGCCTTAGGCTATCATTTAGACGAATTGAATAATCAAATTACTAAAACTACTTCGGCTTTATTTGAACCAACACTTGATTATGTAATTGTAAAAATACCGCGTTGGAATTTTGATAAATTTGAAGGAGCTGACAGAACATTAGGTTTACAAATGAAGTCTGTTGGTGAAGTAATGGGTATTGGAAGATGTTTTCAAGAGGCTCTGCATAAAGCAACACAATCGCTTGAAATAAAGCGTAATGGATTAGGAGCTGATGGTAAAGGTGAAAAAGACTATGATACAATTATTCAAAAGTTAACATATGCAAGCTGGGATAGGGTTTTTGTAATATATGATGCCATACAAGCGGGGATTCCTTTAAGTAGAATTCATGAAATCACAAAAATTGATATGTGGTTTTTAAAACAGTATGAAGAATTATATGCTTTGGAAAAAGAGATTTCTTCAAATAAATTAGAAGTTTTAACTTATGAATTGTTGTTGGAAGCAAAGCAAAAAGGATTTGCTGATCGCCAAATAGCACATATGTTAGGTTGCTACGAAAGTGAAGTGTATGCAAAACGAATGGAGTTAGATATTAATAGAGTATATAAATTAGTTGATACTTGCGCTGCTGAATTTAATGCGCAAACACCATACTATTATTCTACTTTTGAAAATAAAATGATTACTTCAAGCGGAAGTTATGCCGATAATGAAAGTATTGTTACTGATAAAAAGAAAATTGTTGTTTTAGGTTCTGGTCCAAATAGAATTGGACAGGGAATTGAGTTTGATTATAGTTGTGTTCATGGCGTTTTAGCTGCAAAAGAATGTGGTTATGAAACTATTATGATTAATTGTAATCCAGAAACAGTTTCAACCGATTTTGACACTGCGGATAAATTATATTTTGAACCAGTTTTTTGGGAACATATATATGATATTATTGCACACGAAAAACCTGAAGGTGTAATTGTTCAGCTTGGTGGTCAAACTGCTTTAAAGTTAGCTGAGAAATTAGATAAATGGGGTGTTAAAATTATAGGTACAAGTTATGAAGCCTTGGATTTAGCTGAAGATAGAAAAAGATTCTCGGAACTGTTGGTTGATTTAGATATTCCATTTCCAAGTTATGGAACTGCAACTACTGCCGATGAAGCTTCAGCAATTGCTGATAAATTAGATTTTCCAATATTGGTGCGCCCTTCTTATGTATTGGGAGGTCAAGGAATGAAAATTGTAATTAATAAGGAAGAGTTAGAAAAACACGTAGTTGAGTTACTGCGAAGTATTCCTAACAATATGTTATTATTAGACCATTATTTAGATGGCGCCATTGAAGCAGAAGCTGATGCAATTTGTGATGGAGAAGATGTGTATATAATTGGTATTATGGAACATATAGAACCTTGCGGAGTGCACTCAGGTGATTCAAATGCAACGCTGCCACCTTTTAATCTTGGTGAGTTTGTAATGCAACAAATTAAAGATCATACTAAAAAAATAGCCTTGGCTTTAAAAACAGTAGGTTTAATTAATATTCAATTTGCAATTAAAGACGATATTGTTTATATAATTGAAGCAAACCCTAGAGCTTCTCGTACAGTTCCCTTTATTTCAAAAGCATATAAAGAGCCTTATGTAAATTACGCTACAAAAGTAATGCTAGGTGTAAATAAAGTAAAAGATTTTAAGTTTAACCCAAAATTAGAAGGGTATGCTATAAAACAACCAGTATTTTCTTTCAATAAGTTTCCTAATGTTGATAAAAAATTAGGACCAGAAATGAAATCTACAGGTGAAAGTATTTTATTTATTGACTCTTTAAAAGATGATCAATTTTATGAATTGTATTCAAGAAGAAGAATGTATTTGAATAAATAATAGGTATTCTACTATAAACTGTTTAACATAAAAAAATCTCAGAATTCAAGAATCCTGAGATTTTTTATTTTACTAACTAAACCCTTTTTTTTTGGTTTTATTTAATTGAAATTATTGATGAATAACTTCACAACTACAACCTGGTAGGGTAAAACTATTAGATGTTTCGTGCCATGGAAATGAAGTATTGTATTTATTATTTTCCCAATAAAATTTGGTTCTTTTTTTCTCAGTATTGCCGATTTCATTCATAGTTTCAGTATCATACAATCTTCCATTAACCATTGTATAAAATACACTATTTGAATTTTCAATATCAACTAAAGGATTTTTATCTAATACAATTAAATCAGCCAATTTTCCAGCCTTTAGAGATCCAATATCATTGCCCATTCCTAAATATTCAGCACCGTTTATGGTTGCAGCTTGTAAGGCTTCAATGTTGCTCATACCACCTTGCTGTAGCATCCATAACTCCCAATGCGCTCCTAAGCCTTGAAGTTGCCCGTGAGCACCTAAATTCACCTTTACGCCTTTATCAGCTAACACTTTACATGTTTGTGAAGTCAGAATATGTCCGTTTTCATATTCTTCTAAAGGAATCATGGTTCTATGCCTAGAGCGAGCATCAATTAAACCTCTTGGAGTGTATTTTAATAGTTTTTCATTTTCCCAAATATTATTTTTTTGATACCAATAATATTCACCATTCATACCTCCATAATTAACAATTAAGGTTGGAGTATAACCAGTGTTGCTATTACTCCAAAGTTCAATAACATCCTTGTAAACAGGAGCGACAGGAATGTTGTGTTCAATACCCGTATGACCATCCATAATCATAGTTATATTATGATAAAAGGTGGATCCACCTTCAGGAACCACAAAAATACCTTCTTCCCGTGCTGCTTCAAGTATTTGTTGGCGTTGGTCACGGCGAGGCTGGTTGTAACTTTTAACAGAAAGTGCACCAAATGCTTTTGTTCGTCTAATAGCAGAACGAGCATCTTCAAGGTTATTTACCTTGGCTTTAAAATCACCATCAGCGCCATATAAAATGAACCCTGTTGAATACAAACGTGGGCCTACCATTTCACCACTTTTAATTAATTCAGCCAGTGTAAAAATGGTTTCAGTATTTGCTGAAGGATCGTGTGATGTTGTAACTCCAAAAGCTAAATTCGCATAAAATTGCCAGTGTTTTTGAGCTGTCAACCCAGGTCGAAATCCACCTACATGAGCGTGAGCGTCGACAATACCAGGCATAATTGTTTTTCCGGTTACATCAATTATTTTTATATTTGAAGGGATTTTTATCTCCTCACTTTTTCCAACAAATTCAATTTTGTTTTCATTGATTATAATAGTTCCATTTTCAATAACTTCATCACCTTCCATTGTGATAATTCTTGCGCCAGTAAAGGCAATTTTACCGCTAGGTTTATCAGATTTTTTACTAAGGTTTATTTTAATTCCAGTTGTAGTAATAGGGGGAATACTATCTGGAGAATTTTTTAAAAATGTAAATCGGTTGAATATTTCATTGGTAAAATATTCTTCACCTAAAGTCCAATGAATTTTTTGACTGTCACCTGACCAGTGTAGATTAACACCAGCATCTTTTGAGATTTGAGAAACAGGGATTGATTTTGTAGTGTCATCTAAATCAAAAGTTTTACCAGTTTTAGGCATTGGTGCTAAATAAACTTTATGTAAGTGACTATATGCAATCCATTTATTATCAGGACTTGGTACCAAACGGTTGGCATATTTTGATTTAATTAAAGTTTTTTCGTCCTTCCCATTTAAATCTACACTTTGTAATTCTTTAGTTAATTCGCCAAAGTATGTACCTCCTGTTTGAAATAAAATTCTGGTATCATTTTCATTAAAAACTGGAAATCGTCCTTTTTTTATAATCCATTTTTCATCACTTCCATTAGTATTGATAGTATAAATACCGGGTTTTTCTGAAAATGTTCTCCCTTGATCACTATTTCCATCCTCTTTTACATATGTAATTTTTGATCCATCTGAATTGTATGAAGGGGTTCGATATATTCCTTTTTCTGAAGTTATTTTGAAAGTTTTTCCATCTTTTTGAGAAATTTGATGAATTGCTCCCAAATTTTCATCATTCCATGTTACATAAATAATGTTATTTCCGTCAGGAGAAAAATTTGGTTCAAATTCAAAGTCAGTTCCATTTGTCAATCTCTTTGGAATGCCATTTGGTAGTTTTTTTGACCATAAATATCCCAAAGCATTAAATACTATTGTTTTTTCATCAGGTGATGTCACTGCGTTTCTAATTACTTTAGAAGTAAATTTTTCAGTGAATACAGGAGTATCAAATTCAATAGTTTTAGCTATTTTTATTGTTGCTTCAGCTAAAAATGGTATAGCTTTTATTTCCAAAGAAGTTATATCAATCTTATTTATTTTTCCTCCCGACCAGAATACAATTTCGTTATTATTTGGCATCCAACTGAAGCCAGGATAAACACCAAAAATAGCCCAAGTTTCTTGTTGATCTTTGTTGAGTTTATCGTAAATAGGCCATTCTTCACCAGTTTCTAAATCATGAATAAAAAGTACTGATTGTGTTCTTATCCTTCTTACAAATGCTAATTTTTTACCATCTCTTGATATTTGAGGTCTTGCAGCTCCTCCTGGTCCTCCTGTAATAGTTTCAGTTTCGCCATTGTCAAAATCATAACGTTTAATTACATAAATTTGTTTATTAGGATCTTTATTGTATTGAAATGCACCTCCTGAATATACATCTTCACTATAATATAAATATTTACCATCAGGTGAAATTGTAGGTTCATTCACATCTTGTTGGTCATTTTTTCTTTTAGTAATTTGTGTTCCTGTACCTCCAGTAATATGATACATCCATATTTCGCCCGCACCGAGGGATCGTTCAGATGTAAAATGTTTACGCGCAAAAATATAATTTCCATCAGCTGACCACACAGCATTATTTAAAAGTCTAAAATCTTCTTTAGTTATTTGTTTACCATTTGTTCCATCAGCATTCATAATCCAAATATTATCACCACCACCAGCGTCGCTTGTAAATAATATTTTACTTCCATCAGGACTAAAGCGAGGTTGAACTTCAAAAGGCAAGCCTTCTCTTAATAAAGTTGCATTTCCACCAGTAATTGGCATTTTGTAAATGTCACCAAGTAAATCAAAAACTATTTCTTTACCATTTGGACTTACATCTAAATTCATCCAAGTACCTTCGTTTGTTGATAATTTAAGGTCTTTAAAATTCCAATTTCCCTTAGGGTTAGAAACATCCCATTTCAGTGTATCTTTTTTTTGAGCACTAATACTAAATGATATAATAATTCCCAAAAAGAAGAAAAGATTAAATTTTGACATATTGAATTTTTTAAAATTGTTTTGCTAATATACTTATTTTAATATAACAGCATTAAGGCTAAAAAAAATCAATTTATTTTGGTTTTCCTTTTAATGAAGCAACTATTGTTGAAGAAGATTTAAAAGAAACATTTTATTGGATGGTAGGTTGCAGTTATGAATTTAATTGATCTTTTAAATACTTTAAAAAAAGTGATTGTAAACCTAATATATCTCATAAAATAAATTGATTAATCTCATTGCCAATAAATTATGAGGATATTAAATTAGGGTATGATAATAAGAGTATTATCATAAAATGTACTAATTAAAATTTAATATTATGAAAAAATTAATCTTTGGTTTAGTTATTCTTGGATTAACCATCCAAACCTATGGGCAGGAAATTAAAACGGAAGAATTATCTGAGGTTGTAGTTACTGCTGCAAATTATAAATATTTAAACAAAACAGGTCTTGAAAATGCATCGATCTCTGTTGCACTTTTAGAACAAAAAGTGGCGAGTTACGATATTAAAAGCGCTGATTTCTATAGTGATGAGCATGATTCTTATGTAGTTTCATTCTATATTCCTGACGGAAGTATACTTGCTGCTTATGATAAAGATGGTACAATTTTACGAACTGTTGAAAGGTTTAAAGATGTAACACTTCCAAAAGAAGTTTATACCAGTATAGCAAAACAGTATCCAAATTGGAGCTTTGAAAAAGATGTATACATGGTTAATTATTATGATAAGACTGGGAAAATCACCAAAAAATATAAAATCACTTTAGTTAATGGTGATAAACGCATTAAAGTTAAATGTGATGATGAAGGAAATATTCTTTAGTTATTTATAAAACCAAAATAAAAAAGCTGTCAATTTTGACGGCTTTTTTATTTTTAGAACTTGCTGATCGAAATTATCATAAAATAGGGATTACTAATAAATATCATAAATTTTGATTGTTTTATACATTTAAAATGATTGATATCATTTTTATACCTGATTAACAATTATAAATTTGATAAGTGAATCTTGACAAAATCTACTTTTATGGCAATTTCACTTAAAATATTACAAAATATCCAATCCTTTTTAATTGAGATAGGGGAGCTTTCTTATTTTGCTGGACGATTTTTTAAAGAAGCTTTTTCAAGACCTTTTGAGTTTAAAGAATTGCTTAGGCAATGCTTTAATATGGGAAATCGATCTTTATTATTGGTTGGGGTTACAGGATTTATTTTGGGATTGGTATTTACATTACAATCCCGGCCAACATTAATGGAATTTGGTGCAGAATCCTGGATGCCATCAATGGTTAGTATTTCAATAGTCAGAGAAATTGGCCCAGTAATTATTGCTCTTATATGTGCGGTAAAATAAGTTCAGGAATTGGTGCCGAACTTGGCTCTATGCGCGTAACTGAACAAATTGACGCCATGGAAGTTTCTGGAACAAATCCATTTAAATATCTAGTGGTTACACGTATTATGGCGGCAACCTTAATGCTGCCTTTACTTATTATTTTTGGTGATGCAATTGCCTTGGTTGGCTCAGCTGTTATAGAATATTTAAAAGGTGATGTTTCATTTTTATTGTATTTTAATAAAGTAACAAAAGCATTAAAATTTTCGGATATAATTCCAGCAACTTCAAAATCATTTTTCTTTGGTTTTGCCATTGGTTTGGTTGGTTGTTATAAAGGATATTACTGTAAAAAGGGTACTGTTGGTGTTGGTGAAGCTTCAAATTCGGCAGTGGTTTATGCATCAATGTTACTGTTTATTATAGATTTTATAGCAGTGTTTATTTCTGATATTTTCTTTGAAATTTAGTTATGAAAAATAACGAGAACATAGCGCCTGTTTTAAAAATTAAAGACTTAAAAAAAAGCTTTGGAGACAATCATGTGCTCAATGGATTTTCAATGGAACTGTTTGAAGGTGAAAATTTAGTCATCATGGGGAAATCTGGATCTGGAAAATCTGTGATGATAAAATGTTTGGTTGGACTCTTGCAACCTGATAACGGTTTTATTGAAATTGAAGGAAAAAATTTAGTAGAATTAAAACAACAGGAACTTAATAGTTTAAGAACAGAAATTGGTTTTCTTTTTCAAGGAAGTGCATTGTATGACTCCATGACTGTACGTGAAAATTTAGAATTTCCTTTAAGAAAACGCAATATAAATGCTGCCGATAAGGAAACCTTGGTCATTGAAACATTAGAGAGTGTTGGACTTAAATC
>BS_KBA_SWE02_21mDRAFT_10000074_pt1 | contig 31287 bp, 29 predicted proteins | sample BalSeasSWE02_21m_FD_9196 | JGI IMG/M metagenome (IMG submission 9196)
AATTTCTTCTTTTGGCATGACTGTTTTTTGCACTTCTTTAACCTCTTCATCACCACCGGTTAACATACCTCCAAAGCTCATAAAACCAATAGCCATTAAACCCGTGATGATAAATGTTATCCCTAAGCCTCTTAAGGCTGGTGGAACATTTGAGTATCTGATTTTTTCACGAATAGCTGCAATGGCCAAAATAGCCAAAAACCAACCTATACCGGAACCAATACCATATACTGTAGCTAAACCTAGGGTAGGTATCTCTCTAGACTGCATAAACAATGAACCTCCTAAAATGGCACAGTTAACGGCAATAAGTGGCAAGAAAATACCTAGTGAATTATATAATGCTGGTGAAAATTTCTCCACAACTATTTCAACCAATTGCACCATAGTCGCTATGGTAGCAATAAACATAATAAATGACAAGAAACTCAAATCATATTCAGCATACTCTGCCCCTAACCAAACTAACGCCCCTGGTTGTAATAAATAATGATCCAGTAACCAGTTTAAAGGCACCGTGATAAGCATTACAAAAATAACCGCTGCTCCAAGACCTACAGCTGTTGATACTTTTTTAGATACCGCCAGATATGAACACATTCCAAGGAATGTAGCAAACACCATGTTATCTATAAATATTGACTTTAAAAATAATTCTAAATGTTCCATATATTTTTATTTTTAGTTTTGGACTTTAAGTGAAAAATCATCCACTGAATCTATAAACTAATTTTAATGATCTTCTATTAATGCTTTATTTCTACTACGTTGCACCCAGATAATAACCCCTACCACAATTAAGGCCATAGGTGATAATAACATAAACCCGTTATTTTCATATCCTAAAGCATATAATCCGGTTTTTTCAATGGGATCTCCTAAAACTTTAATTCCTAATAAGGTTCCAGAACCTAATAATTCTCTAAAAAATCCTACGATAACAAGAATTAAACCGTACCCGGCAGCGTTTCCTATTCCATCAAGAAATGAACGCCAAGGACCATTTGCCAAAGCAAAGGCTTCGAAACGTCCCATAATAATACAGTTTGTAATAATTAAGCCCACAAATACCGATAAGGTTTTACTTAACTGATATGAATATGCTTTTAAAATTAAATCAACTATAATTACCAAAGCAGCAACCACTACCAATTGAACAATAATTCTGATTTTTGAAGGAATGATATTTCGCATCAAAGAAATTACCACATTACCCACGGCTAAAACAGCCATCACTGAAAGCGCCATTACTATTGATGCCTCTAATTGAGCCGTAATTGCTAAAGCGGAACATATACCCAATACCTGAATGGTAATTGGGTTATTATCTGCTAACGGATCTAATATTAATTTACTATCTTTTTTTGATAATAGTCCCATATTCTAATTCTTTAAAGTATTTAGGTAAGGAATGTACATTTTTAAATCTTTCTTTATCATTGCTGTCACCCCATTACCAGTAATAGTTGCTCCAGCTAATGCGTCGATTTCATGGTCATCTTTGATTTGATTAGTTGGATCATTATTGCCCTTTGCTACTGTAATTCCAATAAACGCATCACCATTCATGATCTGTTCACCTTTAAAATCATCCATAAAAAAGCGCTGATTGATATTAGCTCCTAAACCAGGGGTTTCACCCTTATGGTCAAAATAAACACCATCAACAATTAAATTCTTATCTACGGCAACATATCCCCAAATGGCATCCCAAAGACCTTTACCTCGCATTGGAATGATATAAAAAGTCTCACCATCTTTTTCACCAACGAATAATGGTAATTTCCTGATNTAATCTGNATTGGCTGCCTTAGCTTCTTCTTTTTTAATATCTATCAAATAAGCCTCATTATTTTCAGTTGCTTTATCGCCTTCAATGACTAACTGTTTTTTAATGTACTTTGCAAACTCACCAGCTACCTGAGTGGTAGGCACAAATTTGACACTGCTTTCATCATTTTCATTGACTCCCATAGCGTAAAGGATATTCTGTTGAATTTCCAAACGCTTATTTTCAGTGATTTTTGGTTTTAATGATTCGGCTGCAAAAGCTAATACAGTTCCCACTATAATAACCATCGCTATTGCAAATAATATAGTGTATGAATTTTTATCAGTTCTTTTTTCCATTATTAAGCAGTTTTAACTTTTAGACGCTTAAGTCGTTTTTTGATATTTCCTTGAACCACATAATGGTCAATAGTAGGTGCAAACACATTCATTAACAAGATAGCTAGCATAACTCCTTCTGGATAAGCCGGATTGAATACACGAATTAATATAGAAAGTAACCCCACGAAGAAACCATACACCCATTTACCTCTATTGGTTTGAGATGCCGTAACAGGATCTGTTGCCATGTAAACAATACCAAAAGCAAAACCACCAATGATTAAATGTTGCCAATAAGGTGCGCTCATTAAAGTATAAAACTTACTTCCCTGAGAAATCACATTGGCATCAACAAGATTATTAAAAATTAATCCCATGACTATAGCTCCAATAACTGAAGACAACATAATTCTCCAACTTCCAATTTTTGTAAAGATTAAAAATAATCCTCCAATTAAAATTAATAAAGTTGACGTTTCACCAATTGAACCAGGAATAAAACCATAAAACATATCCATAACAGAATAGCTTAAATGCTTTCCTTGCGCTAATCCTCCTAAAATAGTTTCTCCTGAGATAGCATCCACTTTACCTACGCTTTCCACAGCACCTTGTACCCATACTTTATCACCACTCATCCATGTTGGATAAGCGAAGAATAAAAAAGCTCTTATGGTTAAAGCAGGGTTTAATATATTCATTCCTGTTCCACCAAAAACTTCTTTACCGATTACTACTCCAAATGCAACAGCAACTGCAAGCATCCATAATGGAATGTCAATTGGTACAATTAAAGGCACTAACATACCGGTTACCAAATATCCTTCTTCTACTTCGTGGTTTTTAATGGTTGCGAATAAAAATTCTATCCCTAAACCAACACCATAAGATACTATAACCAATGGAATGATTTTCCAAAATCCTAATGAAAAGTTAGCGATGGTCCAGAATTCACTGCTAAAAAACCCTCCGGTAACTGCCTGAATCTCTCCAGCCGCTAAATAATGCTGATATCCCGCATTAAACATTCCAAAAATCAAACATGGAATCATCGCCAGGATAACCGTATTCATGGTACGCTTTAAATCATCAGCTGCTTTTATATGAGTTCCGTTGTGAGTGGTTTCATTTGGCAAATATAAAAAAGTATGAAGCGCACCAAACGCCGGGGCTAACTTGGTACCTTTGTACTTTTCCTTTAATTTGTGTAATTTATTTTTTAAACTCATTATCCTATTTCTTTAAGCATTACGTCTAATCCTTTTCTAATAATCTCTTGATGTGGTTGCTTAGACACGCATACAAATTCTGTTAAAGCAAAATCTTCAGGAGCTACTTCATACATTCCCAAAGCTTCCATTTCATCTAAATCATTGTACATACAGGCTTTTAATATCTGCATTGGAAAAATATCCAGTGGAAATACTTCTTCATAATTACCTGTCGTTACAAAAGCGCGATGTTCTCCATTGGTATTGGTATTTAAATCATATTTTTTATTTGGAAACAACCAGGAAAAGGTCAAAGCTCTTGTAGTTGATACTTTATTAAATACAGGCGCTGTCCATCCAAAAAATTCATAATCATCACCTTCTGGTATCACCGTAATGGTGTTACTGTAATAATCTAAATAGCCATCAGGATTTACTTGCTTTCCTGATAAGATATTACCAGAAATAATGCGTACATGTGCCTCTTTTTCAATCCCATGATCAAAAAGCATTGTCGCCATCTCACAACCTAATTTAGTTACAAAATATCTAGGTTTTTTAATGGAAGAACCTACCAAAGCTACAATTCGTTCTGCGTTAAACTTTCCAGTTAACAATAACTCACCTATTATTACTAAATCATGCGGATTAACTGTCCATACAGTTTCCCCTTTATTAACAGGATCAATTTTATTAATCAGTGTTCCTACATTTCCAGAAGGATGCGGACCAGTTATTTTATGAACAGTAATACCGGACAAACCTTCCATAGGCGATTTACCAAATCCCCCAACTGAAACATGTACTTTACCTTTAGTTAATTTACCTAAGGCGGTTACAGCTGCCTGCAATTCCTTTTCTTTGCCCTGTAAAGTATAATTATAATCTGCTGCTAATGGTGCAGAGGCATTGGCAGAAATAAAAATGGCTTTAGGTTCCTTTTCTGTATTAGCAATCACATCATATGGACGTTGTTTTATAAAAGGCCAACATCCAGATGCCAAAAGAAGTGCTTTTAATTCTTCAGGTTTGGCGGTTTCCAAATTCAGAACGGGATGCTCTAAATAAGAATTAGCCTTATCCGCTTGAATTTTAATAGATAATATTTTGCGCTTTTCACCACGAACAATTTCTGTAATCTCCCCAGAAACCGGAGAAACAAACTTTATGCTTTCATTGGATTTGTCATAAAAAACAGGAGATCCTGCTTTTACTTTTGCTCCAACTTTAGAAATTAATTTAGGTATTACGCCATGAAAATCTTGAGGTCTTAAAGTATAAAAGTTGCTGATTACTGCTTGTTCAGTGGTTTTTTCAGCTTCACCTTTTAATTTAATGTCTAGACCTTTTTTAATACGAATGTCGTTTGACATATTTTGATTTATTGAGATTAGTTGTCTAAAAACGTGGCAAATTTACAAATTAAAAATGCAGATTTCATAATAATTAACAGAGAAATTTAAACCCCTTTTTAGAACAGCCATTTTAGGTATAAAATTTGATTATATTTACAAAAAATCAAATGATTGATGAGAATTATATCCTATATACTTTACTTTTTTGTTTTAATGATTCAAACTATTTATGCTCAGGTAGAAGAAGTCAATCCTCCTGATTTTATTAAAACAATTAATTTTAAAGGTGATACTAATGAAAGCCAATTACCCGTTTTAAAGTATGGTGATTATATTGATTTAGAATTTGATGCCCTAAATGGTAACGAAGATGATTATTATTACACGATTGAATACTACAACTTTGACTGGACGCCGTCGGTTTTAGTGAAATCTGAATATTTAGATGGCATAGATAACCAACGGATTAGAACCTATGAGAATTCTTTTAACACCTATCAGATTTATTCTCATTACAAACTTAGAATTCCAAATCAGCAGACCAAACGACTTAAAATTTCAGGAAATTATATGCTGAATATTTATGACGAGGATAGCGAACTTGTCTTTTCCAGAAAATTCATGATTTATGAGAGTATGGCAGGTATTGGTGTTACCGTTAAGCGCTCAAGGGACATTGCTGACATAGAATTTAAACAACGGGTTGAAATATCTATAGTACCAAATAATATTCAACTAAATAATCCCAATGAAAATGTAAAAATTATTGTTGTTCAAAACAATAATTTAAATACCGCCATTACTAATCTAAAACCACAATACACCATAGGCAGCCAACTTATCTATAAATACAACGAAGAAGCCAGTTTTTGGGGAGGCAATGAATATTTGTATTTTGACAACAAAGATGTACGCGGGGCAAATTCAGGCATACAAAGAATCGATTTAGAAGACTTATATCACAATTATCTATTTACCAATGCTTCAAGAGCTGGCAATCCATATACGTATAACCCAGATATTAACGGAAATTACCTCATCAACAATATTGATGCTGAAAATCCAAGTATTGAAGCAGATTATGTATGGATCCATTTTTCATTGTTATCGAATCCGGAATTAGAAGGCAAGAATATTCATGTTTATGGCAATTTTAATAATTATGCCATAAATGACAGTAACAAGATGACTTATGATGCCTATGACAACGTTTTCAGGTGCTCATTGCTTTTGAAACAAGGTTTCTACAACTACAAATATGTGGTTGTTGAAAATAACAACCAATTAAATGAAGGCGCTGTTAGCGGGAATTTTTATCAAACAGAAAACAATTACAAAGTAATTGCCTACTACAGAGATTTAGGTAAGCGCTATGACAGGATTATTGGATTTGGAGAAGGATCCTCGATAAATATCTCCAATTAAACGGATAAATGAATTTTAATTAACTAAGAGCGAAAAAAATTCTTATTTTTGGCTCTTATATATGTTGTATATTAGAAGATAACATGGTTCAACAAGTAACAAGAGGTATAAAAATTTCAGTAGAAACTACTTTTGAAGGTTCTTTTTATAAAAATTATAAAATTCAATATGCCTTTGGATACAAAGTAACTATTGAAAACCAAAGCAAAGATTCGGTTCAACTCAATGCCCGTCACTGGAAAATTTATGATGCCTTAAACAACATTGAAACTGTTTCAGGCGAAGGTGTTATTGGGAAAAAACCCGTTTTAAAACCTGGTGAATCACACACTTATAGCTCTGGCTGTTTACTAACAGCTCCATTTGGTGCCATGCGCGGTTATTATAGCATGGTTAACTTTGCTACTACAAAAAAGTTTAAGGTAACCATACCAACTTTCAAATTAAGCGCTCCATTCGCGATAAATTAATAAGCATTCTTTCGATTAAATCTATATATTTTTCCTGATTGCTGAATATGCAAAAAGCTACAATTTGAATAATGTACAAATTCAAATGCCTGGTTATAATCAAAAGATTCATCATCAACAGCAAATATATCATGCACATCTATATTACCATGTGGTGAAATGCGCCTAAATTGGTATTCTATTTGATGACCAATATGATGCAGTTCAAACCATGCACCAGCCGCAATTCCAGGCAACCACTGGGCTTTCTCGTGAAGTCTATCTATTGGTTTTGGATTTAAAGTACCAATAAAATTTGGTTCATGATATTCTAATTTATCTAAAAAACAGCGTACATTTTCACTCATTTGTGACCCCTTAAATTTTGAAATTATGCCCGTTTCTGAAATTTCAAAAAGTCGTTTTTCAGTATCTGCAAGAATGACATTACCAATGGTACTTGGTGTAAACCATTTCGACTTAATCAGTCTTTTTTTGATTCTGTAATCAGTTACTGAAGCTATTAAAGTGTCTGTAACAAATCTTGCACAATTACATGCTTCTTTTAAAAAAGCCGCATAGCGAATAAAATGCTTTTCCTGCATGGCTTTTATATGTGCTCTTGCCATTTCATAATCCACCGCATTACAAACAGACGCTATCAATTTTCCATCACCATGCGTTAATTTTGGATGCGTGGCTAAAAATTCCAAAACCTCTTCAAGATTTAAAACATGATCCTCTTTAATTATGGCTTTTAAAGGAAATTTTAATTCATTATCTGTATCACTACCTCTTACTCGTCCATAAGGTTCTGGTGTAATATATCTGCCAAAATCATGATATTCTAAATCACCGGTTTTTTTATTAATCAAAACCAAAGCAGCATGACCAGCTTTTAAATAATTTTTTTTACCAATACCTAAAAACCTTAAAAACGGAGAAAACCATTCTTTAGAAACCATAACAATGGTCTCGGGATAAGCCAAGGTTAAAATGATTCCGTTACTACTCATTAACTGTTTGAGGTAAATTAAATTGCGACGTTGATACTAATTGAGTCTGTAAATTTTCGTAAAGCATTTCAATCTTTTCTGCGGTTTTTTGAACTTGCGTTATACTGGTTGTTTTAACAAATCCTCTATCCATAATAACCCCGTAATCCACGTTATTTTTTCCCGCTGTTTTATGAAATTCCCATAATGCCTTCGCATCTAAAATATGTTGAGATCTAAAGTTATCAAACCATGCATCTCTTTCCTTTTTCATTTCTGAACTATATAAGGTTGATGAAGACCAGATTTTAGGTTCTAATGGTAATTCTGAAAAATGTTTTGCTTTACCATCCCAAACAAGTTCATAAAACTTTAAGCTGGCATTCCAGTCAGCAATAACCATAGTAAAGGGTTCAATGTCTATGAAGTTATATGTACTGACTACAGGTTTTATAAATTCAACTTTTAGAAAATCATTAGCCACAACCCCTCTGCTTAGCCTATAAATGGATTGCCTTTTATGTTTTTCAAAGCCACCATTAAGCACACAAACCATTCGATTTTTTTCACTAACGCCTATCCAAGTGCCGCCAGAAAACACATCTTTTGGGAACATTAATTTAGTTCCGTTCATGTCATATATTTCTGGAGCTAATGAGATCCTGTTTGGTGACTCATCGCGATTTGACGTGAGCACAAAATCATTTTTTTCTTTATAAATTATTGTAACCGTGCACATAAATTGATAGTCTGTAAACCGTTTGGCAACTTACAAAAAATAAACAAATTTTAACGCCGTTTTAATAGCTATCCATTTTAGCTATCGTTAAAAAATTCGTAAATTTGCATCACATTTTCTGAATTTTTTATTAAAAAAACAATAAATCACACAAAAGACATGGGAAACGGATTTTTTAATGTACCAATTGCTATCAACGAACCAGTAAAATCTTATGCTCCTGGTTCTGCTGAACGAGAAGGCGTATTAGCGACTTATAAAAAGATGTACAACGAACAGGTTGACATTCCATTTTATATAGGAGGCAAAGAATACAGAACAGGTAACACGGTTGATATTCATCCACCTCATGATCATAAACATTGTGTTGGAAAATATCACACAGCTGAAAAAAAACATATTGAATTGGCNATTGAAAAAGCCGCAGAAGCGCGTGTCAAATGGTCTGCTACCAGCTGGGAACACAGAGCTGCTATTTTCTTAAAAGCTGCTGATTTATTAGCAGGACCTTTCAGATACAGAATGAACGCCGCTACGATGATGGCACAATCAAAAAATGTGTTTCAGGCAGAAATAGATTCGGCCTGTGAATTAATAGACTTCCTGCGTTTTAATGTTCAGTTTATGACTGAAATTTACAGTAATCAGCCTATTTCTTCACCAGGGATCTGGAACCGAATGGAGTACAGACCATTAGAAGGATTTGTTTACGCCATTACACCATTTAATTTTACAGCTATTGCCGGAAACCTTCCTGCAGCACCTGCTATGATGGGCAATGTAGTAGTATGGAAACCTGCCGCAACTCAGGTTTATTCTGCCTATGTTATTATGGAATTATTTAAAGCGGCCGGATTGCCTGACGGTGTTATCAATTTAGTAACCGGCAATTCCGGGATGATAACAGATACCATTTTATCCAATAAAGATTTTGCAGGCGTACATTTTACTGGATCTACTCCAGTATTTAACAGTTTCTGGGAAACCATTGGTAAAAATATCAACCATTATAAATCATATCCAAGAATTGTTGGAGAGACAGGTGGTAAAGATTTTATATGGGCACATCCAACTGCCAACGCCCAGGAGGTAGCAACTGCCATTTCCAGAGGCGCTTTTGAATACCAGGGTCAGAAATGCAGTGCCGCCTCCAGAGCTTATATACCAAAGAGTTTATGGGCAGAGGTTAAAACCTCTGTTATTAAAGATATGAAGTCTTTTAAAATGGGTTCACCAGAAGATCCATCCAACTTTATTAATGCGGTTATTGATAAAAAAGCCTTCACTAAATTAGCTGGATATTTAGACCAGGCAAAAAAAGATGCGGAAGCAGATATCATTATGGGTGGTGGTTATGATGACTCAAAAGGCTATTTTATAGAACCAACGGTGATTGTTACCACAGACCCAAAATACACCACCATGTGTACAGAATTGTTTGGCCCTATCATCACCATTTATGTTTATGAAGATAAAGAATGGGAAGCCGTTTTAGATTTAATTGACGGCACCAGTGAATACGCTTTAACAGGCGCCATTTTTAGCGGAGACCGTTATGTTATAGAAACCGCTACTAAAAAATTAGAAAATGCTGCCGGCAACTTTTATATTAATGATAAACCAACAGGCGCGGTGGTAGGGCAGCAACCCTTTGGCGGTGCTAGAGGCTCAGGGACTAATGACAAAGCTGGTTCTGTTTGGAATTTACTGCGCTGGGTTAATAACCGTACCATTAAGGAAACTTTTGTCCCACCAACGGATTACCGTTATCCGTTTTTAGGATAATAAAAAACTTATGTGATTAAAAAGACCTGCCTAAAAGCAGGTCTTTTATTTTATAAAATTAAAACAGGTTTATAGAATATGAATTAGTATTTGAAAATCTGTTTAAAATGTTATTATCTTTATCATTCAAAAATGACTACAATGAAAAAATATATAATCTTCTTCTTGATTTTTATCCCCTTACTTTCAATTGGTCAAGCAAATAAACTAATTAAAAAAGCCCTGAAATCTGAGGATCCAAATGAGCAAATTCAACTTTATACAGAAGCCATTGCCTTAGAGCCAAAAAATTTTGATGCTTTATTCTACAGAGGTCTGGCCAAGCATGGTATAGGCGATTTTAATGGGGCCATTTTAGATTATACCAAAGTCATCTTTTATGAACCCAGTGCCGATGTTTATTTTAACAGAGGGAATTCAAAATACAGCTTAATGGATTTTGAAGGAGCCAAAGAAGATTACTCAAATGCCTTGAAATTAAATTCTCAATTTATTGAAGCCAGATATAGTCTGGCTGTCACTAAAAATGACTTGAAGGATTATCAAGGTGCCATAGCCGTTTTAGATTTACCCTACGTTTATAAATCGCCTCCCATTTTATTGCAAATGGCCCGTGCCTATGCTGGTCTTGAAGACCACGTAAAGGCCTTACAAAATTACTCGGCTGCCGTTTTACTTAATCCAGACAGTAATACATTTTATGCGCGAGGTGTTTTTTTTATGGATGTTAATTATTTTAAAAAGGCAAACAATGATTTTATTGCCGCGGTTTACTTAGATAAAACCAATATTCCGGCTTACTTTTTTAGAGGTATCTCTTCTTTTTTTCTAGGGGAATATGAAAAAGCATTATCAGATTTTTCAATTGCTGTACAAAATGATGTATCAGATTTTGATGCTGTCATTGGAGTGGCTTTGGCGAATTTAAGATTGAATGACATCGCTAATGCCAAGCTTAATTTTAATAAAGCCAAAAGTATTATAAGAGGAACTGATATTTCACAAGAAGACAACTTGGAATTATTTAAAAACACCTATTGGTATCAAAAACAATTTTACGCTTTTAAAGAGCTTTATAATGAAATAAGTCAATTGTAAAATATATTAACCTCTAAATTTTAAAGGTAAATACACCACTTTTTTTGTTTCAAAAAATTCCTCTTCAAAAAACGTATTCAAATTATAAATAACAGCGGTTTTATAATCTTGAAGCTCTTCAGATAAATCACCACCTTTTAAGTAGATAATGCCATTTTTTAATTCATGGCTCTGCTTTTTGGCAATTTTGCCTTTGGTCCAATGCACAAAGGTAGGCATAGCGGCTACTGCTCTGCTTACAATAAAATCATAAGTACCATTAATTTCTTCCACTCTGCTATGCGTTGTTTTTACATTTGTTAAACCTAAACCCTCAACAACCTCATCAACGACCTTTAACTTTTTAGCTATACTATCCACTAAATGAAATGAACAATTGGGAAACATAATAGCTAAAGGAATTCCGGGGAAACCACCACCGGTTCCTACATCTAGGATTTTGGCGCCATCATTTAAAATTACGACTTTTGCAATGCCCAAAGAATGCAGCACATGACGTAAGTATAATTCATCAATATCCTTGCGCGATACCACATTGATTTTTAAATTCCAATCCTGATAAAGTGATTCCAACTTTTTAAATTTTGAAATCTGATCTTCAGTAAGATTTGGGAAATATTTTAAAATAAGTTCCATAACTCATAATTTTCTGCAAAAATATACTTTTTAGATACATATTTTTGCGAAAAAACGTTATAAGTTGGAACGGTTTATCCCTATCTTTGCCAAGTGTGAGATAAATCTAAAATATTTAAGAGCACCTTTTAAACCAATAAAATGACAAAACAAGCACTTTCATTCTCAAGAACAGACTCTGCAAAGTTTTTTAAAACATTAAATAAGCGTGTAAACGATTATTTTAAAGAAAATAAAATTAAACGTACCGGAAACTGGAAACTTTGGCTTAAAACCATTGTGATGTTTTCTATTTTTTTAACGCCCTATTTTTTAATACTAACCTTAAACTTTCCTGGCTGGGCACAATTACTGCTTACCATTGTTATGGGAATTGGCATGGCTGGTGTTGGAATGAATGTGATGCATGATGGTAATCATGGCTCTTTTTCAAACAAAGAGTGGGTTAACAGAATTATGGGTAGCAGTATTTATATTCTTGCCGGGAATGTATATAACTGGCAGGTACAACATAATGTATTACATCATACCTATACCAATATTCATGGTCATGATGAAGATTTAGATGCTGGACGCATTATGCGTTTTACTGAACATTCTGAATGGAAATGGTATCATAAGTTTCAACATTTTTACTCGGTTTTACTTTATGGCTTGTTAACAATAAACTGGGCCATCACTACTGACTTCCTTCAGATGAAACGCTATATGAAACGTAAGTTGTCTTATGGTAAATTACCTAATCCTGTATGGAACTGGAGTAAACTGGTCATTTCAAAAGTTATTTACGTAGCCATATGGATTATAATTCCAATGGTCTTTTTAGAAATAGCGTGGTGGAAAATACTTATCGGTTTTTTTATAATGCACTATACAGCTGGTTTAATTTTAAGTGTGGTTTTTCAATTAGCACATGTTATGGAAGAAGCAGAAATGCCTCAACCTACAAAAAATGGGGAAATGAAAAACACCTGGGCTATTCATCAACTGAATACGACCATCAACTTTAGCACAAAAAACAAAATAGTTAATTGGTTTACGGGTGGTTTAAATCATCAGGTAGAGCATCATATTTTTCCCAATATTAGCCATATTCATTACACTAAAATATCTAAAATAGTTAAAGAAACGGCTAAAGAATTCAATTTACCTTACCACGAATATAAAACTACGCGTAAAGCAATTATGGCGCATTTTAAATACTTACGTGATATGGGAATGAATCCTGCGTTACAAGTCTAACCTTATTTATTCATTATTTTTAGATGCAATTATTATCTGATAGAATTTTAAACATGGCTACGTCTGCTACGTTGGCTATGGCTGCAAAAGCAAGAGAATTACGTACTGAAGGAAAAGATATTATTGGTTTAAGCTTAGGCGAGCCAGATTTTAATACTCCGGATTTTATAAAGGAAGCAGCAATTCAGGCTATTAATGACAACTATAACTCCTATTCACCAGTTGACGGTTATGTAGACTTAAAACAGGCCATCATCACTAAATTTAAACGTGATAATGGTTTGAACTACACTCCAAACCAAATTGTGGTTTCAACTGGGGCTAAACAATCATTAGCCAATATTGCAGCNGTTTTGACTAACAAAGGCGATGAGGTTATTTTACCTTGTCCATATTGGGTAAGTTATGCCGATCTTATAAAACTAAATGATGGTGTTCCTGTAGAAGTAAAAACGACTATTGCTACAGATTTTAAAATGACGCCTGAGCAATTGAGAGCTGCCATTACTCCAAAAACTAAAATGATTTGGTTCAGCTCCCCTTGTAATCCAAGTGGATCTATTTATAGCAAACAAGAGTTAAGAGCCTTAGCTGATGTTTTAAATAATTATCCGGATATATATGTAGTTTCTGATGAGATCTATGAGCACATCAATTATGTTGGTGGTCATGCAAGTATGGCTCAATTTGATGATATGTACGACCGAACCATTACCGTAAATGGTGTTTCAAAAGCTTTTGCCATGACTGGATGGCGTATTGGATATATTGGTGCCCCTGAAAAAATTGCCAGAGCTTGTAATAAAATGCAGGGACAGATTACAAGTGGTGCCAACTGTATTGCACAGCGTGCAACAATTACAGCGCTCATGGAATCCCCTAGTCGTGTTCAATATATGATTGATGAATTTAAAATACGTCGTGATTTAATTTTAGGATTATTAAATGAGATTGAAGGGTTTAAAACGAATGTTCCTGAAGGTGCTTTTTATGTGTTTCCAAATATTTCTTATTTCTTTGGAAAGACGCTAAAAGGAAGAACCATAAATAACGCTTCTGATTTCTCGATGTATTTACTTGAAGAAGCTTTGGTCGCAACAGTTGACGGAGAATCGTTTGGAAATCCTGATTGTATACGAATTTCCTATGCCGCTTCACAAGAGCAGATTGTTGAAGCCATCAAACGAATTAAAGAGGCTGTAAGCTAAGCCAGCTAATATTTATAAAACAAAAAGGCCACTAAAAATAGTGGCCTTTTTTTATATAGACTCCACTTACATCAAGGATGAATGCAGATTATTCTATAAAAAGATTAATAAATAGAGAATCATAAAAACCGACACTTTTAAAAAGCCCTCTATACTTGAAGTATTGTTATAATGATAACTTTTAATTCGTTGCTTAATTCCAAAAACTGAATCAGCTTCTATATCTTCTAAATTTTCCTTTGCAATACGTTGATAATTTGAATTTAATAATCCTTCAGGTTTAATAAATTCTTCAACTACATTCGGTTTAAATTCTCTTTTTAAATCTTGTCTTGTTACTACTAATTCCATGACAATTTATTTAATTGGTTACATAATAATGACGCATGAACAAATAAATTGTTACACCCCTTATATTCATAAGTCCATAAAAACCAATTAAAAATTTTAAAAAAACCCTATAAACACTGAGATTGTCAGAATTTATAATTCTTTTTAAAAAAACGATACTATTTATCTGTTTCTCCAGAAAAACGGCGTGAATAATATAAGGACGGTAAACAGTTCTAATCTACCAATTAGCATCAAAAAGGAGGACCACCATTTGGCTAAAGGCGGTAAAAAAGCATAGTTATTTACCGGTCCAAAATGTCCAAGCGCAGGACCAATATTTCCTAAACTTGAAGCTGATAGACCAATGGACGATTGAAAGTCAATTTGAAACATTGAAAAAACCAAAGCACCAACAATAAAGGACAACATATAGAGAATAAAAAAGGCTAAAATATTAAATACAATATCTCCAGAAACTGCTTTGGTATTATATCTAACTGGCACAATAGCATTTGGATGAAGGGTGCGTTTAAATTCCAAAAAACCGTTTTTAATCATAAGTAAGTGACGCACTACTTTTACTCCTCCAGAAGTGCTTCCTGCGGATCCTCCTAAAAACATAAGGCCAAAAAAGAAGACCATCAAAAATGAAGTCCAGGTCGTATAGTCTGCAGTAATAAACCCTGTGGTAGTAATAACCGTTAAAACTTGAAATAAAGCATGTCTTATAGCCCCTTCGCCTCTTCCCCAAACCAAAGGATGATTTATTGTAGAAACCGTAATATCAGTTCTAAAATAAATAATAAGGGCAGCTATAATGGTAAAAATAATTACAAAACTATAATACAATTTAAACTCTTCATCTTTAATTATTTTTTGTATTCTACCTTTAAAGGCAAAGTAACTTAACACAAAGTTTGTGCCCGCCAAAAACATGAATAAAATAATTATATACTGAATTATGGGCTGATGATTCCAATAAGCAACACTGGCATTTTTTGTTGAAAATCCTCCTGTTGATAAGGTAGCCATAGAGTGATTAATGGCGTCAAAAAATGACATACCAGCAAGCTTTAACAACAAGGTCTCAGCGGCCGTATATCCGAAGTAAATAAGCCATAATCTTTTGGCCGTATCTGTAATTCTTGGATGTAATTTATCTGTACTAGGTCCTGGTGCTTCTGCAGCAAAAAGCTGCATACCTCCAATTCCTAACAAAGGCAAAATGGCAATAGCAAGTACAATGATACCCATACCCCCTATCCAATGTGTTAAGCTTCTCCAAAACAATACCCCTTTTGGTACCGCTTCAATATCATTTAAAATAGTAGCACCCGTAGTTGTATAACCAGACATTGTTTCAAAAAACGCATTGGTAAAACTCGGCACACTTTCAGTAAAGAGATAGGGTAAAGTACCGGACAAGGTCATTATTATCCAGCCAAAAGTCACCACTATATAGCCTTCTCTCTTATTCATTTCCTTGGTATGGTTTCTTGTAAAAAGCATCACCATGCCTCCTGAAACAATGGTTACAATACTTGCAGAAGATAATTCTAACGTAACACCATCTTTGTAAACCCAACTAATCAAAGATGCCAAAAGCATAAAACCGCCATTAAATAATAACAGTAAGCCCAGAAAGTGAAAGATTATTTTATAATTTAACTTCATTTTATAAAAATAATTTTTCGACTCCTTTAATTGATTTAAGTAAACTACATACTACAACACGATCTCCTTCCTGGATTTTAAAATCACCGAGGGCAATTAAACCTACACCATCTCTAATCACGCCTCCAATAATAGCAGAACGAGGAAAATCAATATTCTTAATTATTTTATTGCAAATCTGAGACTTTGCCTTTACTTCAAACTCTAAAAGCTCCGCATTCATGTTACTCAATTTGGTCATAGCAACAACCTCACCTTTACGGATATATCTAAAAATACTATTAGCTGCTAATAATTTCTTATTTATAAGCGTGTCAATTCCTATGGAATGTGATAACTCAAAATAATCCATATTTTCAACAAGTGCTATAGATTTTTTAACCCCTTTTGACTTCGCTACTAAACAAGACATAATATTAGTTTCAGAATTAGCAGCTACAGCTATCACAGCATCCATTTCACTAATATTTTCTTCATCAAGNAAGTCAGCATTTCTTCCGTCGCTTTTGATTACCAATACGTTTGGTAATTCATCGGCAATCTCAAAAGCACGTTCTTTGTTTTCTTCTAAAAGCTTAACGTTAAACCCTTTCTCGCTTAAATCTCTTGCTGCCTTATACCCTATTTGGCTGCCACCAAGAATCATGACATTTTTAATATCAGTATTGGCTTTTCCCGTAAGTTTACATAACTCTTCTCCACCGCCTTCAGANGTAATAAACACGACATTATCTCCCTTTTTAAACACNGTATCACCACGAGGAATAATGGTATATTGCGTTCCTTGACGCTGAATGGCTATGGGTACAAAATGTATTTCTGGAAAAATGTGAGCCGCTTCCTTAACAGACTTACCAACAAACAAAGCTGTTTTTGACAAGGTTAATCCTGCCATATTTAAAGCCCCGTTTTCAAATTCATAAGTATCATTAAATGAGGACTGCTTCAAAGCTAATTCTATCTCAGCTGCGGCTAACGCTTCCGGAGAAATCAGTTCGTCAATACCAAATTTAGTGAAACCTACCTCATCTTTATGCTGAATAAATTCAGTATTTGAAATTCTTGCAATTGTTTTTTTGGAACCCAATTGTTTCCCTAAAACACAAACAGTAATGTTTATAGTCTCAGAAGAAGTAACCCCAATTAACAAATCACTTGTTTCTATTCGCGCCTCCTTCAATATAGCAATAGAAGTAGCATCGCCTCTAATTACTTTTATATCTAAATGCGTATCCGCGTAAGACAAACTTTCCTTATTGGTGTCAATTAAGGTTATTTCCTGTGATTCGTAAGAGAGTAATTTAGCTAAATGAAACCCTACTTCACCAGCTCCGGCAATAATTATTTTCATTTTTTATCAATCATAAAAAGTAGGCAAATATAACATAAAATATATTTGAGGCATATAAAATTGAATTCATTCAATTATTTGCTGCTGAGTGATTTGATTATGTTATTCAGTTATTTTTATTTAAATGAATTCCATTTAGACATTAACTCATATTTCAAATTAAAAATAAATATGTAGGTTTGCCAAAAAAAAAGTTTTGTCAAAAATAAAGCCTTATAAAAACAGTAATTTAGGAAAAAAGGAGCAAGTCACCAAGATGTTTGACAACATTTCAGGTGATTATGATGGTTTAAACAGAGTCATTTCTTTTGGGATTGATGTAAAATGGCGAAAAAAAGTTGTAAAATTTGTTGAAAAAACTAATCCTGAAACCATTCTTGATATCGCCACAGGAACAGGTGATTTAGCTATTGCATTGGCAAAAACCAACGCCAGTAAAATAGTTGGTTTAGATATAAGCAGTGGCATGCTTGACATTGGCAAACAAAAAATCATAAAAAAGGAGTTGCAAGAAACTATTGAAATGGTATTAGGTGATTCAGAAAATATGCCTTTTGAAGATAATACCTTTGATGCTGTTACAGTAGCTTTTGGTGTTCGCAACTTTGAAACATTAGAAAAAGGACTTTCTGAAATTTTAAGGGTTTTAAAACCACATGGCATCTTTGTCATTTTAGAAACCTCTGTACCAACGAAAACCCCTTATAAACAAGGCTATAAAGCTTACACAAAATATATACTACCCATAATTGGAAAACTGTTTTCAAAAGACCGAAGTGCTTATGCGTATTTGAGTGAATCTGCTTCCGTTTTCCCTTATGGTGATGCTTTAAACAATATTTTAACAGAAATTGGGTTTATTAATGTTAAAGATTTTCCGCAGACTCTAGGAGTTGCTACAATCTATACATCAACAAAGAAGTAATATGAAACACGCCTTTTTTCTAATATCTTTTTTATTTCTATTTCAAACCAGTAATGCCCAGCTTTTTACTAAAGAAAAAGTAGCTTATGATGCTAATTCAGGCAGAGGTTCTACAGATAATAATTTGTTGCGCTGGGGTTATTTTTTAGGTTTTAATAATTATGACTTTAATTTTGATTACAATAAAGACTTAAGAGATATTTTTGTAAAAAGAAGTGTTGGTTTTAATGTTGGCCTTATTGGAAATCTTCGTATTAACGACTATATTGATTTGCGTTTAGAACCTGGTTTGCTTATATCAACTAGAGAATTATATTATAGCACACAATATTTTCAAGGATATCCTTATGATAGTAACGATTTAGTGAGGCAGGTAAAATCTACTTACATTCATATTCCTTTATTGGTTAAATTTTCCACTAAAAGAATCAATAATTTTAAACCCTTTATTGTTGGTGGTGTTTCTACAGCACTAAACCTTTCAAGTAACGAAGATAATCCCGATGATAATAGTAACGGACAATTCAGAACCACAAAAAACTCTCTGTTTTATGAACTTGGCTTTGGTATTGACTTTTATTTATACAATTTTAAATTTACCCCTTCTATTCGTGGTTTATTTGGAATTAAAGATGAACTCGTTAGAGATGATGATCCAGATAGTCCATGGACCAGTAACATTAGCAGTATGAAAACAAGAGGTGTTTTTATAAACTTTACTTTCCAATAAATCTACCTTCTTTTAAATTCACTTAAAAAAATAGCCGCTGCAGTGGCAACATTTAAGCTTTCTGTTGTCTGTAAAGCACCAAATCTAGGAATACTTATTTTATTGGTTATAAAAGGTTCAATTTCATTTGAAATACCATAGGCTTCATTTCCTAAAATCAACATCCCCTTATCAGTTAAATCTGCAGCGTAAACAGATGTTCCTGACATAAACGTACCAAATATTGGCAATTTTGTGTCTTTCAAAAAAACAGGTAAATCTAAATATGTTACATTCACTCTGGATACGGAACCCATAGTGGCTTGAATAACTTTTGGATTAAAACAATCCACTGTTTCTAGACTGCAAACTAAATCTTTAACACCAAACCAGTCACATAGCCTAATGATAGTTCCTAAATTTCCGGGATCACGCACATCATCAAGCACAACAATTAATTCTTTAAAATCAATTGGCTTAGGCTTTGGTATCTTAAATAAGGCCAAAGCTTTATTAGGAGACGTTAAAAAACTAATTCTTTTTAATTCACTTTCAGAAATAATTTCCGCCTGTTTGGCATTAATATTGAGAGAATCCGTTGTATATAATGATTCAAGTTGTAGTTCAGATTGCAGAAGTTCTTTTATTGTTTTAACACCTTCAACCACAAATAGACCGAATTGCAGTCTGTATTTTTTTTGCTTTAAACTCGTTATTAATTTTATTTGGTTTTTAGACAGCATTCTTAAAAAGTTGCTTTTTAATTTTAAGTTATAAAGAAAATGAAAAAATATTGTTTTAGTGAACTCTTACTTATTTATTTAAATATTTTTTCTGTAGAAATAATGTATTTTTGAATAAGATTTAAAAGCCAATACAATTTTTTTAAAAAATAAAATTTGAACAAAACCTTTTACTCAGAACATTAATATCGTTACTTGAAACTCACAGTTTACAACATACTAATTTTAATAATAATTACTAGTTTAATTATTTCCTGTGATGCCGTAAAGAGAGTTCCAGAGGAAAGTTACTTATTGTCAAAAAACAACATTTATGTTAATGATAAAAAAGAAAAATCAGAAAACATAAACAGGCTGTTATACCAAAACCCAAATAGTAAAATATTAAACGTTCCTTTACGCTTACATATCTACAATTTAGCGCGTCCGAATATTGACTCCATAGTAAATACTAAAATTGATAAGCGCCCTAAAAAAAGAGAAAACCTTGAATCATTCCTATCTAAAAAGCAATTGGATAACTACATTGATTCAAGAAACAGTTTTAACAGCTGGTTAAAAAGATCTGGGGAAGCTCCTGTTATTGTTAATGATAATAGAACCGAAAAATCTATTAAACGCCTAAATGATTATTATATCAATAATGGCTGGTTCAATACTGAATCTAGTTATATCATTAATAAAAAGGGAAAGAAACGTGCCGAGATAGATTATTTTGTAAAAACCGGAGATCCTTACATTATTGATTCCGTCTCAAAAAAACGTGAGCCTTCAATGATTGATTCATTATATAGAGTAATTAAAGACAATTCATTTATTAAACCAAACGAACAATATAAAACCAGCAATTTTCAACAAGAACGTGAACGAATTACAACTGAGTTACGTAATCACGGTGTTTATCATTTTAACCAAGACTATGTAGCNTTTGAAATTGATACAATAAATACCAAAAAAAGGGTAAATGTTGAAGTTCAAATTCAAGAAAGAGCCATAAGAATACAAGATTCTATTGCCAGAGAACCGTTTAAAATTTATTATGTAAAAGATGTTAATATTTTTACCGATGGCACCTATGAAAACAGAAATGAAATTAGAACAGATTCAATAACCTATAATAATTACAATTTATATACTATAGGAAAAATGCGATTTAGACCCAAAGCCTTAACTGATGCCGTATTTATTGCACCCAATACGCTTTTTAAAGATATTGACAGAACGCGGACCTATAGATATCTAAGTGAGTTAAGAACCTTTAAATATCCGGATATAAAATACACAGAAAATGACGACTCCACACTTTCAACAGACATTTTTTTAACACCTCTCAAAAAATTTAGTTTAGGTTTTAGTACCGAAGTCACACAAAGTAATATACAAACACTTGGACTAGCTATTAATCCAAGCTTAATGATTAGAAATATTTTTAGAGGGGCAGAAACTTTACAAATATCTGCCATTGGCTCCATTGGTTCTTCAAAAGATGCTTCAAACAGTACCTCTTCACAATTTTTTGATATACATGAAATTGGGGCCGATTTGAAATTAACAATTCCAAGATTTTTTTCACCTTTTAATACAGAAAGAATTGTTCCTAAATACATGTCTCCAAGTACTCGAATCAGTCTTTCAACAACCAGCCAGACCAATATTGGTTTAGATAAACAAACTTTTAATGGAATTTTAAGTTATAATTGGCATCCATCACCCAAATTGACAGACAGACTGGACTTGTTTAATGTGCAATATGTAAGAAATCTAAATATTGACAGATATTTTGAAGTTTACAGCACCTCCTATAATTCATTAAACCAAATAGCTAAAGATGTAAGTTATGACGATCCAGATTATATTGATGCTAATGGTAATTTATTAATACCGGAGGGCACAGACGCATTTTTAGAATATACCTTAAGTACGCCTCCTCCAAGTGAAATTTCAGAAGATCAGTTAAAAGAGGTAAACAGTATAGATGAGCGTAAAACCAGATTAACAGAAAATAACTTGATTATTGCTTCAAGCTATAGTCTTGTAAAAGATACCCGTCAAAATTTATATGATGAAGATTTCTCAATTTTTCGGGTAAAATTAGAAATAGCAGGAAATTTACTTTCAAGTGCCGCCCGGATTATAGGTCTTGAAAAAAATGATGCCAACCAGTATGAAATATTTGGTGTGGCCTACTCACAATATGCAAAAACAGAATTAGATTTTATAAAACATTGGGATTTAGGTAAAAAAAATGTACTTGCAGTGCGCAGTTATGCCGGCATTGCTATTCCATATGGCAACTCCAAGAGCATTCCGTTTTCTAAAAGTTTTTTTGCCGGTGGTCCCAATGACAACAGGGCATGGACTGCCTATAATTTGGGCCCAGGACGCAGTGAAAGTTATGATGAATTTAATGAAGCCAATTTTAAATTAGCCTTTAGTGTTGAGCAACGATTTAACCTTTTCGAAAAAATAAATGGCGCCGTATTTGTTGATGCCGGAAATATCTGGAATGTTTTAGATTCTGTAGATGATCCTAATGCGGTGTTTTCTGGATTGAGTTCATTAAAAGATATTGCCATTGGATCTGGTTTTGGTTTAAGGTATGACTTTAGCTTTTTCGTGTTTCGTTTTGATATAGGTTTTAAAACTTATGACCCATCCTATCCTAATAATGACAGATGGTTCAATGATTATAATTTCAGAAATGCGGTCTATAACATAGGTATTAATTATCCATTCTAAAATTTAATCATCCAAGTAAACTATAACGTTTTAGTGATATTTTAAACGTTACTAACCCGAAAAAACCATCTATATAAACAAAAATTCACTACTTTTGAGTAGTTAAAAACTTTATAAACTAATTCAATTAAAATGGGACACAATATAAAACCTGGAGTTGCAACAGGCAGAGAAGTTCAAGCTATTTTTAAACTAGCAAAAGAAAAAGGTTTTGCCTTACCAGCAGTAAACGTCATTGGCTCAGACACTATTAATGGTGTTTTAGAAACAGCTGCGGCTTTAAATGCTCCAGTAATTATCCAGTTCTCTAATGGTGGTGCTCAATTTAATGCCGGCAAAGGCTTGAATAATGACAACCAAAAAGCGGCTGTTGCAGGAGCCATTGCAGGAGCGAAACATATTCATACCTTATCAGAAGCTTACGGTGTTCCGGTTATTTTACATACTGATCATTGCGCAAAAAAATTATTGCCTTGGATTGACGGATTACTTGATGCCAGTGAAAAACATTTTGCTGAAACCGGTAAACCTCTTTACAGTTCCCATATGATTGATCTTTCAGAAGAGCCCATTGAAGAAAACATTGCGATATGTAAAAAGTACCTTAAACGGATGAGTAAAATGGGAATGACTTTAGAAATAGAATTGGGGATTACTGGCGGTGAAGAAGACGGAGTTGACAACAGTGATGTTGATGATTCTAAACTTTATACACAACCTGAAGAAGTGGCTTATGCGTATGAAGAATTAAGTAAAGTAAGTGATCAATTCACTATTGCTGCTGCTTTTGGTAATGTGCATGGTGTTTATAAGCCAGGCAATGTTAAATTAACACCAAAAATCTTAAAGAATTCTCAAGACTATATTACAAAAAAATATGGTGTAGGTCATAATCATATTGATTTTGTTTTTCATGGTGGTTCAGGTTCTACAGTTGAAGAAATCCGCGAAGGTATCAGCTATGGAGTTGTAAAAATGAATATTGATACAGACATGCAGTATGCCTTTATGAGTGGGATTAGAGATTATATGAAAAAAAATGAAGCCTACCTGCAATCTCAAATAGGAAATCCTGACGGCGAAGATTCTCCAAATAAAAAATACTACGATCCTCGCGTATGGTTACGCTCAGGAGAAGTCACATTTGTGGAACGATTAAAAAAGGCGTTTGAAGATTTAAATAACGTCAATACTCTATAATATTTTCTTTAGGCCTAACCACAAAATTAAAAAAAGGTTTAATTTTGTGGTTAGGCCTTTTAGTTTTATCTATTTTAGTACAACAGAATATGAATTTAAAGCTAAAAAACCTTAACTCAAACGATTGATAATAGCTACAATCGGCAATATAACATCTANAATATATGTCTTGGTTTAAAAGAAAAACAAAAGGAATTACCACTACTACACAGGATAAAAAAGATACTCCCAAAGGATTATGGTATAAATCACCCACTGGAAAAATTGTTGACGCTGATGAATTAGAAAAAAATTTTTATGTAAGTCCGGAAGATGGGTATCACGTTAGAATTGGCAGTAAAGAATACTTTCAAATCTTGTTCGACAATAATGAATTTAAGGAGTTAGATGCCAATTTAGAATCAAAAGATCCCTTAAAATTTGAGGATACTAAAAAATATCCGGAGAGATTAAAACAAGCTCAGGAAAAAACAAAACTTAAAGATGCCGTTCGTGCTGCCGTGGGTAAATCAAAAGGCAAGGAGTTAGTTATTGCTTGCATGGATTTTGCTTTTATTGGTGGTTCAATGGGTAGTGTTGTTGGTGAAAAAATTACGCGTGCTGCAGACTATGCTTTAAAAAATAAAATCCCTTTTATGATTATTTCAAAATCTGGTGGGGCACGTATGATGGAAGCGGCCTTATCGCTAATGCAATTAGCAAAAACATCTGTAAAACTAGCTCAATTATCTGATGCAGGCATCCCATATATTTCATTATGTACAGATCCAACTACAGGAGGAACAACGGCCTCATTCGCTATGTTAGGAGATATTAATATTGCTGAACCTGGGGCATTAATTGGATTTGCTGGTCCGCGTGTTGTAAAAGACACTACGGGTCAAGAGTTACCTGAAGGGTTTCAGACCTCAGAATTTTTGTTGGAACATGGCTTTTTAGATTTCATATCAGAACGTAAATATTTAAAAAATGTAATCAATCAATACATCGATTTAATTACAAATCAACCTTTAAGAGCTTAAAATATAATTGACTTTCAATTTACATTTATTTCTAATCTAATTTATGTAAATCATTAATTATTACTATATTTGCCGCTCGAAAGAAAATCTTTCGTATACATAAAAATCATTTTAATAATATTAGCATGTATTTAACAAAAGAAGTTAAAGAAGAAATCTTCTCAAAACACGGTAAAGGTAAGAACGATACTGGTACTGCAGAAGGACAAATTGCGTTATTTACGCACAGAATCAATCACTTAACTGAGCACTTAAAAAACAATCGTAAAGATTTTAATACGGAGCGTTCATTAGTAAAATTAGTTGGTAAACGCAGAGCTTTACTAGATTATTTAACTAAAAAAGATATCTTAAGATATCGTGCCATAGTGAAAGAATTAGGATTAAGAAAATAATAAAAAGAGGCTTCACGCCTCTTTTTTGTTTAAAATACAACTCTTGTGTAAGAGTATAAATAACACAAAATAAGAAGCTTATTATAGTTTTTCATTGGTCTCACAACAACAACTACTACAACACAACGACCATTGTTTAATTAGAATTAAAAAATTATGATTCCAAAAGTATTTAAAGAGGTCATAGACCTTGGTGACGGTAGAGAAATTTCTATTGAAACTGGAAAATTAGCAAAACAGGCCCATGGATCTGTTGTTGTGCAATCAGGAAAATGTATGTTATTATGTACAGTCGTTTCCAACTATCAGCAAAGTGATGTTGACTTTTTACCTTTAACGGTAGATTACAGAGAAAAATTTGCTGCCTCTGGACGTTATCCAGGCGGTTTCTTCAAAAGAGAAGCAAGACCAAGTGACGGTGAAGTATTAACTATGCGTCTTGTAGACCGTGTTTTACGTCCGTTATTCCCAAAAGATTATCATGCTGAAACACAAGTTATGGTTCAGTTAATGTCTCATGACGATGATGTGATGCCAGACGCTATGGCTGGATTAGCCGCTTCTGCTGCAATTCAGTTATCCGACATACCTTTTGAAACGCCCATTTCTGAGGCTAGAGTTGGTCGTGTTAATGGCCAATTCATTATCAACCCAACAAGAGCACAACTATTAGAGTCTGATATAGACATGATGATTGGTGCCTCTGCAGATTCTGTCATGATGGTTGAAGGTGAAATGAGTGAGATTTCTGAAGAAGAAATGGTGGACGCTATCAAGTTTGCACATGATGCTATTAAAATACAATGTGCTGCTCAGATAAAATTAGCTGAAGCCTTTGGCAAAAAAGAAACTCGTGAATATGAAGTAGAAAGAGAAGATGACGATTTAGCAAAAAAAATAAGTGCATTAACTTATGATAAAGTATATGCCGTAGCAAGAGCTGCCTCAGCAAAACATGAACGTAGTGCGGCCTTTGAAGCTATAAAAGAGGAAGTAAAAGCGTCTTTTACAGAAGAAGAATTAGCTGATTATGGAGGACTAGTTTCAAAATACTATTCGAAAGCTGAGAAAAAAGCAGTAAGAGATTTAACCCTAAATGAAGGCTTACGTTTAGATGGCAGAAAGACGGATGAAATTAGACCTATCTGGTGTGAGGTAGATTATTTACCATCAACTCATGGTTCTTCTATTTTTACTCGTGGAGAAACTCAGGCGTTAGCTACTGTTACTCTAGGAACCTCTAGAGAGGCGAACCAAATAGATATGCCATCGTTTGAAGGTGAAGAGCGTTTCTATTTACATTATAATTTCCCTCCTTTTTCAACTGGTGAAGCGCGTCCTTTAAGAGGAACGTCTCGTCGCGAAGTAGGTCATGGAAATTTAGCACAACGTGCTTTAAAAGGTATGGTTCCTGCTGATTGTCCTTATACAGTAAGAGTGGTGTCAGAAGTATTAGAATCTAACGGTTCCTCTTCTATGGCAACTGTTTGTGCCGGTACAATGGCATTAATGGATGCTGGTGTTCAAATTAAAAAACCGGTATCCGGAATCGCGATGGGACTGATTACCGATTTGGAGACCGGAAAATATGCTGTGTTGTCTGATATTTTAGGTGATGAAGATCATTTAGGGGATATGGACTTTAAAGTAACTGGTACGGCTGATGGTATTACCGCTTGCCAAATGGACATTAAAGTAAAAGGATTGTCTTATGAAATTTTGGTAAATGCTTTAAAACAAGCACAAGCCGGACGTTTACATATTTTAGGCAAGCTAACTGAAACAATTGCTGCACCTAATGCAGACGTGAAGGCTCATGCACCTAAAATGATTACCAGAGTGATTCCTAACGAATTTATTGGCGCCTTAATTGGTCCTGGTGGAAAAGTAATTCAAGAATTACAAAAAGCCACCAAAACAACGATTGTTATTAACGAAGACCCTATTACTGAAGAAGGTATTGTTGAAATTTTAGGAACCAATCAAGATGGTATTGATGCTGTTTTAGCTAAAATAGATTCTTTAATGTTCAAACCAACGGTTGGTGGCACTTATAAAGTGAAAGTGATTAAAATGCTGGACTTTGGTGCCGTAGTGGAGTATTTGGATGCTCCAGGAAACGAAGTCTTATTGCATGTATCTGAATTAGCTTGGGAACGCACTGAAAATGTTTCAGATGTAGTGAATATGGGTGATGTTTTTGAAGTGAAGTATTTTGGAGTTGATCCAAAAACGCGCAAAGAAAAAGTGTCTCGCAAAGCCTTATTAGATAAACCTGAAGGTTATGTAGCCAGACCACCAAGAGATGATAACCGAAGTGGTGGACGTGATAACAGAGGCAGAGACAATCGCGGACGTGATAACCGAAGAGATGACCGTCGCGATGACAGAAGACCTAGAGAAGATAAGAAAGATTAATTTCCATTAGTTCTTTAATAAAAAAGCCCATCAACATGTTGATGGGCTTTTGGTTTTTATAAAATTAAGTTTAATTTGGAATATACGTTTCCATAGTTTTTATTTGATTCTTATCGATAATTGAACTCATACCCTTTTGAAAATCTTGGTCATTTAATAATGCACTCTGAATTTTATTTGTTGCATCATCTTTCTCACTTGAATTCACTAAAGAATCTGCTCCTAAACTACTAATTAATTTTTGAAATTTTTCACTTTTTAACTGACTCATTACTAACCCAGAAACCATCTCTTGCTGAGATTCATTTAAACTTAGTTTTTTAGTTAAACTTTTAACCTGATTTCCAGCTAATTCCACAAGCATTGGGTCACCAGCTGCTGGCACACTTTTAGATAACGATTTTAAGTTTTGCCCAGAAACGTGCATCATAGTGAATACACAAAATAAGAATACTAATTTTTTCATGTTTTTTAAAATTTAATTTAACTCCTAAAATAGTCTTTTTCAGTTAAATAGTGCAGATATCACAGAAATTAATATATTATATACTTTTTTTACAATGAGTTGGGATCCAACTATGGCTACGAGTATTTTCCTACCAGTCCCAAAGCTATTCGCTTCTAATCTTATGTTTTTAGAATCTAGGTTCTTCCTGATAAATAAAGACTCATTAATTTCAAAAATTGAAATCTCAATATTTTTAGAACTCATTTCCTTATTTTGAATTAACCTTAAAGTTTCACTCCTGGAAATGAGGTTTTATTGCACGTAAGTGAACTGGTCTGGGAATGCACAGAAAATGTGTCAAACGTAGTAAATGTTGGTGATGTTTTTGAAGTAAACTATTTTGGATTAGACCAAAACATGCAAAGAAAAAGTGTCTCATAAAGCCTTATTAGGCAAACCAGAAGGTTATATTGCCAGACCAGATCGTAACCGTAGAACTGGACGAGACAACAAAGGCAGAGACAAGCGCTGACGTGATAATAACAAAGATGGCCATGGTGATGACAGAAGACCAAGAAACGATAAAAAAGATTAATTCTTTCTGAGTCAATTTAAAAAGCCTATCAAAAATAATAGGCTTTTTTATTTCATTTATTTATCATTTGTTTAAAGGCTATCCATCTTTGTTGTTCCCCATTTATTGTAAAGGTTTTTGAATTTTTAAAAGCTATTGAAATGCCACCAACAGCTGCTCCTCCAAGTGCTCCAACCAGTCCAAAACCAGTAGCACCTTCTGCCGCAGTATATCCAAAAATCAATGCATCTGGATCTGCCGAAGCTACTCCCAAAATCGCACCCGTTGCAGTACCAATTGCAGAACCAACTAGTATATTATGCCCAGCAGATCGTTTTGTTTTTATATAACCAATGTTCTTAGGATCTAGATTATTAAACTTACTATTGTGCTCAAGTGTTAACAAAGTATCTGAAATGTCAAATAATTTTCCTTTGCTAATTTTTTCTCCATTCAAATTGTAGACACGTACAAACATACCATTACTAATGGTCTCCTTTTGTGCATTTACATTGGCAAATAATACTAAAACTAAGACTTGCATTATTCTGTTGATTTGTTTTCTTATTGCTCTCATAATTAAATTTTTTTAATGAGTTATTTAAAAATTTCTAAAAGACATAATCTATTGAAACCTTGAAGCTATAGTTTTTAACTTTTTGAAGGTCAGAATTATCAAACTCTAATATCCCCACATTGTATAGTGCTTTTAAATTCAGACTTTTTTTGAACTTGTAGTTTAAACCTAAATTAAATCCAAAATCAAAATCGTTATAATAATCCTTTAGGTTAATCCATGCCTTTTTAGCTTCAAACGTGGTCATAAAAAGGTTGCCAAATTGTGGCGTGGTTATTAAATTTATTCCATTTAAGACCTTTAGTTTTTGACTGAATTTAAAAGTGATTTGAGAAGCATTCATTATACTGACTTTAAAAGTAGTTTTTTCAATACTTTGAGCATTGATATTTAGAATTATTCCAAAAGCAATAATTATTTTCAGTGTTGTTTTCATGATGCTTTATAATTAGTTGAATACTGATTTAATTATTCAAAAGTATTTAAGGGTAAAAGCATAAGTGTCCAATATTATTTATGAGAGAAGAATTCATACACCTATTTTTTTCACATATCTTCTTCAAAAAAATCACTTTCCAATGCATTTGCTTTAATAAGTCTATAATGATAAAGTAACGCTTTATTAAGTTTATAAGAGCGATATAAAAACCCATGCTCCTTTGCATATTTTTGTATTTCCTGTGTTACTTCAGGAGCATAAACGGAGTTAATTCCTGGAAATAAATGATGTGCAAGATGGAAATTGAAATTCCCCATAAAATTTCTTGTAAACCAATTGTTTAAAGTAATATCGTTGGTCGTTATAAACTGATGCTCAAACCAGCTCACTTTTAAATGCCCTGTTGAATCTGGTAAAGGGAACTGGCTTTTTTCGTTAACATGAGGTGTTAAGAGCGATAGTAGAGCAAATACACTACCTGTGACAAGCATTACACATAATGCTACCAGCGCTATCCTCAACTTTACCCCAAACATTATAGGGAGAACTACCATGTAAAAAATAAAATTGATTTTGAAAAAGAAAAGTTTAAAATATTCTATTCTAGGGATCTTACATACTTTTTTTATCATTCGATTTGATAAGAAAAAATCTTTGAAATCCCTTATCAGTATCCAATTGAATAAGTATAGTGGATAAACTAAAAAGATAAACCAATGTTGATGTCTATTGAGTAATGTTAATTTTTCATTTGGAAATATTTTAATTAGACCTGCTTGCTCAATGTCTGAATCCCAACCGGAAACATTTTGAAAATTGTGATGTAATAGCACATGTCTCTTTTTCCATATATAACTGTTACCCCCTAATAAATCAAATACAACTAAAATTAACTTATTGGCCCATTCTTTTTTAAAAAAATTATTGTGCACGGCATCATGTATGATATTTATAAATATTAATACAGCAGTAATCCCTAAAACAGCATATAAACTATAAAACAAGGCGATATTGTTAGCATTATAAAGTGCCAAAAGATAAATGCTCAGATATAATACTGGCAAGCCAACAACCTGATACATTTTAAAAGACAACCTAGATTTAGGGAGTTCATTTACTAATTGTTTTAATTGTCCTCGTAATTTTCTGTAATGAAAATTATGAGTAGCATTTTTATCAAAAATAACTTCAGTTTCCATAATTAATGTTTTAGTGAGTTTTAATTTCTATTATCTTTAATATTTGAATTCTATATTTTATTCTATGTGATTTTATTGATGTTTTATTCTTTATAGTTTTCAATTAAATCAAACAACTTTTTATAATACTCTGGCTTTTATTTGTTTACTTGAATTAATCAAAATATGTTCGACTATTTCTGGCACAATTGGCTGGAGGAAAGCATTTAGTTTGCCCATTAAGGTTAATACTGTTATAAACTTTCGTCTCTCTATATTTTTTATTATAGAATTGGCAACTTGATCA